>Ga0210077_1000307_pt1 | contig 20228 bp, 17 predicted proteins | sample RushMan_CattailN_5_FD_185556 | JGI IMG/M metagenome (GOLD analysis project Ga0210077, IMG submission 185556) | Wetland microbial communities from San Francisco Bay, California, USA, that impact long-term carbon sequestration -... | ecosystem: Environmental > Aquatic > Marine > Wetlands ... | reverse complement strand
CAATCGTTGAATTGGCATCTATCCACCAGTCGGCGCAATTCCGGAAAATAACCATCCAATTCCTCTGCGTGGATATCCCATAGCGCCATTGCTTTAAGCCCTGGCGTATCAGCTACGTATCCGCCTCCAGACAAGGGAAATAATTGACGTACAACGGTAGTATGCCGGCCTTTCTCCGTCAATTCGCTCACCGAACGCACCGCCAGACCAAGACCTGGCTGAATGGCATTGAGCAAACTGGATTTACCTACACCAGATGGACCGGCAAAAACAGAGAGTTTTCCTCTGAGCTTCACCGCCAACTCATAGATACCAACACCTGTTTTTGCAGAAGAATATATAAGGGAATATCCGAGAACTCCATAATGAGAAAACAACTCTTCAGCTTGAGGTAAACCCAATAAATCCACCTTATTGGCTACGATCACAGCTGGGATATGCTGCTTTTCAGCCACCACCAGGAAGCGATCCAGCATACCTGGTCTTAGTTCAGGTTTGGCACAGGCAAATATAAAAATCGCCTGGTCAGGATTGGCTATAATGATCTGCTGATAATTTCCACGTGGGGTTGGGGCGATTCGTGAGAGAAATCGCTGCCTAGGCTCGACTTCCTCTATGACCCCAGAGCCATCTGGCAGGGTAGATATTTTTACCCAATCACCCACAGCTACAATATCGCCCATACGCCGGCCCTGTTTTAGCCGACCGCGTAAATGACAGATATACTTACCCGTGTCATTCTCAACGGTATAAAAACCAGACTGTGAACGAGTGATTAATCCACGCAAGCGATTGACACGTCCCTAAGGTGTGGCCGTTTCGGTGGCTTCTGGGGTCGCTGTCTCTGTTTCTTCTGGGGTAGGTGTAGCCACTACGCCAACTTGCGCTTCCCATGGGTAGCGAATCTGGGGGTTGCCCAAGAAATAAATTTCTAACACACGTCTGAAGATCGGTGCGGCTACCACTGAGCCTTCGCCACCGTTTTCTACCAAGACAGCTACGGCAATATCTGGGCGATTTTCACGTTCTGCAAATGTGTAACCCGCAAACCATGCATGTGGATCACCGAAGCCAGATTCTGCAGTACCCGTCTTTGCTGCTACCGGGATGCCTGTGTTGGTCACGAAGCTATTTAGCCCAAATGCACTGGTGCGATAAGCAGTGCCACGAGGATTCATAACTACACTGACCATGGCGTCCTTTACAATGGCTAAATTTTCGGGTGAAATTGGTAAAGTCCCGCGCACCGTTGGAGAAAAGACGTAAGTTGGATCACCAACTACGGGAACAATTTGGTTTATGACATGAGGGGTATATAGCGTGCCCCCGTTGCCCACTGCGGCGATAAAATCAGCTACCTGAACGGGTGTAATTAATGTGTTCCCCTGAGCTATAGCCAGGTTGATGGCATCCACCTGACTTGTCGGGTCGGGGATCTGTCCATCGGCATCACCAATTTCGATACCGGTCGAACTTCCTAAACCAAACCCGCGTGCCATATCAGAAATCGCGGTGAACATACCGCGATTATAAAAATCCACTCCAATGTGCCAGAAGAATGGGTTGCACGAACGCATCAGGCCTTCAGGTAAAGTTAACAGGCCACTTGGTTGGGTTTTCCCATCTTCAAGATAGTGGTCATATGTCCAGTCATGCGGCTGCATGCCAGCCACCTCGGTAAAGAAGTAGCCGCACTCGTACTCACTGTCCTGCGTGTACAAACCACTTTGTAATGCTGCCGACATGGTAACAATTTTGAACACGGAACCAAGGGGATATAAACCCTGCGTAGCTCGATTAAGTAACGGTGTGCTGGGAGCATATAGGTCGTTGATTAAATAACTGTAGTTAAAATTGCTTGGCTCGAAAAGATTGGGATTGAAACCTGGGGAGGAGAGCATGGCCAGTACCCTGCCTGTATCGCGCTCTATGACCACAATGGCCCCTTGCATGCCTTCACTGAGGGCATTGCTGCGTTGCAGTCCTAATTGTAAGTCGTAATCAAGGGTAGTATAAACTGCCTCTGCCGGCTGAGGGTCTCTCGAGGCAAGCTGAGTGACGATATTCTTATTAGGGTCGACAACGTATAGAGCCCCCCCACGGACGCCAGCCAGCGATTTTTCAGCATAATACTCCAGGCCATCCCGACCGACACGTTCGTCTACCCGGTAACCCAGCCGCTTATAATAGTCCACTTCGTCAGGCTGGATCAGACTCATATATCCCAAGACGTGCGGTGAGATACCATCATCAAAATAATAACGCGTACGAAATGGAGACAAGATAACCCCTGAGTAGCCAGCCAGAACAACCTCTCTTGACCCTAAGGCGTCCACAGATATATCTGCCACGGGCAGGTAATATCCATAGGGGCGCCAAGCCTCTATCATCCCTGAAAGCGTTTCGGGATGAACCCCGGTAAGGCGATAAATTTCACCTAACAAACTATCTTCCTGATCAGGATCAACCGCTGCCGTGTCTAATCCAATGGCAACAGCATCTGCTTGAGCTACCAAAGCACGACCATCACTGGAATAGATATTTCCACGCGATGGAATACGATACTCCATATATAAATTATTTCCTCCGCGTAACTCAGGCAAGATCAATGAGTCATCCCATTGGATACGCCACAATCCATCTTCCAGACTCAAGTTCATCAGCGTGTCACGGTCGATATCACCCACCAAGATGCTATGCAAGATTACTTTATAGCCCACCTGTCCGCTTTCTGGATTTTTTAAAGAAGAGAGAATCTCGTAATTCCAGGAACTTAAAGCAGCTTCATTAGCTATATTTCGGTAGCGAGCGGTAAAATCGTTTTCGCTAATCGCATCCTGGCTGACTTTGGTAAGCATGGCGTACATGGCAGGATATTCTTCTGCTTTCCAATAGTCTAGGTATTGTTGTGCTACCTGGCGTGGGTCTGGGACGTCTGTTGTTTCAACTTGTGGCCCAGGAAGAGTAGAAGTGGGTGCGGTCGTACTGGCTGATGTTTGAGTAAGGAACGTGGATTGACCACATCCTACCAGAACAAGTGCCGTAAGGACAAGGATCAGGAAGCGAATTTTCGTAACCCTATTCATCATTTTTTGGAGATAATTATTTGCCTTTTCAAAAGATAGAATCCATTAAGCCTGCTCATTTAAAAATTTCTCAAAGACCGAACATTCATAATCCAGAGCTGCCTGACACCGCTCAGGAACATTCACCGGTGGAGGCAACCCTATCTTTCTCAGGTTCCGGGTCACGTGGCACAAAGGCAGTCCCATTACATTGGCGTAGCAACCATGCAGCTCCTTAACAGGGTGGAATCCTTGGTGCTGGATAGCATAAGCACCTGCTTTATCCATCGGATCACCACTGGCAACATAACTTTCAATCTCTTCGTCTGTGTAATCACGCATGGGCACATCAGTAGCACACAAATCGGACAGAATTGTACCATCACTGCTACGTAAGATTGAAACTGCAGTAAATACCTGATGACTATGACCTCGTAAGCCACGAAGTATCTCTATTGCTTCAGATTGATCACTCGGCTTACCTAAGATCTCTGCTTTTTCGCCTGTACCATGGCTTACCACGGTAGTATCCGCAGCAAGGATCAAACCATCATTTCTCATGAAATTGGCTGCCGCAGTGGCTTTGTTTAATGCCAGCCGCCTTACATATTCTAAGCCATCCTCACCGGGTTGAGGTGTCTCATCTACCCATGTTGGAAGGGTAGAATATTTCAAACCGACCAGAGATAACAATTCCCTTCGTCGGGGAGAGTTGGAAGCCAAATAAAGCTGAATATCGGCCTCATCGCCAGGATTCATATCCGGCGATTCTAACACAATCCCACTCTGGTTCTTTCTAACAAGGCATTGTAAAATGAGAAGACCGCAATAGCTATCCTGCTGATTTAGGAGAGAAGCATGCTCGAATTAAAAAACCGCATCTTATCAGAGGGGAAGAACCTTGGGAATGGAATCCTTAAAGTTGATGGGTTTATCAATCATCAAGTGGACCCGGTATTAATGAATGCCTGTGGAAAAGAGCTGGCGAAACGATTTAAAAATTTAGGAGCAACCAAGATTTTAACCGCAGAAATTTCTGGTATTGCTCCGGCTGTATCCACTGCTTTTCACCTGCGATTACCCGTCGTCTATGCCCGCAAGCACAAACCCATCACCATGCCCGATGAGGTTTTTCTTACCCTCAGCCCTTCGCACACCAAAGGTCGCATGGTTGAGTTGATTATTTCTCCAGAGTATCTTGGCCATGGAGAACGCATCGTCATTATAGATGACTTCTTAGCAACCGGAGCCACAATACTGGGATTGGTACGCCTGGCTCAAACCGCGGGATCGTCCATCATAGGTATAGGGACACTGATTGAAAAAACATTTGAGGGGGGTCGCGAATCTTTAGCCCATCTTGGAATCCCGATCGAATCGCTGGTAAAGATAACTTCTATGGAGGGTGATCAGATACTCTTTTCTTCTGATGATGACTAATGGATTCAATCGTCGTAATTGATTTTGGTTCGCAATACGCCCAGCTCATTGTCAGGCGGGTACGTGAAGCGCATGTTTATTGTGAGCTTTTTCCCTGGAATGCCCCATCCGAAAGCATATTAGCACTACACCCGAAAGGTTTCATCCTATCTGGTGGGCCTGCCTCGGTATACGATCCACTAGCCCCAACTATTCCCTCATTTATCTGGGATAGCCATCTGCCGATATTGGGAATTTGCTATGGGATGCAGGCACTCACACAGGCGCTGGGTGGGATGGTGGCAGCTTCAGTTAAGCGTGAGTACGGACTGGCGCAGGTAAAAACAGTCCAGCTCAATGAACTTTTACCTGGTGGGGTGCACACGGTTTGGATGTCTCATGGTGATCGGATTGAACAGCCTGCTGATGGTTTTGTCACACTTGCATCTAGCGGCAACTCTCCTTATGCGGTGATCGGAGATATAGACCGCGGTTACTTCGGTGTGCAATTCCACCCTGAAGTGCGCCATACTCAGGGTGGAGCAGAAATTTTACGGCGATTTGTGATAGGTATTTGTGGAGCCAAACCAGAGTGGACGCCAGAATCTATCATCAGTGAAGAAGTAAGGAGAATCCGGGAACAGGTTGGCGGCGAGAGAGTAATTTCGGCAGTGAGCGGGGGGGTTGATTCGAGTGTAGCCACCGCCCTGGTCCATCGTGCTGTAGGCGAGCAGTTAGTGGCTGTGTTTGTGGACAATGGACTGTTGCGCATGCATGAAGCTGCACAGGTCATTGATGTTTTTCAGAAAACGATCGGGGCCGAACTGGTGACAGTTGATGCAGCCAGCGACTTTATGTATGGCCTAAAAGGTGTTACTGACCCTGAGCAAAAAAGACGCATTATCGGAGAGAAATTCATCCGTGTTTTCGAAGCCCAGGCCAAGCAGCTTGGATCACCACATTACTTGGTCCAAGGGACGATTTACCCTGATGTGGTGGAATCTAGTGCGCCTGACCGGTCTCAAGCAGCACGCATCAAGAGCCATCATAATGTAGGCGGGTTGCCCAAAAATATACAATTTGACCTGGTGGAGCCACTGCGCTATTTGTTTAAAGATGAGGTGCGTCTAGTGGGGGAAACCCTCGGTCTTCCTCATTCACTGGTTTGGAGGCAACCTTTCCCGGGCCCTGGTCTGGCTGTACGCTGCCTGGGACAGGTTACAAAGGTGCGTTTGGAGCGTCTACGACAGGCCGACGCAATTTTTACCGGCGAGTTATCATCAGCGGGGTTGCTGGTCATCAACGAACAGGAGGGTACATCTCAGGCTTTTGCCGTTTTATTACCCGTACAATCCGTAGGCGTGATGGGTGACAACCGCACTTACCAGGAAACCATCGCACTACGCGCTGTTACCACCGATGATTTTATGACTGCGGATTGGGCTCGCTTGCCTTATGAGCTTCTAGCTCACATTGCCAACCGAATTGTGAATGAGGTCGAAGGGGTTAATCGAGTTGTCTATGATATAACTAGTAAACCACCTGCCACTATTGAATGGGAGTAAGGTTACAGATATAGTTTTTTTTTGGTAAGGTTAACTCTGAGCAACCTATCAAGCAGCATTACGTATACAACATAAATGATAAAGAGAGGAGAATGCTATGAATTTCGGCTACGTATTGAAAAGAGCATGGGAAATAATTTGGAAATTCAAAGTACTATGGATTTTCGGAATACTTGCTGGGTGTGGGCAAGCAGGTAGTTCTGGGGGTAGCAACTCGGGATATCGCTTTTCAGCACAGGATACTTACCTCGGACCACAAATTCAAAATTTCTTCAACCGCCTCGGACCTCTTGGTTTGGGCACGTTGATCGTCATTGGTGTCCTTGTAATCCTTGTTTTGGTTGTGCTGGCGATTTTATTTGCTACCGTCGGTCGGATTGGCTTGATCCGTGGAACCGTTAAGGCCGAGCAGGGTGCTGAACACCTTACCTTTAGCGAGCTGTGGCGTGATGGTTTAGCTTATTTCTGGCGGGTATTTGGCTTAAACCTGCTGATCGGCTTAATCATATTTTTTGCCTTTGTCATCCTTTTCATCCTGGGAATAATTCTGACAGTGGGCACGATTGGTATCTTTTTGGTTTGCCTGATCCCGCTGTTGTGCCTGTTAGTGCCTGTAATGTGGTTCGTTTACATCATCATCGAACAGGCTAATATAGCCCTGGTGGTGGAAAACCTGAGCATTACCGATGCCATCAGACGTGGGTGGCAAGTGTTCATTGAAAACATAGGTAATATGATCGTGATGGGCTTGATCCTTACAGTGGGCGTGGGACTTATCGGAGGTGCCATCATTGGTTTACCCTTACTCGCTGTGGCTGCTCCCGCAGCTGCTGGTATTGCTACTGGGGTAACAGAAAATATTCGCGATGGGTTGATCTTATCAGGGGTGTTCTTTGTGATCTACCTGCCATTTCTGTTGGTTTTCAGTGGAATCTTGCGTGCATATACTGCCACAGGCTGGGCGCTTACCTATCTGCGCCTCACCGCCAAGCCATCAGCACCCATGGCTGAAACACCTCTACCTCCCCAACCACCTGAGGCTCCAGCCCCCCCTGAACCGCCTCAAACTCCAGAGGTACCAACCGAACCAAACGAATAAGTTTTTAGTCAGTCAATAAAATATTAGCGTGACGCAAGCTCATTACTTGCGTCACGGTTTTTTAAAACCATAGATTATTGGTATTAAATATATATGTTATATTTGGATATATAATTAATCTACATACATATCTGGCTTATGCCACTTATGTTTAAAAAAATAAAGGGAGAAAATCAAAATGGATGAATTAATAAAACTTGTATCACAAAAAACCGGCCTACCACAAGATAAAGCCAAGGTGGCAGTGGAGACAGTCGTAAATTTTCTAAAACAAAAATTGCCCCCGAATATCGCAGGGCAATTGGATGCGCTGCTTTCTGGTGGTAACATCCAGGACAATCTAACCAAAGGCCTGGGAGACTTGTTGGGCGGGAAGAAATAATCTAATAAAAAAGGAGAAAAAATGGCAAAGATAATCGATGTCGAAGGGATTGGTACGAAATATGCTGATAAGTTGGCTAAGGTAGGTGTTTCTACCACGGAAGCATTATTGAAAGCCGGTGCTACACCCAAAGGGCGCAAAGAACTGGCTGAGAAAACCGGAATTGGCGATGCCCTCATCTTGGAATGGGTAAACCACGTGGATTTGTACCGCATCGAAGGCGTGGGGTCCGAATATTCCGACTTGCTGGAGGCTGCCGGGGTTGATACAATCCCTGAATTAGCCCAGAGAAATGCTGGTAATCTCATCAAAAAAATTGAAGAGGTGAATCGAGTAAAGAAATTAGTGCGTAAGCTCCCGGTAGAATCTCAGGTGGCAGACTGGATTGAGCAAGCCAAGAAATTACCCCGAGTAATCACTTATTAACCTCAGGATGAAAAAACGGCTCTCTTTACAATAAATAAACAAAATTCGCAGACAGGAGACTCGCATGCCCTCTCTTAATCGCATCCAATTAATTGGCCGCTTGGGGAAAGATCCCGAGATGCGCTTTACACCCAAAGGAAACAAAGTTTGCTCGTTTACTCTGGCTGTAAGCCGCCGCTGGAAAAACAGCACTGGTGGCGATAAGGAAACCACTGACTGGTTTAACGTAGAAGCATGGGGACGCCTGGGTGAAATATGCAAGCAATATCTGCGTAAAGGTCGACTTGTCTTCCTTGAAGGACAGCTACGTACAAATCGTTATGAACATGAAGGGGAAGCTCGCTATTTCACCAAAGTTGTAGCCTCCCAAATGCAGATGCTGGATCGAAAAGCTGAGGAGCTGCCAGCCGTGGAAGCTGAAGAACCCCCTGAAGAAGACGAGCAAACACCGTCCTCGTAGGGAATAAATACCTAGGGATTTGGAGGCAGCGCAATTTCTCCAAATCCCTTTTTTATTTAACTACGGGGGTCGCCTCGAGCTGGGTTACTAATTCCTGAATTACATTAAACCCGCCTTGCCAGAAACCTGCACTATGCATATTAATCCCGGCATCAGAGAGTATCTTTTCTGGTGATCTCGATCCGCCCGCTGAAAGCAAACTTAGATAGCGTGGAATAAAGGCATTGCCCTCTTTCTTATACTGTTCGTACAGTGATAAAACTAACAGTTGACCAAATGTATAGGCATAAACATAGAAGGGCGTCTGGTAAATGTGGGGTATAGATACCCACTCCCAGCGAAATTCGTCACCCACTTCAACTGCTTCACCAAATTGCTGATGCAAATTATCTAGATAAGCATTGGACAGATCATCTACGGTTGCACCTTGCTGGACCATAGTGTGTGCCCGGCGTTCAAATAAGGCAAATTGTGCCTGACGCATAATCGTGGCATAGGCATCATCCACCTGACGGAAGAGCAGGGTTTGGCGAACCGAAGGGTCACTTTCGGTTGCCAACAGGCGATCGACCAGCATCATTTCTCCAAAGGTCGAGGCTGTTTCAGCTAAAGGTAGCGAAGAATGAAAAGTGAACAAACTGTGTTCCGAGGCAAGCTGAGAGTGTATGGCATGCCCCAGCTCGTGAGCCAGGGTAGCTACATCATCAGGCTTTCCTTGGAAATTTACCAGAACCCATGGGGTGATATCTGGTGCAACCGTGGAACAAAAGGCACCGCTCATCTTCCCATGGCGCACTTCACTATCCAAGTGATCTTGTTCCAAGACCCGGCGGGCTAAGGTGGCAACTTTGGGATCAAAAAGCTGAAATGAATTAAAAACGAGATCGGTAGCCTGGTCAAATGTATATTTTTTCTCAGTTTTCACCACCGGAGCATAGATGTCATAACGTCGCAGTTTTTCCAGGCCAAGCCAGCGGGCTTTTAGCTGGAAGAATCTTTGGAACAAAGCGATATTATCCTGACATACACCCAACAGGGTATCTACCACATCGTTAGGGATATCATTTGCCAGATTGCGCACTGAGAGCGGGCTGGAAAAATGCCGCAGATCAATATTCTCATTATGCCAATCTCTGACTAAAGTTTGGTACATCTGTCCTAAAATGGGACCATCCTGCCCATAAACACGGTAAAGCTCTTGGTAGGCTGCTGCACGTAATTCAGGATCATAGCTCCGCGCATAAACCATTAATTCTCCTCGGGTAAGCTCCTTGATTTCACCGTTGACCTCGATTCGAAATACATACCGGTTGGTCAGCATGTTATACAGGTTGACGATGGCACCACCACCGGTGACGTCTTTAATGTTGATGATCTTTTCTTCCGGCTCAGTCAGGGTATGAGGTTTGAAGTGACGCATCTCTTCCAACCAGTAACGATAATCACCCGAAACTGCCATCAGGCGTTCTGCCGCCTCATCATCAATGCTTTTCCACCACAAGCTAAAAAATAGTATGCGATTACTGATGACAGCCATGCGGTTCTCAACATCCGTCTGAAAAGCCAGGATTGCCTGATCTTGCGTGTCTGCAGCAAAACTAAGGCCAGCAAAGGAGCCGATGCGGTTCGCGAGTCGTGATATGGCTTCCAGCTGGTCAATTACATCCATGAAAGCTTCTCCAGCCATTTCTGCCGAAAGTACCGGGCGTAATGCTTCAAATTCAACTACTTTTTCATCCAGCTCATCAAATGCTGCTTTCATCTCAGGGCTATCCTGAGCAGCAAAAAGATCAGACAAATTCCAAGGGGATTGTTTAAACATCTTTTTTCTCTCCATAGTGAATTTTTTAAGTGTGCTATTATGCGCCGAAAGGCATTACCCCCTACTTATACATTAAACCTGATATGAACAATCTCACCATCCTGCACCACATATTCTTTTCCCTCCAGTCTCAAACGACCTTTGGTTTTAGCCTCATTCAAGCCACCGAGTGCTATCAATTCTTCGCAAGGGATAACTTCAGCGCGAATAAAACCTTTCTGCAGGTCAGTATGAATCTCTCCTGCGGCTTCATATGCAGATGACCCACGGTGAATAGTCCAGGCTCTAACCTCGTCTGCACCCACGGTGAAAAATGAGATCAAACCTAATAACTCGTACGACAGGCGGATGACACGTTCTAACCCAAGCTCGTTAATACCATATTCAGCCATGAAGTCTTGTGCGTCATCAGAGGTGAGCTGGGCGATTTCCATTTCCAGCTTTCCCTGTAATGCCACCAGGTTGCTATGGGGGCGTGTGTATTCCACGGGGGGCATCTCTTGCCCTTCATTCAGGTTGAGCAAGACCAGCATCGGTTTGCGGGTGAGAAAACCAAAACCTGCAAGGATCTTTTCTTCCTCAACGGATATTTCTATCTCACGCAGGGGAATCTCGCTTGATAAAGCATCCTTAAACTTCTCAAACAGCACGATTTCGCGGTCTATGACTGATTTCTCTCGTCCACCACCCTTTTTCCGTTCGTCGGCCAGGCGTTCAAGCTTACGCTCCACAGCAATCAGGTCGTTCAATAATAGCTCTGCGTCCATGGTGGCAATATCTCGTAACGGATTAACGCTGCCAGAAGGATGAGGGACACTTGCATCTTCAAAACAACGCACCACATGCAGCAAACCATCCATCTGGGTCAATATATTTAATAGCTGGCCTGAGATGGCATTCTGACTCCCCTCTAATCCGGCAATATCCGCATAAGTCACTTTGGCATAAATGGTCTTTTTGGGTGTAAACAGATCAGACAAGCGATCCACACGGTTATCTGGTACATCCACCACCCCGGTATGTACATCGAAGCGGCCTCCACTGGTGGTCAACGGCTGGTGACCACGTGTTAACGCATTGAAAATGGTTGTCTTTCCTGATTGAGGTAATCCGATGATTCCCAATTGCATGATATTTCTCCCGCTTCAGGTTTGTAAGACCTGCCTTGACATTACACGGACGATTATAACGCGGATGGATGCACCCCTAAACTTTCATTTTACTTTCGGGTATAATCTGAGCCAACACCAGCCGAAGTGGCGGAATAGGCAGACGCGCACGACTCAAAATCGTGTTCCCTCGGGAATGTGGGTTCGATTCCCACCTTCGGCACTGAGACACACAAAAACCACCCGTAGATAAGCTGTTACGGGTGGTTTCTTATACAACAATGAACAATTCCTGTTTATGCTTTTACCTCAGACACAGTCTGAGTGAAAACATTGAAGGCTGGGGGAGTTTCGATATGCTTCTTCACTGCACAGAGCTCAGCAGATCGGACCAGCGATGGAAGATACTTTTCGGGGAAGCTTGCCGGCACTTGTATTTCTAAGTCAACGTTCTCGATCATTCCCGTAGCTCGATTCCTGTGGGAGCGCTGGATTATCCGCATACCATCAGTGGTCAAATTGCGTTGTTTACAAAAACCAAGTACGTAAATGCCCGCACAGGTTGCAATTGAAGCCAAAAAAAGTGAGAATGGTGTAGGTGCTGCGCCCGGCTCACCCATGGGGCCTGGTTGATCCGTCATTACATCATAGGGCCCAAAATGAGCATCCACTCGATCACCACCTGGGAAATCAATCGTCATTTCCATGAATATTTACTCCTTTAATAATCACTGTTATCAATACTTTGGATGCAGCACAGGCTAAAAGGTTGCCCTCAAGTTATTTCTTCGGCAATTTCAACCTGTGCAAATTCATCTGCTTCACTTTTACGCCACCAGAAATACCAGTATAGGAAAACTGAGATCGTGTAAAGGATAATTGTTCCCAGGAAAGGGGGACCAAACCCGTATCGAACCTGTAAAATACCGCTGATGGTTGGGCTAATCGCCCAGCCAAAATTCCAAGACATACTCACCAGGCTGGCAACCATGGCCCGAGAGGATGGTTCCACCTTTTCCATGACAAAAGTCTGGTAAACGGGGCTGCTCATATTCATTAAGGCCACCCGAATGTAATAGGCAACCGCGCTGACCCAAAAAAGAGGAGAAAAGCCCAGGATGACCAGAAACGGTATGGATATGCCCTGTGTAATCACCACGATCTGAATCTTGCCTAAACGATCTGCCAGGGGAGGTGCCGCCAGTAAGCCTAATCCCATGGCTAATGAACCCCAGGCAAACAAAATACCTATCACCTGATCTGATTGGTGATATTGAAGACGAAAGAAAATATTCATAAAGGGCATGATCAAGCCCGCACCGAAGGAAGTGATTAGCATTGGGAGGATGAGCTGGGTTAACTTCTTGGGGTTTTTAGCTGCATAAGAAAACGGAGCAAAGATTGTACGCTCTTCATGCGTGAGATACGGCATTTTGATCATAATCAATGGAATGACACTTAACGCCAGTGCTACGGATACCACCAAAATTGAACCACCGTATGCCTGGCTGCTAACTGCCTCCACATTGCGTATGCTGCCGATCCAGCTAGGAAGGTAACCGCCAATCCAGCTGCCCACTGAAGCTGACACCATCTGAATGCCAGAGCTAAAACTGAAAAGATATGTGCGTTCGCGCTCGCCACTGTTCTCCATCAAGAACGGGCTCATGGTAACTGCGGCCAGGCTTTGTGCCGCTCCAGACAAGACATTCATGACGTAAAGGCTGGACTGTACTGGCCAGATTACCATCATGCCGATAGAGAGACAAACAACCAACCCAGCAATGAGTAAGGAGGATTTACGCCCTATATAATCAGCCAAATAACCCATTGGCAAGGCAACAATCAAAGCTGTGAGGTTGCTGGTTGTTACAAGATTACCTAATAACTTTTCATCAAAACCCAGGCTGAGTGCATAAAAATTAAATAACAGGCGGAATATTCCCAGGGCAATCCCAGAAATAATGCCATAGGTCAAATACAGCCTAGCGTTCGGCCTGAAGGCGAGAAGATGCTCGCTATAATCCTTCAGGCTTCGACCTATGCCTGAAAGCAAAATTTATCCCCCATTTTTTACCGATAAAAATTTTTCCAGGGTAGTAAACGTATGTTCCATCGCTGACTCACGAACAGTATACCGCTTTTCCTGCTCGTCTTCCAGCGTAACATACACTAAACCTACCAGTCGAAAGGTATTCAGATGGTGAATGACTGTTGGAGGACGCAGTCGTAGTTTTTTGGCTAATTGCGATGGTGTCTGAGGCTTGCCTCGGAAATAACGAAGAATGTGCAACCGCGTAGGGTCTGACAATGCTTTTAAAGATCTGAGCATTGCATCGGGAACAACTTCACCGGGTATCAGCGCTACTTCTGGCGGACGGGCTCCAAACAACACCACCCAATGTCTGGTAATGATGCAGTCAGCCATGATTAGAGGTTTAGTCCAGTAAGAAGGAACATAAGTTAGTCAACCCTCTTTGGCCTCTATTAACTCAGTATTTCTTTTCCCGCCAGAATCGGGTATTATAATGACAGGATGTAACCTTGGAGGAGATATGTTGAGGAAATTTGAATATAGGATATTGACTATTATCATCCTGGCATTATCCACTTCGGGATGCAGTGCAATCCGCAGCGTGGGAAACGCAATGTCCAACACGTTCAAGGGTTTTTCCATACACTTTCCTACCATACATTTTCCATAAGCGTGACGATAGTCACATGATCGGCAAGTAAAAATAATAAAAGATCCATGTAAAACCTTACTCAGCTAACCTGTGGATAACCCGAGAAATATTGTGGATAACTTGTTGAAATTGTGGAAAACCTGTTATCTTACAAAATATATTATATGATTTTTCACCTAAGCTAGACGATGATTATATTCAATATGTCATCTGCTCATAAAAAAGGATTTTAGCCAGCTAAATATCTAAAATTTGTCCACCAATGATGCACATTGAAATGTGGATAAATTTCTTTGAAAAAACACCATATATCAGTTCATATTCAAATCATACCCCACCAGTAGGTATATTATTGAAATTTCACCAGCTTCTTCCACTTTTCCACAGCCTCTACTAATACTACTATATATATATTATTATTATCTAGATAGATTCTTTTCCCATTCTACAAAATGAAGATAGCAGCAGAAAAGGGGAGTTTGTGTGATCAGAAATTGAACTAATGGCCCATCAATGGAAAGAAAAGCTCGCAGATAGGTTCGCAGGCTGACTGAAGAGCAAAATCCAGGTTGGTGACAGTATCGGAAATGATACTCACCGCATTAACTGTGACGGGCAGATAACCATCTGCTGAAACCGTAACATTGTAGGTATTCACTGGCAGCGTCATGGTGTAATATCCAGTCGGATCGGTGGTAGATGGATAGGAAGGACCTAACTCATCATCCGCTGTCACTATTGCATCCTCAAGTGGTGAGCCATTGACTGTGGATGTAACATACCCGTCAAGGTAGCCGGTAGCTGGGGGGATTAAGCAGCCGGTCATATGGGCATAAGTTGCAATGGATGCTTTGACAAAATTGGTAAAGTAAGCCGGGTCAGTATGAGTGGAAGCATCATTAGGAGAGTGATAATAGGGATTGAAGTCATTACCTAAGTCGTCTTCAATTGCGAGAATTGAAGTAAATCCGAAATCCCAAAAAGAGTTATGGTCACTACCCCACATATTCTTTCCATAACGAACAAGCAGGTTGAAGCCATAAGCATCAATCACATTTGCATATAGTTCAGCTAATTCCTGAGATGCAGGAAGGCTGCTGGAATATATCAGGTTAATATATGGATCGGATCCGATAGTATTCCAAGCGATCATGTCCAGGTTGAGATAGCCCAGGATATTCTCACCGCTTTGATATGAACTATGGGCATAAGCATTGCTTCCCAACAATCCTTGTTCTTCACCGGTCCAGAAAGCAAAGCGCAGTGTACAGTTCCATTGGTATTGTGAAAGAATATCTGCTGCTAGCAAGGTAGCTACTGAACCACTGGCATTGTCATCAGCACCGGGTGCGCCCATGACGTCATCAATATGAGCACCAATAATGAAAATATCATCGGGATTGGTCTCACCGGTGATTTCACCGATCACATTAGGATAGGTACTACCATTCCATTGTTGGTAATTAACATCCAGCCCCAGGTCCTGCATGTGCTGGTAAACATAATGGGTGGTCTTTTGGATTGGAGTTCCGCTGTAGGTATAGCGAGAGGGTATGGTATACCAGCCGCCGTCCACCCATACTGGCAACTCGCCGGCTAGCTGCTTGTCATAGTTATACACTTGTTTTTTGGTAACCTGGTTGATCATACCCTGAATAATAGGGTCTGGACTAATCCCTTGGGCAAAAACCGCTTCATTTGTGGCAGTTGGTAACGGTTTTGGAATAAGCGTGATAGCCCTTAATTCAGCACCAGCCTGGGTGATGTCACCCACTTGGGTTGGATCAATGAGCATTAGTACCTCTGAAGATAGGCTAAGTAAAACCCTACCATAAGTTGAAAAATCTAGTTTATGGAAGCTGCCCCGGGATGAAGCTAGGTAATAATATTCGTTATGCAGATAGGGGTCAACCACCTGGTAATTTAACCCAGCAGACACCAGGCTTTGTTGTCCTGTCTGGTCGGCACTGGTTAGCAGTCCTCCTTCCAACGTAGTGAATAACGGAAGATGGGTTAATGCGAAGAGTCTTAGGTCATCTGAATTACCAATGGTTACATATACCAAAGAAATTTGACGATCAGCATCAGAAGTTACTGCCTGGGAGTTGCCAGTGAGGGAAACCAATAAAACCAACAACGAAACAACGGAATACAAACGTTTTTTCATGACATTCTCCTATATGATAAATTCATAATAGGTTTGTTTATACCTGGAATCTAGCAGGGAGATATTTTTGGTAAGATCTATAGAGCCAATCTGGCTATCGTGACACCTTCACCCCCTTCTTTATCTCCGCCAGATTCGAAAGATTTAACATGAGAATTATGAGATAAAGATTCACGAACAGCTAGGCGAAGCTTTCCTGTGCCTTTGCCATGGATAATCCTTACCCACGGTAACCCTGCCAGGTACGCTGAATCAAGGTATCGCTCAAGAGAATCTAGGGCTTCATCAGTGCGCTGGCCGCGAAGATCGAGCTCGATTCCAGGACTTTCAGTATAAAGGCTAGATTTAGTCGCGCGATCATCGGTTTCATTGACTTCCTTGTTCGGGTGAGATCGGCTGGCAGCTATCAGATCGCGAGCTGTCGGTAGACCACTTGAGCTAGGAAAAGACGAGGTTTCTTGACCGACAAGCTGTAATTCGGCAAGCCTAGTGCGAATACGCAAAACCCCCACCGATACCTCTGCCTCATCCTCACTAAGAGAAGTTACGACGCCTTGGGTATTCAATGAATGCAGACGTACTTTGTCTCCCAGGTGAATAGCCCGCTGGACTGGGGAGACTTCCGCATCTGAATTGCGGCGTTCTACTGGGGCTACCACTGTGTCTTGCAGCTCTTCAACCTTTTCTTCGACCTCTTCTATGACATCTAAAGGCTGCCTGGTGTGCGCTAACTGTCTCCGAATGTCTCGTAGCTCGTCCTGGATCGTATCAAGCTCTTCAGCTGCTTCTTTGCGAGCCTGATCTAACACTTGCATACGTTCATCTTCTATTTTCTCAAGGCGTTTTGACAGTTCGGCTCGCAGGGATTCGGCTTTTTCGCGGGCATTTTCTGCAGATGCACGTGCTTTACGAGATAAATCGCGCTGGCGATGGATTTCATCCAATAAGTCATCAGCTTTTAGATCGGTAGGGCTCAACTCAGAGCGAGCCGCAGCAATGATGGGATCGGGCATACCCAACCTCTGGGCGATTGCCAAAGCGTTGGAACGACCCGGTAAGCCAATGGTCAGGTGAAAGGTGGGGCGTAAAGTTTCCAGGTCGAACTCGACACTGGCATTGACCACACCGGGGGTAGCATGTGCGAAAGCTTTTAATTCTGGGTGATGCGTGGTGACCAGTGTAGTAATACTACGTTCAAGCAGGTGTATGAGCAATGCCCTTGCCAGGGCTGCTCCCTCCTGAGGGTCAGTACCTGCCCCTAGCTCATCCAAGATAACCAGTGAACGGCGGTCAGCATGATCGAGGATGCGTATGATATTGGTAATATGGCCAGAAAAGGTAGACAGCGACTGTTCTATGGATTGCTCGTCTCCTATATCAGCGTATATGTTATGAAATATGCTGATCTCAGATCCAGAATCAGCGGGTATATGTAAACCTGTTTGTGCCATGAGAGCTAACAGTCCTATCGTTTTCAGCGTGACCGTCTTGCCGCCGGTATTTGGGCCGGTGACTACCATGGCAAAAGTCTGGTTATCCAGCTCAACGTCAATGGGCACAACAGTAAGTGGGTCTAGCAGCGGATGACGCGCCTGATATAAACGGATCACCGATCCTGGGTGGTGCCCGGAAGATTTTCCGATGGTATGCAAGGTGGGCTCACTGGCTGCCAAACTATCGGAATATTTAGCTTTGGCAAAACACAGGTCAAGGTCCGCTATCCTATCGACCGTACCAAGGATATTGATTGCCTGATTGCCTATTTGATCCGATAGTTCCGTCAGGATACGACCTTCCTCATCACGTTCAGCCAACTGTAGCTCGCGAAAGGCATTGTTATGTTCTACAACATTCAGAGGTTCGACAAATAATGTGGCACCTGATGCTGATTGGTCATGCACAACTGCTTTAATGCGTCCTTTGAATTCAGCTCTCAAAGGAAGCACATAACGCCCATCCCGTTGGGTGATCAATGCTTCTTGGAGATATGGCGATGTATGCGGATCGGAGACCATCTTCTGGAGCTTGGTCATCAGTCGGTCATGGGCTATACGCAAATCACGCCGGATAGTTGACAAGGCTGCGGAAGCGCTATCCAGAATTTCACCGCGCTCTGAAATTGCACGCGTAATCGCATCCACTATTCCCAATGAAATAAGTATCTGCGAAGCGATCTCAAACAGCGTTGGGTATTGATCACCCAAATGCTCAAAAGTACGGTGAAGTGTGCGAGCAGCGATCAGGGTTGATTTTATATCCAGCAAATCAGTAGGGGAAAGCACCCCACCATGCCCGGCAAGATCTACTACCTGACGGACGTCTCTTGCGCCTCCAATCGTGAGGTCAGGGCGAGTGACAAGCATGTGTACAGCCTCACTGGTTTCTGCCAGACGGCGCCGTGCTTCATCGATATTTGTTGTTGGCTGAAGCTTGTGGGCTTTTTCTGTCGAGGCGGCAAACGCACAATAACTTGCCAGCCGTTCGAGCACCTTCGGGTACTCAAGAGTATGTAAGGTTTTTACATCCATCTAAATTAAATGTCCTGGCAAAACTCAGGCTTTCAGGGAGTTTACCACAGGATGATATCTCGGGGAGGAGGCTTTTGACTTATAATCCGTTCAGATAATTTCAGGGAGAGTGGGTATATGAAATATACTTATGCAGTACTGGGAGCGGGCAGGCAGGGCACAGCTTCGGCATATGATTTGGCAAATTGGGGAGACGCAAAACAGGTCATTTTAGCAGACAAAGAGTTGGAGATCGCCCAACAAGCAGCTTACCGGGTCAATCGGCTGTTAGGCAGGCAAGTGGCTGTAGCAAAACAGCTAGATGTGACCGAGTTGAATTTCGTAAAGAATGTGCTGCAGGGCGTTGATGCTTTCGTTAGTGCTGTACCCTACTATTTCAACCTGGAAATCACCCGCATAGCCATCGAAGTGGGTGCCAGTATGTGTGACCTGGGGGGAAATACCGATATTGTCAGACAGCAGCACGCCTTAAACAATCAGGCACTTTCCAGAGGTATTAGCATCATACCTGATTGTGGGCAAGTGCCCGGCTTGGGATCGTCCTTAATAGTTTATGCCATGAGCCTGTTGGATGAAGTTAATGATGTTTTTATGTGGGACGGAGGTCTCCCGCAAAATCCCCAGCCTCCTTTCAACTACTTGCTTACCTTTCATGTGGCTGGGTTAACCAATGAATATGCAGAGCCAGCCGTTTTCTTGCGTGATGGAAAAATCACCTTGGTGGAACCAATGACAGAATTAGAAACGGTTGAATTTCCTGGCTCAGGTGGTACCCTAGAAGCATTTATAGCAGGGGGTGGCACCAGCACCATGCCCTGGACATTTGAGGGAAAGCTACGCACCTTGCAAAACCTAACCCTGCGTTATCCTGGGCATTATCAACAACTGCGTGCTTTCTGGGACCTGGGGTTATGGGATAGTAAGCCTGTACCAGTTGGAAAGGATGAAGTGGTGCCTCGTGACGTGTTCCACGCTCTTTACGAGCCTAAGGTAACCTACCCGAATGACCCGGAGAAAAGTAAAGATATCGTCTTGGTACGCGTGAAAGCGCTGGGAAAGAAAGCCGGTAAACCAGCCCAGGCGTTGCTGGAGCTGGTGGATTATTTCGACGAGCAGACAGGTTTTACCGCCATGGAACGAACTACCGGGTGGGATGCTGCCATTGTTGCAGGAATGATGGCTCGTGGGCTTACACCCCGCGGTGCAGGTGGTGTTGAAAGCCTCGTACCAGTTAGGCTGTTTATGCAAGAATTGCATAAGCGAGGCTTTAATATTAAACAAGAAGTGAAATAAATCAGTGCCGGGTTTATGCCAAATAATTTGCCGGTAGCATAATTTTGCTACCGGCAAATTTATCTCCGACTAAATTTCTAACACCTGAGTTTATCATCCACCCCATATTTCAGTATTTTTAGCCGCAGAATGTGATATTTCGGGACACTAGCCGGAGTTAGGGGATAGGCTACAATTGAATCGATGGCGTTCATCCGGAGGGTAAA
>Ga0210077_1000305_pt1 | contig 20249 bp, 15 predicted proteins | sample RushMan_CattailN_5_FD_185556 | JGI IMG/M metagenome (GOLD analysis project Ga0210077, IMG submission 185556) | Wetland microbial communities from San Francisco Bay, California, USA, that impact long-term carbon sequestration -... | ecosystem: Environmental > Aquatic > Marine > Wetlands ... | reverse complement strand
GGCCAAAAGACCCATTTCAGTGAGCAAGCTATCTGTTACTGCTCCATTTTTCAATTCCCCGTGAATACGGGCTATCACATCATCGACCTGGCTGGCCTGGCTGGCAGTACTGAGACGCTTAAAATCAACTTCGAATTCCCATTGGTTAATAGATTCATGTACATCTTTCAGGAGTGAAGACGTTTCTGCTTCCTGACCGGCAAATTTGTGCAGCCCGGCATAATATTCCTGCTGAAGCGCCATTTGGATTTTGGATGGCCCGATTGAATCCGCACCAATCTCCTTTTGCCATTCTCTTTTTTCAGCCAATAGTTCCCTGGCCAATGACTGCACGACGTTGGTTCTGCCTGATTGATGCAAAATATTCAATAAGAAGAGTTGATCCTGGGCAGATGCGGCTTTGGCAACCGTATGAATAATCGCAGTCAATAGATTATCATCCCATACATTGCAGATCAGCGTATGCCCCAGTAACTGCAGGCTAGTTCTATTGAGATCGCCAGAGATATATTTTTTGAGGAAATCTTCCCAATCACCCGACCAGGTATATAGAAGTGCAAAGGCTGTTTTATATTTTTCAACGAGAAGATCGGGGGAAACCTGATCTTGATCAATTCGGACGATGTTCTGTATTTCATTGAAATTGACTGGAGTGATCAAAATGATTGTCGCTAACAACGTCGCTTCTTCGATAGTATTTACGACATTTCGGTTCGTCCTGTACTGCTCGAAGAAGTCTTGCGCCAGTTGAATAAAGGATGAATCAAATGAAGATGCCGAAATGAACCGATCGCGCAAGGCATCCTCACGACCGATTTTGATCAACGCCAAATAACCAGGCGCCCACAGTTCGGGCCTGTCTCCCGCAATGGACATTGCCCTGGGAAAAAAGTCGTTTTCAATAACGCTTTTCCATATCAGTGCGTCCTGCTTTAAGCACTGAGAGATCGCACCGGCGTGATCGGGTAATCTCTGCTGGAAACGCGCTAGAAGCTCAGCAAGTAACATCTATTCTCCTGGAGTACACAAGATCATTGAATTATCAACAGACGTTAGTGTATTTGCTGCAACAAGAAGTAAGCAATCAAAATTAGCGATACGCCGATCATCACAAGGAAAAGGCCAATGCCCTTGGTGGTTTTAATCAAATCATTAAGTGAATTGATCAAAGTTGAGGCATTGCCGACCAGACCAGCAATATCATCACTGATCCCTTTACTGGCGAGTTTCGCAGTTCCACTGGAAATGATTTTCAGATCCTCATTCATTACTCTCGAAATAAGGATAAAAATTCCCGTACCCAGGGAAACTATGCCCAGAACGAAGATGCAAACCGTCATTGTCAAAAGGACATCGTTTATCGTCATTGCAATCATCGCAGATCCAAAGCCTCCTTAGCTCATTACTAAGAAGGCTTATTGCAAGATATATACCACTTTTTTTATAATGGATCGACGATATCCGAGGGGAAATGGCAAAGTTCAAGGGAAGAATCATCACAGAACAACATTGCTCTTTCCACGGCGTTGCTCAGTTCGCGGATGTTCCCTGGCCAGGGGTAATCTTTCAGTGCATCCATGGCCCTCTGGCTGATATCCAGCACATTCATACCCATGTGCCCGTTACAATCCCTGATGAAATACCCCACAAGCTCAGGGATATCTTCTTTTCTTTCCCTTAAAGGCGGCACATGCAAATCCACCACCTTCAAGCGGAAATACAAATCACTGCGAAATTTCTCTTCATCGATCATCTTATGCAGATCACGATTTGAAGCAGCCAGGATTTGAACATCTACATTAATCATCTTCGTTCCGCCCACCCTGCGAAAAGCCCGCTCGTCGATGGCGCGCAGAAGCTTGGCTTGAATATCCAATGGCATGGAAGAGATTTCGTCCAGAAAAAGCACGCCGGTGTCCGCTACTTCCATCAAGCCCAATTTTCTTCGTTCGGCGCCTGTAAATGCGCCCGCTTCATAACCGAAAAGCTCGGACTCAAGCATGGTATTCTGTATTGCCGCACAATTGACTGCAATGAACGGCTTATCAGACCGGGGTCCGATGCGATGAATAAACCTGGCAAGGACTTCTTTTCCAGTACCGGTTTCGCCTGTTATCAAGCAGGAGGCAGAAACCTTGGCGGCTCTTTGTGCATGGCTGATTACCCTGCGGAATATCGAGTTCTGGCCCAGGACGAAGCGTTCGCTGTTGAGCTGTGCCTGTCTTAGATGAGCTATTTCACGCCGCAAAGTAACCACTTCCACGGCATGATTTATAGATTGTTCAAGGCGTTCAAATTGTATTGGTTTGGTCAAAAAATCGTGCGCACCATGACGCATGGCTTTTACTGCCAGATCAATTTCTCCAAATGCCGTGATCATGATGACAGGAGGTCGATAAGGAAGTTGGGCCACATCTTGAAGAAGATCCGAGCCATTGCCATCCGGGAGCATGATATCCAGTAAGATAATATCAGCATCTCCACGCATCAATCTGCTGCGTGCCTCTGCCAGGGACGCTGCTGCTATAATATCGTATCCTTTGCCTGTCAGGAAAGCACCGATATTCAAACGAGCATTTTCCTCATCATCCACTATTAAAATCGTGAAGCTCATCTATTTATCTCCGTGATGGATTGGAAGAAATACGTGGAAAACGCTTCCTCCAGGAAAAGAATTTACATTAATATTTCCACGGTGGACCGTTACCATGTGCTTGGTAATGGCAAGGCCCAATCCTGTGCCGCGTGGGTTATTACTAACAAATGGTTCGAATATACGGTCTTTTAGTTCATCAGGTATACCAGGACCCGAATCCGATACTGTCACTTCGACCTGAGGATAATTCTTTTCCGCAGCATTCTTGCCGATCCTCACAGCAAGCGTTCCGCCAGTTTTGCTCATCACTTCCACTGCATTGCTGATCAGGTTGGTAAAAACCTGCTCAAGCAGCCTCGGATCTCCCATAATTTCAGGTACATCTTTTGCGTGGTGGAAAACAGGCTTTATTTCCAGGCGTTCGAGGCGCGGTCGCCAGCGGTCCAATATCACACCCAATAGTTCAACCAGGTCCAGTGGCTTGAGTTTGGGCTCCATGGGGCGCACAAAAGAAAGCACTGATTCCATGAGGTTGTTCAGCCTGATGCAGTCGCTCTGCATGCGGTTGATAACATTCTGGTTAGGATCGCCACTTTTCAGCTGGCTGTTCATCAACTGGAGCCCTGTGGAGATGTTGTTGATTGGGTTGCGGACTTCGTGGGCAAAGATTGCCGTAAACCCACCCAGCACCGCCCTCTGCTCAAGCTGCTGGGTGCGTAATCGGATTTGCTCGTTCTCACTCTCATCGGCAATAGATACGATGATTCCCGTTACCATTTCTTCATGCATGGCAGGTATGGTCTGGATATGAGCGGGAAACGATTGTCCATTTCTACGATGCAGTGATACATTGCCCAATTCGTGCGTGGCTATTCCTCTACAAGCTGAATCGAGTGCAGTCATCAGACCTTCCGCGCCAACAAGCACATTTTCTACTGGTTGGTTCCTGATCTCATTGATGGAATAGCCGAGCATAATCTCAGCCACCGGGTTTGCCTCTAAAACATTCAATTCTGGGCTCAAAAAGAGTACGCCCTCAGCAGCATTTTCGAAGAGCGCATTGCGAATATTCAAGCGTTGTTCCTGCACACGGATCCTGCTTTTCAGGTTTTCCACGAGGATAAAGTGCTGAAATACACTGCCAATGTGGTTGCTGATTAGCTCCAGCAATTTGCCGCGTGTCTCGATTTGGGTATCTTTGTTATCAGCAGCCACCAGCAATCCAAATAATCCTTCAGGTTGTCCAAGTGGGACAGACACAACGAATGCTAGATCAGCCCTTCTACCAGCTCGATGGATCTCGGACTGTACTTTTTTCCCCGGAGTCCACAGGACGAAATCCTTCAACTGAATAAGATCACTGGAGGGAATGACTCTTGGGAATAGTTCATTCCGCTCGATAGTCGCAATTTTATACAGTTCAGGCGCACCACTCCTGGCATGGTATAGGCAGATCAGGTCAGTTTCGAGCAATGCTGTGGCACAGGCAAGAGCTTTCTTGATCGAACTCTTCAGATCAGTGTACGAAGTAAGGCTGGAAAGTTCAATGAGCGGATTGTAAATGGCAGGTTGATCGATGCGAAAATTATGCGATAAATCATCAGACGCAGAGAATTTCAATAAATACCAAGGAAGGCTGATGTCCAATTGAGAAATGCGTATATTGACTGATATCGAGCCCCTTTTACGCCTTTTAATCGTTGAAGTCAATTCAGACCCCGGTAAAATCTCCCTCAGGTCTATCTCCGGGATCAACTCCTGAATGGATTTATTGCACAGTTCATCCTGGGTAAAGGCAGTCAATTGCAAAAGAGCGCTGTTAACAAGTAAAACAATATTCTGCTGTCGATCCAGCATCAACGCAGGGTCATTGACCTGGTTCAACAGAGAATGAAGCATTTTATTTACAAACAGCTGACCCTCTACATTGTTTTTTGAATATGTAATATTCATTGAGCTCAGGCTCATGAAGTTTGGTTTGGCAAATTCCTCAGGTGGGCAGGCAATATCCCTTCCATTGCTCTATATTTTGCTACTGTCCGCCTTGCTACGTCGTACCCTTTTGCAGAAAGGAGTTTCACAAGTTTGGCATCACTCAGTGGCTTTGTTTCTTTTGCAATGATCTCCCGTAAGACGGTGCGTACGTTAAGGCTTCGATCAAAGAAATCTGCCATGGGAATAATGTGCTTGTTAGGCAATTGTACCGTCTTATTCGAAACTGCGCGTGAAATTGTCGATTCGTGTACATCTAGAACTCGAGAAAGCTGTACACGTGTGATTGGCTGTATATATTTTGGCCCTTGCAGGATGAAGTCTTTCTGAATTTTCACCAGGTTGTACATCAAGCGCTTCATGGTGTGATTACGCTGCTGCAAGCATTTTACAAACAGTGACGCACGATCGATATCCTGTTTCCAGGTTTCCTTTTGTTCGGTGGGCGCTTTTTTGATCGCCTTACGGAAGAGTGGATTGACACGTAAAGTCCCGCCGATGGGCATGATAATTTCTACTGCCAGGGGCATTTCAGGGTCATCATTGATATGACCGATGATAATATCTGGCCTATGGAAAACTTCAACTGAAATCTTCACCGGGTCACGCACATCCCCCCAATGAGATCTCCCAGGGAAGGGGTTGAGGTTATCGCTGATGTAGCTCACTGCATCCTGGATATTGGACAGAGAGGTATTAAACTGGTGAGCCAATTCGTTGAATTGCCTTTTGGTCAGAAAAGCCATGCCATCTTGGATGATTTCATAAGCGAAATTTGGCACAGCAATTGTTTCTGCAAGCAGCTCCAGCTGAACCAGCATGGCTTCCTGGGGAGAACTCGAGCAAACACCTAAAGGGTCAGCGCGTTGGATCATGCGCTTCAACTGCTGGATTTTCGAAAGCGGTACGTGGAAATACATCGCAATTTCGACAAGATCAATGGTCAAAAACCCATCATCATCTAGATGGGCGAGCATATAAGCCACCAATGGGCGGTCCTGAGCCGGCAGCTCCAGAGCTATTTGCCTTAAGACATAGGTGGGAAGATCATCAACCGTGGGAGAAAGGTCACGCTCATCAGGATATTCCTCCGCGTAGCTATCTGTCCTCGGAGAAAAATCATCGCGGGGAGAAATGAACACTACAGGCTCATCTTCGCTTATATTTTGAGGTCTGCTGCATACAGGACAGGGCTCGTGCTCCCCCAGCAATCGCTGGCAGGTTGGACAGCGCCGTTCCTCTTTCAATTCCAATGCCGGGTTGGAGGACAGCTCTTTTTCTATTGACTGCTGAATTTCTTCTATCGTCATATGAAGGAGAGCCATGGTCTGTGCCAGATGAGCTGTCGTTAGCGGTCGGGTTTCTTGAATTTGTTGTTGAAACATGCTTCTCACCTTATAACAACTAGTATAGCGTCACACCAACCTAGATGCAAGTTACATGCCAGGAAAAAAGGTATACGAAATGGTAAAATCAAAGGGATTTAGAAGAGAATGGTGCAAAATAGATGCCTGAATTGATCGTCATTGGTGGTGGGCTGGCAGGCTCCGAAGCTGCATGGCAGGCTGCAGAGCGCGGGATCAAGGTAGCTCTTTTTGAAATGCGCCCGGGGCTAACCACCGGAGCGCACAAAACGGGTCTGCTCGCCGAACTGGTTTGTTCCAATTCGCTGGGATCTACACTCATCAACAAAGCCTCAGGACTATTGAAAGAAGAAGCGCGTTTTCTTGGTTCACTGCTGTTGAGAATTGCCGAAGAGAACAATCTTCCAGGTGGAAATGCTTTGGTGGTCGACAGGCAGCGTTTTGCGGATAGCATCACACAGGTACTTTCCCACCATCCAAACATTGAAATCATTCATGAGGAAATGCGTCAAATTCCACCATCAGCAACCATCATTGCATCGGGTCCCTTGACGTCCTCCTCCCTGGCCAAATCCATCCAGGAATTCACACGGAAGGAAAATCTTTTCTTTTACGATGCCATAGCCCCGATTGTCCACGCCGATTCGATTGACATGAATATTGCTTTTCGAGGATCGCGTTATGTGCGCGCAGAAAAGGGTCCTGGCGACTACATCAACTGTCCGCTTTCAAAAGAGGAATACAACCAGTTTGTTGCTGCCTTGAAAAGCGCCGATCGCATTGTGTTGAAAGAATTTGAGGCTGACATCGATCTGGGTGTAAGGGCCGGTGCAGGGATGTTTTTTGAAGGCTGTTTGCCTGTTGAAGTACTGGCACAGAGGGGTATTGAAGCGCTGGCTTTTGGCCCGCTGCGTCCAGTAGGGCTTTTCGACCTCCGGCAGGGGAAACGTCCATATGCGGTAGTGCAGTTGCGCCAGGATAACCTGGCCAACACCCTCTATAACATGGTAGGCTTTCAAACAAACCTGACCTATGCTGAGCAAAAGCGTGTTTTCCGCATGATCCCTGGACTGGGAAATGTTGAATTCGCACACTTTGGTCAAATGCACCGCAATACCTTTATCGCTGCTCCCACTATGCTGAACGCCAGCCTGCAGTCCAATCAACGTGCTGAATTATTCTTTGCAGGTCAAATAACGGGGGTGGAGGGCTACCTGGGCAATATTGTGTCGGGCATTTTAGCCGGGATTAATGCAGCCAGATACCTGAATAATCAGTGGCTTTTAGAATTTCCAACGACTACTATGCTGGGCGCATTATGCCACTACATCAGTCATTGTCCACTGGATGATTTTCAGCCCATGAAAGCAAATTTCGGCCTGCTACCTGACCTTTCCAACAAGGTTCGCAGCAAGAAAGAACGTTACCACCAGTACGTCGAACGTGCCCAGGCCAGTATGCGAGACTATTACAGAGAATAAATGCCTGGCATAATTACCCCACAGGATGCATGCGACCCGATGAGTGGGAATCATTTTTTATTGAGACGATTATCGAACAATCAGCGGTACAATAATGGTTGAGCCGTAGAGAAATCAGAAAAATCAACTTAAAAACCATTGCTCGTATTTTTTTGAAGGCTTATGAACTGAAGGAAGAAAATTACGGTCTTCATTTAAACAATGAAACCCCAAATATAAAAGGAGACGGACAAACAGGTATGGATAACAATTTCATTAAACCCGCTGAGCGGATAAAGGCTTTCAAACCTTACTTCTTTTCTTCATTGGGAAAGAAAATTAATGCACTGAAAGCACAAGGATTGGATGTCATTCGTTTAGACATGGGCTCGCCCGATTTACCACCGGCACCATTCATCATCGAAACACTCGTAGATGCGGCTCGCAAACCGGGAAATCATGGCTATACACCCTACGGCGGCACCAAGGAATTCCGCGACGGCGTGGCGACCTATTATAAGAGAAGGTTTAATGTCGACCTTGATCCTCAGAAGGAAGTTTTGGGGTTGATCGGTTCGAAAGAAGGTCTCTTCAACCTGCCAGTCGTGCTGGCGAACCGCGGCGATGTTATCCTTATACCAGATCCGGGATATCCCGTGTATCAATCAGGCGCAGAACTTGCTGGCGCCGAAATTCATACCATGCCGCTTCTCGAGGAAAACAATTTCCTCCCGGACCTGGATGCCATCCCTCCCAAAATAGCTTATCGAGCCAAGTTGTTGTGGTTGAATTACCCCAATAACCCAACCGGAGCCATCGCTCCCATGTCTTTCTTCGAAAAAGCGATTGAATTCGGCAGGGAACACCAGGTTGTCATCGCTCATGATGCGCCCTACACTGAAGTCTGCTTTGATGGTTATGTGGCCCCCAGTATTATGCAGGTTGAAGGCGCCAGGGATGTTGCCGTTGAGTTCAATTCACTTTCAAAGGCTTATAACATGGGCGGATGGCGTCTTGGCATGGCAATTGGAAATCCAACAATTATCAGTTTGCTACAGACCTATAAGAGCCAAATGGATAATTCTCATTTTGCTGCCACCCAGGCCGCAGGTGCCATGGCGCTTATCGGAGATCAAAAATGGCTTGAAGAACGGAACAACATCTATAAAGAACGTCGAGATATTGTGCTCAAAACTCTCCGGCAGGTTGGCTTCACTGCCCAGACTCCGCCCTCTACCATCTACGTGTGGGCAAAGGTACCCCAAGGATTTGGCGATTGTATGGCGCTCTGTGATCAGTTATTGGAGGAAACCGGTGTAAGTATGACGCCGGGTGTCGTATATGGAACCCATGGAGCGGGTTATGTACGCATTTCCCTCGGAATTGCCACAGAACGTGTAAAAGAAGCCATGCAGCGTCTTTCCTATTGGATGAAAAAGCGAGAATAAACGTAGTATTTATGCCAAAAACACCCCAGCTAACCCAGTTACCACGTGAACGCGCCTTCCTTGTCGGAATACAAACCAGGGATAATCCTTCATTACTTTCACTTGAAGACTCACTTCAAGAATTGCGTCTGCTTGCAGATACCGCAGGCTTACAGGTTGTCGGTGAGGCATACCAGAGATTGGACCATCCCAACGTTGAAACATATATTGGCACAGGGAAGGTCGAAGAGATAAAAGCGCTGGTCGAAGAAACGCTGGCTGAGGTAGTTTTATTCGATGATGAACTTTCGCCACGCCACCAGAGAGAACTTGAAAAACGTTTTGGTGAAAATGTGCGCATTATCGATCGCACGGCATTGATCCTGGATATCTTCGCACAGCATGCACATACACGCGAAGGGATCCTGCAGGTTGAGCTTGCCCAATACGAATATCGCCTGCCAAGGTTGACGCGTGCCTGGACCCACCTCGCCCGTCAGGCTGGCGGCGCCTCTGGCAGGTCGGGCGGCAGCATGGGAGTTGGTTTACGCGGACCTGGTGAAACCCAGCTTGAAGTGGACCGGCGCATCATACGCGACCGTATTGCGACACTCAAAAATGATTTGGAGAAAATTCGGGAACACCGCAAGCGTCACAGGATCCAGAGGAAAAGATCGAGGATTCCGGTTCTATCTTTAGTTGGCTATACGAATGCAGGGAAATCTACCCTGCTCAACTACCTGTCCAATGCCAACATCTATGCCGCTGACCGCCTGTTTGCCACACTAGACCCGACTACACGCAGAGTGCGGCTTCCAGGTGGCGAGACTGTATTGATGACCGATACCGTCGGATTCATCCAGAAACTGCCCACTCAACTGGTAGCCGCATTCCGCGCTACCCTGGAAGAAATTTCTGAATCGGAACTGCTCATCCACGTGGTCGATATCACCCACCCGAACGCCATTGAACAGTGGAAATCTGTCCAGGAGACCCTGGAGGATATCCAGGCCAGTCACATCCCTGAAATCACAGCGCTAAACAAAATCGATCAGCTTCCCAATCCCGAGAGCGCCCAGGAGGTAACGCGCCATTTCAAGAGCGCAATTGCAATTTCTGCCCTGCGCGGTGATGGGATTGAGGAATTGCTTGAAGCTGTGGAAACGAATCTTTTCAAGACATATATCGATGTGAGCCTGTTTCTCCCCTATCAGGAAGGTCAACTGATCTCGCAGTTCCACAACCAGGGTATCGTGGAACTGGTTGAACATCAGAAGAATGGTGTGTTTATGAAAGGGAAAATTCCGGGGCGATTGCTGGCAAGTTTTCAGTCTTATCTTGAAAAAGAAGAAGAGCGCAGCGAAAAATAAAGTTCCGTAATGTCTATAGAATTTCCCTGATTTATACGTTTATTAACAAAAATAGAGTACCCAAACCAAAACAAGACCTCTTGAACAAAGGTCTTGTTTTGTAAGAAATAGATCGAGCAGGTAATGGGCTTATTTCTTGGTTTCTTTGTTGATGATCTCACGCCCCTGGTAATAACCACAATTGGGACAAACGGTGTGCGGTAAGCGCATTTCACCGCAGTTGCTGCACTGCACCAGGTTGTTCAGCCGAAGGGCATCGTGTGCTCGCCTGCGGTCTCGGCGCCCTTTGGATACTTTTCTTTTTGGAAGTGGAACCATGATATTCTCCTGTAATGCCTTTTCTTCTGTTCTCGCGTAGCCGTATCATTATACTTAACCAAAATCATTTATGTCAAGCCTTTTTGCCAGAATGTCATCATTCTGAGATCTAGCTTACTTATGATCGGATTCAAGAAGATATACCGGAGATTGCCAAAAGTGGCTCGCAGAACCCTCACGACTGATTTTCATAGCGACCAGCAAATAATCCCCTTTTTGAATTATTTTGTTGTAAAATTAGAACTATGGAAATCCAGATTGCTGTTGCGAAGATCAACAAACATGACACAGTAGAAAGCGGTGATACTCTGGAGTTTGTAGAGCGTCCCAATGGCGGCATCTCTGTTGTGATGGCTGATGCGCGCTCCAGCGGTCATGCAGCCAAAGCGATTTCATCTTCAATTGTCCACAAAGTGATCAATATGCTGGCAGATGGCGTAAGGGATGGCGCTGCTGCCAGAGCCGCTTCCGACATGCTTTATACGGAGAGAAATGGCCAGACTTCTGCATACCTCAATATTCTTTCCGTTGATCTGCAAACCTGCACACTTGTAATCTGTAGGAACAATCCCACTCCGATATATATTGCTTTCGATGAAAAAATTGAGTTTCTGAGTGGTGAAGGTACGCCAATTGGTGTTTCAAGGAATATTCGACCTGCTATCTCCGAAATTGCGCTTGAAACAGGTATTACGATTGTCACTTTCACCGATGGGATCTTGAATGCTGGTAAGGCAGACGGGCTGGCGGCGGATATCCCCACACTGCTCGAATCGCTTTTAGAAGAGCAGCAACCCTCATCCCAATCCATTGCCGACACAATCCTGGCTGAAGCGATCCGCCTCGACCGCAATAAACCCAGCGATGACATGAGTCTCATCGTATTACGGGTACTTCCACGTGAGACAGATGCCATTCGACGAGTAAATATTCGCATCCCATATAAAATACAGATTGAAGACTAGCCCTATCCATTAATTTTCATAAAGTGTATAATAAAAACCGTGCCAGCCGATGGCTGGATTTTGTTTGATTTGGAGGAGAGTTTCGAATGAAATACCGCTATCCAAGACTCGTGCTGATTGCTTTTTTGATCATAATCGGCATATGGGTTAACCTTCCCAGCAACTCCGGAATCTCAATTGGGAGCTTCACAAGATCACTTAATGTCGTCCTTGGTTTGGACCTTCAGGGGGGACTGCAGGTCTTGTTGGAAGTACCCCAGGGTTTTCAGGTTACACCTGAGGACATGAATGTTGCACGTCAGATTCTGGAAAACCGCAGTAACGGATTGGGGGTCAGTGAAGTTATGTTCCAGGTAGCTGGAACGAGACGTATCGTAGGAGATTTCCCTGGTCTGACGAACACGCAAGATGTGATCGATGTCTTGAAAACAACCGGTCAGATGGAGTTCGTCGATCTTGGTGATACCCCTATGGATCCAGGGACTGTAATCCAGACAGACCTTGGGGCCAACGGTCAGGTTGCAACGCCGCCAGAAGGAACTACCACGCCTGACACAACTACCACACCAGAAGCAACCACAACGCCTGACGCAACCGCAACGCCATCGGCTGCGACCGGCGACCAAAGCCAATCGCAACAGACCAATCCCACCGGGGCTGCCACAGACAAAGTCTGGCACACTATCCTCACTGGTGACCAGTTAAAAAATGTCCAGGTGAAAACAGACCAATTGGGTAAATACGTGATCACCTTCGATTTGAAACCGGATGGCGCAAAGATATTCGGTGATTTCACTTCGCAGAATGTTGGAAAATACCTGGCGATTGTCCTCGACAAGAGAGTCCTTTCCGCTCCAGTCATAGAAGGCGCCATCACCGATGGAAGTGTACAAATTTCCGGCAGCTTCACTTATCAGTCAGCCAACGACCTGGCAGTGTCCATGCGCTATGGTTCCTTACCCATCCCGCTCCAGGAAGTGGAAACGCGTGTGGTTGGACCAACGTTAGGCGCCAACTCACTCAATAAGAGCCTTCTGGCAGGAATCATCGGTTTCGCCGTCATTACATTGTTCATGTTGATCTACTACCGATTACCTGGTCTTATTGCCATGCTGGCTATCGTGACCTACGGCTTGATTACATTAACTGTGTATAAACTCATTCCGGTAACACTCACACTTCCGGGTATCGCGGGTTTTCTATTAAGCACAGGTGGCGCTCTGGATGCGAATATCCTCATTTTTGAACGATTCAAAGAGGAGCTTCGCAGCGGGCGCAAGATAGGTCAAGCTTTGGAACTGGGAATGAAAAGAGCCTGGCCTTCCATACGTGACTCCAACATCGCCACACTTATTACCAGCGCAATCCTTTTCTGGTTCGGTTCGGCTTATGGCGCCAGCACTGTGAAAGGTTTTGCCCTCACCCTTGCACTCGGTGTGATCATCAGCCTCTTCAGTGCTCTTGTCGTGACGCGTGCATTTATGACCGAGACGTTGAATGCATTCCAACCCAAGAATCTCCAACGCTGGTTGGGAATATAAAGTGAGGTAGAAAGTTAATATGGATATTTTAGGAAAACGCTATTACATTTTTCTGTTTTCACTCGTCATGATCGTTCCAGGGTTGATCATCCTGGCGTTCAATGGACTGCCGTTTTCGATTGACTTTACAGGCGGCAGTTACCTGGAAGTGCAATTTGCCTCGGGCGTGACACCGCCCACTGAACAAGTGACCAACATATACACACAGGCCGGTGTGGGAGGCGCAACAGTACAAACCTCAGATAACGGCATCTTGATCATCCGTTCAAAATTCATGGAAGATCAAACCCGGGGGCAAATTGTCTCAGCCATGGAGCAGAAATTCAACACGACCATTGACGTGCTGCAATTCAACAGCGTCGGCCCTGCCATTGGACGTGAGGTCACCCAGCAGGCAGCCATAGCCGTCATCGTTTCAGCCCTGGGTGTGATTCTATACATTACGTTTGCTTTCCGCGGCGTTCAACATGCCTTTCGTTATGGCGTGTGCGCCATTACGGCCATGTTCCACGATTTCCTGGTAGTGCTCAGTATTTCCGCCATCGGTGCGAAATTTTTCGGCTGGCAGTTTGACACATTGTTCCTTACCGCCTTTCTGACGGTGATTGGCTTCTCTGTTCAGGATACGATCGTGGTATTCGACCGCATCCGTGAAAACACAAATATTCACCGCCGGATTTCATTCGAGCAGCTGGCAAATCACTCCATCGTGCAGACTCTGGGTCGTTCCATCAACACTCAGCTAATGACCTCTGAATTTCTGTTACTGGCCCTGGCTTTGTTTGGTGGCGACACATTAAGAATATTCTCGATTGTTCTACTCGTCGGCCTATTTATGGGTACTTATTCCTCCATTTTCATCGCTGCGCCATTACTGGTTATATGGGAAAACAAAGAGTGGAAGACCTGGTTTAAACCAAAACAGCTCAAAACAGCTTCATAAAATGAGGATATAGACAAAAACAGCGTTCTGGAGATTTTCTGGAGCGCTGTTTTATATCAGTGTAATAGTCTTACTTATTAAAGAAGACAGATCAAATAGATTGAAAATGGATAGTGCGTCATAATGCTGTATCACCACGGATATGTAGTGAACAATACTGGTAAAATATTGTGTGGATTTATCTATACCGTGATCCCACATGAATGGGTAAACAAAATTCTGCAAGAAGAAAACCTGAAAAATAGAAATGGAGATTTTCTATGCCTGAAGAAGCGGTACTGATTACAGGTGCCAATGGAGAGATCGGTCATGGACTGATCGACTATCTCCAAACGAACTGTGAATATGAAATTATCGCACTTGACGTACAGAAACTCGATCCAGTCCTGGAGCAATACTGCCATCATTTTGTCCTTGGTGACATTCTCAATATGGAATTACTCCGACAGATTGGCGAAGATCATAAAATCCGCACTATCTACCACCTGGCGTCGCTGCTCTCCACAAGAGCAGAGCGTGACCCTGAACTGGCCCATAATATCAATGTCAACGGGACGCTCAATCTGCTCGAATTGGCCCTTAAACAAGGTCTCATCCAGAATAAACCTGTGAAATTCATCTATCCCAGTTCCATTGCTGCATATGGATTGCCTGACACAGAGCAGAAAAGACTGGCAGGGAAAATTCGTGAAGATCAGTGGCTGCAGCCAACCACAATGTACGGCTGCAACAAATTATATTGTGAACATCTTGGTCGCTACTACACACATTACTACGGTCAAATCCAGCCGAGCGGAGCCCGCAAACTGGTTGATTTTCGTGCCTTGAGATTTCCAGGCTTGATTAGCCCGGTGACGCTTCCTACCGGCGGCACCACCGATTACGGGCCCGAGATGCTCCACCATGCAGCGCAGAAAAAACCCTATCCTTGCTTTGTGCGTCGAGATACAAAACTGCCTTTCATGGTAATGTCCGATGCCATAAAATCAATCATTATGCTCGAAAATGTGCCCAGAGAATCACTCACCCAATGTGTGTACAACGTTACGTCCTTCAGCCCGACGGCAGAAGAGTTTTACGATATTGTCAAAACCGCATTCCCGAGCGCCGAAATCACCTTCGAATTAGATGCCAGCCGTCAATCCTTTGTAGACACATGGCCTGAAGATATCGATGACAGCGCTGCCCGCAGGGACTGGGGCTGGGAACCGGATTATGACCAGCAAAAAGCATTCGATGATCTGCTTATCCCTGCTGTAAGAAGCAGGTATGGGATATCCTGAAGCTGAGAATAACTCGAACGGATAAAGAGGCTGTGTAAGGTTTTTGACAGCCTCTTTGTTTTCATTTTGATCAGTACCCGAAATACGAATTCTCTGGTATTAATCAATCCAGTTGCAATAAGATTGTGTAATATCGCAGAGTATGTGTTCAAAGGAGGGTCATAATGCAAAAGCCGCCTGTCTTCGTGACCAGGAGGATTCCCACCTCGGCGCTGGAGCGCTTATCAAAGGAAGTGAATATTGATCTTTGGGAAGAAGAAATACCACCGCCCAAAGGAGTCCTCATTCAAAGATCTCAGGGAAAAAAGGGATTACTTGCCCTGCTTACAGACCCTATCGATGCAGAAGTGATCGAATCCTGCAAAACCACAGTCAAGGTCATCAGCCAGATGGCAGTTGGTTACGATAATATCGATGTGAACGCTGCTTCGCGTGCGGGAATACCGGTCGGTAATACACCTGGAGTACTGACAGACGCAACTGCAGATTTCACTTGGGCACTGCTGCTTGCGATTGGCAGGCGAGTTGTTGAAGCTGATAAACAGGTTCGGGATGGAATATGGAAGCCCTGGGGACCGGAAATACTGTTGGGAGCCGAAATTAACGGAAGTACATTAGGAATCGTGGGTTTTGGTCGCATTGGCCAGGCAGTGGCTCGTCGCGCGGCTGGATTTGGCATGCAGATCCATTATTATGACCTCAGCCGGTATCCGGAAGCCGAAAAAGATACGAACGCGACCTATTTGGAATTCGATGAATTGCTGCAAACCTCTGACTTTATTACCCTGCACGCCAGTCTGACTGACAAAACCTATCACCTGTTCGATAGAGAAGCCTTCAAAAAGATGAAAAAGGGCATTTACCTGATCAATGCATCACGCGGTGCCATTATAGATCCACAGGCGCTGGTATGGGCGCTTCAGAATGGCATCGTGGCTGGTGCCGCACTGGATGTATTTGAACCCGAACCGATCCCAGGTAATCACGTTCTCCTGGGGATGGATAACGTGATTATTACACCCCACATCGCCAGTGCAAGCGTTCAGACACGCCTGAAAATGGCTATGATGGCTGTAGATAACCTTCTTGCCGGGATAAAGGGCATTAATCTACCTTACTGTGTAAACCCCCAGGTGTACGATGGTAAATAGTACGCATTCGCCTATCGGTTGACTGTTCAAAGTGATTAAGCAATAACTTGATTGATTACTGTGCTGCAAAATTTCCTGCAGCTAAAAAGCGAACAGGAATGCGAGGTCATTGACGTTGGTTCCTGTTGGACCAATTTTAATCAAAGCGTCGAGTGCTTCAAAATAATGGTACGAATCATTGTTGTGAAGATACTTTTGCGGCACGATCCCGAGGGAAAGGCCCTGGGCATACGTATTGCCGGAAATAATGGCTCCTGCGGCATCGGTTGGGCCATCCTCACCATCTGTTGCCAGGGTTACCATTTCAACATCCTCTAATCCATTCAAATCGCTGACCGCAGCCAATGCCACTTCCTGGTTTCTTCCGCCCATTCCATCACCACGCAAGGTAACTGTTGTTTCACCACCGACGATGATGCATAATGGACGCTGTAGTGGAAACGCGAATTTGTCGATTTGTTGGACCACCGATGCCAGGAATTTGCCAGCTTCACGTGCCTCGCCATGTAAGTAAGTGGTGAGAATCATGCTGTTAAATCCATGCTGTAAGGCTGCCTTATACCCTGCCTGGGCTGCCATAAAATTATCTCCAATCACAAGGTTATGGACGCGCTCCATGGAGGCATCCCCCCCTTTTACGGTTTCCGGAACCTTACCTGCAGCCCCTTCCTCCAGATGGCCCAAAACCGTTGGTGGAACCTTCTCTTCGATTTGGTATTTGTGGACGATCGCAAGTGCATCCTGGAAGGTTGATTCATCGGCAACTGTTGGGCCTGATGCAATCACATCCAGTGGATTTCCAATGACATCCGATAGGATAAGCGTGATCATGGTAGCCGGGTAGATCATGCGGGCCAGGCCGCCGCCTTTCAGCTTTTCAAGGTGCTTTCGAATAGCGTTGATCTCATCTATTTCCGCACCGCATTCGAGTAGTGTTCTGGTTGTTTGTTGGATATGCGCAAGCGATATATTTTCTGCTGGCAAGGTCATCAATGATGATCCGCCGCCAGTAATTACGCAAAAAACGAGGTCTCGATCACCCAGGTTTCTCACAAAATCAGCCAACTTTTGCGAGGACTTTACGCTGCTTTCATCAGGGACAGGATGCCCTCCCGTTATGAACTGCACGTGCTGTGTGATATCGACGTTTGCTTCTTCAGCCATGTGCTTGAGAATCACGACACCACCCTTTACCTGCTCCCCAAACAGATCAAACAATGCCTCCGCCATGGCATAAGCCCCCTTGCCGACTCCAATGATGTAAATCCTCTCATAGGCTTGCAAATCATAAGAGCGGTCACCAACCCGTAAGAGTCCATCTTCTCGCTTCACAACACGCTTCACTGCTGTGAATGGGTCTACTGCTTCCAGGGAAGAAGCTATTATTCGGGCAACCTTTTCTGGGGATAATATGGATTCCAGAAAGGGCAGAAAGTGATTCTCATCCAATTGACCAGCATTTCTCATGATTTATTATCTTCTCTACAGAAAAAGATGATAAATGACTACCTTAAAAATGATGAATTTTCTAAGAAAAAGGCTTAAAATTTACCCGGTATGCAATCATAACATACCTGAGTGCTATTATTAAATTTAATACGAAAAACCTTTAAGGAGATTACGACGTGGATAAAGAAGTACTCAATGGATTATTCCGACCCAGGTCAGTTGCTGTCGTGGGGGCATCATCTACCCCGGGGAAAATTGGCTATACTGTCCTGGATAACCTGAGAAAAAATAAATACAATGGCAAGGTGTATCCTGTAAACCCGAAATCTGAGGAGATATTGGGAATGAAGACGTATCCCTCTGTACTGGATATTCCTGATTCTCTCGATGCCGCGGTGATCATCGTCCCGGCGAAATTTGTCCCGCAGGTGGCTGAGGAGTGCGGTGAGAAGGGGATAAAGGGATTGATTATTATCTCATCTGGGTTCAGTGAGTCCGGAGACCATGAGTTGGAAGATGAAGTCGTTGAAATCGCTCACCGGTATGGTACACGTGTTTTGGGACCAAACATTGTGGGCGTATTGTCCAATTCGGATGAAATGAACGCGTCATTCGCTCCTTTCTTGCCTCTCCCTGGCAAGGCTTCTCTGGTATCACAGAGCGGCGCACTGCTCATCGCCATGGATGCCTCATCTTATACGCGCAGGGTCGGATTTGACAAGTTGATTTCCATTGGAAATATGTCGGATGTGGATTTTGCAGACACTATTTCATGGCTGAATGAAGATGCTGACACCAACTGTATTACGCTGTACATTGAAGGTATTCGCGATGGACGCGCTTTCATGGATGCCAGCAAGAAAGCGCATAAGCCCATCATTGCTCTTAAATCGGGCACTTCGTCGCATGGCGCCGCGGCCGCAGCATCGCACACGGGTTCGTTGGCGGGCGCAGCCAAAATTTACAGCGCAGCATTTCAACAATCAGGCATCATTCAGGCCGCTGACCTGGACAACCTGTTCGATCGCACACTGGCGTTGTCTTTACAACCACCCATGAACGGAGATAACCTCCTCATCATCACCAACGGAGGCGGCGTTGGTGTGCTGGCAACAGATGCAGCCGAGAATTATGGGTTACCGCTGAAATTTGCCCCAAAAGATGTGCAGGAAGAGCTGAAGAAACATATGCCTGAATTCGGTTCGGCAAAAAATCCCGTTGATCTTACAGGCATGGCGGGCAGTGATTGGTACACTGATTCGGTGAAAATTGCGATCGATCACCCCTGGGTTGATGGTCTTGTTGTCCTGTACTGCGAAACAGCCATGACCGATCCGTTGGAAATCTCCAAGGGAATTAAGCAGGCAATCGATGCCGCACAATCCAAAGATAAACCCGTAGTTGTTTCCCTCATCGGTGGCGATGAGTCTGCCAAGGCTATTCAATGGCTCGTGGAGCACGATGTCCCGGCTTATGGATCTCCCGAAGTGGCTGTCAATGCCATAGCCGCACTGAGAGAGCAGGCAAAGGCAAAAATCGCAGTTGGTGAAAAACCCGAGCCTCTGAAAGAAGCCAATCGTGATGAAGCGCTGAAAATAATTAACCAGGCACGTTCAGAAGGTCGCGATTCGCTGACTGAAATAGAAGCCAAGGAACTGTTCAAGTCCTACGGCCTACCAGTTACAAGGAATTTCCTGGCGCGCGATGAAGACGAGGCCGTAAAAGTAGCCAATAAAATCGGTTTTCCTGTGGTCATGAAGATTGTTTCCCCGGACATCCTGCACAAATCTGATGCAGGCGGCGTGAAGGTGAATATCGAAGATGAAAAGGGCGTTCGTGATAGTTTTGAAACGATCATGAAAAATGCAAAAGCCTACAAGGAGAATGCCGATATCCACGGGATCATAGTGCAGGAAATGGCCCCCTGGGGTACAGAGATTATCCTCGGTTCAATTAATGACCCGACCTTTGGTCCAACGATGATGTTCGGACTTGGCGGAATTTTCGTTGAAGTCCTGAAAGACGTTACCTTCAGAGTATCCCCGGTCTCCAAAAACCAGGCTTTGAACATGTTGGATGAGATCCGCGGTGCACCTATTATTGCTGGGGTAAGGGGTGAAGCTCCACGTGATCGGGATGCAATGGCTGAAACGATCTCACGCTACTCGGAAATGATCCTCGACCTGAAGGATGAAATCAGCGAATCAGATGCTAACCCAATCCTGGTATATGAAAAAGGTAAAGGACTTAAAATCGTTGACGCACGCGTTATCCTGACGAAAAAATAAGTACCCCCAGGATATCCTTCAAGGTCCAAATCAGCTTAATCAAAAGATTTCCTTTCCAATCATGAATATTTTAGAATGGAAAGGAAGTCTTGTTTTTTATGA
>Ga0210077_1000304_pt1 | contig 20363 bp, 17 predicted proteins | sample RushMan_CattailN_5_FD_185556 | JGI IMG/M metagenome (GOLD analysis project Ga0210077, IMG submission 185556) | Wetland microbial communities from San Francisco Bay, California, USA, that impact long-term carbon sequestration -... | ecosystem: Environmental > Aquatic > Marine > Wetlands ... | reverse complement strand
GCGGACGGGTCGTGCCCCTCGTCGGCGATGCGCCCGGCGAAAATGCTGACGTAGGCGGCGCCCGCCTTGGCCGCCAGCATCGCCTGGTTAAACGAGAGAATGGCGGTCGCATTTACGGCGATTCCCTGCTTCGAAAGCGCGTTCATGGCGCCCAGCGACGACTTGCCTTGGGAATTGGTGATCGGAATTTTCACCACCACGTTGGGTGCCAGGCGCGCCAGTTCCCGCCCCTGCGCCAGCATTTGCGCCGGATCGTCCGAAGTGACCTCGACGCTCAAAGGACGATCGCCCAAAGTCCGGGCCAGCGCGCGGGCGCCTTCTTCCAGGTCGAACACGCCGTCGCCCAGCAGAATGCTGGGATTGGTGGTGGCACCGTCGACGATCCCTTCGCGCGTCCACTTCTCGATTTCCCCGCGGTCGGCCGAATCCAGATAGATTTGCATGTCGCATCTCCTCGAAAGCCAAATCGCATCGAACTGCCGGGCCGACTTTCAGTTCGCTCCGTTGCCGTCCTGCGGCGCGCCGCCGTAGGAGTAGGAGCGGTAGTACGAATACTCCTGCTGCTGCATGTCGATGTTGTTGAGCACCGCGCCGATCACCCGCGCTCCCACGTCGGAGACGTGCGCCTGCGCGCGGCGCGCCAGTTCCCGCGGCGTGTGCCCTCCCTTAACCACCAGCACCACGCCCTCGACCAGCGTCGCGAGAATGCGGCTGTCGGCCACGTTCAGAAGCGGCGGAGAATCCACCACCACGAACTTGTATTCTTCGAGCGCTTCCTGGATCAGCTTCTGCATGCGGTCGGAAGAAAGCAGCTCGGCGGGATTCGGCGGGACGGGCCCGGAAACCAGCAGGTCGAGTTCCGGCAGCGACGTCTTCTCGACCGCGTTGCGCCAGTCCTGCTGTCCCGTGAGGTGGCTGACGACGCCGAGGCTGTCGCGAATCTGAAACGCGCGATGCAGGCTCGGGCGGCGCAGGTCGCCGTCGATCAGCAGTACGCGCTGGCCCAACTGCGCCAGCGAAATGGCCAGGTTCGCCGAGATGGTGGTCTTCCCTTCTCCGGGCTCGGCGCTCGAAACCAGCAGAGACCGCGGCGGCTGGCCGGCGGCGGAAAGCAGCACCGACGTGCGCAGCCCGCGAAACGCCTCGGTCAGCGGCGAGTGGGAAAGAGAGAGATCGTCGATGCGATACCAATGCGCGTTGGGAACGTGGCCGTTGCCGGCCGCCTTGCCGTCTGCCGCTGCAGCCGTCCCGCCTCCGGATGCCAGCAGGCCCGGCGAGCTGCCCGCCATGGCAGCCCGTCCGCGGTGCGCGCCGTTGCCGTTGAGCGATTCGACCGACGGGATCAGCGCCAGCGCCGGCAGCTGCATGATCCGCTCCACGTCCTCGCTGGTCTTGAGCGAATTGTCGAGATGCTCTTCGAGAAACGCCGCGCCCACTCCGAGCGCGAGCCCCACCATCAAGCCGAGCGAGAGATTGAGCGCCGTGCGCGGACGCGCCGGCTTGCGCTGCGGCACGGCAGGATCGACCACGCGGATGTTGCTGTCCTTGATCCCAGCGGCCACGCCCGCCTGCTTCATGCGGTCGAGCAGGCCGTCGTAAAGCTCGCGGTTGGTGTCCACCTCGCGCTTCAGGATGTTGTACTTCACGGATTTTTCGGCGATTTCGTTGGCGTCATGCTGCGCGCCGGCGAAGGCATTTTGAAGCAGCGCCACGCGGCGTACCGCCGCCTCGTAATTGTCCTTGATATTCTGCGCGCCGCGCTGGCGTTCGCCCGCGAGCGTCTGCCGCACGTCGTCGATTTCGTTCTGCAACTGCTTCAGCTTGGGATAATCCGGCGTGAATGTGGTGGCCATCAGCGCCTTCTGCGCGTTCAGGTCGGAAAGGCGCAGCGTCAACTCCTGGATCTCGTGGTCCTCAAACACTCCGGGCAGCGCGCCCTGATCTCCGTCCTCCGTCAGGCGGTAGAGCGACTCGGTCTGATACAGGTTCGCTTGCGCGGCGGTCAGGTTCGCCTGCAACTCGCGCAGGCGCGAGTCGACGATGTTTTCGGTGGTGCCCTTTTCACTTTCCAGGAACAGCAGGCCGTTGTCCCGCGCGTAGGCCTGCATCTCGTCCTCGGACTTTTCGAGCTTCGCCTTCACGCCGACCAGTTGCTGCGAAAGCCATTCGGAGGCTTTCTGCGCCGCGTCCCAGCGGAGTTGCAGGTTCTGGTCGATGTAATTCGCCGCCAGGGCGTTGGCGATTTCCGCGGCCCGCAGCGGGTCGTGGGATTCGAAGGTGACCTCCACCAGGCGGCTTTGCTTCCATGGCTCGATGTTTAGCCGCGCTTGGAATACTTTCAGCGCGTTGTACATGGCGTAGGAATCCGGCGCCGGCGTATCGGCCGCGGCGCGCGCGCCTTTCGGCTCGCGCGGCAATTTGGCCGCAGGCAGCGACCACCAGTGCCGCGGCGGGTTGAACTCTTTCAAGCGCTCAAGCGACAGGTCGCGGATCACACTGCGCGCCAGGCTGTCGCTTTGCAGGATCTTGTACTGCGTCTCGAGGAACGTGCTGTTGACGCTGTCCACACCGAAAAGATCGTCGGCGGTGACGATGTTGGGGTTTTCCTTCTCGATTTCGATCACCACTTTGCCTTCGTAGAGCGGCGTTTCCTTCAGCGTGAAGATGAGCACGCCGGCGAAAACAAACGCCAGCACCGCCAGCACCGTCCAGCGCCGCTTGCGAATCACCGTCCAATAGGAGAGCAGGTTCGGCGCTTCGCCGATTTCGTCGTCGAAGCCCGCCGGCGCGCCGTTTCGCCGCCGGTCGATGGCCTGTGGAGTCGGCCTCAAAAGCTCGATGCGATTTTCGTTTTGCACGTCACCACCGATAGACCGCGATGCCCGCGCCAATCGACGTGGCCGCCTCGACGCCGCGGTAGATTGCCGCTTTCCCGGCACTGTTGGGCACGAACACAATGTCGCGGGGACGCAGCAGAGGATCGGCCGCTTTCCCCGCCAGAATTTTGTTGAGGTTGATCGGAATCTCCTTGCGCGCTCCGGTCGCCGGATCGGTGCGGATGATGCGCGCGTGGGAGGCCGCCGAGGTGTGGGTCAGACCCTCCGCCAGGGCGACGGCCTGCAACACGGAGATGCGCTCGTTGCTTTTCAGCTCGAAGCCGCCCGGCTTGCCCACTTCGCCGACCACGTACACCAGGTCCGCGCGCGGCACCTTCACCACGTCGCCGGGGTAGACCAGCACGTCGAGCCGGGGATCGCCGGTATCGAGCAGCCTTTTCAAGTTGATCGTGACGGTGCTCGGACTCTTTTCGGCCTCCGCGGCGCTCCCGGTGGCGGAATCGCTCTTGAGTGAAGCCGGAAGCAAGCGCGATTCACCCCCAGCGGAGTCCATCTTCGCAACGCGCGCCGAAGCAGCACCTTTATTGACTCGCATCGCGGCGGACTCGTCCTCTTCGCCGCGATGCTCCACGATGACTGTGTCGCCCGCGTCGGAGTCCAATCCCTCGGCCATGGACAGCATTTCGACAACGGTTTTCGGATCGCGAATCTGGAACACGCCCGGCTTCTTCACCGCTCCGAAGACCGACACTGGATGGCTCTGCACGTCGCTCACCTGCACGGTCACGTGCGGGTCCTTGATGTAGCTGTGCCGCAAAAGCTCCTCGATCACGGCTTGCAGTTCCAGCGTCGTCAAACCGGCCGCTTTCACCGTGCCAATCAGCGGCAGCGAAATCGCGCCGTCGTCGGAAACGCGCGGCTTGCCGCCCAATTCGGGAGCTTCCAGCACTGAGATATCCAATTGATCGTCCGGCCCGATGCGGTAGTCGGCGAAGCCCAAATCTGCCCCTGAATTGACCGCTTGATTCGAGGTTTCGCCGTTCAGCCCGGCCAGGCGGCGGTTGTAATCGGAGGTGGTCTGCGAATAGGCAGCAGCCGGATGGGCCGGCGCCGCTGCCGAACCGGCGTCTTGCGCCCGCGCGCCGGGACACGCCGAACTCGCGGCCAGAATCAGCGTGGCGCACAGCACGCCTTCCGCCGCGCTCGCAATCCATTTTGTTTTTCGCCTCATTGTCTGCATCAATTTCATCAACTTCATCAACCGCTCCCGAAGCAATCGGTCCCTCGGCCACCGGCATCGCCGCTTGCCGCCCGCCAACTGCGTGGCACGGACGTCAGCGAATCGGGCACACCTGTGGCGGGTCGCGTGTCGCTTGCGTTGAATCGGAGGCGCCGGGGAGGCCTTTCTTGGCTCCGACCTCCCCATGCCGTGCAGCTTGTCGACTTAGACTTCGAAGACTACTGAACGGCTGGCGAAGCCGAGTTGCTCTTCTCCGCTTCGTACACGCCAACCCCAACGCCCGTTGCCGCAGCCGCAACGCCGCCGGTGATCTCCCAATCCTTGGCGGTAAAAGCGGAGTGGCCGACGCCGGCCGGAGCAGCGTTGTTCGGAGCCATCGTCGCCGTGAGCGCTTTGCCGGCCTCGACGTTGCCCGTCCGGTTGGCGGTTTCGACGCGCGCCATGCCCTTCCGCGCCACCACGCGCAGCAAGTTCCCGTGCATGGTCACGTCGAACACGGAGCCGTTTACGGCCGTGATGCGCGCTCCATGAGCCAGAATCACTACCCGCGATGCGCCCTTGCTCAGGACCGACAGCGTGCCGGACTCCAAATTCACCAGCGGGCGGCCGCTCGCTTCTCCCAGTTCCACGCGGGTCATCTCCGGGATGACCACGGCGTCTCCGCCGGGAAAGCTGAGCGTCGTTCGCGCTTTCTGTTCGGTGGCAATGCGGTCGCCGGGAAACACCGAAGTCAGCGCCGGCGCAGTGGATCCGTTCAGTGTCGCCATGCCCGCAGTGGTCATTTTCGCAGCGGCCGAGGGCGCCGCGGCAGATGCCGGGGCGTAAACCAACAGCAACGACAGGACTGCCAACACGGTTGCCTTCACTTTCATGAAAACTCCTCCTCTCCGAATTCGATCGGATTTGTTCGATGAACCGTCGCGCACCGTGGCTCGATCTGTGCCACCCGGTTCGTCACATCCGCTCCCATACGGCCGCGGCACGCTACGGTACATTCGCTATGGAACGTTCGCTATGCAACATGAGCTATCGGTGCTGCTATACCCAATCGAATGATTGGGCCAGTTTCGTGAGCCCTCGCGTTTAGTAATTCGTACTAGTTCTGCTTTTCCGAGATTGGAACCGTTTGGCTCGCTCTCGCAGGTGTCCCTTGCAAACACGTCGCCAATTGCAGCTCCTCTCGCGAAGTGCACGGCGATTGCTGGTTCTTTCATTGTGCTCTGTTCGCTTCGTGCGCTATGCTCGCTCGCAGATGATCGATATTCATTGCCACATACTTCCCGCCCTCGATGACGGCGCCGAATCGTTCGAAATCGCCTGTGCCATGGCGGAAATGGCCATCCAGGACGGCATCACCCACATCATCGGCACACCCCACTCCGATTCCACCTACACATTCGTTCCCGAATTGGTACGGCAGCGCCGAGATGAAATTCAGGCGCGCTTCGAGGGACGCCTGGTTTTCGCCACCGGGTGCGACTTCCACATGAGTTTCGAAAACCTGCAGGCAATCCGGCAAGACGCCTCGCGCTTCACCCTCAACCAAAAGAATTATTTGCTCGTGGAGTTTGCCGATTACTCGATTCCGCCTTCGCTCGACCAGGCCCTGCACCAACTGCGGCTCGCCGGTCTGCGCCCGATCGTCACCCACCCGGAGCGCAATCCGCTGATCCGCTCCCGGCCTGAACGGCTGTTCGCGTGGCTGCGGCAGGGCTGTTACGCGCAGGTTACCGCCCAGTCTCTGCTCGGGAAGTTCGGGCAAGGCGCGCAGGAGCGCGCCGAGGAGTGGCTCGACGCCGGCGCCGTGCATTTCGTCGCCAGCGACGCGCACAACGTCACGTCACGCCCGCTGCGTTTGAAGGAAACCTACGATCGGATCGCCAAGACGCGCGGAGAGGAACTCGCGCGCGCGGTGCTGGTGGAAAATCCGCTGGCGGCGTTCGAAGGGCGCTCGCTGCCGTACGTTCCCGAAGTCGAGGAAGGGCCGCTCAAGGCGAGAGGCGCGGCAGCGGGAGCGCGGCGCAGGTGGTTCTGGCCGTTCTAAACGCAGACAGCCGGTGAAATCAGCGCGGTTTGCCGGATTTGGCCGCTTCCGTGATGGCGTCGGCGAGCGCCCGCCACGAGAAGTCTTTCCCGAATTTCTGCCGCAAACCCTGCGCGGCAATTTCCTCCACCAGCCAATCCTGACGCTCTGCCGTGGCGCGTGCCATATGCGGATCGAAACCCACTTCGTTCACCGCCTGCGCCGCTTCGCGCATTTCCGCCGCGCGGCGGCGTCCATGCTCCGCGACGCGGCCGATCAAGTAATCCGGAAGCGCGGCGTCCCAACCCATATCCGGAAACGTGGCGGCCAGCGACGCCAGCACGGCTTCTTCCGCGCCGTAGCGCCGCGCCGCGAACATGCTTTCCACCACCAGCGCTTCGAGGCCTTTGATGATCACGCTGCGGCACATCTTCACGGCCGATGCCCCGCCAACCTGTTCGCTCACCGCTTTGCCGTTCATCCCGATGGCGGCGAGCTGCGGAGCGAATTCCTCGGCGTATTTGCCTCCCAGCAGCATCGGCACTTTTAGCCGCTGCGGCGCCACCGCCGCCATCACGGCGGCTTCCACGAAATGCCCGCCGTTGCGCTCGAAGCGCCCGGCCATGCGCGATTTTGTTTCGGGCGAGACGGAGTTGATGTCGAGATAGATCTGTCCCGGCGCCAGAAGCGGCGCGGCTTGCTCGGCAACTTCCGCCGCCGATGACGCCGTGACCGCTGAAATCACCAACTCCCGGTCGGCGATGCATTCGCGCAAGCTCTCGCGCGCCTGTACGCCGCAATCGCGGGCCTTCGTCAGCATCGCTTCGCGCGAAGCGGGCGCGTGCAGCAGAATGTCGTAGATCGCCACGTCGATGCCGCGCGCCGCCAGATCGCGCCCGAAAGTCCCGCCGACTTCGCCGAATCCGATGATGCCGATTTTTGCGAACGATTTTGCGGCCATGGCGACCTGCCGTTTCAATTAGGTGTAAAGCAAGGACTTGCCGCGCCGCTCGGCGATGCGCCAGCCCGCCGGGGTGCGGACGTAGCGGTCATGATAGATGCCGACCCGCTGCTTTTCCGCCGCTTTTCTGCCCTCGCCCGTTTCCGGTTCGTTCCCATCGGCGGTGAAGAGCAAAATGCGGCACGATCCGCCGGCCGCGTCCGCCGATTCGGCGCGGACACGAATATTCAAGGCGAAATGCTGCGTCACGAGCGCCGCCGGGATCGCTGAGAGAGCGGCGACGATCGCATCCGCGCCGCGGATCGGATGGTCCGGAGCGTTTGGCGGCGCAAACAGCGCATCTTCCGCGAAAACTTCCCGCAGCCGCTGGTAGTCCTTCGCGTCGATCATTTCGCAGTAATCAACGGACAAAGCGGCGCAAGCCTGCTCGATATTGCGCCGCTCCGTTTCCGTGAGATCAACCGCCGCTTTGCCGCTTGTCGCCATAGAATTCACCACTCCGCGCCGCTCGACCGAGAAATCGGCCGAGCGGCCGCCGCCTAACGATATTCGAGGCCGAGCTGCTTGACCTTCTCGCGCAGGCCGTAGATGTCGAGCCCGAGTTCGCCTTTGGCCAGGCGCTCGCGGGTTTTGTCTTCCTTGGCCACGCGTTGCTCGGAAGCCGCCACCACGTCGCGAACCGCCGAGCGGCGAACCACAACCACGCCGTCGTCGTCCGCGACGATCACGTCTCCCGGATCGATCTGCGCGCCGGCGCAAACGATCGGCACGTTCACCGACCCCAGCGTGGCCTTCACCGTGCCCTGCGAATGCACGGCGCGGCTCCAAACCGGAAATTTCATTTCCGTAAGCGGACGCACGTCGCGTACGCCGGCCTCGATGATCAGTCCCTTCACCCCGTGCGCGCGCAGCGACGTGGCGAGCAACTCGCCGAAGTAACCGTCCGTGCACGGCGAAGTGGGCGCGACCACCAGGATGTTGCCCTGCTTGCACACTTCCACGGCGACGTGAATCATCAAATTGTCGCCCGGAGCCAATGAGACGGTAACCGCCGCTCCGGCAATCGAAGCGCCAGAATAAATCGGGCGCATGTACGACGCGAGCAGCCCGGTGCGGCCCTGCGCTTCATGAACCGTGGCGACGCCGAACTTCTCCAGCGCGTCCACGGCCTCCTTCGCAGGCTGCTCGATCTGTCGGACGACTACGGCCTTGCCCATGAAAATTCCTCCGTCACGTGTGCCGAGCGCGCCGAGGCAACCAATGCCCTTTTGCTGTCAGCCACGATGGTTCCTTCTGAGTTTGGATTTTTCGGAATCGCTGAGACGATCGCCACGGCCTGCGCGCCCCCACCGGCGCGTTCCGCCGCGAATACCCGCTAGCAGAATCCGACCTATCTTACTTCCGCTTACGCTTTCTTGACCACTTCCACCGGAGGCGTGCCGTAGGTGTGGAACGACTCGATGGTCTTAAGTCCCCACGCCTGTCCCTTCTTGCGCTCGGCTTCCGACCAGCGAATCGGCTTCCAATCGGGCGCCAGGATCAAGCGCGCCACTGCATTGGCGATTTCCACGCGATTGCCGCCCGGCTCGTACAAGTACAGGAAGAACGTCTGCTGAATGGCGTGCTTGTGCGGTCCGGTTTCGATGTGGACGCCGTTTTCAAGGGCGATGTCCGCCGCCAGCAGCACCTCTTCGCGGCTGTTTACCGCGTAGGTGACGTGGTGCAAGCGCCCCTTCGACTTCGTATCGTCGCGCGAATAGGCCAGATCGTAGCTCTTGTTGGTGACGGTCATCCACATGGCCGCTTCGGTGCCGTCGTTGAGCACGATCTGCTCCGTCAGCCGGAAGCCGAGATACTTTTCGTAGAACTCGCGATTGGCCTTGATGTCCGCCGCCAGCGCGTTCCAGTGATCCAGGCGCCGCACGTTCATGCCGCGGCCAGGAAACTTCTGCGCCTGATTTTTCAGCGCCGGCTTCAGCTCCGGAGGCGCTTGATACCACTGCGTTTCGTAGTACAGCTCGATCTTGTGTCCGTCCGGATCCTTGCAGACGTACGCCGGGCCGTGCGCCAGGTCGCCGTCGTTCCAGCCTACTTCGAATCCAGAACCCTTCAGCGCGGCCACGCGCCGTTCCAAAGCCTGCTGGCTGCGCGTGCGATAGGCAATGTGCCCCACGCCCGGAAGATTCGACGCGGTCAGCTTCAGCGAATGGCGCTCGTAATCGTCGTACGCGCGCAAATAGACCGAATCGCCCTCGCGGCCCGACTCCGTCATCCCCATCAGATCCACGAAAAACCGCACGCTCTGCTCCAGCTTCGGAGTCAGGAGTTCCACATGCCCCAAATGGGCTACATCCATAATTGGTTCAGCTTCCATGTTCTCCTCTGGCACTTCAGACGTACCCTCCGGCAGACGCATTCCGGTCTGCGTACGGTGCTCCAAGTGCATTTTGGTTGGTCGTTTCCCACGCCATTCTATCGTACCGTCCCGGCCAACTTTCTTGTAACGATTTCTCGCAAGCGCGCGTCTACGCCTTGTGGAGCGGGAGTTCGGCCCGCGGCTTTCATTCATCCGTGCCAAATGGCCGCGATTCCGGTCTCGCGCTGCACTCGCGGGGGTGGATTTCCGATTGGCCGGGCGAACGTCCGGCTGGTTTGTGGTTTAGTCCGGGCTGTTGCCGGATGGGATTGCGAGCAAATGGCTATCCCTCAAGCTCTGGCGCCGAAAAGCACCTCCGCTGCAATACACGACAAGAGTCGCCGCAAGGCTTGGAGCACGAGCGAATGAGTGCCGGCTTCGTGGCGGGCGATGCATGGACTTTCGCCTGGTTCGCCGGGCCTCATCGCTCTTAACACAACAATCGCGTTTTCTTGACATTACCGGAACCCACCGCTAACATCCGCGCGGTTCCGGCGAACGGAATCGGGATCGCCAGATAGGTTTTTTTGCATCGAGCAAAGGAGAGCCATCATGAAAAGGCGCAGCATTTTATCTATTCTGGGAGCCACTCCAGCGCTTCTGGCCGGTTCGAGGCTGGAAGCGGCGCAGAAGTCGAAGCACACCATGCATTCCTCGGATGCCGGCGATAAACTCACCGGCCTGAATCCGCGAGGCATTCCGCCGGCTATCAAGCTTCTGCCCATGGCGCCGCGCCTCAAGACGCTGGACGGCAAGACCATCTATCTGATCTCCGACGGCTTTCCCGGCGCCGACCACTTCCTGAATCAGGTCAAGATCTGGTTCGCCAAGCACATGCCCAGCGTGAAGACGATTTACCGTCTGAAGGCGGGCGGTTTCGCGGCGGACGATCCGAAGCTCAACGCGGAGGTGAAGGCCAACGGCAACGCCGTCATCATGGCCATCGGCCATTGAAGCACCTGCACCCCAGCGACCGTCGGTCACTGCATACAGTATGAAGAGATGGGAATTCCGACCGCGCCCATGGTCACCATTGCGTTCCACGATCTGGCGGAGAGCAACGCCGCGAGCCGCGGCGTGCCGGATCTGCGCATCTGCTACACGCCGCACCCGGTATGGGGCAAGACGGACGCGCAAATGTACGCCTATCTCGAAGGCGACGATCCCGTCACGCACAAGCCCCTGATGCCGGAAGTGATCAGCGCGCTCACCAGACCGCTTAGCGCAAAAGACAAGCAGACGGGCGAGATGACGCCTTCGACCGGTCCGAAAACGTTTACGGACACCGCCGACAACCTGCAGAAGTATTACATGGACAACGGCATGACCGATTTCATGCCCATCGTCATCCCCACGGAAGAAAAAGTCGCCGCCATGCTCAAGGGCACCAGCCATTCGCCCGACGAGATGGTCGGCGAATTGACGCCCGCGCGCGGCGCCTTTCCTCCGTGGAAATTCACCGTGCGGCAGGTGGCCATCAACGCGGTAATGGCCGGAGCCACGCCGGATTATTTCCCGACGATTCTCGCTCTCGCCGCCAGCGGCCAGTCGGCTCTGTTTAGCTCCACAAACTCGCTGGTCTATGCCGCGGTGATCAACGGGCCGATCCGCAACAAGCTCAACATGAACTTCGGCATAGGCGCCATGGGCCCGTTCTCGCAGGCCAACGCCACCATCGGCCGCGCATGGGGCCTGCTTTCCAAAAACCTGTGCAACGGCGGCCTGCCGGGCCAGACGTACGAAGGCTCGCAAGGCAACGTGATCAACTACAGCAACCTGATCATCCCCGAAAACGAAGAGGCCAGCCCGTGGGAGCCTCTGCACGTGCAGAAGGGTTTCAAAAAAGAAGAAAACGTCATCAGCTTGTTCTTCGGCTTTGGAATCCAGCAGGCACAGGGCGGATGGGGTCTCGGAGTCAAGCCGGTTCCCCACTATCAGGAAGCGATGGTCTGCAACTGCGTTCCGTTCGCCACGATTTTCGGAGCGCTAATCGTGGCCGATCCGCTGGTCGCCAGCGGCCTGGTCGATCTCGGCTACAAAAAGAAGGAAGACCTGGCCGCCTGGCTGCAACCGCCACGGTGAAAGAGCTGAAGTCCTGCCTCTTCAGCCGGCCGCCGATGGGCCCCGCTGCCGCGGGACTCACCGACGATTCGGTCGTGCCCAAGTGGTATCGGCCGGATGCCTTCAACTTCGTCGTCGTCGGTGGCGAGACCAACCCCTATCACCAGATAGCCAACATGAGCTATCGCATGAGCGTGCCCATCGATAAGTGGGCATAGCGAACCTCGGCAGGATGGCGGCTTTCCAACTTCAGGAGGGCCGCCATCCCGCGCTTTATCCCCTCACTGACCCGCAATCTTCGCTAACGGTACCCGCGGCGACCTAGCCTGCTTCCTAAAATAGCCCTGTGAAGCTTCACAACGCCCGGAGAGCGACGCAATGTCCGGAGACGCCCTCCAAGTCCTAACGCTTCCCTGGCGAGCGGCAGCGGCGCTCTAAACCGCGATTCCCATTTCGGTTTTCTTGCAACGCTCGATCTTCCGGGCGTAACATGCGCCGCGCGGCGGCCGCACGACGCCAGTCGTTTATTATTCCCGATGCCTTGGGTGCGAGTGCCCCAACGGCCGCGGACCGGCGGTTGAGGTCTCGAAGGGTGGGAGGCTCGTCATGAATAGACGCAAGCTGTTGTCCTTATTGGGCGCCTCGCCGGCGCTGCTCGCGGGCTCCAAGCTTCACGCGGCCAAGCGCCAGGCCGCCGCATCTTCCGATGGCAAGATCGAGGCGCTGAATCCCAAAGGCACGCCGCCGCCCATCACGCTGATTCCCATGGCGCCGCGCCTGAAGACGCTCGACGGCAAAACCATCTATCTCGTCTCCGACGGCTTTCCCGGCGCCGACCACTTCCTGAATCAAATCAAGATCTGGTTCGCCAAGCACATGCCCAGCGTGACGACCGTCTACCGCCTCAAAGCCGGCGCGCTGGCCGACGACGATCCCAAGCTCTGGGCGGAGATCAAGGCCAAGGGCAACGCCGTCATCATGGCCATCGGCCATTGAAGCACCTGCACTCCAGCGACCGTCGGTCACTGCATCACGCTCGAAAAGATGGGCATCCCCACCGCGCCGATCGTCACCATCGCTTTCAAGGATCTCGCCTATAGCAACGCCGCGCAGCGCGGCATGCCGCACGAGCGCATCTGCTTCACGCCGCATCCTGTCTGGGGAAAATCCGACGCGCAGATGTACGCCTATCTCGAGGGCGACGATCCCGTCACGCACAAGCCGCTGATGCCGGAAATCATCGGCGCGCTCACCAGGCCGCTCACGCCGGACGACAAAAAATCCGGCACGGTCACTCCGCCCGTCGGCCCGAAAATGTTCTCCGGCGCGCCGGACGAGCTGCAGGACTACTACATGAACAACGGCATGACCGACTTCATGCCCATCATTTTGCCGACGCAGGAAAAAGTCGATGCGATGCTCAAAGCCACCAGCCACGCGCCCGACGAGCCGGTCGGCAAAATGTGCCCGGCGAAAGGCGCGTATCCCGAGTGGTCCTACACCGTGCGCAACGTCGCCGTCAACGCCGTGATGGCCGGATGCGATCCCAGCTATTTCCCCGTGGTGCTGGCGATTGCCGCAAGCGAACTGCCGTCGCTTTCCAGCTCCACGAATTCGTTCGCCACCGCCGCCATCGTCAACGGCCCGATTCGCGACAAGCTCAACATGAACTGCGGCATCGGCGCGATGGGCCCGTTCGCGCAGCCCAACGCCACCATCGGCCGCGCCTGGACGCTCGTCTCGAAAAATTGCGGAAGCTGCGGCCAGCCGGGGCAGACCTATCTGGGCACGTTTGGCAATACCTGCAACTACAACAACCTGATCATCCCCGAAAACGAGAAAGACAGCCCGTGGGAGCCCTTCCACGTGCAGAAGGGATTCAAGAAAGAAGAAAGCGTGGTCAGCGTTTTCTTCGGCATGGACATTCGCCAGGGACAGAACGGACCCGGCCTCGGCATCAAGCCCGTGCCGCATTATCAAGAAGCGTTCGCTTTCAACTTCGGCACCTGCGCGCCGCTTTTCGGCGGACTGGTGGTCTGCGATCCGCTGGTCGCGCAAGGATTGGTCGAGCTGGGCTTCAAAACCAAAGAACCGCTGCTCGAATGGGTCTGGAAAAACTCCACCATCAGCGTCAAGGACGCCAAAACCACGCTCTTCGGCCTGCGCTTCACCGAAGCCAACGCCGCCAACCTGCCCGACGACGCGCGCATCCCGATCTTCCGCAACGCCGGCATGGTCAATATCGTTGTGGTCGGCGGCGAAACCAACCCCTATCACATGGTCGCCAACATGAGCCACCGCGGCAGCGTCTCCATCGACAAGTGGACGTAAACGCTGCCGCATGCCATCTTCGTAGCGCCGTCCGACTCCTGTAGTGCCGGCGTCTTGTGCCTTTGAACTTCCGGGTGCCCCACTCTTCGCGTCTTGCGCGAAGGGGGAACTTGCAGCGCCGCCTCGGCTCTTGAGAATTAAACGTAGCGCCGCGGCCTTCAGCGCGGCAGCCGTTGCGCTTCGAATTCGAAGCTTCCGTTTACCCTGACGCAGGAAGGGCATCTCGTGGGCGTTCCGCGGACGCCTTCCGTAGCACCGTCTGCCTCCGGTAGCGCCGGCGTCTCGCCGGCGGGTTTGCGTCTCGCTCGCCGACCTGGTGTCCCGAGTCGGAAATTCATTGCGCGATTTTTAGGGGGTCGGAGCCTTGGCTCCGACAATAAGGCCAAGCTAAAAATTGGGCTTTAGCCCCTGAAGAAACTCTTTTGCCCGAGCATTTGCGAAATCGCTTCCCATTTCGCGACCCGCTTCGCATCGCGCGCGCATCGACTCGCTTGGCAGCGCGGCCAAATCCTCGTAATCTATTTGCGTTCCGCGGATCGGCCGGCATCAGGCACGCCGGTCGACGATTCGTATCGCATGAATATCAACTTAGCCGACGCATGAGCACACAACCCGCTTCCCGCCCAATCAGCTCGAAAACTCCGGTGCGCCCGGTGCGCCTGCGGACTTCCGGCGCAACGATGGAGCGGCGCGCCGACGGCTCGTTCATCATTCGCCCGGAAGAAGCGCTCGAACCCTATCCCCGCGTGATCACGGAGCGGCTGCTCTATTGGGCCGGCGTCGCGCCGGATCGCCCGCTGGCGGCAAAGCGCAGAGCTGACGGCACCTGGCGTTACGTCACCTATGCCGACGCGGCCCGCAAAGTCAAAAGCCTCGGCCAGGCGCTGCTTGACCGCGGCCTTTCCGCCCATCACCCGGTGGCCATCCTTTCGGAAAACGATCTCGAACATCTTCTGCTGATGTTGGCCGGACAGCACGTCGGTGTTCCGACCGCTTCGATCGCACCACCCTATTCGCTGATCTCGAAAGATTTCGCCAAGCTGCGCCACGTGATGAAGATCCTCGATCCGGGGCTGGTTTTCGTGGCCCACGGCGAACATTACCGCCGCGCCCTCGATGCAGCCGTCGCTCCCGATATCGAAGTCGCGTTTACCGACGGCACCCTCACCGGCCGCCGCGCCGTCTCTTTCGAGGAAATCGTCTCCACGGCTGCGACCGCGGCGGTCGATGCCGCGTACGCCGCCATCCAGCCCGACGACGTGGCGAAATTTCTGTTTTCCTCCGGCTCGACCGGCCTGCCCAAAGCGGTGATCAACACGCATCGCATGATCTGCTGCAATCAGCAGATGATCCGCCAGGCGCTCCGTTTTCTCGAAGACGAGCCGCCCGTCCTGCTCGACTGGATGCCCTGGAACCATACCGCCGGCGGAAACCACAACGTCGGCATGCCGCTCTACAACGGCGGCACGCTCTACATCGACGACGGCCGCCCCACTACTTCCGGCATCGCCACCACCGTCGAAAATCTGCGCGAAATCGCGCCCACTCTCTATTTCAATATGCCCCGCGGCTACGAAGAATTGCTCGGCTACTTCCGCCGCGATGCGCAGCTGCGCGAAAAATTCTTCAGCCGCCTGAAATTCATGTTCTACGCCGGAGCGGGCCTCTCGCAGGCTCTCTGGGACGCCTGGCGCGACTTCATGATCGAGCATCTCGGCGAACGCATCCTGATCGCCACCGGACTCGGCGCCACGGAAACCTCGCCCATGGCCCTGCAATGCACTTGGGACACGGACCACGCCGGCGTGATCGGCATTCCCGTCCCAGGAGTGGAAGCAAAGCTCGCGCCGCTTGGCTCGAAGCTCGAAGTGCGCGTGAAAGGGCCCAACGTGACGCCCGGCTACTGGAAGGATCCGGAGCTGACCGCACGCGCTTTCGATGAGGAGGGCTATTACCGCTTTGGCGATGCCGCGCGCTTCGTCGATCCCAACGACATCAACCAGGGGCTATTTTTCGACGGGCGCCTGGCCGAGGATTTCAAGCTCGCCTCCGCCACGTTCGTCAATGTCGGTCCGCTGCGCGTCCGCATTCTGAACTGGTTCGCGCCCTACGTCACCGACGTGGCCATCGCCGGACCGGACCGCAACGACCTCGGCATCCTGATCTTTCCGAATCTGCAGGCGTGCCGGACTCTTGCGCCGGATTTGCCCGCGTCAGCCTCGCCCGCTGAAATTCTGCAACATCGCGCCGTCGTGCAAAAGTTCCTGGAGCTTCTGGAATCGTTCGCGCGGCAGGCCACCGGAAATTCCAACCGCATCGTGCGCGCCATGCTGATGCACGAGCCGCCTTCGCTCGACGCCGGCGAAATCACGGACAAAGGCTCGCTCAATCAGCGCAACATCCTCGAACGCCGCGCCGCCCTCGTCGAAGAAATGTACTCGCCCGAGCCATCTCCGCACGTCCTCCGCATCCCCGAATAGTCTCTGCGCCAATACTCGGAGGCCCTACGGGGTTTTTCTCGTCAGGGCACGGCTTCAGCCGTGCCGTAAGTGACGCAACGTCAATGCGGCTTTAGCCGCTGAGGTGCGGCATTCGAGCCCTGCGCCCCACGCGCCAAAGCCCGTCAGGGCGACACCTCTCTGGCCCGCGGCGTAAGCCGTGAGAACGCACTCTCGCTCGAATCCGAAAGCCCCTTCAGGGGCGACACAAGGTTTCCCCGCGTCCAAACATGGGTTTTGGTGGAAGGGCGTAGCTGGCCGGGGTCCCCGACGCGGTCTTCCGCATTGGGGTCGGAGGCCCGCCAAAAAGACGCGGGCGCCAGCCCGCTATTTTTCGCGCTGCCTCACCCGCGCGAATACTTGAGACAGCTCGCGGCCGTCTTTCGGAGTTCGCGGGTCTATCAGGACGCCGGTTCAGACCCCGCAACCGATCCACTAACACGCACGCTGTCATTCCGAGCCCAGTCCCGCGCTTTTTGCGGGAATGGGGGCGAGGAATCTGCTTTTGGCTTTTCATCTCGGCGATTGTTCCGTCAACCCGTGCCAGTTTGCCGCTCGCACACAGGCCGAGTCCCTCTCAAGCCAGAACCCGTCAGGGCGACACCTCTCTGAGCGTCGCGCCGCCCTCGTCGAAGAAATGTACTCGCCCGAGCTTTCCGCCCACGTCCTCCGCATCCCCAAGCAGAGCCTGCGTGAATACTCGGAGATCTTACGGGGTTTTCTCGTCAGGGCACGACTTCAGTCGTGCCGTAAGCAACGCAACGTCAATGCGGCTTTAGCCGCTGAGGTGCGGCATTCGCGCCCTGCGCCCCGCGCGCCAAAGCCCGTCAGGGCGACACGTCTCTGGCCCGCGGCGTAAGCCGTGAGAACGCACTCTCGCTCGAATCCGAGAGCCCCTTCAGGGGCGACGCAATGTCGTCTCGCCCCAAACATGAATTTGAGTGGAAACGCGAGGCTCCAGCCCCGCAAGAAAAAATGACGCGGACATCAGTCCGCCACCTTCATGGACTTGGGTGGAAGCGCGGGGCTTTAGCCCCGCGAAAAGACGCGGGCCTCAGCCCGCTACCTTTCGCGCTGCCTCACCCGCACGAAGCCTTCGCCTTTAGGGCCGGCTGCTCAGTTGCAACACAAATAAGATCGTGCTGCGCTGGGCTCTTGCAGCTGCCGACCAGGATTCTCGCTCTGGCGACCGTTCCATCGGCCTCCGCACAAATCCTGCATTCATGCTCGCCGCATTCCGAGCCCAGCAAAAGCCCGTGAGGGCGGCCTATCTTTGGCCCATGGCGTAAGCTGTGGGAACGCACTCCCGGGAAAATGGGTTTGGGTGGAAGCGCGGGACTTCAGTCCCGCCATAAACGGCGCGCGTAAGCGCGCTACCTTTCGCGCTGGGTCACCCGCGCGAAGTCGTCGCTTTTATCCTGCCAACCTGCGACCCCCCGGCTGTTGCGGCTGCGATACAAAGCAGCCCCGCGAGCGCGCCTCAATCCCCAGCGGCTTCCGATTCTGCGGGAGTGCCCGCCGCTCGCCCGCCCGATTCCGCGGCCGAGCGCCCCGGATGCATTGCCTTCAGCACGATCGCCACGCCCACCAACAGCAACGTCGCCGCGTTGGCCCAGATCACCGACGGCGCGTGCAGCATCAAACCGTAAATCAGCCATAGCGCCACGCCGACGAAATACACCGCCAGCATCGCGTATGACAAATCCTCGCCGCCCTGCTTGCGCAGCTTCACGATCTGCGGGATAAACGCACCCGTCGTGCAGATCGCCGCCATTGTCCCCACCGTTTCCCTGAACTCCATCCCGTTCTCCCTCCCAATCGGTCCCGTCCAGAATCCCCGCGAATTGTGAACGCCTTTCCGCTCGCGCTACGCAATCGCTAAAGATCGCAGCCCACCAGAAAATCACCCCGACGCCAGTCCGTCACCTTTCGCGCTTCTCCATCCGCTCGAACATTACCGCGTCACCCTGCTCCCTGCCTCTGCGTTGATCCGCGCGAATCTGTTGCCTGTCTATTCCCCATCTGAGCCGTCGCCCCAACGCGCCATCTTCTCACCGTCCGGGAAGTTTTACAGGTGGAAGCGCCGGGCTTCAGCCCCGCGACAACACGCGCACGCCAGTCCGCTACCTTTCGCGCTGCCTCACCCGCGCGAAGTATTTATCCCTGCTTCCTGCCTCCTGCATCGCTCTTCATACTTTACGCCCATTCGCAAATCGCTTCGCCCGCACTCGAAATCGTGACGCGCGCTCGATACCCGCCGCGCCTGTGGCCAAGCCAGTTGCGCACTGCGCATGCTGCAAGTACAGTACAAACGGTGGAGACCCGTACCTTAACTGTACCGACGGCCAGTAGACTCGCTCCGCAAATCTGCTATCGTCGATCTGCAATGTGTCTTGTCGAAAAATTCGCGCAGAGCCACCCGGCCGCCAGCCTTTATGCACCGCTGGCCCGCCCCGGCGTAGGAAAGGCCTTCAGGCCGGCAGCCTTTCGCCGCGTCGGCGCCGCCCCGCTGCGTCCTCATCTCCCCGCCGCGCAAACCGCCGCTAGCCGTTCGTTTACCCTGAGCAAAGCCGAAGGGCCACTAATCACTCGCCACTTGCCTTTGTTACCCGAGACAGTCTCTCGAGTAAAAACGCGCCTAAGTCATAGAAAACAAAAGCCCGCACCCGCGTCTACCCGGAACGTCCCGGCGCACGGTCTGCATCTCGATTTTCATCGCCTTTCCTTCGCCGTCTGCGGAGCCCGGCCGTGAAACTCAGCACCGACCGCATCCTTACCACCCACGTAGGCAGCCTGCCGCGCTCCGCCGAGCTTTCGGACCTGCTACTGCGCAGGGATCATGAAGAGCCCGTCGATCCGGCCAAATTCGACCGCGTGGTCCGCGAATCGGTGGCCGATAATGTGGCGCGCCAGGCGGCCATCGGCATCGACGTCGTCAGCGACGGCGAAGCCAGCAAAGTTAGCTACGCCACCTACATTCACGAGCGGCTTTCCGGCTTCGGCGGCGACCAGCCGCGCAAGCCGGCGCTCGATCTCGCGCCCTATCCCGATTTCCGTGAACGCATCGGGCGCGTTGCCGGCAAGCAGGCGTTTCGCCGCTCTTGCTGCGTCGGACCGATCGAAATAAAGAGCCGCCAGCAACTACGCAAGGATCTGGCGAATCTTCGCGAAGCCATCGGCAAGACGCGCGTCACGGAAGCGTTCATGAACGCCGCTTCGCCCGGCCTGGTCATCGCCTTCCAGCCCAATCAGTTTTACCCGTCGCACCGCGCCTACCTCGAAGCGGTCGCCAAGGCCATGAAGGAAGAATACGAAGCCATCGTCTCCGCGGGTTTCATCCTGCAGGTCGATTGCCCCGACCTCGCCATGGCGCGGCACACCGGCTTTCAGGACTTGAGCGAAACCGATTTTTTGAAGCGCGCCGAACTCCACGTCGATGCCCTTAACCAGGCGCTGGCGCAAATTCCCGCGGACATGGTGCGCATGCACCTCTGTTGGGGAAATTACGAGGGCCCGCACGACCACGATATTCCGCTCGAAAAAATCATCTCCATCGTGCTGCGCGCCAAGCCGCGCGCGATTTTGTTCGAGGCGGCCAATCCGCGGCACCAGCATGAATGGACCGTCTGGCGCGACGCGCTCATTCCCGAAGACAAAATTCTCGTACCCGGCCTGATCGAACCGTGCAGCGCGACCGTGGAGCATCCGGAACTGGTGGCGCAGCGCATCGCGCGCTTCGCGGATATCGTCGGTCGCGGGCGCGTGATCGCCGGGACGGATTGCGGCTTCGGCACCTTCGCCGGCATGGGCAAACTGGAACCGGAAATGGTGCACAAGAAGCTGCGCTCGCTGGTGGAAGGCGCGGCCATTGCGTCGGCGCGTCTCTGGAAACGATCGCTCGCCGGCGCGCGCTACGCGAATTAAAATTACGTGGACACTAAACGCATGGGAGCCTGGTAGAGATGGAGGATCAACAGCGGCGGCACAACTTCACAG
>Ga0210077_1000303_pt1 | contig 20380 bp, 19 predicted proteins | sample RushMan_CattailN_5_FD_185556 | JGI IMG/M metagenome (GOLD analysis project Ga0210077, IMG submission 185556) | Wetland microbial communities from San Francisco Bay, California, USA, that impact long-term carbon sequestration -... | ecosystem: Environmental > Aquatic > Marine > Wetlands ... | reverse complement strand
GACTTCGGCGGCGCTCTGATAGCGCTCGTCGAGCGCCTTGGCGAGCATCTTGGCCACGATGAAGTCGAGCAGCTCGGGAACCTGGGGATTGCGCACGCTCGGCGCGGGCGGGGCCAGGTTCACGATCTGGTACATGAGGGCCGTGACGTTCTCGCCGCTGAACGGCGCCACGCCGGTCAGCATTTCCTGCAGGATGATACCGAGCGAAAAGACGTCGCCGCGCTGGTCCGCGCGCTTGCCGAGGACGTGCTCGGGCGACATGTACTTGGGCGAGCCGAGCATCATTCCGGTCTGCGTCAGGGACTCCGAGGCGCGCATGCGCGCAATGCCGAAATCGGCGATCTTTACGGCGCCGTTCGGGGCCACCATGATGTTCGGAGGCTTGATGTCGCGATGGACGATGCCCCGCTCGTGCGCGTAAGCCAGGCCCTCGGCGACCTGCGCGGCGATCGAGATCGCCTGCATCACCGGAAGCGGCCGTCCGCTGGAGAGCAGCTCGCGCAGCTCGACGCCCTCGATGAACTCCATCGCCATGTAGGCGATATCCCCGAGCTTGCCGACGTCGTAGATCGTGATGATATTCGGGTGGCTGAGCCCGCCCGCGGCGCGCGCTTCCTGGTAGAAGCGCGCTTCGTAGTTCTCGATGCCGTCCCGCTCGAGCGTCATGTTGATCGTCTTGATGGCGACCGCCCGGCCGAGCACGGGGTCGGTGGCCTTGTAGACCACCCCCATCGCGCCGCGCCCGAGCTCCGCGACGATCTCGTAACGGCCGATGGCTTTCGTGTCTATCTCGGAGCCCATGCGGACGCGCCGGTTCAGTGCCCGGCCTTGACGGAGCGGAAGATCGGGCCCCAGATCGGGTGTCCCGCCTCGGCGGGGGTAAGACTCATGTGCGGGTCGATGTCGAGCGCGAGGCGGAACTCGTGGCGGCAGCTCTTCAGGCGGCCCGAAGCGCAATGGATGAACGCGAGGTACTTGTGCGCGCGGACGCGATCGGAGTCCTGCAGCCCCTGTTTCAACGCGGTCTGCAGATCCTTGTCCGCCGCCGCGTACTCGCCGTTGTCGTACTTGCGTATTCCCGCCGAAAGCGCCGGCCCGCCGTCGTAGTGCGTGCCGTCGAAGTGGTGGAAGGCACGCGCGAACGAGGTCCGGATCTCCCGGACCGGCTCCCACGAGCAGGCGGTGAGCGTTGCAACCGCCGCCAGCGCAATCAAGACTCGAATCATCCCCGCTCCCTGGTCCCGCGTCCCGTGTCAGTGGAACCGATGCTTGACCGTGATCGACCCTCCCGCCTTCACCTCGACTTTTGCGACATGGCTGGCGAACGTCGTGTTCCGGATTTCGACCGTGTGTCTGCCCGCCGAAATCCTGATTTCTCTCAGCGGCGGGCTGACGCCGCGCTCCTTGCCATCGACGAGCACGCGGCCCCACGGAGCGACCGCGAGCCTGATCGTACCAAGTTCTGCCCGGACTTCGTGTACGCGGTGCTGCGGCTTGGCCCGCGCGACCGTCGCGGCGGGTGTCCTCGCCTTGTGCTCGGGGCGCGGCTTGGCGGGTGCCGCAGGCGGCGGAGCCGGGCGCGGTGCGGGCTTGGCGGGCGCCGTGGCGACGGGCGGCGTGGCGACGGGCGGCGTGGCGACGGGCGCTACGGCGACCGCCGGGGTGCGCCCGATCAAGCCGCGCGCGGCCGATCCGACGCCGACCAGGGCGAGGAACACGAGGGAGGCGGCGAGCAGGGCCGTCCGATTCAGTCCCAGCGGACCCGCGGCCGCGAGCCAGCCCGCCCTGCCGCCGGTGTCCCGCATCCGCGCCATCGTGTCGACGACCCGGCGGCCCGCCGGGATGCCCGAGCCGACCGAATAGACTTCGTGCGCCCGGACGTGCTTGTCGGTGCGGGAGCCTTCGTGGAAGAACAGCTTCTCGTAGTCGCGCGACAGGCGCGAGACGACTTCGTAGAACGAGCGCGACACCAGCAGCTGGCCCGGCCGCGCGAATCCCATCACGCGCTGTGCGACGTTGATCCCGTCGCCGATGATGTTCATCTGGCCGTTGAGGTCTTTAAGCAGCCGCACCGGCCCGAGATTGATGCCCAGCCGGATCGGCAGCGCGCCCGCCGAGTCGCGGATCGACATCGCCGAAAACAGGGCGTCCTCGGGGTCGCCGATGAACGCGATCGCGGCGCCGTCTCCGGTGTCGAGGATGATCCTGTCCCGCAGCGGGACCTGCTCGAGCGCGCTCGCAAGAATGCCGTTGAACGACTGCTTGAGCTGCAGCTGCTCCGCGACCGGCTTCTTCGAGTATTCCGCGATGTCGAGAAATACGACGCTGCAGACCAGCGTGCGACCGGAATTCTCCATCAAGGGGCGCCGCCCGAATTGCGGCCTCCAGGCCGCGACGCCTTTATTTTACGCGCATGCCGGGCTGCGCCCCCTCGTCCGGGGCGATGAGAAATATGCCCGCTCCGTCTCCCGAGGCGGCGAGCACCATTCCCTCGGAGACGCCGAAGCGCATCTTGCGCGGCGCAAGATTCGCGACCATCACCGTGTGCCGCCCCTTCAATGCCTCGGGCGCATAAGCCGACTTGATGCCGGCGAAAACGGTTCGCGTCTGGTCGCCTACGTCGAGCGTGAGCTTGACCAGCTTGTCCGCGCCTTCGACCTGCTCGGCATCCACGATGCGCGCGACGCGCAGCTCGATTTTGTTGAATTCGTCGATCGAGATCGATTCGCTCACTGCGCCCTCCTCGGCGGCGTGCTGCTGGTGCTCGGCATGACGTTGCGGCGACTGCTTCGGCGCGCCGCTTTGCAAACTTTCACGATTCGCATCGACCAGCGCAGTCATCTGTTTCGGCTCGACGCGGGTCATCAGGTGCTTGTACGGCTTGATGCGGGAGACCGGCGAGGCGAGATCGGCCCACGCGAACGGGTAATCGAGGCCGAGCAGCTCCGCCGCTCGCTCGGCAGTCCGCGGCAGAACCGGCGCCAGGTAGCAGGTGAGAATCCGGAATGCGTTGACACAATCGGAGCACAGGACGTGTAGCTCCGCCTTCCTGGATGCGTCCTTGGCCAGATCCCAGGGCTTGTCCTGGTCGATTCTCTGGTTGATCAGATCCGCGACCCGCATTACTTCACGCAAGGCCTTTCCGTATTCGCGGTTCTCGTACGCCGCCGCAATCTTCTCTTCGGCGTCGTAGGCGAACACCGAGTAACGTCGGGACGCGGAGATCGAATTCGGGTCCTCGGGCAGCACCCGACCGTCGAAGTGCTTGTTCAGGATCGCGGCGTAGCGGCTGATGATGTTGACGTATTTGCCGACCAGATCGCTGTTCACCCGGGCGACGAAGTCGTCCAGGCTGAGGTCGATGTCCTCCATCGTCGGCCCGAGCTTGGCGGCGTAGTAGTAACGCAGCCATTCCGGGTTCAGCCCCAGCTTGAGGTAGCTCTCGGCCGTGATGAAGGTGCCGCGGCTCTTGGACATCTTTTCCCCGTTCACGGTGAGGAAGCCGTGGGCGTAGATCCGGGTCGGCGTGCGGTAGCCGGCATGCTCGAGCATGGCGGGCCAGAACAGGGCGTGGAAGTAGAGGATGTCCTTGCCGATGAAGTGCACCAGCTCGGTGTCGCCGCCCGGCCTGAGGAAGGCGTCCCGATCGAGCGTGCCGCCGGCGGCGCGGCGCTTCGCGGCGTAGTCGGCGAAGCTGGCGAAATAGCCGACCGGCGCGTCGAGCCAGACGTAGAAGAACTTCTTGCCGTCGGTGCCGGGGATCGGGAAGCCGAAGTAGGGGGGGTCGCGCGAGATGTCCCAGTCGCTGAGCCGGTGCTCCTGCGCGTCGCCCAGCCACTCCTTCATCTTGTTGGCGGCTTCGGGCTGCAGCCGCTCGCCGCCCTGGGTGAATCCGCGCAGGAATGCCTCGCAGCGCGGGTCCGAGAGGCGGAAGAAATGGTGCTCGGAGGCGCGCCGCTCGGGCGCGGCACCCGAGACTACGGAGTAGGGGTTGCGGAGCTCGGTGGGGGAGTAAGTCGCGCCGCAGACTTCGCAGGAATCGCCGTACTGGTCCTTGGCGCCGCAGTTGGGGCACTCGCCCTTGATGTAGCGGTCCGGCAGGAACATCTCCTTCACCGGATCGAAGAACTGCTCGACCGAACGCACCGCGATCAGATCGCGCGACTTCAGCTGCAGATAGATGTCTTCGCAGAACGCCCTGTTTTCGGGCGAATCCGTCGAGTAGTAGTTGTCGAAACCGATCCCGAAACCGTCGAAATCGCGCTTGTGCTCGTGCCAGACGCGCTCGATCAGCTGTCTCGGGCTGATGCCTTCGGCGTCGGCGCGCAGCATGATCGGCGTGCCGTGGGTGTCGTCGGCGCAGACGTAGTGCACCTCGTGGCCGCGCATCTTCTGGTAGCGCACCCAGATGTCGGTCTGGATGTACTCCACCAGGTGGCCCAGGTGGATCGCGCCGTTGGCATAGGGCAGGGCGGAAGTGACGAGGATCCTGCGGTGGGACATCGGGGGGGCCTGAAGCGGAGCGGGCAATTCTAGCAAAGCGGTCAGGGTTTCCGCGCCGCTGGCTCGCCGTTTTCGGTAAACTGGCCTCCTTTTTCTCCGCGCCCGATTGCAGTCCGCGGGCGCGGACGGGGATCCCGCCATGCCCATCAGCGAAGCTCAAGTCCAGGACGTTCTCAAGCAGCTCATCGACCCCAACACCGGCAAGGATTTCGTGACTTCGCGCTCGGTGCGCAACATCCGAGTCGGCGACGGCGAGGTGTCGCTCGACATCGAGCTGGGCTATCCCGGCAAGAGCCAGGTCGAGCCGATCCGCAGGCAGATTGTCGAAGCGCTGAGCAAGGCCGGCGCGAGCGGCGCGAAAGTCAGCGTGAGCTCGAAGGTCGTGCCTCACGCGGTGCAAAAAGGCGTGAAACTGGTGCCCGGGATCAAGAACATCATCGCCGTCGCCTCGGGCAAGGGCGGCGTGGGCAAGTCGACGACCGCGGTCAATCTGGCGCTCGCGCTGTCCGCCGAAGGCGCCTCGGTCGGAGTGCTGGACGCCGATATCTACGGGCCGTCGCAGCCGATGATGCTCGGCATCTCGGGGCGCCCGGAGTCGAAGGACGGCAAGAGCCTCGAGCCGATGGAGGGGCACGGCATCCAGGCGATCTCGATCGGCTTCCTGATCGACATGGATACGCCGATGGTGTGGCGCGGCCCCATGGTGACGCAGGCCCTGGAGCAGCTGCTCAAGGACACGCGCTGGCGGGACCTCGACTATCTGGTGGTCGACCTGCCCCCCGGCACCGGCGACATCCAGCTCACGTTGGCGCAGAAAGTGCCGGTCACCGGCGCCGTGATCGTCACCACCCCCCAGGACATCGCCCTGCTCGACGCGAGAAAGGGGCTGAAGATGTTCGAGAAGGTCGGCATCCCGATCCTGGGCGTGGTCGAGAACATGGCGATCCACGTCTGCCCGAACTGCGGCCACGAAAGCCACATCTTCGGCAGCGGCGGGGCGGAGAAGATGTGCGCCGACTACGGCACCGAGCTGCTGGGCCAGCTGCCGCTCGACGCGAGCATCCGCGAGCAGGCCGACTCGGGCCGGCCGAGCGTGGTGTCCGACCCGGACGGGAAGGTCGCGGAGATCTACCGCAGGATCGCGCGCCGCTGCGCGGTGAAGATCGCCGAGGCGCAGCGCGACATGACCTCCAAGTTTCCCAATATCGTGGTGCAGAACACCTGAATGTCGATCAAATCCGACGTCTGGATCCGGCGCATGGCCCAGGGCGCGGGCATGATAGAGCCGTTCGAGCCCGGCCAGGTCAAGGAGGTCGGCGGGCGCCGGATCGTGTCCTACGGCACCTCGAGCTACGGTTACGACATCAGGTGCTCGAACGAATTCAAGATCTTCACCAACATCAACTCGTCCATCGTCGACCCCAAGGCGTTCGACGAGAAGTCGTTCGTCGACTTCCGCGGCGATGTCTGCATCATCCCCCCCAATTCGTTCGCCCTGGCGCGCACGGTGGAATATTTCCGCATCCCGCGCAACGTGCTGACGATCTGCCTCGGCAAATCGACCTACGCGCGCTGCGGCATCATCGTGAACGTCACGCCGCTCGAGCCGGAGTGGGAGGGGCACGTGACGCTCGAGTTCTCGAACACCACCCCGCTTCCGGCCAAGATCTACGCCAACGAAGGCGTCGCTCAGGTCATCTTCATCGAGTCCGACGAGGTGTGCGAGACCTCCTACAAGGACCGCGGCGGCAAATATCTCGGCCAGCAGGGCGTCACGCTGCCCCGGATCTGATCCGGCTGAGGCGCTCGAGCCGCAGCGAGCGAACCACAATATGGCGCCATCTCGCGCCGCACACCGCGCGCGCTTCCCGCATGTTGTGGTCCGGCGCCGCCGGCGAGCGGTCGCGGCCGACTGTCCGGGCTCGAAAAAAACGTGCCTAAGCCCTTGACTCAGCGGGGGTCGTCCCTATAATCGGCGGAAATTTTTTGCCAACCTTGGCGAGGGTAAGGAGGTCATCATGACAGGCAAGACTAAATGCATGCGGCGCTTCGACGTTTGCGTTCTGGAAATTCCTGAAACTTAGTGAACCGGGAGACGTGAATGGGCGCTCGCCCCGCTAGCATCGCACGCAGCAAGCAATCCGCACATCCGCAAGAACAGCTCTTCGACACGCACCCCGAAGTCAGCCTCGACTTCGAGACCGTGCGCCAGGCCGCCCGCCGGGACTACACGCGGCCTTTCCTGATCCTCGACACTGCCATCGTTCGCGAAAAGGCGCGGCGTTTCCACGCTGCGATGCCGCGCGTGCGGCCGCATTACGCGGTCAAGGCGAATCCGGACCCGCGTGTGCTCAAGGTCCTGATCGAGGAAGGCGCAGGCTTCGAAATCGCGTCGATCGCCGAGCTCGACCTGCTCCTCTCGCTCGGGGTGGCTGGCGCGGAAGTGTTCTACTCCAATCCGGTCAAATCCCGCGAATCGATCGCGTACGCGGCCGCGAAGGGCGTCGAATGGTTCGTCATCGACGGTCTCGACGAGTTGCGGCGCGTCCATTCGGTCAAGCCCGACGCCAAGCTTTACCTGCGCGTGGCCACGCCCAACATCGGCAGCGACTGGCCGCTTTCGGGGAAATTCGGCGCCGGTGCGTCGGATACGCGGGAGATCGTCGCCGCTGCGGCAAAGCTGGGCGCGGACCTCGCCGGCGTGACCTTTCACGTCGGTTCGCAATGCCGCAATCCGGAGAACTGGCGGGCAGGCATCGAAAAGGCGCGTGCGGTGTTCGACGCGATGGCGAAGCAGGGCCTCAAGCCGCGCTTGCTCGATATCGGCGGCGGGTTTCCGGTCCGCCACGTCAAGCCGATTCCGTCGATCGAGGTGATCGGGGGCGTCGTGAACGAGGCGCTGAAGGCCTTCCCTGCCGAAGTGCGGGTGATCGCCGAGCCGGGGCGCTACCTCGTCTCGGACGCGGCGTATTTCGTTTGCCGTGTGCTGGGGACCGCGACGCGCGCGGGAAAGCGCTGGCTCCATCTCGATGCCGGGCTGTTCGGCGGAATCATCGAGACCAGCGAAGGCCTCAAGTACCGCATCCGGACCGACCGCTCGGGGCCGGACACCGGCTGGTACGTCGCCGGACCGACCTGCGACTCGGTGGATGTCGTCCTGCGCGACGAGCCGCTGCCGTCGGATCTGCAGGAGGGCGACTACTTCTACCTTCGCAATGCGGGGGCCTACACGACGGCCTACGCGAGCGAGTTCAACGGTTTTCCGCTGCCCGAGGTCAGGGTATTCGAGTCGACGCCCTGAGCGGAGCGCCGGGGCGGGCTTTTCCCGGGCGCAGGCGCTCGTAGCGCACGAAGTCGTAGCGCAGGCCTCCGGCGCTCGAGCGGGCGACGCGCTCGGACTCGAACCATTCTTCCCGGTCCAGCTCGGGGAAACGGGCGTCGCCCTCGAAGTCCCGCTGGATCTCGGTGAGCGCGAGCACGTCGGCGTAGCGCAGCGCCGCGGCGTAGAGCTCGCCGCCGCCGATCACGAATACGTCCGTCGCCCCCGCGCACGACGCGAGCGCCGCTTCGAGCGAGACCGCCACGCTCGCCCCCGGCGCCTCGAGCGCCGGGTTGCGCGTCACCACGATGTTTTCCCGTCCCGGCAACGGCTTACCGAGCGAATCCCAGGTGCGGCGGCCCATGATCACCGGGTGGCCGAGGGTCAGCGCCTTGAAGTGCTTCAGGTCCTCCGGCAGATGCCATGGCAGCCCGCCGCGCGCGCCGATCACGCCGTTCGAGGCGACTGCGGCGACGAGGTGGACACGGGGAAGAGTGTCGGGTTGTGCCGACATTTGTGACAAACGTCCTGTTTGTGACGGAATTTTGCAATAATTATAGGCACATGGGCGCCCATCCGTCCCACGCGGGTACGGCGCTTCCGTATCCGCGCTCGTTCCTCGGGTTGCTGCTCGCCGGCTTTACGCTGGTCGCGCTGCCGCTCGCGGGCGCGCTCGCCTACTCGGCCTGGAACACCGAGCGGCTGGCGGAGCAGAGCCGCAACGCCGTGTTCAGTGCGGCGCAGGCTGCGCGCGCGAGCCGCTCGCTCGTCAACCGCATCGGCTCCATCGAGCGCCTCGCTCAGCAGGTGACGGTATTGGCCGATCCGGTGCTGATGGACGATTATGCGCGCGTGCACCGCAGCTTCAAGCAGGTGGCGCAGGAGCTTTCGCAGCTGCCGCTCGATTCGCGCCAGCTCGTGGCGCTCAACCGGACCGTCAAGCAGGAGCAGAGCCTTTACGATCAGCTCACCTCCAAGCCGCGCAATAAGCTCGATCCCCGCACCGTCAGCGCCGAGGCAGACCAGCTCGCGGACAATGCCTACGAGATGCTCGCCATAAGCTATCTCGTCGCGGACCGCGAGGTCGACCGGCTGCGCTCGAGCGCCGAGATCGTCCAGCAGCGCCTGATCCTGCTGGTCCTTTTCAGCACCGCGCTCGCGCTCTCCATCGCGCTCGCGCTGACCCGCTTCATCGCGCGGCCGATCGCCGAGCTGGATGTGTCGATCCGGCAGCTCGGTAGCGCGGACTTCGCGCGGCCGATCAGGGTGCGCGGACCCGAAGACCTGCAGTACCTGGGCGAGCGCCTGGACTGGCTGCGCCGCCGCCTGGTCGAGCTCGAGGAGCAAAAGAACCGCTTCCTGCGAAATGTGTCCCACGATCTCAAGACTCCGCTCACCGCGCTGCGCGAGGGATCGGAATTGCTCTACGACCAGGTCGCCGGGCCGCTCGCTCCGCAGCAGCGCCAGGTGGTGGCGATCATGCGCGACAACAGCGTCAAGCTGCAGCGCATGATCGAGGGACTGCTCGACTACCAGCGGGCGCTGCACGCCGCGGCTTCGCTCGATCTGCAGCCGGTCGAGCTCGACGTCCTGGTGCGCGACGCCGCGCGAGTGCATCAGCTCGCCGCGCGCGCGAAGCGGCAGCACCTCGCGCTCGACCTGCAGCCGGTCCTGGTTCACGCCGATCCCGCCAAGCTGCGCTCGATCGTCGACAATCTGCTCGGCAATGCGGTCAAATTCGCGCCGGAAGGTGGAAGCATCTCGGTGGTCGCGCGCGAGCAGGACGGCACGGCGACGCTCGAGGTCATCGACTCCGGGCCCGGCGTGCCGGCCGAAGAGCGCGATTCGATCTTCGACTCTTTCTTTCGCGGCCGCGCGATGGCCAGCGGACGCATCGAGGGCAGCGGACTCGGCCTCGCGATCGTGCGAGAATACGTGGAAGCGCACGGCGGGCGGATCGCGGTGGTCGAAGGCGGCCGCGGCGGACACTTCCGGGTCACCCTGCCGCACGAGACGGCAAATGCGCTCGAGGCGGCCGCTTGAGGGCGATCCTCGTTGCACTGGCCCTGCTGCTCGGCGGCTGCGCGGTGCTTGCGCCGGGCGCCGAGGACAGGGCGCAGGTGAGCGAGATCGTGTCGCAGGCCGTTGCCGCCGCGCGGGCGCCGGAGGCCGTTCGGCAGCGTGCCCTGGCGCGGGCCCACGAGGCTTACCGGAAGGACGGGAGCGTCGTCAACCGGCTGCGCCTGGCCACGCTGCTGGCCACGCTGCCCGCGCCGCTTCGCGACGACCGCGCCGCGTACGCCCTGCTCAAGCCGCTGGCGGCGACGGGCCGCGATTCGCCGTACGAGAGCTTCGGCGCGCTGCTGGCCGGCCAGGTGGCCGACCGGATGCGGCTCGCGCGCGAAAGCGAGCGCGCGGTGCGCGAGCAGGAACGATTGGTGCGCGAGCAGGAACGCGCGGCGCACGCGGCGGAAGAGCGCGAGAAAACGCTGCTCGAGCAGCTCGATGCGCTGAAATCTATCGAGCGCGGCATTGTCGAACGCGAAGAGAAGGCACGCAAGAACAGGAGATGACCCGATGACCACTGAAGCGTCCAAAATTCTCCTTGTCGACGACGACAAGGACCTGCTGCAGCTGATCGCCATGCGGCTCGCGGCGGCGGGTTACGCGGTCGCCACCGCGGATTCGGGGGAGAGCGCGATGGCGAGCGCGACCGTGTCGAGACCGGATCTCGTCATCACCGACCTGCGCATGCAGGGCATGGACGGCATCGCGCTTTTCGACGCCATTCACCGCGACGCGCCTTCGCTTCCGGTGGTCATCCTGACCGCGCACGGCACCATCCCCGAGGCGGTCGCGGCCACGCGCCGCGGCGTGTTCAGCTTTCTGACCAAGCCCTTCGACAGCAAGGTTCTTCTGGATACGGTCGCCGACGCTCTGCGCCTGTCGAGCGCGCCGGCCGGGGGCGGCGGCGAGAGCTGGCGCGCCGAGATCATCACGCGCTCGCCCGCGATGGAAGACCTGCTCGCGCAGGCCAAGCGCGTCGCCGCATCGGATGCGAGCGTATGCGTCTACGGGCCCAGCGGCACCGGCAAGGAGCTTCTCGCCCACGCCATTCACAATGCCAGCCGCCGCGCGGCGGGCCCCTTCGTGGCGGTCAACTGCAGCGCGATTCCCGAAGGCCTGATCGAATCCGAGCTGTTCGGTCATCGCAAGGGATCCTTCACCGGCGCCACGCAGGACCGCAGGGGCCTGTTCCAGGCCGCAGAGGGCGGCACCCTGTTTCTCGACGAGATCGGGGACATGCCGCTCGCGCCCCAGGTCAAGCTGTTGCGCGCGCTGGAGGAGAGGGTGGTCCGGCCGGTCGGCTCGAACGACGCGGTCGCGGTCGACGTGCGGATCATTTCGGCCACCCACCGCAGGCTCGAGGAGCGCACGGCAACGGGGGAATTTCGCGAGGACCTCTACTACCGGCTCAACGTCGTCAAGCTCAGCCTGCCCGCCCTGGTCGAGCGGCGCGAAGACATTCCGCTGCTGGCGAATCATTTTCTGGAGCGGCTGGTGGCGCGTTACGGCCGGCGCCGCCTGGCGTTCTCGCCCGAGGCGATGGAGATCCTGGTGTCGGCGTCGTGGCCCGGCAACGTGCGCCAGCTGCTGAACGTGGTCGAGCAGTCCGTGGCGCTGACCGCGACCGAGGTCGTTCCGGCCTCGCTGGTGCGTCAGGCGATCGATTCGAGGGACTCCACGCTGACGCCGCTGGACGAGGCGAGACGGGCCTTCGAGCGGGACTATCTGGTGCGAATCCTGAAGATCACCGGCGGCAACGTCACCCAGGCCGCGCGCCTGGCGGGCCGCAACCGGACCGAGTTCTACCGCCTGCTCGAGCGGCATGCGCTGGAGCCCGGGATGTTCAAGGCCGCCGCGCAGGTGCACTGACCGCGCGCCCGCCGTGCGCATCCGGCGGCGCGGCGCGGCCGTATCTCCGTAATCAGATACGGAGGAGTCGCCGCCGATGCCGCTCCGAGTCACCCTGTCCATCGTCGCCGCGCTGGCGGGCCTGGCCGCCGCGCTGCCCACGCATGCCGGGCAATGCGCCGCGCAATCGTCGCCGCGGCTGGCCGCCCTGGTGGAGCTGTACACCTCCGAGGGCTGCAGCAGCTGCCCGCCGGCGGACCGCTGGCTCTCGGCCCTGCCGCCCGGCGGCCACGCGGGGGCCGGCATCGTGCCGCTCGCGCTGCACGTGGGCTACTGGGATTACATCGGCTGGAAGGACCCCTACGCGAGGCCGGAGTTCGCCGCGCGCCAAAGAAGGATTGCGGCATTGCAGCACGCGACCTTCGTCTACACCCCCCAGGTGGTGCTGCAAGGGCGCGATTTCCGGGCTTGGGCGTCGTCGTCGGCGTTTTCGCGCGCGGTGGCGCAGATCAATGCGCGGCCGGCCGGAGCGGCCATCTCGCTCTCGATCGAACGCCTGCGCAACGGGGTGTTGCAGGTCGAGGCCGGCGCGCGGGTGCTCGCGCGCGCGCACGCCGGGGCGGCCGGGCTCTATCTTGCCGCCTATCAGAGCCGGCTGCTGTCCCGGGTCCGGGCCGGGGAGAACGAGGGGCGCACCCTGAGGCACGATTTCGTGGTGCGCGACTGGGCGGGCCCGATCGCGTTCGGGACCGACGGGCGCGTGCGCGCGACGCGCCGTCTGGCGCTGCCGCCGGGGGCCGCTGTGGAGGACTCGGGGGTGGCCGCCTTCGTCGAGGACCGCGCGAGCGGGGAGGTTCTGCAGGCGCTGCAGCTGCCGGCCTGCCCCGGTTAGCCGTCCCCCCGGCCCCACCTCTCTCGGGTATATTTCCCCCATAACGGAGGCTCAGCAGGGAAAAAATCAAGGGAGGAAAGGCCGTGCTCGCGACTCAAATCCGGCAAAAAGACGGGGTCTTCTACTTCGCCAGCTACAAGGCGAAGGATCTCCTTGCCAAGGTCCGCTTCATCAGCCGCTTCTACGGCGAGGGCGAGCAGATCGCGCCCAGTCGGATCGCCCAGGACGACGATATCGCCCAGTTCATTGCCAAGATCGAGCGCACCGACGAGGCTTTCCAGCGCACCCTGTCGCGGGCCAAGGTGCGGGCCCTGAAGAATTTCTACGAGACGGCGGTCTCCCAGCCCCCGATCCCGGGCACTGTCCTGCTGTTCACCTCCGAGCGCCTGGGTTTCCGCTCCAGCGACGGCGCGGTGGGACACCTGTCCGAGCCCTCGTCGAAGTATCTGATCATCGACGGCCAGCACCGTCTCGCGGCGCTGCAGTTCTACCTGCACGAGCGCCCCGACGACGCGGCGACGATCAACGTGCCGTGCATCATCTTCGACGGCCGCAGCGAGGATTTCGCGACCGAGATGTTCGTGATCATCAACTCGACCCCCACCCGCATCAACAAGAGCCACCTGGTCGACCTGTACGACCGCGTGTCGTTTGCCGCCCCCGACCGCAAGTTCGCGGCGCGGCTGGTCGAGAAGCTCTACGGCGAGGGCGACAGCCCCTTGCGCTACCGCATCAACCGGCTGGGAGGGCGGAGCCAGCGCGACAAGTGGGTGCTGCAGGCCGAGCTGTTCAACGAGCTGCACCGCTGGGTGCGGGCCCGCTGGCGCAGCATTCAGGTCTCGGGCGGGAGCTCGCACGAGGTGCCCCGCTATTACGCGATGCTGCGCGATTTCTTCAAGGCGGCCCGCGCGGCCTGGGGCGACGCCTGGGGCAAGGACAACTACATGGTCACCAAGCCGGTGACGATCAAGGCGATGGTCAGGGTGTGCGCCGATCTCGCGCGCGAGGACGCCGAGCCCGAAGACGGCCGCGCGGGACGCTGGCAGGCGCGCCTTGCGCCGTGGGCGGACCAGGTCCGCGAGTTCCGCGACGAGGGATTCTACGAGCGCTTCCCGGCCAAGGGCGAGATCGAGCGGGTCGCGCGCATCCACCGGGATCTGGCGCGGGTCGCGAAGATCGAGATCGGCCGACCGAAGCAGTGATGCGTCCAGCATGGGAATTCTGAGCAGTTATTTCGAGTCCAATCCCGGCCGGCTGATCAAAAAGTGGGACAACTACTTCGAGGTCTACGAAGCGCACTTCGAGCGCTTTCGCGGTCGCGAGGTGCACGTGATGGAGATCGGCGTTCTCATGGGCGGCTCGCTGCAGATGTGGAAGCACTATTTCGGCCCCCAGGCGCAGGTCTACGGGGTCGACGTCAATCCCGCCTGCCGGCAATTCGAGGAGGAGCGCGTGCGCGTCCTGCTGGGCGATCAGGGCGATCGCGAATTCCTGCGGGCGCTGCGCAGTGAGGTCCCGCGGATCGACATCCTGATCGACGACGGCGGGCATCGGATGGACCAGCAGATCGCCACCTTCGAAGAGCTGTTTCCCCACATCTCGGAGGACGGCGTCTATCTTTGCGAGGATCTGCATACCAGCTACTGGCCGGAATTCGGCGGCGGCTTTCGCCGGCCCGGCACCTTCATCGAGACCGCCAAGGGCCTGGTGGACCAGCTCAACGCGTGGTACACGCGCGAGCCCGATACGTTCGAAGTCGAGGATTTCACCCTTTCGGCGCATTCGCTGCACTTCTATTCCGGGATGCTGGTGATCGAAAAGCGGCCGATGCGCATGCCGCGCGAGCAAACGACCGGCGGGGAGCCGGCGCCCGGGCGCTAGCCGGGAATCAGCTGCTCGGCCGCGAGGCCCGCCACCTCCGCCTCGGCGTAGCCGAGCTCGGCCAGGATCGCCCGCGTGTGTTCGCCGACCGCGGGCAGCGGCCCCATCTTCGCCTCGAATCCGGAGAGGTTGAACGGGGGCAGCAGCGCCTGCAGCGGCCCCTGCGGCGAATCCACCGTGCGCCAGCGTCCCCGGGCCTGGAGCTGCGGGTGCGACCAGAATTCCTCCATCGAGTTCAGGTGCGCGTTCGCGATCTCGGCGGCCTCCAGCCTTTGCGTCACCTGCGCCGCCGTGAGCTGCGAGAACACGCGCTCGATCTCGGCGTGCGTCGCGTCCCGGTTCGCGTAGCGCGCGGGGCCCGTCGCGAAGCGCGGATCGCCCGCCAGGTCCGGCTTGCCGAGCACCGTCGCGCAGAAGCGGGCGAATTCGCGGTCGTTCTGGATGCTGAGAAAGACGGTGCCGCCGTCGCCCGCGTGGAACGGGCCGTAAGGCACGATCGTAGAATGGTAGGCGCCGCGCCGGGGCGGCGCGCTGCCGCCGTAGTGCGTGAAGTAGGCCGGGAAGCCCATCCACTCGCCCAGCGCCTCGAACATGGTGATGTCGAGGGTGGCCCCCTCGCCGCCTCTCTCGCGCCGCAGCAGCGCGGCGAGGATCGAGGAGAAGGCGTACATGCCGGCGGCGATGTCGGCCACCGGGATTCCCGCCTTGGCCGGCGCGTCCTCGGTGCCGGTCACCGAAAGCAGGCCGGCCTCGCATTGCACGAGAAGGTCGTAGGCCTTCTTGTGCGCGTAAGGGCCCGCCGGGCCGTAGCCGGAGATGCCGCACCACACGAGGCGGGGGTGCGCGGCGCGCAGGCGGTCCGCTCCGAGGCCGAGGCGGTCCGCCGCGCCGGGGGCGAGGTTCTGCACGAACACGTCCGCGCGCGCGAGCAGCCGCGCGAGCACCTCTTTCGCGCGCGGGTGCTTGACGTCGAGCGCCAGGCTTTCCTTCGAACGGTTGACCCAGACGAAATGGGACGAAAGGCCCTTCACGCTGCGGTCGTAGCCTCGCGCCGCGTCGCCGGTTCCGGGCCGCTCGATCTTGATCACGCGCGCGCCGAGCTCGGCCAGCTGGCGCGTCGCGAACGGTCCGGCGATCACCTGCTCGAGCGCGACTACCGTGATGCCTTCCAGCGGCCGCATCACGTGAAGCTCACCTGCAGCCCCTTGAGAGGGAGTCCCGAGAACGCGGTGCGCCAGGTTTCGCCCGGCGCGACCGGATGCGCATCGGTGAGGGTGCCGGTCGTAACCAGCTCCCCCGCGGCGAGCGGCGGCGAATCAGCCTGCCGCGCCAGGATCTCGGCGAGGAAGGCCAGCGCCTCCAGCGGGCTGCCGAGCACGTTGGCCCCCACCCCGCGGTCCACGACGGCGCCGCCCTTGCGCAGCTCGACTTCGGCGGCGGGCAGCATCGCGGCGAGATCCGGCAGCGCGCCGACCGCGACCGGCGTTCCCACGACCAGCCGGCCGTGCAGGCCGTTGTCCGCCGTGCAGTCGGCGATCTTCAGCTTCCAGTCCGGGTGGTGGCACTGGACGATCTCGATCGAATGCGCGACCCATTCGATCGCGCCGAGCAGGGCCGCGGCATCGTGCGTAACGGGCGGCGCGGCCTTCAGGCGGAAGCAGATCTCCGGCTCGATGCGCGGCTGGGTCAGTCCGGCGAGAGGTACCGAGGCGCGGTCCGATTGCGCGAAGACCACGGTCCGGTCATAGACGGCGCCCCACATCGGCTCGTAGACGCCGTAGCGCGGCCAGATCGTCCGGTTGGTGAAGCCGATCTTGCGTCCCAGCGGCTTCCAGCCGTGCCCGAGGCGGGATGCGTGCAGGCGCGCCGCAGCGCGGTATCCGGCCTCCGCGGTGAGACCGGAGTGGCGCTCGCTGAACGGGGCGACGACGCCGCCGGAATCGTGCAGCGCGATCAGCTCACGGGCAATCGCGGAGATCCTTTGATCTTCGGACATACAGGAAGGAATCTCTTCGTGAACACGGATTGTACAGTGCCGAAAAAGCGCGGTTGCGGAATAGGCACTCACGTGCGAAATTAGCGCGCCATGGAACAGTATCTGGTGTGGCTGCTGATCGGAATGGGCCTTGTCATCGTGGAGTTGTTGACGGGCACGTTCTACCTGGTCGTGCTCGGAATCGCCTGCTTCGGCGGGAGCGCGTCGGCATTCTTCGGCCATGCGTTCGGAATCCAGGCGATCGTCGCGGGAAGCGTGGCCGCGGTGGGGGTATACCTCGTGCATGCCTATCGGGCGCGCAACGCCGCGAGGCAGATGGCCCCGATAGACGCCGGGATGCCCGCGAATTTCGAATCCTGGATCGATCAGTCGGCGGGTCTTGCGCGCGTTCGGTACCGGGGCGCGACCTGGGACGCCCACCTCGAAGGAGGTTCCGTGCTCGAGCCCGGTGCGCTGGTTTACGTGCTGGCCGCGAATGGCAATACGCTCGAAGTCACGCTCAAGCGCCCCGCCTGATTTGGCGGACGTTCTCGCTGCCGTAGGGATAGGGAGAGTACCGATGTTGATCAAGCTGATCATTGCGCTGGCGATTTCCGTTGCCGCCGCGTTCCTGCCTGCTACCGAGCCTTACGCAGTGTGGATCTTCCTGATTGCCGTGGTGGTCGCGTTCGTCATCGAAGGCGTGCGGATCGTTCCGCAGCAGCACGCCTTCGTCGTCGAACGGCTGGGGCGCTACCACGCCACGCTCGAGCCCGGCCTCAATCTCATCATCCCGTTTCTGGACCGGGTCGCCTATACGCACGACCTGAAGGAGGTCCCGCTCGACGTTCCCGAGCAGATATGCATCACCAAGGACAATACGCAGCTGGGCGTCGACGGTGTCCTCTACTATCAGGTCACCGACCCGCGACTGGCCTCGTACGGCTCGTCGGACTACATCACGGCGATCGTCCAGCTCGCGCAGACCACGTTGCGCTCGGAGGTCGGCAAGATGGAGCTGGACAAGACCTTCGAGTCGCGCGAGGACATCAATCGGCAGATCGTCGCGGCGCTGGACGAGGCCGGCCGCAACTGGGGCATCAAGGTCCTCCGCTACGAGATCAAGAGCCTTACTCCGCCGGAGTCGATATTGCGCTCCATGCAGCAGCAAATCACCGCCGAGCGGGAGAAGCGCGCGCTGATCGCGAAGTCGGAGGGCGAAAGACAGCAGGAGATCAACATTGCGGACGGCAAACGGCAGGCCGCGGTGCTCGAATCCGAGGGGGAAAAGCAGGGCGCGATCAATCGCGCCGAGGGCGAGGCGACCGCGCTGCGCCTGATCGCCGAGGCAAATGCGGCGGCCGTGCGCGCCGTCGCGGAAGCCATTGCGGACAAGGGCGGCATGGACGCGGCCAACCTGAAGGTGGCCCAGGAGTACATCGCGGCATTCGCGAATCTCGCCAAGCAGAGCAATACGCTCGTCATTCCGGCCAACACGGCGGACGTCGCCGGCTTCGTTGCGAGCGCGATGACGGTGCTCGACAAGGCGCGGCAGGTCGGCGCGGCGCGCACGTGACGGCTCCGGACCTTCCGTGCGGGCGGGCGTGAGCGCGGCCAGTCTCCTGCAGCGCATTGTCGGCGTGGTGCTTGGCATCGCGCTGTTCGTCGCCGCGTTCATTTTCGCTTCGGTCATCCTCGCCGTGGTCGTTTCGGTGGCGCTGGTGATCTGGGGCTGGGTGTGGTGGCGTACGCGGGACATCCGGCGCGCTGCACGTGACATGCGCGAAGGCGACAGCGTCGTGATCGAAGGCGAATACCGCGTCGAGCGCGACGCCGGCCGGCTCGACGACCGGGACCGCGACCGGACCTAGCGGCCATTGCCGCAAAGCTGACATCCGGGCTGCCAAACCTTGCGTAATCCTGAAATCGAGCTAGACTCGGCCCGCTAGCCCGAGCGAGGGGCGCAGACTCCCCGCGCAAAGGCCACCTCAGTCCGGATACCTTGAGGAGGGTCGCATGAAACGGTTCACTGGGATGCTGGCCATGGCCGGCAGCTTGCTTGTTACGGCATCGCTGGCTCACGCGCAGACATTCGTGCGCATGGTTTCGGGCCCCGCGGGCGGCAGCTGGTACCCGCTCGGGGCGAAGATCATGCAGGTCATGCAGAAGGAGGTCGGCGGCATCGCCACCTCGAACGGCCCGGGCGGCGGCGTGGGCAACGTCAAGGACGTCAGCCAGGGCAACGCCGAGATCGGCTGGAGCTACGGCCATACCGCCTACAACGGCTACGTGGGGCGCGGCAAGTTCGATCATCCGTACAAGAACATCGCCTTCTTCGCGACCCTTTACCCCGGCGTGGTGCAGATCGCAGTGCCGAAGAATTCGAGCATTCATTCGATCAGCGACTTCAAGGGCAAGAACATCAGTCCCGGGAAGTCGGGCTGGACCGGAACGGCTTTCGCGGAAACCGTGCTCAATTCCTACGACCTGAGCTTCGACAAGATCCGCCAGGCGGGCGGCACGGTCCACCATGTCGACTACAACGACTCGGTGGCACTGATGAAGGACGGCCACATCGACGTCTTCATCGCAGTCACGTCCATGCCGCAGGCTTCCTTCATCGACCTCAACTTCAAGCCGGGGATCCGCTTCATCGGCATCGATCCCGAGAAGATGAAGGGCATCATCGCGAAGAATCCCGGCGTGATCGCGACCAAGATCCCGAAAGGCACCTACGAAGGCATGGATGCGGACGTGCCGACGCTCGCGACCGCGACCGTGATGATCGTGCGTGCCGACCTGCCGGAGGACCTGGTCTACAAGATGTGCAAGGTGTTCTGGAAGGAGCACGACAGCTTCGCCGGGGTGAAGAAGATCTGGAACGACGTGAAGCTGCAGGACGCCTTGTCCGCGGCCGCCATTCCGGTGCATCCGGGTGCCGCGCGCTGCTACAAGGAGCTGGGCGTCAAGCAGATGTAACACGCCGCCCGGCGTGCAATTTCACGGCAGATGGGCGCGCTCATGACTGAGCCCGCGCAGGCGCAGGGCCGTCTCGAGTACCACGAGGTCAGGGAGATCTCGCTGCTCGAGACGGTGCTGCGCGACCGGCAGTTCCGTCTCCCGGTGGTGGTGGCCGGCGTGGCGGCGGTGCTGGCGGTCGCCCTGGCGCTGTTCCATCTGTACGCCGCGATATTCGGCACGCCCGAGACGCGCTCGTTTCGCGGCACGCATCTGACCGTGATGCTGGTGCTGGCGCTGCTGCTCAATCCGTTGTTCCGCAAGTCGCACCGCGAACCCCTGCTGGTGCCCGGCGACGCGCGCAATTCGCGGCGGCTGGCCGGCTTCGTCATCGACCTGCTGCTGGTCGGCTTCGGCCTGTTCGTGCAGATCTACACGCTTTACGACGTCGACGCCTTCAACCAGCGCGGCGGCGACATTACCCGGCTCGACCTCTGGGTCGGCCTTGCCTACATCCTGCTGGTGATGGAGGCGACGCGGCGCGCGGTGGGGTGGGCGATGGTGGCCGTCACATCGTTCTTCGTGCTGCACAGTCTGTTCTCGAATCACTTCTTCGGTTTTCTGTTCGGGCCGCCGACCTCGCTGCACAAGTACGTGGATGTCATCTTCATGCGCGCCGACGGCATCTTCGGCATACCGCTGATGGTCGTGGCCACCTACATCCTGCTGTTCATCATCCTGGGGGCCCTGCTGATCCGTTCGGCCGCCGGGCGCTTCTTCATCGACCTGGCGGTCTCGCTTACCGGCCACCGCACGGGCGGCCCTGCCAAAGCCGCGGTGGTGGCGAGCGCGATGATGGGAACCGTCTCGGGCTCCGCGGTCGCGAACGTCGTCACCACCGGCTCGTTCACCATTCCCTTGATGAAGAGGCTCGGCT
>Ga0210077_1000302_pt1 | contig 20398 bp, 26 predicted proteins | sample RushMan_CattailN_5_FD_185556 | JGI IMG/M metagenome (GOLD analysis project Ga0210077, IMG submission 185556) | Wetland microbial communities from San Francisco Bay, California, USA, that impact long-term carbon sequestration -... | ecosystem: Environmental > Aquatic > Marine > Wetlands ... | reverse complement strand
GGCGGGCAGGGCGGTGCAGCCGCTGCGCACCGTGATCGAGCTGCCGCAGCCGGGCAGCCTGCTGTTCGTCAAACCTGCGCTCACCGAGGGCGCGCTGATTACCAAGCTGATCACGCAGATGCCGGCGAACGCCGGGCGCGGGCTGCCGACGATGCTCGCGACGCTGGTGCTGCTGGACCCGGACACGGGCGGGACGCTGGCGGTGATCGACGCGACCTGGCTCACCGAGCAACGCACCGCGGCGGTGTCCGCGGTGGGCGCGGACCTGCTCGCGCCGCCCGGCCCGAAGGTGGTCGCGCTGCTCGGCAGCGGCGCGCTCGCGCGCAGCCACGCGGCCGCGCTGCGCGAGGTGCGGCCCGTGTCGGAGCTGCGCATCTGGAGCCGCAATCCGGACAACGTGCGGCGCTGCGCCGAGGACACCGGCGGGGTCGCCTGCGCGAGCGCGGAGCAAGCGGTGCGCGGCGCGGACATCGTCTGCACCGTCACCAACGCCTCCGAGCCGGTGCTGCGCGGCGCCTGGCTCAAGCCCGGCGCGTTCGTCGCCGCGGTCGGCGCTGCGCGCCCCGGCTGGCGCGAGCTCGACGACGAGGCGATGGCGAACGTGATTGTCGCCGACAGCCGCGAAGCGGCGCTCGCGGAATCGGGCGACGTGATCCTGTCCGGCGCGAAGGTGTACGCCGAGCTTGGCGAGCTGATTCTGGGCCGCGTCGCCCGCCCGCCGCAGGGCTCGACGATCGTTTTCAAGTCGCTCGGTCAGGCGGTCGAGGACGCGGCCGCGGCTCGGCTGGTGTATGACGCCGCGCTCGGCGCGCGGGCGGGGGGCGTTTTTGCGCTAGATCAATAGTGCCCCCGGCACCTGACCTAGGCTCGCAGCATGAACGACGCGCAGTCCTCCACGCCGCCGGTCGGCGTCATCGAGGAGGTATCGGGTCCGGTAGTCGATATCGCCTGCGGCGGCGCCCTGCCCGGGATGCACGATGCGCTGCGGGTCGATCTCGACGGCGGCCAATGCGTGCTCGAGGTGCGCCACCATCTCGACGCGAAGCGCCTGCGCGCGGTCGCGCTGCACGCCACCGCGGGCCTGCGCCGCGGCAGCCCGGTGTTCTCCACCGGCGGGCCGCTCAGGGTGCCGGTCGCGCGAGAGTGCCTCGGCCGGGTGCTGGACGTGTTCGGCGCTCCGCTCGATGGAGGCGCCCCGCTCGCGCGCGCAAGCTTGCGCGCGGTGTCCCAGCCGCCGGCGCCGCTCGCCGAAGTGAGGGGGCCCGAGGCGATCCTCGAGACCGGGATCAAGGTGATCGACCTGCTGTGCCCGTTCCTGCAAGGAGGCAAGACCGGCCTGTTCGGCGGCGCGGGCGTCGGCAAGACGGTGCTGATCATGGAGTTCATGCACGCGATCGCGTCGCTGCACCAGGGGGTCTCGGTGTTTGCCGGCGTCGGCGAGCGGATCCGCGAGGCGCACGAGCTGTGGCGGGAGATGCAGGGCGCCGGCGTTCTGCCGAGCACCACCCTGGTGTTCGGCCAGATGGACGAGTCCCCCGGGGTTCGCTTCCGCACCGGCGCCACGGCGCTGACCTACGCCGAGTACCTGCGCGACACGCTCGGCAAGGAAGTGCTGGTGCTGATGGACAACGTATTCCGCTTCGTGCAGGCGGGGAGCGAGATCTCGGGCCTGCTCGGGCGCATGCCGGCCACCGTCGGATATCAGCCGACGCTGCTGACCGAGGTGGCCGAGCTCGAGGAGCGCATCGCCTCGACCCGCACCGGAACGATCACCTCGGTGCAGGCGGTGTACGTGCCGGCGGACGACATGACCGACCCCGCGGTGAGCGCGATCCTGGCGCACCTGGACACGCTGGTGATCCTGTCGCGCGAGCAGGCGGGGCGCGGCATCTATCCGGCGGTCGATCCGCTGCAGTCGCAAAGCCACCTGCTCGACCGGCGCGTGGTGGGCGACCGCCATTACGAGGTCGCGCGCGCGGTGCGCCAGCACCTGGCGCGCTACCAGGAGCTGCAGGACATCATCGCCATGCTGGGCATGGAGGCGCTGGCGGAGGAAGACCGCCTGGTGGTGCAGCGCGCGCGCCGCCTGCAGCGGTATCTCAGCCAGCCCTTCCACGTCGTCGCCGAGCACACCGGCATGGCCGGGGTGTCGGTGCCGCTGGCGCAGACGCTCGCCGACTGCGAGGCTTTCCTCGCCGGAGAGCACGACGCGACCCCCGAGGAAGAATGCTACATGCGGGGTGCCATGTCGTGACCGCGTTTACGGTGCACCTGCAGTCCGCAATCCAGTACGCGAAGCTGGAGGACGTCGAGAGCTTCGTCGCGCGCGACGCCTCGGGCGCGTTCGGCCTGCTCGCGCGCCACGAGCGCATGATGACCGCGCTCGGCTTCGGCCTGGCGCGCATCCGCACGACGTCGGGCGTCCGGCGCTATGTCGCGCTGCCGGGGGGGCTCGCGCACTTCGCGGACGGCGAGCTCTACGTGTGCACGCGCCGCTTCGTGCTGGGCGACGACTACCGGACCGTGTCCGCCGCGGTCGAGCAGACGCTGCGCGCGGAGGAGCGGGCGCTCACGAGCCTCAAGCAGAGCGTCGACCGGCTCGAGCACGAGATGGTGCGCCGCCTGTGGCGGCTGAGCTGGCAGGAGGCCTGAGGCGATGCCGGGAGCCGGAGACAGGCAGCTGCGCAAGGCGGTCGAGCGCGAGGCGGGACGGCTGCAGCGCGCCGAGCACGAACGTTCGCGCCTGATCGCGCAGACCGTGTATCTCGGCAGCCTGGCGCTGATGTTCGTGGTGCCGGTCGTGGCGGGAGCCTACCTCGGGCGCTGGATCGACGGCATGTTCGCCGGCTACTCGATCCGCTTCACCGTCAGCCTGATCGTGCTCGGGGTGGCGATCGGCGCGGTGAACGTCTACCTGTTCGTGCGGGAGCGGCGCTGATGGGGAGCGGCGAAACCGCGCTGTTCTACCTCGGACCGCTGGGCATCAGCGTCACGGTGGTGACGACGTGGGGCGTCATGCTGGCGCTGGGCCTGTTCAGCGCGCTGGCCACCCGCCGCCTGCGCGACGAACCGGGCAGGCTGCAGAGCGCGCTCGAAGGCGCGGTGCTCGCGCTCGAGGCCGCAATCGCTTCCGTGTTCCCGCAGCGCCCGCGCATGCTCCTGCCGTTCGTCGGCACGCTGTGGGTATTCCTGCTGGCGGCCAACCTGCTCGGCATCGTGCCGGGGCTGCATTCGCCCACGCGCGACCTCTCGCTCACCGCGGCGCTCGCGCTGCTGGTGTTTCTCTCGGTGCACTGGTACGGCATCCGCTCGGACGGGCTGCGCAACTACCTGCGCCACTACCTCTCGCCCAATCCGGTCATGTTCCCGTTCCACGTCATGAGCGAGCTGTCGCGCACCGTCGCGCTGGCGGTGCGCCTGTTCGGCAACATGGCGAGCCTGGAAATGGCGGCCCTGATGGTGCTGCTGCTGGCCGGCTTCCTGGTCCCGGTGCCGGTGCTGCTGCTGCACGTGGTCGAGGGGCTGGTGCAGGCCTACATTTTCGGCATGCTCGCGCTGGTGTACATCGCGGGCGGCATTCAATCGCAGGAGCTGACGAAGGAAAAAAAGGAGTCACGAACATGACCGCAACCGCATGGCTCGTCATCGTTTCAAGCGCGGCGGCGCTGCTCGCGATCGCGATCGGGGTGATCGGCCCGGCGATCGCGATGGGGCGCGCGATCGCGCAGGCGCTCGACGCGCTCGCGCGCCAGCCGGAGCTCGAGAACTCGATCACTCGGACGCTCTTCATCGGCCTGGCGATGATCGAGTCGCTCGCGATCTACGTGCTGGTGATCGTGCTGATCGTGCTGTTCCGCAATCCGCTGCTCGAATACCTGCTGAAGTGACGCCATGCAGCTCGACCTGACCAGCTTCGTCCTCGAGCTGATCAATTTCGCGGTCCTGGTCTGGATCCTGCACCGCTTCCTGTACAAGCCGGTGCTGGCGGCGATCGACCGGCGCCGCGCGGCGGTCGAGCAGTCGCTCGCGCAATCGAAGACGGCGCGCGACGAGGCCGCCGCGCTCAAGAGCCAGGTCGAAGAGCGGCTCGCGAGCTGGGAGCGCGAGCGCGCCGAGGCCAAGAGCCGGCTCGCGGCCGAGCTCGCCGCGCAGCGCGAGAAGGCGCTCGCGGACACGGCGCGCGCCGCGGAGCAGGAGCGGGCGCGGCTGGCGGCCCTGCAGGCGCGGCAGGAGCAGGAGCGGCGCGGCGCCGACGAGCGCCAGGCGCTGGAGCAGGCCGCGGGGTTCGCCGCGCGCCTGCTCGAGCGCGTCTCCGGCCCCGAGCTGGATGCGCGCCTGGTCGAGCTGCTCGCCGCGGACCTCGCCGCCCTGCCGCAGGACCGGCGCGACTCGCTCAGCGAGGCGGCGCGCGCCGCGGGGGGCGCCGTTTCGGTGCAAAGCGCGCGCCCCCTGGCGGACGAAGCGCGGGCGCGCCTGGAGCAGGCGCTGTCGCAGGCCCTGGGCGTGGAGTGCCGCGCGCAGTATGCGCTCGACGCTACGCTGCTGGGCGGGGTGCGCGTGACGCTCGGGCCCTGGCAGCTGCAGGCCGACCTCGCCGACGAGCTGCGCTTTTTTTCCGGCGGGGCGCGCGGTGCCCGCTGAGGCTTCCTCGGCGATCGAGCGCAGCGCCGCGCGCGTGCGCGGCTACCGCTTCGCGCTGCGCGTCGCGGAGCGCGGCCGGGTGCTCTCGGTCGGCGACGGGGTGGTCTGGATCGACGGCCTGCCGTCTGCGGCGATGGACGAGCTGGTGCGCACCGAGGACGGCAGCACCGCGCTGGTGTTCCACCTCGGCCGCAATCGCATTGGCGCCATCCTGCTCGAAGAGGCGCCGGGCCTGCGCGCGGGCGCCGCGGCGATGCTCACCGGCGAGCGGCTCGCGCTCGGGGTGGGCGACGAGCTGCTCGGGCGCGTGCTCGACCCGCTCGGCATGCCGCTCGACGGCGGCGCCGCGCCGCGCTGCGCCGCGCGCCGGCCGCTGGACGGGCCCTCGCCGCCGATCCTGGCGCGCGAGTTCGTCAAGCAGCCGCTCTACACCGGCAACAAGATCGCCGACACGATGATCCCGATCGGCCGCGGCCAGCGCCAGCTCCTGATCGGCGACAACGGCACCGGCAAGACGACCTTCGCGCTCGACGTGGTGCTCAACCAGAAGGGGCGCGACGTCAGCTGCGTCTACGTCCTGATCGGCCAGAAGCGCTCCACGGTCGCGTCCGTGATCGATACGCTGCGCCGCCTCGGCGCGCTCGAGTACACCACGCTGTTGGTGGCCGAGGCCACCGCGCCGCCGGGGCTGAAGTACCTCGCGCCCTACGCCGGCTGCGCCATCGCCGAAGCGTGGATGGAGGCGGGCCGGCACGCGCTGGTGGTGTACGACGACCTTTCGACGCACGCGCGCATCTACCGCGAGCTGTCGCTGCTGCTGCGCCGGCCGCCGGGCCGCGAGGCCTACCCGGGCGACGTGTTCTACCTGCACGCGCGGCTGCTCGAGCGCTCGACCTGCCTCGACGCGAGCCACGGCGGCGGCAGCATGACCGCGCTGCCGATCGTCGAGACCGAGCAGGGCGAGATCGCGGCCTACATCCCGACCAATCTCATCTCGATCACCGACGGCCAGGTCTACTTCGACCGCCAGCTGTTCGCCTCCGGCGTGCTGCCGGCGATCGACGTGCGGCGCTCGGTCTCCCGCATCGGAGGCAAGGCGCAGCCCGAGGCGATCAAGCGCGAGGCGGCGCGGATGAAGCTCGATTACCTGCAGTTCCTCGAGCTCGAGGTCTTCTCGCGCTTCGGCTCGCGGCTGGAAGCGGGGCTGCGCGCGCGCCTGGAGCACGGCCGCCTGCTGCGCAACGTGCTCAAGCAGGAACCCCTCAGGCCGCTGCCGCCGGAAGCGCAGCTGGCATGGATGAGGGCCTACAACGAGGGCCGGCTCGAGGGTCTCGAAAACGAGGCGTTGCGGGCCGAGCTGGAGCGGCTCACCGCGGCCGCGCCGCCGGCATGAGCAGGCGGCACGAGGTCGAGCAGCGCCTCGATGCCTATGGCGAGGTGCGCGCGATCCTTTCGGCGATGAAGAATATCGCGCTCACCGAGCTGCGCAAGCTCGGCGGCCAGCTCGAGCATCAGCGGCGCGCCATGGCGACGGTCGAGCGGGCGGCGGGAGATTTCGCGCGCTTCTACGCCCCGCCCGCGGCGGCGCAGGCGCGCGGCCGCGGGGTATGCATCGCGGTCGGCTCCGAGCGCGGATTTTGCGGCGAATTCAACCAGACGCTGGCCGGCGCGGCGCGCGAGCGCGGCGAGCGCCTGCTGCTGGTGGGCACGCGCCTGGCCGAGCGCCTGGGCGAGCGGGCCGACGCCTCCGTCCTGCCGGGCGCCAACGTGGCCGAGGAGCTGCCGGCGGTGCTGCAGCGGGTCGCGGCCTGGCTGGAGCGCGCGCAACGCGAGGCGCCGGAGGCGCTGCTTCGCGTGACCGTGCTCTACGAGGACCCGGATTCGTCCGCGCCGGCCGCGCGGCAGATCGCGCCCTTGCCGCTGCCGGAAAAGCCGGCGCGCGAGCGCGGCCATCCGCCGCGGCTGACGCTGCCGCCGGAGCAGGTCTTCGCCGCGCTCGCCGAGCAGGCGCTGCTGATGTCATTGCAGGGCGCGTTCTCGCTCTCGCTGATCGCCGAGAACCGGCGCAGGCTCGATCACATGGACAGCGCGCTGCGCCGCCTGGACGAAACCACCGCCCGGCTTGCGCGCCGCGCCAACGTCTATCGCCAGGAAGAGATCACTCAGGAAATCGAGGTGATCATGCTCAGCGCCGAGGCGTTGCGGGCATCGCAATAACCCTGCTCGCGCAGGGGGCGCGGAACGCGGCGGCATGGCGCATCATCCAATGCCGCGTATGAGCACGAACCCGAACCCCGCCGCGCTGCGCGCCGAGCACGAAGCCTTCGCGCGGATCATGCGCAGCCACAATCAGCGCCTGTTCCGTACTGCGCGCGCGATCCTGCGCGACGATGCGGAAGCAGAGGACGCGCTGCAGGAGGCCTACCTGCAGGCCTACCGCGCGCTGCCCGAGTTCCGCGGCGAAGCCGCGCTCTCCACCTGGCTGGTGCGGATCGTGGCCAACGAGGCGCTGCAGCGGCTGCGCAAGCGCGCGCGCCTGGCCCGGGTGATCCCGTTCGGCGCCGAGCCCGGCCAGAACCCCGAGGACGCCGTAATGGATGAATCGAACGACGCGCAGCCCGAGCGCGCGGCTGCGCGGGCGCAGGCGCGGCGCCTGATCGAAATGCGGATCGACGCCCTGCCGGACTCGTTCCGCGCCGTGTTCGTGCTGCGCGCGATCGAGGAGCTGACGGTGGAGGAAACCGCCGCGGCGCTCGGCATCCCGGAGCCCACCGTGCGCACGCGCTACTTCCGCGCCCGCGCGCTGTTGCGCGAGGCGCTCGCGACCGAGCTCGACCTCGGCATGCAGGACGCGTTCGGCTTTGCCGGCGCGCGCTGCGACCGGATCGTGGCGCGCGTGCTGGCGCGCCTCGCAACCGAACTTCCCTGACCAACCGACGGAGTACGCAATGTCATTTTTCGCAATTCATAGCCCTCGCGCCGCGCGGCGCGCGTTTCTCGGCAAGTCCGGTTTGCTGCTGTCGGGCGCGGCGGTCGCGTTGCTCGCGGGGCGCGAAGCGCTCGCCAGCCAGGCCGGCGGCGCGCGCGCAGCGGACGTCAAGATCCTGAACGCGGCGCTTGCGGCCGAGCTCGAAGCGGTCGCGGCCTACCAGGTCGGTGCCGGGAGCGGACTGCTGCGGAAGCCGGTGCTCGCGCTGGCGCTGGAATTCCAGGGCCATCACAAGGCGCACGCGGGCGTGCTCGCGAGCACGGTGGAAAAGCTGGGCGGCCGGCCGGTCGCGGCAAAGCGGCACTACGATTTTCCGACCTCTGCCCTCAAGACTCAGGCCGACGTGCTGAGGTTCGCCGCGCGCCTGGAGCAGGGCGCCGTCAGCGCCTACCTCGGCGCGGTGCCCTTGTTCGGCAACCGCGACCTCGCGAAAGCCGCGGCGAGCATCCTCGGCGACGAGGCGATGCACTGGGCGGTACTGCGCCACGCCGTCGGCGAGGCGCCGGTGCCCGCCGCGTTCGTTTCCTGAGCCGCCGGCCGCGACCCGGGGGTCAGGGCCGGTAGTAGATCCAGCCCTCGCGCTCCCGGTTCGCGAGCTCGATCAGGCCGCCGGGCACGACGCGCACGCCGCCGATCAGGTCGTTCTTGGTCAGCTTCATCGCGTGCATCGTCTCGCCGCAGGCGACGACGTCGATGCTCTGATCGAGCGCCTGCTCGACGCTGGCCGTCGCCCTGGACTCGCTCTTGAGCATGTTGAGGCCCGGACCGATGGCGACGATCTCGATCTCGGCATTCCCCTTGCCGACGTTGCGCTTGAACAGGAGCGCGTTGATGAGCGCGAGGTGCCAGGTCTCCGGATTGTTCTCGGTGACCTGGATTACGAGCTTGTACTTGCCGTGCGCGCTGGATATCTTCCCTGCGGCGTGGGCGGCAGGGAAAGCGCCGCCGGCGAACAAGACGCCGGCGGCGAGCGACAGAACTGCAGCAGTTTTTCTCACGACAGCCGTCCTTTCCTTGCTGCGGGTTACGGCCGGATGTAGGCCCAGCCTTCCGATTGGCGCTTCATGATCTCGATGACGCCCCCTGGAACGACGGTCGCGCCGCCGACCAGATCGGCTTTGGTCACCTTCATCTTCCTCATCGTGGTGGCGCAGGCGGCCAGCTCGACGTTGGCGTCGAGCGCGGCATTGAGGCGGGGCGCGACCTTGGAGTCGGCCTTGAGCATGTTGAGGCCCGGCCCGTAGGCGACGATCTCGATCTGGATGTTGTCCTTGCCCAGCGCTTCCTGCATGTTCTCGGCGTTGTTCAGGGCGAGGTTCCACTTGTGCGGGTCGTTGTCGCTGACCTGCAGGACGGCGTGCGACATCGTCGTCTTGCCGCTCGCCCAGGGGGCGCTGGCGCATCCAGACAGCGCGGCGAACACGCCCACCATGAGTGCGGTAACTAGTTGTTTCATTGGAGCTCCTCTCTGTTTTCTAATGATGGATGCGAGGGGCCGGGCGGCCCCGCGACTGTGATGTGACGAGCCGGCGGCCCTTTTTATTCCATGGAATAAACTGGCGGCTGGCGACGTCTTGAGGACATGCGAATGCAGGGTCTGTTCGGGGTATCGGCGCAGTTCCGCGCCAGGGTCGAGATCCAGCGCGAGGCCTTGTATCGCCTGGCCTATTCCTGGTGTCACGACGCGGCGCTGGCCGACGACCTGGTGCAGGAGACGATGCTGCGCGCGCTTGGCCGTGGCGGGCAGCTGCGCGACCAGGCCAAGCTGAAGGGCTGGCTGTGCGCGATCCTCGCCAATTGCCTGAAGGACCACTATCGCGGTGCGCAGCCGCTCGAGCCGCTCGACGAGCAGATGCCGTCGCCCGCCGAGTCGCCGGAAAGCGCGAGCGCGAGCGGCCAGCTCGCGGCGCGCGTGCGCGCCGAGATCGAGCGCCTGCCGCTGGGGCAGCGCCTGGTCGTGACGCTGGTCGACCTCGAAGGCTTCTCCTACGCAGAGGTAGGCGAGATCCTCGAGGTGCCGATCGGTACCGTGATGAGCCGGCTGTGCCGGGCGCGCGAGGCGCTGCGGCCGCGGCTGATGGATTTCGCGGCCGCACAGAACAACAAAATCAGGAGCATCCGATGAGCCACGATCAGGAAGTCTCGCGCGAGATGCAGAACGCGTTCGTCGACGGCCAGCTCGACGCTGCCGACTGGACCGCGCTGGTCCAGCGCATGGGGCAGGACGAGGCGCTGCGCTGCCAGGTGTGCAAGCTGCGCACGCTGAAGGATATGGTCAAGGGCGCCTACGCGGACGCGCGCCCGCGCCGCACGGCGCTCCCGGCGAACCGCCGCGGCTGGGCGCTGGTGGCCGGGCTCGCGCTGGTATTCGCGCTGGCCGGGTGGCTGGTGCACGACGCGACCGAGCGGACGGGCGCGGTCGAGCTGCACGGGATCGCGGCCAGAGGTCTCGTGGTGCACCTCGCCTCGTCGCGCGGCGAAGTGGTCGACACCGCATTGCAGGAGGTCGAGGACTACCTTCACGAGGCGCGCGCGGCCGGACGCAAGGTGCACGTCGAGATCGTCGCCAACCAGACCGGTCTCGACATCCTGCGCGCTGGCAAATCCCGGTACGCGAAGCGGCTCGAGGAGCTTCGCGCCAAGTATCCGAACCTGACCTACATCGCCTGCCACCAGACCGCCGACCGGCTGCGCGAGAACGGCGTGCAGGTGAAGCTGCTGCCTGGAGTGCGCTACGCGACGACCGCGCTGGACGAGATCGTCAGGCGCATGCAGCAGGGCTGGGTCTACATCCGCGCCTGAAGCGTTCGTCAGGGGACGATGCGCTCGGCGCGAAAGCGCGAGAGCAGGCGCACGAACATTTCCTCGCTGTCGACCACGTCGTGGAAGCCGTGCAGGCGCGACTTGGTGACGTTCGACATCACGTCCCAGTCGCAGCCGAACACGTAGTCGCCGAAGGGCCAGGCCGCCAGCTCGTCGAAGGCGAAGGCTTGCAGGCCGTGCCTTTGCGCCAGGCTCCGCCACAGCGGCGCCTTGTCGGCCATGTGCGCGACGAGCGAAATCGTCTGCGGCTCGGCCCAGGGCATCTCGAACACCTCGGCGATGCGCGGCCAAAGGTTGCACCAGCGGAAAGTGTCGCCGTTGGTGATGTTGTAGGCCTCGCTCGCGCAGCGCGGCTCGGTCGCGGCCCACAGGCAGGCCTTGGCCATGTGGGCCGACTCGGTCACCTGGTAGACGGAGCGCCAGGCGCCGGGCTTGCCCGGAAAGCGCAGCGGCAGGCCGAGGGCCTTCGAGATCGCCGCATACACCGCGATCACCGGCACGATGCTCATCGCGGTGCCCGGCGCGAAGCCGCACAGGGTCTGCGGCCGCAGCTCGGTCCAGCTCCAGCGCTTGCCGCGCTGGAACGCCGTCAGCCAGTCGATCTGGTCGAAATAGTAGTTCGGGCCGAGGTGGCGCGGATCGTCTTCGCGCGCCGGGGTGCGGAAAGGCCCGAGATGCGAGCCGTAGTACTTTGTGCCCGTGACCAGCACCACGCGCTCGAGCTGCGGCGCGACGGCGTCCATCGCGGAGACGGCATTCACCAGCATGTCGCGGTTGGCGGCGACGTTCTTCGCGTAGTCGGCCGCCGCGCCGGTCGCCGGCTGAAAGGCGCAATAGAACACGTGCGTCGCGCCGCGCAGCTCGCCCGAGCTTGCGCTGGCCGCGGCGGGATCGAGCAGGTCGACCGCAACATAGCGCACGCGCTCGCGGTTCTCGCCGCGTCGGCGCGACAGGCCGATGACCTGCCAGCCGGGCAAGGCCGCCAGGTGCTCCACGACGTAGCGCCCGATGACGCCGAGCGCGCCGACCACGACCGCGGTCTTCATCGTTCAAGGCCTTGCATAGGCCCAGCCTTCGAGCTCGCGCTTCATGACGTGCGCGAGGCCGGTCTTGACGAACTCGACCCCGCCCAGCATGTCGTTGCGGGTGAGCTTCATGCTCGCCATGGTGTTTTCGCAGGCGATCACGCGGATGCCTTCGTCGATGACCTGCGTGACGCGGTCGCGCCAGTCGGAGTCCATCTCGAGCATGCGGATCGCGGGCCCGTAGACCACGATCTCGATCTCCACCTTGTCGGGTCCGAGGTCGTGGCGCACGTTGCGCGCGTTGGCCAGCGCGAGGCCCCAGACCTTCGGGTTGAAGTCGCTGACCTGGATCAGCAGGCGCTGCGGCTTGTCCTGGGCCTGGGCGGGCCCGGCCAGGGCGGCGCCAAGCAGCATGGCGGCGAGCAGGATTCGCATGTCGGCCTCCTTTGCGTGAGCGCAGGAGGCGATTATGCTGCCTACTCGAGCGGCGTGCCGGTGATGCGCCGGACCAGTTCCCTGAGCGTGTCGGGAGGGTCGAGGAAGCGGCAGCCCGAGCGGCGCGCCAGGTGGCCGTCCTTGAGCTTCACCGCCTCCGAATACCTGACCTCCATGTCCACGCGCACGCGTCCGAGCTTGGGATGCTCGATCAGGCAGCCTCTCAGCACGGTGCCCGGCTCGAGCGTGATCTCGTCGCGATACAGCAGCAGGCCGAGCCCGGTCTCGCTGATGTCGACGACGTGGGCGTTGAAGGACATCAGGCCTTCGGCGTCGGCGAGGCAGCGCAGCGGCAGACCCGAGCCGGGGACGACGCGGCTCTTCGAGCGGCGCTGGCGACCGGTCATGACCTCGGGGAAGCGCAGCCGGACCGCCGCCTGGCCGTTGAGGCGCGCGGAGCGCGGCTCGGCGGCGAAGAATTCGACCTGCCAGCCGGCGAGGTAGCAGACGAAGTCGCAGCGGGGCCGGGCGAGCAGCGCGGCGTTGATCGCGGCGTCGGGACTCGGCGAAACCGCGATGGCCTTGCGCTCGGGATCGACCCAGAGCAGGCGCGACGCGAACGAACGCCCGCCGTCCAGCTTCACGCTTAGCGTGTCGCCGCGCTTCTTGACCGCCTCAAGCACGCGCATGATCTCTTGCGGCGATTTCGACAGCAGTCCATCGGACTTGTCCGGCTGCCGCCCCATTACCCACCCCCGGAAGCTTGTTTACCTAACTTTACGCTAGGGAGAAGGGGCGCTAACGGTCAGAGTGCACACTGCGCGCGTCGTGACATGAAAGAAGGAGCAGACATGCAAGCGAACGAACAGCAAATGCCGCGGCGACGGTTCTTCCGCCGCGCCGCCATGGCGGGCGCCTTCGCGGGACTCGGCGGGCTCGGACTCGGCGCGCTGGCGCACGGGCGGGGCGGCCCGGGCGGCGCTGGGCTCGATCCGGCCGGATCGCAGGAGCGCCTGGACCGGATGCTCAAGCACCTGTACGTGGAGATCGACGCGACCCAGGCGCAACAGCAGCAGCTCGATCCGATCGTCCGGGGCGCGGTCAAGGACCTGTTGCCGCTGCGCCGGCGCCTGCGCGAGGCCCGCCTGCAGGCGATGGATCTCTTCACCCGCGACCACGTCGACCGCGCCGCGCTCGAAAAACTGCGCGCGGAGCAGATGGAGCTCGCCGACCGGGCATCGAAGCGGCTGACCGAGGCGCTCGCCGACGCGGCCGAAGTGCTCACGCCGCTGCAGCGCAAGCAGCTTGCGGAACGCTTTCGCCATCTGCGCGGCCGCCGCTGGCACCGCCGAGGATAGGTAAACTGCGCGGGTGGCCGCGCGCATCCTGCTGATCGAGGACGACCCCCGCCTCGCCGAGATGGTGTCGGAATATCTCGGCCAGGCGGGTTTTCGCGTGAGCACGGCCGGCAGCGGCGAGGAAGGGCTGCAGCGGCTGGCGCGCGAGCCCTTCGATGCGCTGGTGCTGGACCTCACGCTGCCCGACATCGACGGGCTGGAAGTCTGCCGCCGGTTGCGCGCACGCGCCGATACGCCGGTGCTGATGCTCACCGCGCGCGGCGATGCGATGGACCGGGTGGTCGGGCTCGAGCTCGGCGCCGACGATTACCTGCCCAAGCCGTTCGAGCCGCGCGAGCTGCTGGCGCGCCTGCGTGCCATCCTGCGCCGGCGCACCGGCGCCGGCGGCGGCGACGTGCTGCGCTTCGGCCGGGTCGAGATCGATCGCGCCGCGCGCGCGCTGCGGCTGGACGGGGCCGAGCGCTCGCTCACCGGCTACCAGTTCGCGCTGCTGCTCGCGCTGGCCGAGAACGCGGGCCGGGTGATGTCGCGCGAGGCCCTGATGGACCGCCTCAAGGGCGAGCCGCTCGAGGCGTTCGACCGCTCGATCGACGTTCACGTCTCGCGCATCCGGCAGGCGCTGGAAGACGATCCCAAGCACCCGCGCCGCATCCTCACGGTGCGCGGGGCAGGCTACGTGTTCGCGAGGGCGCAGGACTGATGCGCCGGCTCTATCTGCGGATCTACCTCGCGGTGATCGCGAGCCTGGCGGTGTTCGCGCTCGCCGCCGGATTCCTCTGGCGGCAGTTCGCCGACACCGGAATCGTGCGCCCGGCGAGCGAGATGGCGGCCGCGCTGGCGCGAAGCGCGCTGCCGCCGCTGGAGGCGCCGCTGGCGGCGCAGCAGGCGGCGCTGGAGCGGCTCGCCGCCGACCTGAACGCGAACGTCACCCTGTTCGGGCCGAACGACGCGGCGCTCGCCTGGGTGGGCGACCCGCTTCCACCGCCGCCGGCGTCGCGGCGGGAAAGCGGCTGGCTGCGGCGCGGCGAAGGCGGGCCGGTCTGGGCCCTGAAGCTCGGCGACGGACGCTGGCTGGTCGCGCGGGTTCCTCGCGCGAGGCGCCATCCGGCCTGGGGACTGTTCTTCACTCTCGCGATGCTCGCGCTCGGCGTCGCGGTCGGCGCCTACCCGGTCGTGCGGCGGCTGACGCGCCGGCTGGAGACGCTGCAGGCGGGCGTCGAGTCCCTCGGCGCCGGCGATCTCGCGGCGCGGGTGAAGGTCGAGGGAGGGGACGAGGTCGCGCGGCTGGCCGAGAGCTTCAACAGCGCGGCGGCGCGCATCGAGCAGCTGGTCGCCGCGCACAAGACGCTGCTCGCGAACGCCTCGCACGAGCTGCGTACGCCGCTCACCCGCATCCGCATGGCGATCGAGCTGATGAAGGAGGGCGCGGAGCCGAAGCGCAGCCTCCAGCTCGAGCAGGACATCGCGGAGCTCGACGCGCTGATCGACGAAATCCTGCTCGCCAGCCGGCTCGACGCGCTGCACGCGCGCGAGGCCGACGAAGAGGTCGACCTGCTCGCGCTGGCCGCCGAGGAATGCGCGCGCTACCCGGACGCCGAGCTGCGCGGCGAGGCGGTCGCGCTGCACGGCGATCCGCGCCTGCTGCGGCGGCTGATCCGCAATCTGCTGGAGAACGCGGCGCGCCACGGCAGGCCGCCGGTGGAGGTGCGCGTGGGCCGCGGAGTGTTCGGCGCGGAGATCGCGGTGTGCGACCGCGGCGCCGGCGTGCCGGAAGCCGAGCGCGAGCGCGTGTTCGAGCCTTTCTTCCGCCGCGGCGGCGCCAAGGAGGGCGCCGGCGCGGGTCTCGGCCTTGCGCTGGTGCGCCAGATCGCCCGCCGGCACGGCGGCGACGCGCACTGCCTGGCGCGAGAGGGCGGAGGCAGCTGCTTCGTGGCCGAGCTGGCCTGACCGAAGCGATGGCGTTCACGAACCTGGCCGGCAACAGCCGCGCCGCGAGCCTGGCGACGATCCTCAAGTGGAAGACGGGCTGGCACCACGAGAAGCGCCCGCGCGCGCCCGCGACGGGCGTGCCCGTGCCGGTCGCGGCGAACGACGGCAGGGCGCTGCGCAAGGCGACGGCCGACGCGCTGACCTGGATCGGGCACGCAAGCTTCCTGGTCCAGCTCGGCGGCACCAATGCATTGATCGACCCGGTGATGTCGCGCGCGATCGCGGGCGGGCTGGTCGTGCGCAACGTGGCGCCCGGGCTCGACTGGCAGGCGCTGCCGCCGCGGATCGACCTCGTGCTGGTGACCCACAATCACCTCGACCATATGGACGCGCCGACCCTGAAGCGCCTCGGCCCCGATCCGCTGTACGTGGTGCCGCGCGGCCTGGGGCGCTGGTTCGCGCGCGCCGGGCTGCGCCGCGTGCTCGAGATGGGCTGGTGGCAGCGCGAGCGCGTCAAGGGGCTCGACCTGACCTTCGTGCCGGCGGAGCACTGGAGCCGGCGCGGGCTGCTCGACATCAACCAGACCTGGTGGGGCGGCTACGTGCTCGAGCGCGGCGGCCTGCGCGTCTATCACTCCGGCGACACCGCCTGGTTCGAGGGCTTCGCTCTGATCGGCGAGAAATGCGGCGCGATCGACGCCGCGATGCTGCCGATCGGGGCCTACGCGCCGCGCTGGTTCATGCAGCCGCAGCACATGGACCCTTTCGACGCGGTGCGCGCCTTCGGCGCGCTCGCGGCCCGACGCTTCGTGGCCATGCACTGGGGCACCTTCAAGCTGACCGACGAAGACCTGCGCGAGCCGCCCCAGCTGCTGCACGAAGCCTGGCAGCGCGCCGACCTGGCGCAGGGCAGGCTGTCGCTCCCGGCGATCGGCGAGACACTTGTGCTCTAGCGGCGCAGCGCCCCGGCGTTCACGACGTTGATCGGCCTGCCCGCCGCGTAGGCGAGGATCTGGTCGAAGATGTCGTTGAACTGGATCTCGTATTCGTCGTGCGAGACATAGCCGATGTGCGGCGTGCAGACGACGTTGTCGAGCGCGAACAGCGGGTAGTCGCTGTCGAACACGGGCTCCTTTTCGTAGACGTCGACCGCCGCCATTCCGGGCCGGCCCGCCTTCAGCGCCTCGAGCAGCGCGCCGGGCGCGATCAGCGGCGCGCGGCTGGTGTTGACCAGCAGCGCGGTGGGCTTCATGCGGGCGAGGTCGGCCGCGGTGACGATGCCGCGCGTGGCATCGACCAGCCGCAGGTGCAGCGAGAGCACGTCGCTACTCGAGAAGAAAGTCTCCCGGTCGCGCGCGGCGGCCCAGCCGTCTGCGCGCGCGCGCTCGAGCGAATGCTCGCGCGCCCACACCAGGACCTTCATGCCGAAGGCTTTGCCGTAGCGCGCCACCGTGCTGCCGATGCGTCCGTAGCCGTAGATGCCGAGCGTCTTGCCGCGCAGGTTGCGGCCGACGCCGATCTGCCACTGGCCGGCCTTGAGCGCGGCCATCTGCTGGGGAATCTGGCGCATCGCCGCGAGCACGAGCCCCCAGGTCAGCTCGGCGGCGGCATACGACGGCGTGCCGGGGTGCTGGCTCGAGGATATGACGATGCCGCGGCTGGTGCAGGCATCGACGTCGATGTGCGGATAGACGCTGCGCTGGCTGATCAGGCGCAGCTTGCCGAGCCGCTCGAGCAACGGCGCCCGGATCTCGGTTCGCTCGCGGATCAGGACCAGGGCCTCGGTGTCGCGCAGCCGCTCGCCGAGCGCGCCGACGTCCTGCACGTGGTCGTTCCAGATCTCGACTTCGTGTCCCTCGAGCTTGCGAAAGCAGGGCAGCGTTCGGACGGTGTCGTGGTAGTCGTCGAGGATCGATATTTTCATTCGACGGCGATCAGGGTGCGCTGCATGCTGCGGTGAATTATGGCACGCTCGCGTCTGCATGGATTCCGTTTCCTCGCGCGCTTTCGCGCTGCTCCTTCTCGCGATGGCGTGCCTGTTCTGGGCCGGCAACTGGATCGCGGGCCGCGTCCTGCGCGACGTGTTCGACCCGTTTACCCTGAATTTTCTGCGCTGGGCGGGCGCCGCCGCGGTGCTCGCGCCGTTCGCCTGGAAGGACGTGCTCGCCGGGCGCGCCGCGATCCGGCGCGCCGCGCCCGCGCTCGCGCTGCTGGGACTGACCGGCGTCGCGCTGTTCAATACGCTGATCTACGTCGGTCTGCACACGACCACCGCGATCAACGGCGTGCTGCTCGGCTCGTCCGCCCCCCTGTTCATCCTGCTGTGCTCGTGGGTGATCGAGCGCGAGCGCGCAGCGCTGCGCCAGGTCGGCGGGATGCTGGTGTCGCTCGCGGGGATTCTGATCATCCTGTCGCACGGCGACGCGCACAGCCTGATCCGGCTCGACATCCATCCGGGCGACGGCTGGATCCTGCTCGCGATGCTGGTGTGGGGCGTGTACTCGGTGCTCCTGAAACGCCGCCCGCCCGAGCTGGGAGGCACGGCCCTGCTGTTCCTGATCACGCTGATCGGGATCTCGGTGCTCGCGCCCTTCGTGCTCTGGCACGCCCTGCACGCCCCGCCGCGCTGGCCGACCGCGGCCCAGGGCGCGGGGGTGCTCTACCTCGCACTGTTCGCTTCGCTCGGCGCGTACATCTGCTGGAACCGGGGCGTCTCGGTGGTCGGCGCCAACACCGCGGGGTTCACCCTCCACCTGGTGCCCGCGTTCGGCACCGGGCTGGCGATGATTTTCCTGGGCGAGGCCTTCCACGGCTTCCACGCGGCCGGAATCGCCGCCATTCTTCTGGGGGTTATCGTAGCGACCCGCCCCCCGTCTGGGCGATAATAGCGGCATGAACACCGAGCAAACAGAAACCGACAAGCCCGAGTCCGAGAAGCCGGACGGGGGGCAGCCCGACGCGGCGCAGCCCAACGCCGCGCAGGAGGCCCAGAAAAACGAGCTTCGAGCCCGGCAGCCGCGCCTGCGCGAGTTGCTGGCGATCCCGGAACGCGACCGCAGCGACGCGGTGTGGGACGAGATCATCGAGCTGGAAATCGCGCTGGCGCCGGGCAACCGTGTGTCCTCCGCCCCGCAGGGCGAAGGCGGGCGCCGCCACGATCAGGGCGGGCGCGGACCGCAGCCCGGAGGCGGCAGGCCGGGCAGGGGGGGGTTCAAGAAGTCGCGGCGGCGCCGCGGCGGCTAACCGCTGCGGCACATGCAGACCGATCGGGTCAGGGCGGCCGTCTTCGGCGCGGGCGCGGTCGGCTGCTTCTACGGCGGCATGCTCGCGCGCGCGGGGCACGAGGTCACCCTGATCGGCAGGCCCGTGCACGTCGAGGCGATCGCCAGCTCGGGCCTGCATTTCGAAGGTCTGCACTTCGACGAGCACGTCCGTGTCCGTGCGAGCACCGATCCCGCCGCGGTTCGCGGCGCGAAGCTGGTGCTGTTCTGCGTCAAGTCGACCGACACCGAGCAGGGCGCGGCGCAGATCGCGCCGTTCCTGGATGCCGACAGCATCGTGCTCAACCTGCAAAACGGGGTCGGCAACACCGAACGCATCCAGGCCGCGGTCGCGCAGCCGGTGGTTCCGGCGGTGGTGTACGTCGCCACCGAGATGGCGGGGCCGGGGCACCTGAAGCATCACGGCCGCGGCGAGCTGCTGATCGGCGCGCTCGACGGCAAGCCCTCGGCCGCACTGGCGGCTTTGCTGGCGGATGTGCAGCGCTGGTTCGCGGCGGCGGGGGTGCCGGTGACGGTCTCGGACAACGTCGCGGGGGAGCTGTGGGCCAAGCTGGTGGTGAACTGCGCCTACAACGCGATCTCGGCGATTTCGCAGCAGCCCTACGGACGGATGATCCAGGGCCCCGGCGTGAAAGAGGTGATGCGCGACGTGGTGGCCGAAGTGCTTGCGGTGGCGGCGGCGAGCGGCGTGCGCACGCCGCCCGGGCTGGCCGAAAGCGTCTACCGGATCGCCGAGACGATGCCGACCCAGTATTCGTCCACCGCCCAGGACATGCAGCGCGGCCGCCCGACCGAGATCGATCACCTGAACGGCTACGTGGTCCGCCGCGGCGAGGCGCTCGGCGTTGCCGTCCCGGCGAACCGGGTGCTCTACTCGCTCGTCAAGCTGCTCGAGGCGCGCGCCCGCGGCTGACTGGCCAGGCGCTGCAGGATGGGGAGGGTGGCCTCGAGCTGCGCGCGCAGAGTGTGCTCGACCGCCCAAGGACCGATCAGGGGCGGAATCCAGAAATCCGGCACGCGCCTCGCCTCGTAGTGCAGGCGCGTCTCAGCGCCTTGTGCGCTCAGGCGCCAGTCGCTCCAGCCGCTCTTGAAATCGCCGCGTCCCGGGACGATACGCGCGTCGATGGAATGCGCGTTGGGCTCGACCACGTCCTCGACCTGAACCACCTTGCGGCAGAAGAACCAGATGCACGATTTCAGCACGCTGCGCACGCGAACGCCGACTCCGCCGGGCGGCGGATACACGCTCACCGCGATGATCGCCGGGTTGAGCGCAGGCAGCGCGGGGAAGTCCGTCAGCACGGCGTAGACCCTGGGCAGCGGCGCCTTCACCACCGCGTCGAAGCTGACCGTGAAGGCATCGCCGTGGTGTTCCACTTCGACGGTGGCCTTCTGGGCGGCGGCTTCGCCGGCGGCGGGCATGGCCGCGAGCAGCAACGCGGCCGACATCACGGTTCGCGCGCGGGCACGCGTCATGTGACGAGCAAGCTCGAGAGCTCCGGATCGAAGTCCTGCAGCTGGTTCACGCCTGCCGCGCCGAAGCGCAGCGCGGCCGCGCGCGGCGCGGGATCCTTGCGGTGATCGAGCGACCATTGTCCCTGCCGCGCGAGCAGCGCGGCGGCGGTGACCCGGCCCAGCGTGAGCGCGAAGCGGCGCGCTCCCGCCTCGAGGGCGGCCTGGTCGCGCCCGGCGTTTGCCGCCAGCCAGGCCTCGGCCGCCTCGGCCGCCGCCTCGAGCCGCGCCGACAGCGCGAGCAGCTGCGGCTCGCGCGCTTCGGCGAGGATCGCGTGGATCTCGCGCCGCCAGGGCGCGAGCCCGCTCGGCGTAATCGCGCGCAGTGTATCGAGCGCGAGCACGTTGGTGGTGCCTTCCCAGATCGGGAACACCTGGGCGTCGCGCAGCAGCATCGGCAGGCCC
>Ga0210077_1000301_pt1 | contig 20403 bp, 21 predicted proteins | sample RushMan_CattailN_5_FD_185556 | JGI IMG/M metagenome (GOLD analysis project Ga0210077, IMG submission 185556) | Wetland microbial communities from San Francisco Bay, California, USA, that impact long-term carbon sequestration -... | ecosystem: Environmental > Aquatic > Marine > Wetlands ... | reverse complement strand
CGAGGTCCTGAGCGCCCTGGTCGAGCGCAGCGGGATCGACCCGAAGGCGATCGAGGACGTGATCATGGGCTGCGTCGGGCAGGTCGGCGAGCAGAGCCTGCACATCGGGCGCAACGCGGTGCTCGCCTCCAGGCTTCCCGACAGCATCCCGGCGGTCTCGATCGACCGCCAGTGCGGCTCCTCGCAGCAGGCGATCCAGTTCGCCGCGCAGGCGGTGATGTCGGGCACCCAGGACGTGGTGATCGCGGCCGGCGTCGAGAGCATGACGCGCGTGCCGATGGGCACCTCGGCGGCGCTGCCGACCAAGCAGGGCATCGGCGTGGGGCCGTGGTCGAAGCGCATCCAGCAGCGCTACGGCGTGTCCAGCTTCAGCCAGTTCGTCGGCGCCGAGATGATGGCCGAGAAGTACAAACTCTCGCGCGAGCAGCTCGACGCCTTCGCGCTCGAGAGCCACCAGCGCGCGGCCGCCGCGACCAGGGCGGGCGCGTTCAAGCGCGAGATCGTGCCGCTCGAGGTGGAGGTCGAGGGCGAGACGGTGATGCACGACGCCGACGAGGGCATCCGCTACGACGCCTCGCTCGAGTCGATCGGCGCGGTGAAGCTGCTGCGCGAGGGCGGCCGGATCAGCGCCGCCAACGCGAGCCAGATCTGCGACGGGGCCTCCGCCGCGCTGGTGGTGAGCGAGCGCGCGCTGAAGACCTTCGGCCTGAAGCCGCGCGCGCGGGTGCACACCCTCGCGCTCACCGCGGGCGACCCGGTGATCATGCTGGAAGAGCCGATCCCGGCGACGCTGAAGGCGCTCGAGCGCTCCGGGATGAAGATCGACGACATCGACCTGTTCGAGGTAAACGAGGCCTTCGCCTCGGTGCCGCTTGCATGGCTGAAAGGCACCGGGGCGGACCCGGCGAAGCTGAACGTCAACGGCGGCGCGATCGCGCTCGGCCACCCGCTCGGCGCGACCGGCGCCAAGCTGATGGCGACGCTGATCAACGCGCTGCACGCGCGCGGCAAGCGCTGGGGGCTGCAGACGATGTGCGAAGGCGGCGGCATCGCCAACGCCACCATCGTGGAGGCCCTGTAAAGGCGGGCGCGGGCGCTCCAAATAAGCCGCCGATGCCGCTCGAATGGGTGTATAAGGACGCACGAGGCGCTGTGTCAGAATCCGGCCCGCCTGGGCCGGCTTCCCGCCCCCCTGCTTCGCATACTGATACCGCCCGCGAGGAGCGAAGCCATGGTCTCTTTCCAATTATTGCCGCGATGGATGGGCGCACGCTCGCTCGCGCGCGCCTTCGAGGGGCGCGGCGTGGCGCTCAAGTTTCCCAGCCTCAGCCGCAGCGGCGTGCGGGGCGACGACGGCATGGTCGTGTTCGCAATGCCCAAGGCGCGGGTGCGCGTCAACGACTGGGGGTGCAGCTGCCCGCTGTGGCTGCCCACGGACGCCGGCGCGCGCCGCGAAGCGGACCGCCCCGGCGGCCTGGAGAGGCTGCAGCACTGCCGCCTCGCCGTGGCGCAGGGCGCGGCGGAGGGGTTCTTGCTCGACGCAGACGATGCGCCCATGACGCCGTCCGAGGCGCTCGTGCTGCGGGTGGTAAAGTCGGGCGGCGAGTACTGGGCAACCTGGGGCGCGGCGGTTCGCGCGCAGCTGTCTGAACGGCCGCAAAATAGTTTTCACGCGTACGCGTAACATCAGCAAAGGAAGCACGAACATGGCAACAGGCACAGTCAAGTGGTTCAACGATTCGAAGGGCTTCGGATTCATCACGCCGGACGACGGCGGCAAGGATCTCTTCGCGCATCACAGCGCGATCCAGATGGACGGATTCAAGTCCCTCAAGGAAGGCCAGAAGGTTTCCTTCGAGGTCGTCCAGGGTCAGAAGGGTCCGGCGGCCTCGAACATCAAGCCCGTCTAGTCCCCTCCCAGGCGTCGACAAGCGCCTCCCCCAGGAGTAGCGTGATGCGGTAGTGCTGCGCCTGATTTATCGCGCAGTCCCGCCCGTGACGCTGGAGGTGGTGGCATGGGGGACGAGAGCGGCTGGGTCGCCCGGGAGTACGCGCGCATCGCGAGGCGCCGCGAGGCGCTCGGCGTCGCTCCGCCGGAAGTCGGTCGCGACGGCACGCACGGCGCCTGGGGCCTCGCGCTCTCGGGCGGAGGGCTGCGCAGCGCGACCTTCTCGCTCGGCGTGATGCAGGCGCTCGCAAACGAGCAAGTCGCCGGCGCCGCGGGCAGGCCGACGGCGTGGCTGCGCTTTTTCGATTACCTTTCGACCGTCAGCGCCGGCGGCTATATCGGCGCGTTCTTTACCAGCCTGTTTCTCCCGAACCGTCTGCTGGGGGGATCACACTCCCAAACGACGGACGTCCGCGAATGCCGTGAGGCGGCCGAGGTGGCGTACAAGGTCATGGGGAGCGACCCCCCAGGACGAATCCGCGCAAGAGAGCCGTGGGACCGGCGGCGCGGCCCGCTCGCGTGGTTGAGGGTGAACGGCCGCAACCTGAGACCCATGGCCGGCGGCGACTTCCCGTACGCGCCGCTGGACGTACGGCAGTACAAGCATGCGGCACCCGGCTTTCCGCACCAGCGCTCCACCGAGCGATCCCTCGACGAAGCACAGTGGGAAAGCTACCGCAGGCTCGGCCTCCTGATCGGAACGCTGGTGTTCGGCGGAGAAAACGGGATCAAGCTCATCGAGCGGCTGAACCAGGAGTACTGAGCGCGGCCGGCGCGACGTGTTTCCAATTGCGTTCTTCCCGATACGCACCTGCTGAGGGAGGTCACCATGGCTCAATCAAAACTCGGTCTGGCATTGTCCGGCGGCGGTTTCCGGGCCTCGCTGTTCCACATCGGCGTGCTCGCCCGGCTCGCCGAGCTGGACAAGCTGAGGCAGGTCGAGGTCATCTCGACGGTCTCGGGCGGATCGATCCTCGGCGCCTACTACTATCTCAAGGTGAAGCAGCTCCTGGAAGGCAGGCGCGCCGACTTTCCCCGGCCCGGCCCCGAGGCCTACGTGAGGATCGTCAGGGAGATCGAAAAGGAATTCCTCGCGGCGGTCCAGAAGAACCTGCGCATGCGCGCGCTGTGGAACCCGTACAAGAACGCGCGCATGTTCCTGAGCGACGACTACTCGCGCAGCGACCGCATGGCCGGGCTGTACGACGAGCATCTCTACCTGCCGCTCTGGCGCGCGATGGGCCAGCCGGGGGACAAGATCCGGCTGAAAGACATCAAGATCACCCCGCCCGATCAGAAGAAGGACTTCAGGCTGCTCGCCTACAACGCCGCCGCCGACTTCAAGATCCCCAACCTCGTGATCAACGCCACCTCGCTCAACACGGGGCATTCCTGGCATTTCACCGGGTCCTGGGTCGGCGAGCCGGATCCGAAGAGCGCGAACGCGAGCACGCTCGATACCAATTTCCCCTGCGAGCAGCTCCGCTTCGACCACATGCGCCGCGACGACCAGGAGAAGAGGCGGCCGGATCTTGCGAACGCGAAGCACGAGGCGAAGCGCGAGGCGAAGCTCGACCGGCTCACGCTCGCCCACGCGGTGGCCGCCTCGGCCTGCGTGCCGGGGGTCTTCACGCCGATGTCCATCCACGACCTGTACTGGAGAGACGGCAAGGAGGTGGTGATCGAGCTGGTCGACGGCGGCGTGTTCGACAACCAGGGCATCGACGCGCTCTACGGCCTTGACTGCACGGAGATCATCTGCAGCGACGCCTCCGGCCAGCTCAACGACGAGCTGGCGCCCTCCAGCTGGGCCTTCTCGGTCGCCATGCGGTCCAACGGGGTGATGATGGACCGGATCCGCGACGACGGCTACTACGACCTGTACCAGTGCGAGCGGGGCGCCGAGCTTCTCGGCGACCCGGCTTGCGCCAAGAATCCGCTCGCGACCGAGCTGCGGAAAGAATGGGACGTCGACAAGTTCGCGTTCTTTCACCTGCGGGAAGAGTTCAAGGAGCAGCCGCCGGACTATCCCGCCATCCCGGGGCCGCGCGACCACGCGACCGAAACCACCGGGCACGTGTACCGGCTCTCAAACATCCGCACCGACCTCGATTCGTTCAGCGACATCGAGGCGTACAGCCTGATGTACGACGGCTACTGCCTGAGCAACCGGTACCTGTGCGAAGGCGGCCTCAGCACCGACGAGTCGCTTCCCGCGCCGGTCGGAGACGATCCGTGGCGGTTTCTCCAGATCAGGCAGCTGCTCGAGCCCGCGCGGCTCGGCGAGCTGCACAAGCACCTTAAAGTCGGCGCGCAGCAGTTTTTCAAGGTGTTCCGACTCGGCAACCCCTGGGCGATCGCGATCGCGGCCATTCTGGCGCTCGCCTTGTCGGCCGTCGCGGCGTGCTTCTGGGGCCTGCAGTTCGGAATTCCGTCCATCCGGTTCACCGTGGGCGGGGTCGTGGGCACGCTCCTCGTCGCGGCCGCGCTGTGGATCCTGAAGAAGCTGGAGACGACGCACTGGATGGGATGGGCGCTGGAGAAGATCAGGCTGCTCAGACGGCGGCAATGGCTCGCGCCGCTCTTCGTGGCGCTCGGCGCCGTGCTGATCGTCGTCTGGGTCGCGGTGACGCTGCACCTGCTCGTCTTCGACCGCCTGTTCGTCGCCTCGGGCAGGATCCGATCGCGGGCATAAGCACCTTGTCCCGACCCCGGTCCGGCCGGCGCCGCGCGCAAGCGCCGGCGCTTGACCGCGGTCAATACGTTCCTCCGGGCGCGGCGTAGAAGAACAAAAGGGATTCCTTTGCGCCGACCGGGCGTCGAGAGGGAGCTATGCGAAGCGTTGCGGTGTGCCTGCTCGCCGTCGGCCTCGCGGCCTGCGGCAGCGGCGGGGGCGACGGCGCCGCGGCGGGCGGCGCCCAGTCGATCAGCCCCGCCTACTATCCCGATGCGCAGCACGACAGCTGGGCCTACGACGGCACCTCGACCTACGCCGCGGCGCCGTTCATCGACAGCGTGAGCGTGAGCGGGATCAAGTCGGTGCTCGGCGCGAGCACGTCGGTCTTCCGCGAGGAGAATTTCGAGGGCGCCGGCGCGCCGCAGGAGAGGTACTACCTCAAGGACTCGCGCGCCTTCGCGCTCTACGGCAACGACGACCCGGCCGACTGGATCACGGCCGCGCTCGTGCCCTACGACGAGGCGGTGTTCGACGTGCCGCTCGCCAACTACACCCTGTTCGACCGGACCGGCATCGACATCGGCCGCGACCTCGACGGCGACGGCATCCCCGAGACCATGGATGCCCGCGCGGTGCTGACCTTCAACCAGTTCGAGCGCCTCGCCACCACCGCCGGGACCTTTTCGGCGGCCGGCAAGGCGACCGGCACGGCCACCCTCACGGTGCATTATTCGAAGGGCGCGACGGTGCCGGTGGTGCTCACCGTCACCCAGTGGCGCGCGGCCGACGTCGGCTTGCTGAAGGAAGTGAGCACGGTGAGCTCGGCCGGCTCGCTCGTCTCGACCGACACGCTGGACATCCGCGGCTTTCGGGTGGGCGGCGTCGGGGCGGGGTACCTGGCGCCCAGGACGCTCGCAGCGGACATCGCCAGCGCGGATTCGGACACGGCCAACCCCGGCCGCCAGGCGGTCGGCACGGACGGCAGCAACTTCCTGCTCGTCAACCGACAGTCGACCGGCGCCGCGACCTTCAAGTGGACCGCGCGCCGGGTTCTCGCCGGCGGCACGCTGCAGGCCGCGATCGACCTCTCGCCGGCGGACTCGAATTCGGCGGGCGAGGCCGCGGTCGCCTTCGACGGCACCAACTACCTGGTGCTCACCAACACCAACATCGGCAGCTCGGGCTACAGCGGCATCAGCGGCCAGCGCGTGAGCGCGGCCGGCGCCCTGATCGACGCCGCGCCCGGCTTCAGCGTCGCGCCCGGCGGCTTTCATCCGGCGCTCGCCTGGGGCGGCGGCGTCTACCTCGCGGTGTACGCCAAGCCGAGCGCGCCGAACCATCTCTTCGGCGCGTTCATCCTGCCCTCGGGCGCGGTCGGCGCCGAGTTCCGCATCTACACCGGCAGCGGGACCGAGGTGCAGACCCACCCGACGGTCGCCTTCGACGGCTCGAATTTCCTGGTCGCCTGGGAGCACCTCGTCGATCCGGGCCTGCCGGAGACCGCGGACATCCACGCCGCGCGCGTCGCGGCCAACGGCATGATCCTGAACGGCCTCATCTTCGTCTCCACCGCGCCGGAGGCGCAGAATACGCCGCAGGCCGCTTGCGACGGCACGAACTGCATGATCGTGTGGACCGACCGGCGCAACTACCCGGGCGCCTCCTACTCCGCCTCGCCCGGGCCGGGCGACGTCTACGGGACCCGCATCTCCGCCGGCGACCTGCTGCTCGACGGCCTGTCCGACACCGGCGGCCTCGCGATCGCGACCGGCGTCACGGCGAACCAGGGCTACCCGGGTCTCGCCTACGACGGCAGCCGCTACATCGTCGCCTGGTCGCGCGGCGCCTACGCCACCTCCCCGCCAGCCGGCATCTTCGTCGCACGCGTGGGCAGCGACGGCTCGCTCGGCTGGCCATCGGCGAACAGCGGCGTCGCCCTCAGCGGCCCGCCGCCGCCGGCGGCGACGCTGCCCTACCTCGCGATGGCGGGCGGCGCCGGCGGCACGCTCGCGAGCTGGCTCGTCAACAGCGAGACGAGCGGCACCACCAAGAGCATCGCCGGCGCGCTGATGTATCCGCTCGCGGCGCGCTAGCGCTCAGCCCTGCCACACGCCGTAGCCCTCCTCCCTCAGCCCGATCGCGAGCTCGACTTCCATCTCGCGCGCGGCCTCGTAGGGCATCGGGTTGGCGTAGGCGTACAGGCCCGGCAGCAGGCGCATGCCGTAGCGCTCGACGAACGCGTTCGCGCGCACGCCCTGCTTGTGCTTGGCGAACCTTTGCTCGGGCGTGAGGCCGGTCATGCCGACGTAGACGCAGGGCCTGGTCGCGTCGTAGCCGGGGTTCGCGCGGCGGAACTTCGCGTGCTGCAGCACCTCGGGCGAGAGCTCGACGACGTAGACGTTGTGGTGGTGGCGCCTCGGCATGGCGGTTATCATCGCCCGAAAATTCGACTCTGACCCCGATTAGGAGGAGGCATGGCGTACCGGATCGAGACGGTGAAGGTGAAGGACAGCCCGATGGAGGTGTTCCTGTTCATGCCCGCGGGCAAGGGGCCGCACGCGGGGATCGTGCTGTGCCAGCACATCCCGGTCGGGCACACCGGGGTGGAGAACGACACCGTGACGCTCGCGACCGCCGAGCGCTACGCGCAGAACGGCTACGCGGTCGCGGTGCCGTTCATCTTCCACTGGTGGCCGAAGACCGCCGAGATGCAGTTGAAGCGCGACGCGTTCCGCGACGACTGGACCGAGCTCGACCTGAAGGCCGCGTTCGACCTGCTCGCGAAGCAGCCCGGCGTCGACGCGAAGCGCATCGCGGTGATCGGCCACTGCTGGGGCGGGCGCGTGGCCTGGCTCGGCGCGGTGACCGATTCGCGCTACGCCGCCTGCGCGGTGTTCTACGGCGGGCGGATCAAGCTCGCGATGGGGCCGGGCACGCCGCCCGCGATCGAGCTGGCGAAGAACATCCGCTGCCCGGTGATCGGCTTCTTCGGCAACGACGACACCAATCCGTCGCCGGCCGACGTCGACGACTACGAAAAGGCGCTCGCCGCGGCGGGCGTCGCGCACAGCTTTCACCGATATGACGGCGCCGGCCACGCCTTCCAGTCATTTAACAACCCTGAGCGCTACCGCAAGGAAGCGAGCGAGGACGCCTGGAACAAGGTGCTCGCGTTCCTGCGCGAGAAGCTCGCCTAGAAAACCGGGGACAGACCCCGATTTCGAGAATCAGGAAATCGGGGTCTGTCCCCTTTGTCGCCCGCCGGCGACAGGTGACAAGCCCGCACGAACGTGGACAATGCAGACACGGGGGACGCGCGCGCAGGCGCGCGATTGGCGATTCATCGAACACGATTCAGGAGCGAGCTGATGAATGCGTACCCGTCGTTGAACCCCATGGCTGCCGGCTGCCTTCGCGAAGCCGCCGAAGAACTGCACGACGTGCAAAGCCTCAAGGCGCTCGGTCTCGTGCTCGACAAGATGGAGCTGCGCCGCGCGGGCGCCGTCACCGGCGACATCCCGCTGTACGAGATCCGCATGATGATCAAGCACCGGATCGCGGCCATCGCCGACAGGCATTAAAACCGGGGACAGACCCCGATTTCCTCTTTAGTCGATTGATGTAGCGGATGGAATTCGGGGTCTGTCCCCAAGCCGGCTCGGCCTGCAACACTACGATACAAAATTCTCCCGCCCGGCGGCGCGCAAACGCGCGCCGGCGCGAATACAATCCGTCCGCTTTTTTTCTCTCGGCGGACAAACCATGCTGGCAGTCCTGGGTCTTGCGATGATCCTGGCGGGAATCCTCGTCATTCGTGCCACGAAGCTCGGCGCGCAGCTCGAGCCGCCGCCGTGGTGGGCTTCCGACCGCCTCAGCACCAACCTGCTGGTGCCCGCGTTCGCCGGGCTGTGCGGGGCCGGATTCGCCTCGCTCGCGGCGTGGCTGCACGGCGGGCACTGGCGCGCGGCGGACGTGAGCCACGCCGCCGGCGCCGCGATCGCGGTGGCCGCGTTCGCGCTGCTCTGGTATCTGATGTCGGCGTGGAGAAAGCGGGCGCGGCCGACCGCGATGTAAAACCGGGGACAGACCCCGATTTCCATCCGGCAAATCAAGTCACTCGAGGCGAAATCGGGGTCTGTCCCCAAAATGAAAGGCCCCGCTTAAGCAGGGCCTTAAGCCCGGACATCGCCGGGCGGCGCCGGGAATCGGCGCTTTCATCCCGGGGCGGTTGCCCCGGCTGAGCCTGGCTGCCGCCGCGACCGTCCGATCGCGGTGCCGAGGGCACGGTACCCAGACTGTTGCCGGGGATCCCGTCCTGCCGCTGTTCCGGCTGCCCTCACAGGCTCACTTTCAAGATAGTCAGCGCCGGCGCGAAAAGCAAGCGCGAAGATTGACCGCGATCAGCTTCGGCTGACATCGCGGCAAGACTGAAATGTTCCGACACAAAATTATTCCGCCGTTGCGCGGGGCGCGCGAATAGAATCGCACGCCCTCAACTCGCGCTGGAGCGTGTATGACCCTTGCAATCGGTTTGGCGATGATCTTTGCGGCGCTGCTGATCGGCCGCGTGGCGAAGACCGGCGGCCGCATGAAACCCCCGCCGCGCTGGAACAACGATCATCTGAACGGCTTCGTCGTCGTGCCGCTCATCGTCACGCTGCTCGCGGGAGGCGTCGCCACCGATTCGGACTGGGCCGTGAGCCGCGGCTGGCACGCCATGCCGCTCGCCGGCGCCATCGCCGCGGCCATCGTCGTGCTCGGGTTCCTCGCGCTGTGGCGCGTGATCACGGCCTGGCAGCGCAGCGTGCTTCCTGCCCCCGCGGCGCCGGTCGCGCGCGCGGAACCGACGCTCAAGCAAGCCGCCTAGGCTCGCACCTCAAGCCTGGCCGCGCGCGCGCCGCTCCATCGGCAGCAGCGCGTGGTAGGTGAAGCGGTGCACCGGGGTCTCGAGCCCCTCCTCGGCGCCGAAGCGGACCACGGCGCCGTTCCAGGCGTCCAGCTCCGACGGCCGCCCGGCGAGGATGTCGCGCTGCATCGAGGCGGTCGCGTTCACCGGCAGCGCGTCGTAGTAGCGCCAGAGCTCCTCCTTGAACCCGCGCGCGAACTCGTGCCCGCGCGCGATGCCGACCGCGATCCCCTCGGTCATCGCGCGGTCGATCAGCTCGCGCGTCTCGGGATAGGTCCGCAGCGTCCCCATGGTGCTCTGCGAGAGCGCGCCGAGCCCCGCCCAGGAGGTGACGGTGACGAGCTTCGCCCACAGCGCGCCGCGGATGTCGCCGCTCAGCCGGGCCTCGACCCCGGCCCCGGCGAGGGCATCGACCAGCGCGCGGGCGCGCGGGCTGCGCTCGCCGTCGAGCTCGCCGAGCTCGACGAAGTCGGTCTGGCTGGCGTGGCGGATCACGCCCGGCGCCTCGATCATGCTGAACACCTTGGACAGCCCGCCCAGCACGCGCCCGGCGCCGAGCATCTCGGCGAGCCGGTCGGGCGCCTCGACGCCGTTGAGCAGCGGCAGCACCGTGGTGCTCTCGCCGAGCAGCGGCTTCATCGCCTCGGCCGCCTCCGCCACCTGCCAGGTCTTCACCCCGACGATCACGCAGTCGGCCTCGCCCAGCTCGCGCGGATCGCTCGCAACCCGCGGCCGCTCGAGGTGGACGTCGCCGAGCGGGCTCGCGAGCCGCAAGCCCTTCGCGCGCATCGCTTCGAGCTGCCGGCCGCGGGCGACGAACGAGACCTGGTGCCCGGCCTGCGCGAGGCGCGCGCCGAAATAGCCGCCGATGCCGCCCGTGCCGAAGATGGCGAAGCGCATCAGAGCACTTTCTCGCCGAACTTCTTCACCGCCTTCTCCGACAGGGTGAGCCCCAGGCCCGGCGCCTGGTTGAGCGTCAGCCAGCCGTCGGCGATCCTGGGCGGGTTCTCGAACAGCTCGGCCTGAAGGGGATCGCGCTCGGGGTCGGTGAAGGACTCGACGATCACCCCCGCCGGGCTCGCCGCGACGATGTGGCAGTGGATGAAGCAGTCGTGGTGCGGCGCGACCTGGACGTGGTTCAGCTCGCACAGCGCGGACAGCTTCCTCCCTTCGGTGAAGCCGCCCGACATGGTGCAGTCGAACTGCAGGATCTTGATCGCCTCTTCTTCCAGCAGCGCGCGGCAGCCCCAGCTGGTCAGCTCGCTCTCGCCCGCCGAGAGCGGGATGCGGGTTTCCTTCGCGAGCAGCCTGAGCTCTCTGCGGTCGTCGGCCCAGCGCACCGGCTCCTCGAGCCAGCGCGGCTGCAACGGCTCGAGCAGGCGCGCGCCCTCGATCGCGGTGGGAAGGTCCCAGCCGCGGTTGACGTCGATCATCAGGTCGTTGTCCCAGCCGATCACCTCGCGCACGAGCTCCAGGCGCGGGATGTCCTCGCCGAGCGGCAGACCGCCCGCCTTCGCCTTGAAGCCGCGGTGGCCCTGGGCTTTCAGCATCTGCATCTCGTCCTTCAGCTCGGACATCGTCTTGCCGTCGCGGTAGTAGGCGCAGGTCACGTAGCACGGCACCTGGTCGCGGTAGCCGCCGAAAAGCCGGTAGAGCGGCAGCTTCGCCGCCTTGCCGATCACGTCCCAGCAGGCGATGTCGGTCGCCGCGGCGATGCGGATGATCGCCTCGCGGCTCCAGCCCTTCTCGTGCGCGAGGCGCTGCCAGGTGAGCGCGAACAGCTTCTGGAACAGGCGCTCGGGCGCGGTCGGGTCGGCGCCGAGCACGAGCTCGCCGATGCCGCTTCTCAGCGCGTGGACCGCGGCCTCGATCGGGGTGTAGCTGGTCGCGATGCCGAAGCCCTCGACGCCGTCGTCGGTCGCGAGGCGCACCAGGATCTCGTTCGCGCGCGGAACGATGAAGTTGCTGACCCAGTGCGGCCGCCCGGTGTCGGGCGCGCGCAGGATCCAGGCTTCGAAGCGGGTGATTTTCATGCGGGCTCCTGAATGTCATGCCGCGCTCGCCGGCGCCGGCCGCGGCGGGGGGTCTCCACGCCAGCGATTCTAATTGGGCTCAGGCCCCGATTCGGGGTGTTTCGAAAGCCGCCCCGGGGACCTCAGACGCGGATCGGCGTGCGCGCGTCGAGCGCCTCGGGCGTGGTGCAGAACAATTCGTCGCCCAGATATTTCGGCTCGTAGCAGCGCACGTCGTAGTGCACCCAGGTGGGGGCGATGCTCGAGGGCTCGAGCGCCTTGCGATTCGGCGCGCTCCAGCCGATCTGGGCCTCGGCGGTCGCGACGAGGCGCCCGCGCGCCGCGTCGCACAGGTTCATGTCCTCGCGCTTATCCTGGCCGGGCTGGAGCACGATGTCGATGTCGATCGCCTTGCCGTGATGATTCGTGCTGGTGCGCCCGCGCCGCTCATTGTCGATCTCGCAGCGGTAGCACGAGGTAACGACGAAGCGGTGTTGCGGCATGTAGAAAAACGCGGCCCGAACCGCCCACAGCAGCATGCGGTGCACGCCGGGATACTCGTAGCGGTGGTAGGCCTCCACCTTCGGCCGACCCTCGAGGTAGGCGCCCTTGAAGCGACCCTGGCCGAAGCCGCCGCATTGTCCGCAGGGGCACTTGAGCGCGGCGAAGTCGAGCGGGAATTGCTGGCCAAACCGGTCGATCGCGCGCAGCGTGTCGCCGTCCGCGACCCCGCTCGGCTCGGGCATCGTCATGTAGTCGCGCTGAAAGCTCATCACCTGGCGTTCGGTGCCGGGACCGAAGTCACCGTCGGGCACCGTGCCGCTGAAGCCCGCCAGCCGGATCTGCAGCTCGGCCACGTCCGGCCCCCTGCTGCGCCGCCCGAGCTCGCGTTCGCCGAAGTCCATGCGCCGTGCCCCCCTTCAACCGGATGGAATTAGATACCTCGTCAGCCATTGCGTAAACCAGCGGCGCGCGCGGCGCCGTTGACCGTGCGTCAGGAAGAGACTAACTTGAGCTGGCGTTCGCGGCACTGATTTATCCCATCGTACGGGAAGGCGCCCGGTCCGAGCTCGAACATCACCAGTCCTTCGGACTTCGTCACTGCCGACGACATCTTCGGCGCCCTCCTGCCGCACGCCGCCAATGAGCACGTTTCCTTCAACGCGAGAAGCGCCTTCGCCGGCGCTCGAAAGGAGGCCATCGTGAAACTGATACACGACATGGGCATGGGCTGGCAGCGCGATCTGCCGGATGTTCGCGACTACCACCCCGCAACGGACGAGATCGACGAGCTGCTGAGCAAGTCGGCCCCGCTCAAGAAATCTCGCAAGGCGCCCTCCGGTCCGGTCGATCTTCGCCAATGGTGCTCGGCAATCGAGGATCAGGGCAACCTCGGCTCGTGCACCGCGAATGCCGGCGTGGGACTGATGGAATACTACGAGCGGCGGGCGAAAGGCAAGCACGTGGACGCCTCGCGCCTGTTCCTCTACAAGGTCACCCGCAACCTGCTGGGCGTTACGGGCGACGACGGGGCCAACCTGCGCGACGCCATGAAGGCAATGGTGCTGTTCGGCGTACCGCCGGAGAAATACTGGCCTTATCGCACGACGCACTTCAACGACGAGCCGACCGCCTTCTGCTATTCGTTCGCGCAGAACTACCAGGCGCTTCGCTATTACCGCCTCGATCCCCCGGGCACCACGCACAGCGCCGCGCTGACGGCGGTCAAGAGCAATCTCGGCGCCGGGCTGCCGTCGATGTTCGGCTTCTCGGTCTACAGCTCGATGCCGGGGCTCGACGACGGCAAGGGCGAGATTCCGTTTCCGGCCCAAGGCGACACCCTGGAAGGGGGCCACGCCATCGTCGCGGTGGGCTACGACGACGGCAAGAAGATCGGCAAGGACAAGGGTGCGCTGCTGATCCGCAACTCCTGGGGTACGCGCTGGGGCATGCAGGGTTACGGTTGGCTTCCGTATAGCTATGTCGAAGCGGGGCTGGCGGACGACTTCTGGTCGATTGTCAAGCAGGAGTATGTAACCACGGACCTCTTCAAGTGAGCGGTATCGCGCAAGCTGTTCGCACTTGTTCCGCATCATCGCGCCGGACAAGCATTTTTCGGCGCGCATGTGGACAATGCGATAAGGGCGCGCGGCACTGCCGGCCACGGCCGACACCCACCGCGCCGTTTCTGCGCGCCGGATTCGTTGACCGAAATCTCGGAAGCGGTTAACTTCATCTGCCCGCCGTGCATGGCGCGGAGGCACGATGATCGGCCGTTCGGTTGCGTTCCAAGTCGCGCAGGCCATGATGGAAAAGATGGCCGCGTTCGACGCGCCGGTGCTGGTCGAAGGTGAGACCGGCACCGGCAAGGAGCTCGCTGCGCGTGCCATCCATTACGGCGGGGCACGGCGCGACGCGCCCTTCGTTCCTGTCAACTGCGGCGCGATTCCGGACACCCTGTTCGAGAACGAGTTCTTCGGTCACCGCCGCGGCGCTTTCACCGACGCGCGCGACGACAGGCTCGGGCTGGTGGAGCTCGCACGCGGCGGAACGCTGTTTCTCGACGAGGTGGACGCGCTGTCCGCCAAGGGGCAGGTCACTCTGCTCCGCTTCCTGCAGGACCAGCACTTCCGCCCGCTCGGCGGCCGGCGCGAGGAGCAGGCGGACGTGCGCGTCATTGCCGCGTCCAACCGCAACCTGGACCTCCAGGTCGAAGCGCACGAATTCCGCCTCGACCTGCTCTACCGGCTCAAGCTCCTGCACCTGACGCTGCCGCCGCTGCGCGAACGCTACGGTGACGCCGAACTGCTCGCGGAGCACTTCGTGAGGGTCGGCGCCGCGCGCTTCAACCGGCCCGCCCTGACCTTCGATAGCGCCACGCTCGCCTGGTTCGCAGGCTACGACTGGCCCGGCAATATCCGCGAGCTGGAAAATCTCGTGCAGCGCGGGTTGCTGCTTGCGGAGGGCGGCGTCATCTCGATACCGCCACCGCGCAGCGCCTGCGTCCCGGCGCCCGCAGCGCCTGCCTCGCTCCTGAACTACCGCGCGGCAAAGAGCCGGGCGATCGCCGAATTCGAATCGCGCTTTCTCGTCGAACTTATCGGCCAGACCAACGGCAACGTTTCCGCGGCCGCTCGCCTGAGTGGTACGGAACGACGTCATCTCGGGCGCCTTCTGAAGAAGCACCGCATCTCCAAGCTGTCTTCCAACCAGGCATAGCGTTTCCGGCGCGCGGGTAGGCGCGCGCCCACGCGGGTCGCCGCACGCCGCCCGAAGTGGGTCGGCGCGCACCCACCGCTGCACCGCCTGCGGCGTGCGGAATCGCCCGCGCTCAAGCACTTGGCGCCGCCCGCGCGCTGGCACGCATCGTGCGTCTCGCGTTTGTGGACCATGCAGACACGAGCTGCCGGAGCCGGCTGTGCACCATCATCAAACGCCACATCGCGAAGCACCCGCTTGCGGCCGATACCGCGCAAGGCATTCTTGCGTCGTGGCTGCCGCAGGGCAGCTGCGATGCCGGCGCGGAACACATCGAATCCGCACTTGGACAGCTGGTCGCGGAAGGGTGGCTGCGCCGCCACACGCTGCCCGACGGCCGGGTGCTCTACGCGGCGAACCCTCTCAACCACCCCGATCCCGATGGCTGACTATCGCGCCGTTCTCGCAGTGAGCGAGGCCATCCGAGGGGTACTGCGCAGCAGCTATCGGCGCGAGGACTTCGACAACACGCCGCTCGAGTTTGAAATCAATACGACCCGCGACTTCACGAGTCGCACGATCGAGAACGGGGTCACGCTGTTTCTATACCGGATCTACATCAACGGGGCGAACCGCATCCCTCCGGGTCGCTTCGGGCCCGACGGGCGCCGCCGCCAGCCCCAGCTGCCGCTCGAGCTGCATTTTCTGGTCACGATCTGGGCACGCCAGCACACGCTGCAGCACAGCCTGGCGGCCTGGACCATGCGCACGCTCGAGGACAACGCGCTGCTGCCCGCCGGCGTGCTGAACGCCGGCGGGCGCGGCATCTTCCGCCCCGAGGAATCGGTAGAGGTCTCGCTCGCCGAGATGCGCACCGAGGACCTCTTCAGGATCTGGGAAGTGCTCGGCCCGAATCCCTATCACCTTTCGATTCCCTACCTGGCGCGCGTGGTGGCGGTCGAATCGATCGAGCGTCTGCCGGAGTCGGAAGGCCCGCCGGTTCAGCAGCGCACGTTCCAGACGGGCATCCTGCAGGCGGACGCGGGGGTCGCGACGTGAGCGTACGGGTGCTCGAAGAGATCGACGTCTTCACGCCACTCGGCATCCGGTTCTGGGATCCTGTGCTCGACAGGGCCATCGTCGACGGCCTCACGGTGCAGACCTGGCCTGCGCGCGGTACGCGCCGCGTCACGCCGGCTGCACGCACACGCTCGAATGTGTACACCTTCCGCTGGCTGCCCGGGATGCGTCCGGTGGAGCACGACTATCCCGATCCGGCCTTCTTCGACGCCAGTGTTCCGCAGCGCCGGGCGTTCGTGGTCGGCGTCGACGACGCTCCGGGGCGCTTTCTTCCGGTCGCTTTCGAAGTGGATCTGCCCCTGCCTTACCGCGGCATCTTTCTCGCCGGCGCCGAGAACGGCTCGCCGCCGGCCGCGCCGCCTGGCGTGCACCTGTTCTCGGCTCCGACGCGGCGAATGGGCGAGCGCCTGACCGCCGTGCGCGCCACGCTGGTCGACGCGGAGACCGGGCAGCCCGCAGCCTGGGCGCTCGCGCGCGTCGATGCGCCGCACGGGCGCGCATTCCGCGGCATGGCCGATGCCAGCGGGCGCCTCGCCGTCGCGTTCCCGTATCCCAGCCTGGAGGAAGGCTTCGCCGGCTCGCCCGCGAGCTTCGGCGAAGGGACGCCGCTCGGCGAGCGAGGCTGGGACATTTCGCTCAGCATCTGCTACGAGCCGGGCCGCCTCACGCCGCTGCCCGGCACATCGATTCCCGAGTACCGCAGCATCCTGGATCAGCGCCGTGGCAGCCTGTGGAGCCTGCCCGCGAGCCCCAGCGACGCGCCGCTCGACGCGTTGCCGCTGCGCCTGCCATTCGGGCAGGAGCTGGTCGTGCGCACCGCCGGGCTGCCTGTGCAACTCGTTTCCCCCGCTCCAGCATCGCCCTGATGGTTTGAGGAGACCCGAACATGCCCGAATATCTTGCCCCCGGCGTTTACGTGGAAGAGGTGAGCTTTCGCCAGAAGCCCATCGAGGGCGTCAGCACCAGCACCACCGCCTTCGTCGGCCCCACCCGCGACGGCCCGGTGTACGGGGAGCCGCCCCTGCTCACCAGCTTCCAGGACTTCTCCGACATCTACGGAGGCATCGACCCGCTCGAGTACGGGGGCGCGCAGTTCGTCAACTTCGTGGCGCAGGCGGTGCGCGCCTACTTCGAGGAAGGCGGCAAGCGCCTGTACGTCGCCCGCGCGTTCCAGGCGGCAGATGGCAGCGACGGAATCGCGCGCTGGTCGATCGACGACGAGTCGAGCCTGCCGGGCAGCCCGCCGGATCGCGTGACGATCCGTGCGCGCTATCCAGGCGCCGCGGGCAACCGCCTGGTCACGCTGCACTTCCGCGTCGGGCCCAACATCCTGGACCGCACCGCGACGCCGCCCACGCTGAACGGCGTGGAGCGCTTCGAGGTGGTGTGGGTGCAGACCGCCGCCGAGGCGGTCACCTCGCCGCCAGGTGCAGGCGAGATGTACTGGGTCGACCGCTACTTCGACGCCCAGGGCCGGCCAGGATACCGCCTGCGCCTGGACAACCCGGCCAACGCGCCGGCGGTGAGCACGATTACCGATTTGTCGTCGCTCTCGCAGGTGCGCATCGTCAGCGTGAGCGTGGAAATCGTCGGACGCGGACGGTTCCGCGGGCGCTTCGACCTGCCGAAGACCTACGAAGACCTCACCTTCCATCCCGCGCCGCTGGCGCCGGGCGCGCGCCGCTCGCTGGTCGAGGAGTTCGCGGCTCAGCCCAGCCGCCGCAGCACGGCGCTGTTCGTGCCGATCGTGCTCGAGACGCCCTTGGTAAACGGTGTTCAGGTGGCGCAGGCGCTTGCCGGGCGCAGCAACTCGGACAACAGCGGCACCGTGCTGCAGGCCCTCGGGGACGTGGTCACGGGCCAGGACGTGACCGACGCGCAGCTCTCCTGCGTGATCGAGCTGCGCGGGGGCGACGACGGGCAGCGTCCCGACGCGGGCGAATACCAGGGCAGCGAGGATCCGCAGGGCAGCGGCACCAAGAGCGGCCTCCTGGCGCTGGAGGATCTCGAGGACATCTCCATCGTCGCCGCGCCGGGCTCCAGCTTCGCCGGACTGAACGGTTACGCGAACCAGATGCGCAGCATCACCGGTTTCCTGCTGTCGCACTGCGAGCGCATGCGCTACCGCGTGGCGGTGCTCGATTCCCCGGACGGCGCGCTGCCGGGGGAGGTTCGCGATCAGCGCGCGTCGCTCGACTCCAAGTACGGGGCGCTCTACTACCCCTGGGTGCAGGCATTCGACCCGGTCTCGGAGACGCAAGGCGTCTTCCCGCCGAGCGGCTTCGTCTCCGGCATCTACGCCCGCAACGACGTCGAGCGCGGCGTGCAGAAGGCGCCCGCCAACGAGGTCGTGCGCCTCGCCACCGGCTTCGAGCTGCTGCTCAGCAAGGGTCAGCAGGAGCTGCTCAACCCGCTCGGCGTGAATTGTCTGCGCTACTTCGAGGGGCGCGGCTACCGGGTGTGGGGCGCCCGCACGATCACCTCCGACCCCGAGTGGAAGTACGTCAACCTGCGGCGCAACTTCGCCTACCTCGGGCGCTCGATCGAGATCGGCACCCAGTGGGCGGTGTTCGAGCCCAACGCCGAGGAGCTGTGGGCGAACGTGCGCCGCTCGGTGGAGGACTTCCTCTACAACGAATGGAAGAACGCCCGGCTGATGGGCGTCAGCCCGGAAGAGGCGTTCTTCGTGCGCTGCGACCGGACCACCATGACGCAGTCGGACATCGACAACGGCCGGCTTATCTGCCTGATCGGCGTGGCGCTGCTGCGGCCGGCGGAGTTCGTGATCTTCCGCATCGGCCAGAAGACGCTCGACTTCAAGAACTGAACCGCACCGCTTTGCTAAGGAGCATCCGTCATGGCTGAACCACGCGAGTTTCCCTATCCGAACTTCGCCTTCCGCGTGAAGATCGGCAACGACGACGAAAACGCCATCCTGGCCGGCTTCCAGGAAGTATCCGGCCTGGGCGCGGAAGTGGCGGTCTCGGAGTACCGGGCCGGCAATTCCAAGGAGAACGTGCCGCAGAAGGTCATGGGCCTGGGCAAGACGGCCGACGTGACCCTCAAGCGGGGCGTGATCGGCGCCATCAACCTGTTCGAGTGGACCAAGGCGGTGCGCGACGGCGACCGTTCGCAGGACCAGTACTTCAAGACCGTCGTCATCAAGCTCATGGCCGAGGATCGCAGCACGGCGGTCCTGGAGTGGAAGCTGCTCAACGCGCGGCCGATGAAGTACACCGCCCCCGCGCTGAACGGCAAGAGCAGCGACGTCGCGGTCGAGGAGCTGGTGCTCTCGGCCGAGAACATCCAGATGACGGCTGCCTGAGGAGGCGCCGGCGCATGCGCCAGCTGCCGGGCATCGTCTTCGAGACCGTTCCGCCGCCGCCGGCAGACTCGCTGCCGCGCATGGACATCGCGGCGTTCGTCGGCTTCGCGCAGTCGGGTCCTCTCGACGTGCCGGTCGCGGTCGAGGATCCCGCCCGGTTTCGCGATCTGTTCGGCGCCGACGTCGCGCTCGGCTGGGACGCACAGCAGAGCCGCGTGCAGTACGGATTGCTCGGCTCGGCGGTGGAAGCTTTCTTCGCCAACGGCGGCCGACGCTGCTTCGTCACCCGCGTGGCGCACGGCCCGCTGCTGCACCGGTTCGATCTGCCGAACTTGAGAGCTGCGGGCGGCCCGCCCGAGCCGGCGGCACGGGTGCGCGCCCGCTCGCCCGGTGCATGGGCGGGAGCGCTGCGCGCCGGGACGACGCTGCAGGCGCAGGCGCTGCGCCCCCGGGCGGCGACTTCCCTCCCCCAGTTCGACCTCGACGCGAGCGGTGCGATGACCGGCGCGGCGATCGAGCTGGCCGCCGCGCCCGGCACCGTCGGCGTCGGCGACCTGCTCGAGCTGTCGTTCGTGCCCACCGGCCTTCTCCTGTTCGGCGCGGTGTCGAAGCTCGAGCAGATCGATCGGGGGCTACGCGCCACGATCGCCTCGCGCGGCCGGGAAACCGCCTGGCGCTGGGCCTCCAGCGCGCAGACTTCGCCGCCGGCCGCGGACGGCGCGCAGCGCTCGCCCTGGCTCGCCCCGCTGGAGGACGCGGCCGGGCTCGACGGCTACGCGCTGTGGCAAGCGCTTCCGCCCGGCGAGCGCGCCTTGCGCGTGCGCCGTCTCAGCTTCGAGATCACCGCGTGGCGCGACGAGCGACTGGTCAATCGCGTCGGCGATCTGTCCTTCTGCCCGCGCCATCCACGCTACTTCGGCAATCTGCCGAGCGACGAGACGCTGTTCGCGGCGCCGCTGCTGCCGCGCGCGGACGGGCGCACCGACGAGTACGCCGCGCTGCGGGCCCAAGCCGCGGGCGATCGCGGCACGCAGCGTTTCCCCTTCTCCGGGCCGGCCGACGGACAGCCCGACGGGGGCTGGCCGCTCTACCTGCCCGACGGCATGGATCTCACCCGGCGCTACGAGCGCGCCGCGGCGCCGCTGCCGTCCGGCGCCATGGACGCCCCGGCTCAGGACGGTCTCACGGAGCTCGACGCCGCCCTGTTCGTCGACCCGCGCCTGCAGGACTACACCGGCGAGAGCCTGCTGCGCTCGG
>Ga0210077_1000300_pt1 | contig 20460 bp, 19 predicted proteins | sample RushMan_CattailN_5_FD_185556 | JGI IMG/M metagenome (GOLD analysis project Ga0210077, IMG submission 185556) | Wetland microbial communities from San Francisco Bay, California, USA, that impact long-term carbon sequestration -... | ecosystem: Environmental > Aquatic > Marine > Wetlands ... | reverse complement strand
CGAAACTTACGTAAACTATCTCTTATCCCAAAAGGTCAAACTGGCGGACACACTCCTGATGGATCAAATAAATACCATAGAACATGTGCTCGACACCTACGTGCAGAGAAAATTTATCGAAAAAGTTTCCGAAAGCCCTGATGCTCTGATTACCGCCGGCTTGTTCAAAGTCAACGAGAACAAGCGCCCAAACCTTGAATACTATAAAAATAACTGTATCTCTTTTTTCGTCCCCGCAGCCATCACGGCCCTCGCAATACTCGTTAAAGACGCCTTTCAATTCTCTGCATCCGATTTGCACGGCGACTATAAATTTTTACAGTATTTCTTTAAATATGAATTTGCATATGATGTCGACAAAACCCCCGAATATTTCGTTCGAAAAAACCTCAAGGTCTTCATCGATGATGCTGTTTTAATGCCGCATCCAAAACTTCCGGACACTTATAATCTGACCTCTTCCGGATTTAGAAAACTTCAACTTTTTTCAAGATTCCTGAAACCTTATTTTGAATCATACTGGATCGTATTAAACTTTTTGATGAAGCATTCTCAAAACTCCATGAAAGCCAAAGAACGGTTGAAAAAAATTGAAACCATCGGAAATCGCATGTATAAGAGAAAGGAGATCGAACGAAAGGAATCCCTTTCCGTCATCAATTATACCAACGGCATCGATTTTTTTGCTTACAATGGCGTGAAAGGTTCGGAAGACAACGAGAAGATATTGTTCTACGCCGATGCCATTCACCGGTATCTCAATTGTATTGGATGAAAACGGTACTCGCTCATGAAGGCGCTCATTCTTGCGGCAGGCCTTGGCACGCGACTCAGACCCTATACCGAAAATACGCCCAAGCCGTTATTTACCCTTGGCGGGCGGCCATTGCTGGACATCATCATCTCCAGGCTCATCGATGCGGGCTGCAAGGCTATTGTCATCAATACGCATCATCTGTATCAAAAGATTAATTTATATTTAACCGGTCAAAATTATTCGATTCCGGTTTTCACCCGGCACGAGCCGGTCATTCTCGGAACCGGCGGCGCCATTAAAAATGTGGCCGATTTCTGGAACGACCGGCCCTTCATGGTCATCAACAGTGATATTTTTACCGATATAGATCTGAAAAAAGTGTATGAATTTCACCTGAATCACCGTCATCCCGCCACACTGGTTCTTCATGACGATCCGGCATTCAACACAGTGACCGTGGATTCGAAGGGCTTTGTCCAATCTTTTGATGACCGGTTTTCACCGCATACGGCCCCTGATCCCCATTCCCATCAGACAGCTTCGTCCAAGATCGAAAACGCTGAAAAACTCACCTTTACCGGGATTCAGGTTCTGAATCCGGAAATACTTGAGATGATACCCGATAATGTTTTTTCAAGCATTATCGACACCTATAAAAACATCCTCTCTCAAAAGAAAAAAATATGCGCATTTATTCCCAAAGAGTCCTATTGGAAAGATCTCGGGACATCCGAACGATACCGTCAAGTTGTTTTTGATGATATGGCGCCGAAAGCTTTCAAAGCCGCTTTCCCCGGAGCGGTAAACCGAAAGATTGTTCGAACAGCGCTTTGCGGAGATGGTTCAGACAGAAAATGGTATCGTTTGACAGACGGGATTGGGTCTCTCGTAATGGCCGATCACGGCATCAGGCGAAATGATTCAACCTGTGAAGCGGACGCTTTTGTTTCCATCGGCCTTCATCTGAAGTCCAAGGGGGTCCCCATACCGGAAATTTATCTTCATGATACATTTTCCGGCCATGTATTCATGGAAGACCTGGGGGATATTAACCTTCAAACTTTAGTAAAAAACATCCAGAATCAGGATCGCATTGTTTCACACTACAAAGTGCTCATACAACACCTTGGGAAACTCTCCGTTGACGGCCGCAAAGGTTTCAATCCGGCCTGGACCTACCAGAGTGCCGCTTATACCGAAGATCTGATCCTCGAAAAAGAATGCCGTTATTTTGTCGATGCTTTCTTAAAGAACTACTTGGGGATGAACATCAATTTCAACGATCTCGAAGCTGAATTCAGATCTCTCGCAGAAAAAGCACTGAGGTTTTCCATTCATGGATTCATGCATCGAGACATGCAATCCAGAAACATTATGGTCAAAGAGGATCGATTTTATTTTATCGACTTCCAGGGAGGGAGACTGGGGCCGATCCAATACGATCTTGCATCCTTGCTGATCGATCCCTATGTTAATTTGTCCCGCGCTGTTCAGAATACACTGCTGAGGTTTTGCGTTGAAATGTTTTCGCCGGTTCTTCGCGTAAATCCGAGCCAATTTCTTTCTTGTTATCGATACTGTGCCGTTACCAGAAATTTGCAGATTCTGGGCGCTTTTGGTTTTCTGACTCGCATAAAGAAAAAAACATACTTTGAAAAATATATCCCGGATGCTATAAAAACATTAAAATATCATCTTTTGGCTTTTCAGCGCGAAGAGTTTCCAACCTTAACATCCATTGTGAGAAAAATTGGAGGTACAGAATGAACCGCATAAAACTCATGGTCAATGGATTGCCCGGTAATATGGCCACGAATGTCGTCAAGCATGCGCTCAATGATCGTCGATTTGAATTGATTTTACAATCATTGACCGGCCCGGAAATCACCGATACGGAAACAACCGTCCATGGCGTTGCTTTCGGTTTGATTCAGCCTCGGAATCGGGACCAGGCCATTTTAACCTTAAAGGATAAAGAAGGTCCTTTTTTGAGTGTGGACTATTCACACCCTTCGGCGGTGAACGACAACGCTCAATTTTATTGCCGAAACGAACTGCCCTTTGTCATGGGAACCACCGGAGGCGACCGCCGGGATCTCGAAAGGACGGTTCATGCATCTTCAGTCCCTGCGGTTATTGCACCGAACATGGCCAAGCAGATTGTCGGTTTTCAAGCGATGATGGAATATGCCGCCGATTCTTTTCCGGATCTTTTCAAAGGGTATTCCCTTAAGATCAGAGAAAGTCACCAGAAAGGAAAGGCGGATACCAGCGGAACCGCAAAAGCCATGGTTCGATATTTTAACAATTTAGGTCTGGCGTTTGCTGAAGATGATATTGAAAAAGAACGCGATCCCGAGATGCAAAAAACAGCCTGGGGCATCCCCGACGCGTTTTTGGGAGGGCATGGGTGGCACACTTATCGTCTCGATTCAGCGGATAAAACCGTTCGATTTGAATTTACGCACAATGTCAACGGTCGAGACATTTATGCCCAAGGCACCCTTGACGCACTCGTATATCTATCCAAAAAACTGGCCGAAGGCGCCCGGGGAAAAGTATTTACGATGATCGATGTCTTAAAGGGCACATAGGATCCAGATTCAAATCAGATTCCGCTGTGTCCCTGCGGCCTCTGACCCTTCGCCCTCCGGGATTGATGATATATCATTGTTGATTGATCGCCTGCGGCGGCGTTGGGTTAGAGGAGCGTTTCGCTTTAAGCTAAAGACAAACGCTCTTGCCTCTAACCTTAAGGGAACGAGGTTCCCGGTCCTCCGAACGCGCAGCGCCTGCCTCTTTCCTATTTTCTTTTTCTATTTCCTGCTTTAAGATCGCTCGAAAATAATCATGAAATATTCGCGCCGGCGATCTTTTCCACTACCTCATAGGCTTTTTCGAGGGCTTCATCCAGTTTCTCGGGTCTGCTTCCCCCGGCCTGTGCCATATCCGGTCTCCCGCCGCCGCCGCCGCCGACCACAGATGCAATTTCCTTGATCATCTTTCCGGCATGGAAACGGTCCGTCAAATCCTTGGTCACCACGACGATGAGCAGCGTCTTGGACGTATCCGTACTGCCGAGGACAACGACACCCGACTTTAGTTTCTCCTTGAATCGATCGGCCAGATCTCTCAGTGCAGCCGGTTTTTCGACCGATACCTTTTTTACCAGGACCTGGACCCCATCGATGGTTTTGATATCCTCATGGGCCCAATGCACCGACTGTGCGGCGATCCCGGCCTTTAAAAGTTCCAGCTCTTTTTCCAGCGCCTTCTGGTGAGACAAGATTTTTTCAATTCTTTGGGGAACGGCATCCGGATGCTCTCTGAGCAACAGTGCCGCATCATGGAGGCGCTTTATGCTTTTTTGGATGTAATCCACTGCAGCTGCACCGGTCAATGCCTCGATCCGCCTTATTCCCGACGCGACACTCGATTCCCCGACGATCTTGAAAAGACCGATATCGCCGGTCCTATGGCTATGGGTGCCGCCACAAAGCTCTTTGCTGAAATCAGCCAGGGACACCACCCGGACCCGGTCTCCATATTTTTCCTCAAAAAGCGCTGTTGCACCGGTCTTAAAAGCCTCCTCGGATTCCATTTCCACAGTCTGAACCGGTAAATTTTCTAGAATTTTTTCATTCACAAGGGTCTCAATCTTATCGAGCGTTTCGGAATCCGGCTGGGAAAAGTGCGTAAAATCAAAACGGAGCCTATCCGGCGCCACCAGTGAACCGGCCTGTTTTACATGATCACCCAGAATTTTTCTTAAAGTAAAATGGAGCAAATGAGTGGCGGTGTGATTGCGGGCCGTCGCCAGACGCCGGCGATCATCTACGGTCAATGTGACTTCATCTCCCTTGCTGACGGTCCCTTTGATGACTTTTCCCTTGTGGATAATCAAACCGGTGGGATCTTTCACCGTATCGGAAATTTTAATTTCAAGATTGTCCGAGGATATTGATCCCGTGTCACCGACCTGCCCGCCGGCCTCACCATAAAAGGGTGTCGCTTCGGTAACAATCTCGATGGATTGTCCTTCCGACGCTTCTTGAACTTCCTCACCGTCTCTGACCATCACCAGAACTTTTGATTGGCAAGACGCCGTATCGTACCCCACGAATTTGGCCATTATTCCATGCGCTGAAAGATTTTTATACGCATCGCTGATGCTGGTAAATGCCGCAATGGCTTTGGACCTTTCGCGCTGAGCTTCCATAGCCTGATCAAAGCCTTCGAGATCAAGCCCCATGTCTTCGTCCCTGACAATATCCCTGACAATGTCCACCGGGAACCCGAAGGTATCGTAAAGTTTGAAAATGAGTTCTCCCGGTACCTTTTTTTGGCCCTTTGCCTTTAAGTCCAAAAGGCTTTCATTGAGAAGTCTGAGTCCGTGATCAAGCGTTTCTGAAAACCGAATTTCTTCGTTTTCAATCACATTGGTGATAAACGCCGCCGCTTCGGTCAGTTCGGGATAGGCCGGCCGCATAATATCAAACACGACCCTTGCCGTTTCATGCAAAAACGGCCGTGTGAGACCGATATTCCGTCCATACCGAATCGCCCTGCGCATAATCCGTCGAAGCACGTAGCCTCTGCCTTCATTGGAAGGCAATACACCGTCACCGATAAGAAACGCCGCAGCTCTGCTGTGATCGGCTATGACTTTCATCGCAACATCCGATTCCCAGGATTCTCCGATGTGTTTTTCGGAAAGATCCTCGACTTTGTTCATAATCGGACGAATCAAATCGATGTCATAATTTGTCGGCATATTCTGGATAATGGAAACCATCCGTTCAAGACCTAGGCCCGTATCGATGCTCGGCTTCGGCAGGGGGGTTAATTTGCCCGAAACATCCCTGTCGAACTGCATGAAGACAAGATTCCAGATCTCCAAAAAACGATCGCACTCACATCCCACTTTGCAATCGGGTTTGCCGCACCCGAATGCCTCGCCCCGATCAATATGTATTTCACTACAGGGACCGCAAGGACCCGTATCCCCCATGGCCCAGAAGTTGTCTTCTTCCCCGAATCGTAAAATCCGGTTTTCCGGCACCCCGATATTTTTATGCCAGAGGTCGTGGGCTTCATCGTCATCGAGATAGATCGAAACCCACAGTTTATCTTCGGCAAGTCCGAAACCGTTGGTCAACAGGTCCCACCCGAATTCAATGGCCTTTTCCTTAAAATAATCCCCAAAGGAAAAATTGCCCATCATCTCGAAAAACGTATGGTGTCTTGCAGTATACCCGACATTTTCCAAATCGTTATGCTTGCCGCCGGCGCGCACGCATTTCTGGGCCGTCGTCGCCCGGACATAGCTCCTTTTTTCTTCACCGAGAAAAGCCCGTTTGAATTGCACCATGCCGGCATTGACAAATAAGAGCGTCGGGTCATCGGAAGGAACCAAAGATGAACTCCTTACAATTCGATGGTTATGTTTTTCAAAATAATCAAGAAATTTTCTACGTACTTCGTTCCCCGTCATATTTTGCTCCATTTTTATGAATCATCCTGGACGTTGTCGCGTTTCTTTTTAGATAAACCTAAGGCTTCTTTGACTCTGGTCAATGTCGAGTTGTAAATATCCGGGTTGTCTTTTAAAAAATTTTGTGCATTTTGCCGGCCTTGTCCGATTCTTTCGCCATCAAAAGAATACCACGAACCGCTTTTCTCGATGATGCCCGCCGCAACACCGGCATCAACAAGATCTCCGAATTTTGCTATTCCCTCTCCATACATGATGTCGAATTCAGCTTCGGCAAACGGAGGCGCCATTTTATTTTTAACAACCCGCACCCGTGTCCGATTGCCCACAATCTCCTGCCCGTCTTTGATCGAGCCGATTCGACGAATATCAAGTCGGACTGAGGCATAGAATTTCAGCGCATTACCCCCGGTGGTTGTTTCGGGATTTCCAAATACCACACCGATTTTCATTCGAATTTGATTAATGAATATTACCGCGGTCATCGTCTTGCTGATGTTGCCGGTTAATTTTCTCAGCGCTTGAGACATGAGCCTGGCTTGAAGCCCCATGTGTGAATCCCCCATCTCGCCTTCTATTTCAGCCCTGGGCACAAGTGCGGCAACAGAGTCGATCACAACAATGTCCAATGCGCCGCTTCTTACCAGCATATCCGTAATTTCGAGAGCTTGCTCCCCGGTATCCGGTTGAGCGACAAGCAGGTCGTCACAATTAACTCCGAGTTTTCTGGCGTAGGAAATATCTATCGCATGTTCGGCATCGATAAAGGCGACAATTCCGCCCTGTTTCTGAGCTTCTGCAACCGCATGAAGGGCAAGTGTGGTTTTGCCCGATGATTCAGGCCCGTAGATCTCAATCACCCTGCCCCTGGGTAAACCGCCGATACCCAGCGCCTTGTCGAGAGCGAGAGACCCGGTGGATATAACCGGTACGTCGATAATCGTACCGCTTCCCAGTTTCATGATAGCGCCCTTTCCGAATTGGCGCTCTATCTGACCCATGGCAGTTTTTACCGCCTTCTCTTTGTCCGGTGAAATGCTCATTTTTCCTCCAATTGATCATCCATGGGGTGTCAGTAAATGTTTCGGATTTTTCGCCCGGTTTGCCGGGGGAAAATATGACTTCTTTAAAAGGTATAAATTCGACCAGGAGATGGTGTAAAGAATCCTGATTTTTTAAAGGATATTATCCATTTTTTACTTTTTTGTCAAACTGTTCCACGGGTTGGGCCGCGCCAAAAGATGTTGCTTGGGGCGGTGCTTCGAGATGCTATCCCAAAGGTGCGCTTGCCAGATGTGTATAAACCGCGCCTTGTGGTTTCAGTTCACTTTTGAACAATATAATTTTATCGGCGATAAATGTCTCTGTTTCAAAATTTCTAAAGGCCATCAATGCATCACCAAACTTTTTGGTGTTTATTTTCGTCTTTATTCGCCCGATGGTCAGGTGGCCCTTGAAAGGCCGTTTCTCCTGGGGAAAACCAATGTCTTTCAGATTTGAGTCCAGTGTTTTCTGCAATTGCATGAGAACCTCGAGTTGTCCGGTAAGACCCACCCATAGGACGTGGGGACGTCTTATGTCCGGAAACACACCGATACCTTTTGCCTTAAGGGATATGGATGCAACCCCATCCACTGTTCTGGAGATTGCCTCGAAAATATTATCGATGTCCGCCGCTTGGACATCTCCTAAAAATTTTAAGGTCAGGTGAATATTTTCAGAACGAATCCATCGAATGTCAATCCCATAATCTTTTAGGCCTTGCTGAAGTTCACGAATGCCGGAGGTAATATCCTCCGGAATTTCTGCGGCGATAAATGTTCGTATGGTATCAGGCATTAAAAGTGATGATGTGCAGCGCAGGCGCTTGCGCCGCGTGTTTATGATTTCGGTAACGTAAACTGTGGTTCTCCGATTAAAAATTTGCCGCTTGAAATCCATCTTTTCAGCATTTCGGCGATTTCACGCGCCCTAACGATACTGGATAACGGAGATGTCGGTATTTCTTCGCCCCTGAAGTTGATGTGACCGCTCTTTAATTCTGCATAGCTGATCTGGCCGTAGCTTTTTGAGATGCCTTTGGCATAATCGTGGCCATAATCGACGATCTGGGTGAACAGCTCTTCATCGGATACCGCGGTGTATTGAACGATTTCTTCGTTCAGTATGGGGATAGGAATGCCCAACCCCACGGCAAGCGAACACCCATATCCTTGAATACTGACGCCCATGAGCCACTTGTGGCTCATTTTTTTCAGATCTCCCATCACCCACAGCGTTCCGGCGGCCGCATTGGGAAACCCATTTTTTGTTCTTTCCACCGACGGGTTGTGTTGCGTTCCATGCCATGTAACATATCCGATGCCGCCTCCGAGGAATATTCTGGTGCCGAGGCCGATGGTCTTATAATATGGATCGTTTAAAAGCGGGCTCAGTTGACCGGCGGAGCAATAATTCGCATTTGCTGCCCCGGGTTTCAACGCTCCCATGTATGTATAGACGATTTTATTCGTCAAATTAACGGCGCAGTTATAATTTTGATATCCGTTTCTAGGGTTGCAAAGTGTGGCATTGGGGAGTTTGCTTAAAACAATTTCTTTTTCAAAAAATCTGTTCGGATAGCAGTCGGTACCATAAGCTTCTGCTTTTAAGTAGACTTTCTTTCCTGCAACCAGGTCTTGAATGACATGACCGCCACCATAGTTAAACTCACCCGGATAGACCTTGTTCAGCGGATCATCCTCACAAGGCTGTGTTGCGCCGATATAGCAATCTACCGCAGCGATGCCTGCGTATGCCGACACATTGTTCAGCCACACATTGGATGCTTTAATCCTTGGCACAGCATGACCGAAGTTTATAAATGCCCCTGACGAGCACATCGGTGAAAATGTGCCGGTCGTCACCACGTCCACATGTCTGGCCGCTTCAACCGGTCCTTGTTCTTTCACAATGCCGATAATCTCTTCAGCGGTCACAACGACCACATCACCGGATCTGATCTTCTCGTTAATCATTTGGTATGATTTATTTATCTTATACTTTTTCATGACCTGCTTTGAACCTCATTACTTTAAAGAAATAAATTCCCCGCTGCAATCGAGCGGGGAATCTAAAAATATAGCCCATGATTATACCTGAATCGGATGTTAATGATAAGACTTTATTCTTTTGATTTTGTCTGTAATATTATTTTTTATCCAGGTCGCATCCCACCATTCAACCGGATTCACAAAGGTGTTATGAACCAGTATTGCAAAATGAAGATGGTCTCCGCCGGCCATCCCCGTACTCCCGGTATGGCCGATAATTTCTCCTCTGGATACCACTTGTCCCTCTTTGACATTAAATCCGCTCAGATGCGAATAGGTGCTGAACAAGCCATAGCCATGGTCTATGACCACTGTGTTTCCGTAAATGCCGAGAGAACCGATAAAGATGACCCTCCCATTATTGGCAGCCGGTATCGGAGAGTGCGCCACTGAGGCCAAATCGACGCCCAGATGAACCTGCTGATCGACAACATGCTGTTTATATATATATTTTCGATGATCCGCAAAACCGGATTCTCTTGCCGAATTGGGGAACCTTAAAAATGAATTCTTCCAGTAAAGTTTCCTATCCGAATTGCTGGTGATCTCTAGCAGTTTTTGGGTGTTGGATGCACGAAGTTCACGGTTAACCTTAAGAAACTTGTCGAGCAGCGGCGTCTTGGAATCCGGAGAGATATCGACATTAAACTCCGGCATTTTCCAATCTAAAAACTTATCTGAAATATGAATCGAAACCTTTTTAAAATTTCTTTTTTTAATGTAATATGCAAACCCGGCTTTGGCCGCATTCCCGGCAAGATCAATCGCCTTGACAAATATTCGTGTGCCCGGCCCTTGTTGATAATTTAGCGCAAAAAAGGCCATGAAGATATTTTTATCCTTAAAATATCCCGAATACCCTGGAAAAAAATTCTCCCCTACAGCAACACCGCTCTTATCGCAAGGCTCTGAGAGTTTGTAAATGACGACACCGCTTCCTCCTTGACTGATATTGTGGATCTTACTAAGAATATCCACGGTTGGAGGCTGTGTATCAATAATGACCTCTTTTTCCAGATACGTTCTATTACCGCGCATCCAATTTCGCCAGGAATAATCGGTTGCAACCATCCGCAACATTGCCTTGCCATCCGTCACGCCTAAGGTCTCAGGCGCGATGCTTATGTTAAAAGATATCGTAAGATCCTTCCCTCCCCTGATAATTCCGGCAGAGGGTAGGTCTTTTTTTAACAGAACCTTTTCTGTGCCGTCCTTGACGAGACCGATCCATATTTTTCGAATACCGCTTTGCGGATCGGACACGGTAACGGAAAGTGATTGGGCCTTGCCGATATACGGGGATGGATTCTCAACAACAATGGATGGTTTTTTGCCTTCGAACTTGACTGTAACAATCCACGCTACAGGCAAAAGCACGATCAGGCAAATCACTAAAAATACTTTCGACTTTAAAACTTTATTGACAGTTTTCAATGGGTTAAATTCATCCTTTCTATTTTGTAACTATCTGTTAATAACAATAAAAAAGATTGTAATCAAGGGCTCTTTTCCATTTTTTCGTTTCTTGACTTTTTTCAGTATGCGCGATAGATATGAAAACGCCGTTCATCGGAGGGGTAAGGGCCAATAGTCAGAGGTCGGAGATCGGAAGTCGGGAATTAGAAAATAGGAAAGAGAAATTAGGGATCTGAGATCGGAAGTCGGAGGTCAGAGACTAATCCATTGAAAATTGGTGATTTGATAGTGATAATTTAAATTGCCGGAGCGCAGCGACGCCTTCAATCAGCATTCAACAATCATAAATCATCAATCCAAAAGCAGCGCGAAAAATGCCGTGGATCAGAGGACCGGGAACTTCGTTCCCTTAAGGTTGGAAGCAGGGGTTTTTGCCTTTAGCCTCAAGCGAAGCGCTCCTCCAGCCTGACGCGCCGAAGGCGATAGTCAGAGGGCAGATTAAAACAAGGGGTTTATAATGGCGGCCAATATCGTTAAAGCAGGTAAAATCTCCATCGGACAGGGATCTCCTCTGGTATTGATCTCAGGACCGTGTGTCATAGAAAATTATGAAATGACGTTTAAAATTGCCTCGTTTTTAAAAGCGTTGACCGATCAATTGAATATCCCATTCATATTTAAGGCTTCCTATGATAAGGCCAACCGTACATCCATCCATTCCTTCAGAGGGCCCGGATTAATGGAAGGACTTAATATTTTGAAACGGATCAAATCGGAACTCGATCTTGTGATTATTTCGGATGTTCACAGGATTGCTGAAATTGACGATGCATCCCAAGTGCTCGATATCATACAGGTTCCTGCTTTTTTGTGCAGACAAACCGACTTAATAATAGAAATTGCCAAAACCGGAAAACCCCTGAACATTAAAAAAGGACAATTTCTCGCACCATGGGATATTATCAATGTTGTGGAAAAGGTGACCTCCGCAGGAAATCGCCAGATCCTGATCACGGAACGCGGAACGATGTTCGGCTACAACAATCTCGTAGTCGATTTTCGGGGTATAAAAATCATGCAGGATACGGGCTGGCCGGTGATATTCGATGCAACACACAGTATTCAGCTTCCCGGCGGTGCCGGCAAAAGTTCCGGAGGACAGCGTGAGTTTGCCTCAACCCTTGCCGGTGCGGCAGTCGCAGCCGGTGCAAACGGCGTGTTTATGGAAGTTCATCCCGACCCCGACAACGCATTGAGCGACGGACCGAATTCACTAAAGCTTGATGACATATATGAACTGCTTTCCCGTCTCAAAGCCATTCGAAAGTCGCTAAATAACGAATAACATACAATTGTGCGTTATCGCACAATTATGGTTAAAGTTTAACCATTAAGTTTTCGATATTATAAATAGAAATCGCAGATGATGTTAGACAGGTTAAAAAGCATAAAACTTCTTCTTCTTGATGTTGACGGCGTTCTCACTGACGGTGGCATCGGTTATAACGACAACGGCACGGAAACAAAGGTTTTTAATTGTAAAGACGGCCTCGGTATAAAACTTCTTATGGAGGCGGGTATTCATCTGGGCATCATTACCGGCAGACGCTCAAACGCCCTTTTCAATCGTTGCAGAGAACTTGGCATCGATCTTATTTACGACGGCGTCTCCGATAAAGCCGACGCACTTAACCAGGTATTGGAACGAACCGGTTGTTCCGCCGAAGAAGTGGCCTGTATGGGTGATGACTTGCCTGATCTTGTTTTGATGAAACGCGCAGGGATCTCAATCGCCGTTGCAGATGCCCATGTCACACTTCGTGAAAATGCGGATATCATCACTTCGGCTAAGGGAGGTCACGGCGCAGTGAGAGAAGCCTGTGAAGCCATATTAAAAGCCAAAGGGCTATGGGAAAGCATTTTGGAACGTTTTTTGGTATGAAATCGAAAAAGAATACGCATCGAATAAAGTTAAATATTTTATTGATCTCGATTATTCTTCTTGCATTCGGCGTTATCTTGACAGTGTTCTTAAATTATCGCAATGGTCTGGAAATAAACGACGTTTCCGGGACAATTGGTTCGAATAAAGCGAATATTTCCATTGGGAAGGCACATCAGACCGCCACACGAAACGGAATAAAGGAATGGAGTCTCGATGCCGCCTCTGCAGATTATATGACTGACAAAAAACAGGCGGTTTTTAAGGATCTTTCTGTAACATTTTTCCTTAAAGATAACACCAAAGTGTATATTACAGCCGACCGTGGACTTTTAAAAACAGATTCCAACGATATGGAAATATCCAAAAATGTTGTGGTAAAATATACACAATTCAAATTAAGGTGTGAAAATTTGTATTACGAGCATAAAAAACAAATCATTTTTTCAAACGTCCCGGTGAATATTACCGGAGATTCATTTCAGCTTGTTGCAGACGCCATGTCACTCAATTTAAACACCAACAAGACTTTGCTTGAAGGAAAAGTTAAAGGAACCTTTCGTGGAGGCATCACACTTTAATCAACATTATTTCAAGCTGTTAGGATATTGGTCCACGATTTTCTGTCTGATTTTGGGCGCTGTGATACATTTTGCCCATGCACAGGACATGCCACAAAATCACACGAAAATAAGTGCTGAAAAAAACAACTTAATTCATGTCACATCAGACAAACTGATTTCTTACAACAAGGCCGGTTATGCTGAATTTATCGGAAATGTCACAGCGACACAAAAAGACACCGTCATCACAGCCGACAGACTCAAAGTTATATTTAAAAAAGATATTGCCAACAAAGGACCTCTTTCTGTAGATGAAGAATCGATTCATGAACTCATTGCCAAGGGGAATGTTAAAATAAAATTTGACAACAGGGTTGCAGTTACGCAACAAGCCGTATACAATACAGACACCATGGTGTTGGTCTTGACAGGAGATGGTTCAAGAATCACCAGCGGAAAAGATTCCATCTCCGGAGAAAAAATAACCTTTTACAGAGCAGACGGGCGTGTGAATGTCGAAAGCGGGAATAAAAAACGCGTGGAAGCAGTATTCTATTCCGGTCAACAGGGAAAAAAGTAAGTGGCAACCTTGTCTCTTGAAAATCTTGTCAAAATATATAAAGGCAAGCAAGTGGTCAGCGACGTTAACATGGAAATTAAAAACGGCCATGTTGTCGGCCTTCTCGGGCCAAACGGCGCAGGCAAAACCACAACCTTTTATATGACGGTGGGAATGATAAAGCCGGACCAGGGACATGTATTTATTGATGATGAGGATATCACGAATTTTCCCATGTATATTAGGGCTCGAAAAGGCGTCGGCTATCTTCCGCAGGAGACCTCGGTTTTTAAAAAATTGACGGTGAAACAAAATATCCTGGCGATACTCGAAATGGTATCTATCTCCAAATCCATCCGGGAAAAACAGGCAGAGATGCTGCTTGATGAACTTGGCATAAAACATCTTAAGAACCAAAAGGCCAATCTGCTTTCAGGAGGAGAACGCCGGCGCTTGGAAATAACTCGCGCTCTGGCTACAAATCCGGCATTTATTTTACTGGATGAACCTTTTGCAGGCATAGATCCTTTGGCGGTTATCGATATCAAAAATATCATTATCCATCTCAAAAACAGAGGTATCGGTATTCTTATATCCGATCATAATGTTCGAGAAACACTTGAAGTCTGTGACAAAGCCTATATATTAAGTGATGGAAAAATTATTGAATCCGGCAGACCGGAAAAAATAGTCAACAGCGAAACCGCTCGGCGGATATATTTAGGAGACGAGTTTAAATTATAAAATGGCCCTTGAACTCAGACAACAGCTGAAACTCACCCAGCAACTCATCATGACGCCCCAACTTCAGATGGCGATCAAACTCTTGCAGCTATCAAGACTGGAGCTATTGAATACCATACGAAACGAGCTTGAAGAAAATCCGACCTTGGAGGAGGAAATTCACGAGACCGTCGTTGAAGAATCTATCGCTGATCCGGCAGAAACCATCATCGCCGCTGACTCCGATCAAACAAAAGAAGTCACGATAGAGGAAAATATTCCTGATGATATCGACTGGAACAATTATATCAATGAATATAGTTCTTCAGGCAGAACCCATTTCGAAGCCGAGAGGAGAGAATCTCCGAATTTCGAATCGTTTATCGCACACAAAGAATCCTTGCGAGAACATCTGCTTTGGCAACTATTGATGACATCTCCCACGGAAGAAGAAGAGAGAATCGGAAGCCTTATCGTAGGTAATTTAAATGATGACGGATACTTAGATGCTTCAGTGGAAGATCTTGCCGTCATGAGCGGATCGGATGCCGAAAAAATTGAAACAATATTATCTTTAATGCAAACATTTGACCCCGTTGGTGTTTGTGCCAGAAATCTCGGAGAATGTCTGCTGATACAGGCAAAACACTTTTGTCTTGACGATACCATTGTGACCCAAATCATCGAAAATCATCTCAATCATCTCGAAAATAAAAATTACAAGGCCATCGCAAAATCTCTGAAAGCAAATATAGAGGAAGTTGTCGCCGCCGTTCAAGTGATTAAAGGTCTGGAGCCGAGGCCCGGCAGGCAATTCGTCGAAGAGGAACCCCAATACATTAATCCCGATGTTTTTGTTCATAAATTAGACGAGGAATTTGTGATATTGGTCAACGACGACGGAATGCCGAAATTACACGTCAACAATTTTTATAAGAATGCCTTCAAGGAAGATGGAAATTTTTCCGACGATGCGAAAGAATATATACAGGAAAAGATGCGGTCCGCCACATGGCTCATCCGGAGCATCCATCAACGCCAAAAAACGATTTACCGAGTCATGGAAAGCATACTCAAATATCAGCGAGGTTTCTTTGATAAGGGCATTGCATTCCTTAAGCCTATGGTGTTGAGAGATGTCGCCGAAGATATCGGAATGCATGAATCAACCATCAGCAGAGTAACAACCAATAAATATGTTCATACACCGCGCGGTATTTTCGAATTAAAATATTTTTTTAACAGTTCTATTCAGCGTGTCCAGGGCGAAGCCGTCGCCTCTGCCAGCGTTCAGGAAAAAATCAGACAAATCATCGAAAGTGAAAACCCCAAAAAACCTTACAGCGATGATAAAATTTCAAAAATTTTAAAAGAATCCAACATTAGTATTGCCCGCAGAACCGTAGCCAAATATCGTGAGATGATGAGAGTGTTGCCGTCTAACAAACGCAAAGAATTCTAGGGAGGTCATAAGTATGCAAACATCCGTTACCTTTAAAAATCTTGATCCTTCTGAAAATTTAAAGGCATATGTCGGAGAAAAACTTGATCGTTTTGATAAGTATTTATATAACCCCGCAGAAGCAAACGTTGTGCTCTCGGTTGAAAAATTTCGTCACATGGCAGAAATCAACATCATTGGAGACAGGCTGAACATTTACGGCAAAGAAGTGACGGATGACATGTACTCTGCCATAGATATCACATTGGACAAACTCGAAAAACAGATCAAAAAATACAAGCAGAAAATCAGAAAGTACAGAGGCGGGCAGAAACCCAATACAAAAGAAAATATTGCTGAAGACGCGCGATTCGTCGAGGATGAAACCTCTCAAGACATTCTTGTTAAAAATATTGAATATAAACCAATGGATGTGGAAGAAGCGGTGATGCAGATGGGTCTTGTAAACGACAATTTTCTTGTGTTTACGGATGCCAGAACCAACCAGGTCAACGTTCTTTACAGGCGCAAAGACGGCAACTACGGCTTGATTCAGCCCAGCAGCTGATATATTATCGGTGAACATGAAATGAAGATTCTTGATGCGTTGCCCAAGGAAGCGATTCTTGTTGATTTGAAAGCGATCGATAAAAAGGGCGTCCTTGAAGAGCTGGTTATCCCTGTCGCTAAAATTGCCGGTATAAGCAGTGAGGAACTAGTGAAGGTGCTCATGGAGAGGGAGCGACTCGGGAGTACCGGAATCGGGCATGGCATCGGAATCCCGCACGGTAAAATCAGGGGATTGGAATCGTTGATCCTCGGTTTCGGCCGGAGTCAAAAAGGCGTCGATTTCGATTCCATGGACGGGCTGCCCGCCCACATATTTTTCCTATTGATCACACCGGAAAATTCCACGGGGCTTCATTTGAAGCTTCTTGCGCGAATTTCAAGAATTTTAAAAGATGATCTTTTCAAAGATAAATTGCTGCATGCAACGAGCAGAGATGAAATCTATTCAATTATTAAAGAAGAGGAGGAAGAAGAATTTTAATCCCTGTTCTTGATCAAAAGTGAAAGAGCTGAACATATTCATTATTACGGGGCTTTCCGGTTCAGGGAAGAGCAGCGCAATCGATGCGTTGGAAGATGCGGGTTTCTATTGTGTCGACAACATGCCGGTGGCGCTTCTCCCCAAATTTGTGGAACTGCCGGTCGAAAGCAACTCGGAAATCGCAGGGCTGGCATTTGTCATGGATCTGCGGGAAAAAGGCTTTCTTTCATCATATCCGTCAATCTTTGAATCTTTGAAGGAAAAAGGGTATCAATTTAAAATCCTTTTTCTCGAAGCCAATGAAGATATACTGCTAAAGCGGTATAGCCAGACCCGGAGACATCATCCCCTTGCTCAGGGAAAAGGTCTCTTAGAGGGTATCCGTATAGAAATAGAACAGTTAAAAAACCTTAAATCCGCCGCAGATGAAATTATTGATACTTCCCGTTACAATGTCCACGAATTGAAGGCCGTTATCCGGAATATCGTTCAACAGAGCAAAGATTCCGCTCCCATGAGCATCAACATCTTGTCGTTCGGGTTTAAATACGGCGTCCCCCATGACGCCAGCCTCATTATGGATGTTCGTTTTATTTTAAATCCATATTTTGTTCCAGAACTCAAAGCACTAGACGGAAAAGACGAAAAAGTGAAAGATTATGTCTTAAATAACGACAACACTCGCACTTTTTTAAATAAATTTTTTGAACTGCTTGATTATTTAATCCCTTTGTACGAAAAGGAGGAAAAAGCGTATTTAACCATTGCAGTCGGTTGTACCGGAGGCAAACATCGCTCGGTAGCCGTTGCCGAAGCCCTATTCAATCATCTAAAAATACAAGGCAATAAAATCATCATTACACATCGAGATATTGATCTGTAGAAGGAGTCTTATGATAGGAATTGTTATTGTAACACACAGTCAGCTTGGGGATGCCCTTATTGATGCCGCCGAGTTCATTTTAGGGACCCGTCCCGACACCATGGTATCCGTTTCCATAAATTTAAAAGAAAATGTCGACAAATTGCGCAAAAAAATTTCTGAAGGAATAAAAAAGGTTGACCGTAACAAAGGGGTTCTTATTTTAACGGATATGTTCGGAGGAACGCCTTCCAACTTGAGTTATTCATTTCTCGAAGAAGGACGCGTAGAAGTCATATCCGGTGTTAATCTCCCCATACTGATCAAGGCTGCCGATATTCAAAATAAAGAGATGGATCTTTGTGAAGTCGCTGAACATTTAGAAGCTTATGGGAAAAAAAGCATTTCACTTGCCAGCGGAATTTTAAAAGGAAACAAACGAGAATAGCCGGTTAAACGGAGGTGATATTATGAGTGTAAAAATAGCCATAAATGGTTTTGGAAGAATAGGACGCCTGGTTTTCAGGGCATTGATGAATCATACCGAACTTGAAATTGTGGCGGTTAATGATCTCATGAATTCAGCTACGATGGCCCATCTTCTATCTTATGATTCTGTTCATGGAAGGCTGGGGATGGATGTTGTCCCGGGCAACGATTCAATAAAAGTCGGCGGAAAATCAGTGGCCGTTACCGCGGTAAAAGATCCTGCCGATCTTGCATGGAAAGATTTCCAAGTAGATATCGTTGCAGAATGCACCGGTCTTTTTAGAGATTATGAAAGTGCATCCAAACACCTTGCCGCCGGAGCTCGCAAAGTGATCATATCGGCGCCGGCTCAGAAACCGGATATTACCATTGTCATGGGGGTCAACTCGAATCAATACGACCCCAGAAATCACCACATTATATCAAACGCGTCCTGCACAACAAACTGTCTTGCGCCGATCGCCAAGGTTCTGTTAGAAAATTTCGGCATCAAAGCCGGTCTGATGACGACCATCCATTCTTATACCGGTGACCAGCGTCTGCTCGACTTCCCCCATAAAGATTTGCGGAGGGCCAGGGCAGCCGCTATGAACATGATACCGACAACCACCGGTGCGGCCAAAGCCGTAGCCCTAGTACTGCCTGAACTTACAGGGAAACTCAACGGTCTTGCCATTCGCGTTCCCACGCCGAATGTATCGCTTGTTGATTTTGTCGCAACCTTGGAAAAAACAGGGGCTACGATCACCGACGTAAACTCTGCTTTCAAAGAAGCCTCGGAAAGTTCCCTTGCGGGAATTTTAGGATATAGCGAACTTCCGCTGGTATCTTCAGACTACAACGGATCAACCTTATCTTCGATTGTCGACGCACAGACAACCTATGCCGTCGGCGACATGGTCAAGGTCTTGTCCTGGTATGATAATGAAACCGGATATTCAAACCGGATGGTGGATCTGGCGGCAATGATTGCAGCGCAACTGTAAATCGAAGTTTTTCGATATGGAGATAAGCCGATGGATAACCGCAGACCTTTGATCGCCGGAAACTGGAAAATGTTCAAAACCTGTTCAGAGGCCGTTGAAACCGCTGAACACCTTGTCAAACTCATTTCGGCGTGCGCCGATGTCGATATCATGATTGCACCGCCTTTTACCGCACTGGCGCAAGTATCGGAGGTGGTGAAGGGAACGTGTATATCCCTGGGAGCACAGAATCTTTTTTGGGAGGCCGAAGGCGCTTACACCGGCGAGATATCGCCGGCCATGCTTGTTTCAGCCGGTTGCCGATATGTGATTATCGGTCATTCCGAACGGCGTCAGTATTTTGGAGAAACCGACAAATCCGTGAACAGCAAAATCAGATCCGCTGTCAAGAGTGGTTTAGTGCCGGTGATGTGCGTAGGAGAATCCGAAAATGAACGGGAATTAAAAGAAACCTTTTCAGTACTTGACAAACAGGTTGAAAAAGGGTTAGAGAGCTTTTCCTCCGGCGATTTGAATTCGCTGGTCATGGCATATGAACCCATATGGGCCATCGGAACCGGTAAGACGGCCACCACCGAACAGGCCCAGGAAGTTCACGTTTTTTTACGTACGATAATTGAAAAAAAATTCGGGAATGACCTTGCCAAATCCATGAGAATCCTATATGGAGGTAGCGTTAAACCGGATAATATCGCAGAACTGATGTCCATGCCCGATGTAGACGGCGCACTGGTGGGCGGCGCCAGCCTTGATCCTGTGACATTCAGTAAAATCGTTCAATTTTAAAATCAGACCCAACGAAAAACACAACCATTATGTCGACATTTTTAATCATTATACATGTTATCGTATCTATTGCCCTTATTATGATCATTCTGCTTCAGACCGGAAAAGGAGCGGATATGGGCGCTGCTTTCGGCGGAGGCGGCAGCCAGACGCTTTTCGGCAGTAGCGGATCTTCAACATTTTTGGGGAAATTAACAACCGTAGCAGCCGTTGTTTTTATGCTGACTTCCCTGGTACTGGCTTACATGTCAGGCCATCGTACGCCAAGTTCCATAATGATGAATCAAAAGGCGCCCATA
>Ga0210077_1000299_pt1 | contig 20488 bp, 12 predicted proteins | sample RushMan_CattailN_5_FD_185556 | JGI IMG/M metagenome (GOLD analysis project Ga0210077, IMG submission 185556) | Wetland microbial communities from San Francisco Bay, California, USA, that impact long-term carbon sequestration -... | ecosystem: Environmental > Aquatic > Marine > Wetlands ... | reverse complement strand
ATTGGCCATTGGCGTTTGGCGTTTAGCTACCTGCAGCAGCGGTCAGCGATCAACTTTTTAATTCGGGGATATCCCCTGGGTAGTAAGTTCCAGCTGAAGAATGATCTAAAACTGCTGCCTGGCAGTGATCCTCGCCGCTCAACTGGTGGCGAGGGCCTGTCTCAGAAGGAAAAACCCGGGGGCATTCCAACCTGTCTCAGCTTGAGGCTTGAAGCGGTTTCGTTGCTGTGAAGAGCAGTACCGCGATCAGGCCCAACCCGAGCAGGCCCACCCCAACCCACACCAGCAGGTACTGGTTATAGGGTAAGCTGAAGGTTGGTTTCTCCAAGGCGACCATTACGCCAGCGTTGCTGGTGGTGACCGAATCAACGTTCAGCAGCCACAGGCGTGAGAACTGCCATGGCTCATCGACGGTATAGATGTTTACCCACAGGTTGGCTGCCTGATACTCGGCGATCCAGCGCGGGCTCAGGCCATATTCGACGTTCACCAGCTGGTAGCCCTGGCCGGTGAGGTCAGCTACCGTGGGAGGGGATTGGTAGTCGGCACCGTTTGCCCTGGTCATGTATGGGGCCAGGTTGTGTACGGTTTGCAGCTGCAGCGGGTCTACCAGGAACCAAATCTGGTGGTCAATGCCCACGTTGTGGATCTGTTCAAAAGCCAGGTCAAAGAAGGAGTCTGCGTAAGGATGGCCTGTGGGTGGCGCCTTGAGGTCGAAGATGAAGATAAGCTCGTGGGCACGGACAATACTCAGCCAATCTTCCAGCATGGGAATGCCCTGCTGGCGGTAATCTGCTTCCTGGGCAGGTGTTACCAGGCCGTCACGAATTGCATGGAATGGGTCTTGTTCTACGAACCACGTCCCTGCATTCAGCTGGCTGAGCTGCTCAAGGGTAAAATCGCTGGCGGGTTCCTGCTCACGCCCAGGGAAGATACTGGCTACATTGGTGGTGCGGCTGAGGGTATCGTCATGCATCAAGAACAGGCCGCCGTCGAGGCTCACCTGCACGTCCGTTTCCAGCCCGAAGACGCCGAGGTTGTCTGCCAGCGCTGCCGAGGCATTTGTGTTTTCAGGCGCCAGCATGGAGGCGCCGCGGTGGGCGATGATGAGAGGTTTATCAGGCACTTCACCCCTGAGCGCATCACCCGGTGGGATGATCAGCGGCAGAGCCCAAAGTATCGCATACACCACCAGCACCGGGATGAGCGCCTGCCAGTTGAGCCGTTCACCAGCTTGAACGTTTCGCCGAAACATTGAGCGGATCAGGAAGCCTGCCAGCAAGGCCAGCACCAGCAACAGCACGCCATCCAGCACCAATCGGAAGTAACCGAGCATCTGCCCGAGGCGCACGAGCTGTACCGGTGACTCGCGGAACAACAGCCAGAAGCTGCCATAAAAGAAAGCAATATAAATGAGCGAGACGATGGCGAAGAGCCAGGTGAAAATGGCCGTTCTTTTGCCTGCCCGGCCTGTCAGGCTTAATATGGCTCGCACCAGGCTCCACAGGGCGATGAGAGCAGATACAGTCAACAGCAGGCTGATGTAATCCAGGCGGGAGCCCAGCATACCTGCCAGGTAATCGTTGGTGCTGGTATAAAACAGGCTGTTGGTGAGCCAGAAGATGATGAAAGCCAGGGCGTGGGCCAGCACGATCCATGGCAGGAAGCGGGAAAAAAGAGAAGACAAAAAACGAGACATGGCATGCTCCTTTACTCTGTTTTAGCGGGTGTATTGGTTCATTATTGCATAGATTACGCGCCAAAACAAGTGCCTGAACCGCCAGATCCCGCCATGGAAGAAAGATCCGATAATTAAGAAGGGGCGGGTAGTGACCCGTCCCTTCAAGATGAAAAGGGGAAATATAACCTATTCTAGATATACAGGTCACGCCGGTTGTACGTGAAATATGCTGCTACCACGCACACCAGGATGATCAGACCCGAGAGCAATAAATAGATACCTCCCATTTTGCCGTTACTTAAGAGCGCACTGGCATCAAAATACTTGAATGGGGTGAAATACTTGAGAAAATCTAAATTTTTCTGCAATCCAGAGAGGATAGACATAAAGTAGGCTGCCAGGATGATGGCCACTGCCGTAGAGGCGGAGCGCTTGTACTGTTTCATGGCACAGCCCAATAAGAGACCCACGGCTAAAAAGATCAGCTCGATGATGAACATAGCCTGCATTTCGAGGGCCAGGTAGCTGTAGAACCCCTGGTCTGGGCTGTACGGCTGCGCGACAACCAATGACACTGCCCAGGTGACGAGCACAAAGGCAACACAGTTGACCAGGGCGGCCAGCGCCTTGGCGGTAATCACCTCATTGCGTGAAACGGGCAGCACCAGCGAAAACTCCACGGTCTTGTCACGTTCCTCTTTGGAAATGATATCTGAGCCCCACATGGCAGCCGCTATGGCACCCATCAGTCCAAAATAAATGAACATGAGGCCATAAAAACCGGTGATGGTTGTCAGATTAAAGGCATTTAGACTCATTGCATCAATCACTGCTGCTGGCATGGTCTTAAGGATGGCAAGTAAATCAGGATTATTATAATAAGCCGAGAATTTAGACGACCCCACCAAGATCAGCAGAATAATAATCACGCTCCAAATCACCAAGGATTTGAGGTTGGCTTTCAGTTCCCGAAGAAAAATATTCATAACATTGCTCCTTAGGATACAGCCGGAATGTCGCGGCGATTGTATAGCCAATAGCTGGCCACCAACGAAACAAGGGTGATTCCCACATTAAGAAAAACCAGCGGAGTGTCATAAGCCGAATGTTGGATGATATAGTTCGGATCAAAGTGTTTGAAAGCTGTGATAAGTTCCAGCGTTGAGGCGCCTTCCAAGCCGCTGAAAGCACTGAGCACGTACATGCCGAAGCCCAGCCCGAGAGATAAGGAGGTGACGCTACGCACGCGCCTGACCAGCAAGGAGATAACCAGTCCGACGCTCATGAAGAATAGCTGGAAGATCACAATGCTCAGCAACAACAATAGCAGGGTGTGGAGGTCATATGGACGACCGCCGCGAAACAACATGATGCCAGCGAATGAACTCAGCCAGACCACGAGGTTCGTAATGGTCAGGCTGGTGAAGGCTGCCAGTAATTTACTGTTCATAATCTGCATCCGACTGACTGGCTTGCTAACCAGAAAATCGGCGGTTAGCTCAGTCTCTTCAATCGAAACCAGTCCAAAACCGTAATTACCAGCCTGGATTGCCAGACAGATCTGGGCGAACAGGAAGATAAAGCTATAGAATCCCAACACGCTGGATAGATCCACCCCGGTTAGCCCAAAAGCAGCCAGGAGAGCCGGGGGAAATTTAGTCATCGTTTCATTCAATAATGTTGCCTGATCGGCAAAAGCTGGGTAAATTGAGAAGAAAACAGCGATGATGGCGACCAGCGCAATCGACCAGGAGATGACCGATTTCAGACGGGCCAGGAATTCATGTCGGTAAATAGTTGCGCTCATATTGGCTGCCTATTCGTAGTAGTGCATGAAAATCTCTTCGAGGGTGGGCTCTTCGATGCTCACATCGCTCACCTGGACTGCGCTAAGCTTTTGCAGTACGGTGTTGATATCACCCTTGAAGAAGAAATGCACTGAGCTGTCTTCAGTTTGCAGGTTTGTAACTCCAGGCAGATCGAAGGCGCTTGCAGTTAAGCCAGTTGCCTCAATCCAAACCTTCTTGTAGTTGTTTTGCTGCAGTGTTCGAATATCTGAAATTTCAGCGATTTTTCCCTCACGAATAATACCCACACGCGAACATAGCCGCTGCACTTCACCCAAGATGTGCGAGGAGAAGAAAACGGTCACACCGCGCCCATTTTCCTGACGGATCAAATCGAAAAATTTACGCTGCATCAGCGGGTCAAGGCCGGCGGTAGGCTCATCTAAAAAGAGCAGCTTGGGGCTGTGCAGCAAACCCTGCACGATGCCGACTTTTTTCTTGTTGCCATAGGAGAGATCGCTGATGCGCCTGTTCAGCTCCAATTCCATGAGTTCTGAGAGCTCATGCAGCCGCTGGGTGCACTCGCAGTCGTAAAAACTGGCAGAATACTTTAGCAGATCGATCACTTTCATGCCCTCGTAGTAATACACCTCTGAAGGCAAGTATCCGATGTCCTTGCGGATCTCTGTGCCGTGCGTGACCACATCCTTGCCAAAAACGCTGGCACTACCGCTGGTGGGATGGATCAGCGAAAGCAGCAGCCGGATGGTGGTGGATTTCCCGGCGCCATTCGGCCCAATGAAGCCGAAGATCTCGCCTTGCTCGACGTTGAACGAAACGTCTACAATCCCCCGTGATTTACCGTAATATTTGGTCAAATTCTTAACTTCGATGATGCTCATAGCGTTGCTCCTCTAAAGAATTTGAGAGTGGGAACCACTCTCGCAGAATAGCCGTATCGAATAAAGGCAATGAGCCAGGAGCTGCCCCCAATATGCGCTCCATGGCATCTTGGTGAGAGGCAGATAATGCTTCCAGGTGCTTCAGGATTTCAGGGTTTACATCAGGCTGTCCGATATATGAGACCAGTGTATCTCCAAAATTTTGCAGGAGTGAGAAGATGATCCCGCTGATCTGCTCAGAATATACTGTATGAAAGGTTCCTTCTCTCACGCCCTGGCGGATAATTTCAGTAATCAGCGGGTCAATCAGTGGCAGTACGGCTGCCTGCGCCTTTAAGCGCAAGGTAGCATTCTCGTCAGCATACCACACCTCCATCAGCTTCAGCAGCACTTCCTTGCGGTCTGTCTTCCAGCGTGAAGCCGTATCAAACAGGCGGTGCAGTTTTTCGGTGGCTGGCAAGCTCTTGTCTTTCACGATGGGATCCAGTATCAGGATCACTTGCTTCGCCATGCGCTCAATCAGGGCTTCAAGCAAGGTTTGCTTGGAGGGGAAATAATGGTAAAAGGCGCCTTTTGAAATATGCAGCTCACCAAGAATATCCTGGATGGACAGCTGCTCATAGCCTCTGGTATATACCAGGCGTTGAGCTGCGTCCAAGATGTCATTCCGGCGCATTTCATATTCTTCAGGGTTTACCATTCGTGCCATGAGTCGCCTTTTAATAAACCGACGGTCGGTTTAACATTGCGATTATATGCGGGAAGTTTAGAATTGTCAACCAGATATAAGGTGAGTTAGTGGGAAAACAAAACGGGGCTGGTTACCCAGCCCCGTTGTTAGATGTCTCATGTGTCTCGAGTTAATTTTTACCGTTAATTCACCGAGAAGTTGTCGTCAGCAGCGATATCATCTGCCAGGGCGAAGTCTTCTGTGGCATAATCGTCTTCGAATTCACCCTCGGTGCGATCATGCGAGGTACCCTCACCGTCCACTTTTTCTTCAAAGCGACCATGCACAAAGCCCGTTCCAGCAGGGATGAGCTTACCGATGATTACGTTTTCCTTCAGTCCATACAACGGATCTTCGGAGGCTGCAATGGCAGCCCCTGCCAGCACTTTGATGGTGTGTTGGAACGATGAGGCCGAAAGGAACGAATCGGTGCTCAGTGAGGCTTTGGTTATGCCCAGAAGGGTCTCAATGAAGCGTGCCGGGCGTTTACCCTGGGATAACAGCTCTTCGTTAACCCGTTTGAGCTCAAGCAAATCCACCAGGTCACCGGGCAGGTAGTTGGTATCACCTGGGCGGGTTACCTGCACCTTGGAAGTCATCTTGCGGATGATCACCTCAAAGTGCTTATCATTGATGTTCTGGCCCTGGCTGCGGTAGACTTTCTGCACTTCGGTCAATAAGTACATCTGGGCAATATAGCGGCTTTGGATGCGCAGGATGCGGTGCGGGTTCAAAGAACCTTCTGTTATGGGTTGGCCTGGCTCTACATGGTCGCCATCTTTGATCAGCAAGCGGGCATTGGTGGGAATTTCATGTTCGCCTTCCTGGTGTACCTCGTAGGAAACGATTACCTTCGTGCCCTCTTCGCCGGCTTCAAGCCGAGCCTTGCCCGTGTGCTGGGCTACGATTGTGGCTGTATCTAAAAATGCCACCACATCTCCAGCAGCCACCTCAGTGGCATCTTCAACCGACACGGTCCATTTCTCTGGGATGGTATATTCGTCGCTCACCATCTCGGAATGCTCAATACGCACCAGGCGCAGCTCAGAATAGCGGTCAGACTGCATGATATGGGCCGTGCCGGCAATTTCAGCCACCTTGGCTTCACCTTTGGGCATACGGCGGGCTTCAAAAAGCTCTTCCACGCGTGGTAAACCTGTGGTGATGTCTCCACCAGCAGCCACACCACCGGTATGGAAAGTACGCAGGGTCAGCTGTGTGCCAGGTTCACCGATGGATTGAGCTGCCACGATCCCGACCGCTGAACCCATCTCGACCATCTTGCCACGGCCCAGGTCCATGCCATAGCATGCGGCACAGATACCGTGATCTAGCTCGCAAGTAAGTGGTGAGCGTACGATAACTTCATCGATATTTGCGTTGGTCAGCTGGCGCACCTTATCACGATCCAGCAATTCACCGCGTTCTGCCAGTACTTCGCCGGTTTTGAGGTCAATCAGATTCTGAGCCACCACACGTCCAAACAAACGCGTGCCCATAGCCTGACCAGCAATGTCATCACTCCTGCGAATGGGGATACCATCCAAGGTGTTGCAATCCAGCTCATTGATGATGACATCCTGAGCCACATCTACCAGGCGGCGAGTCAGATAACCGGCGTCAGCGGTGCGCAGCGCGGTATCCGCCAGGCCTTTGCGGGCGCCGTGGGTCGAGATGAAATACTCCAGGGCATTTAGCCCTTCACGGAAGTTAGAGCGGATTGGGTGCGAGATAATTCGACCAGACGGGTCAGCCATCAGGCCGCGCATACCGGCTAACTGAGAGATAGGCCCGAAACCACCCTTGGTGGCACCAGAATTGGCCATGGTAGCCAGGTTGCCATAAGGGTCCATATAGCGTTTGACTGCATCCGCCACGTCATTGGTAGTACGCTGCCAGATGTTGATTACTTTCTCATTCTGCTCCTGATCGGTGAGCAAACCGCGCCGGAAGTCACGTTGTACCAGTTCAACTTCCTTAAGCGACTCGTTAATGATCTCCTGTTTCTCGGGCGGCACAGCGATATCTGAAACGGCGATGCTGTAACCTGAGCGCGTGGCGAATTCAAAGCCAATTTCTTTGATGCGATCTGCCACTTCAGGGGTCTGGCTTTCACCGCCCACTTCATAAAGCTCGGCGATCAGGTCTTTCAGGCCACCTTTATCCAGCTTCCTGTTGATGAACTGGATTTCAGGAGGCAGGATGCGGTTGAAAATGACCCGCCCAACCGTGGTTTTCAGTAAGCGTTGCTCGGGTTCAGCCAGGCGGTCACCGTTATCGTTGTAGTTCGTTTGCACCAGCACCTGAATTTCGGAGTGTATATCTACCTGTCCCAGGTTATAGGCTAACTCAACCTCATCGATGTCGGCGAAAATCCGTCCTTCACCCAGGTGCTTGCGTGACTTATCGGAGGTGGTGAGGTAATACACACCCAAAACCATATCCTTCGATGGGCTGATGATTGGCTCACCATCGGCAGGTTTCAGCAGGTTGCGAGAGGAAAGCATCAACTCACGCGCTTCGCTCACAGCCTTCTGCGAGAGGGGCACGTGGACAGCCATCTGGTCACCGTCGAAGTCGGCGTTGAAAGCAGTGGTCACCAAGGGATGGAGCTGGATGGCAGAGCCCTCGATCAGGATGGGCTCAAAGGCCTGGATACCCAGGCGGTGCAGGGTAGGAGCTCGGTTGAGCATGACAGGTCGTTCTTTAATCACCTCTTCCAGCACTTCCCACACCTCGGGGCGGTTGCGCTCGATAAAGCGCTTGGCGCCTTTGACATTAGCGGCATAGTTATGCTGCACCAGTCGCGAGATAACAAACGGGCGGTAGAGCTCGAGCGCCATCCCCTTGGGTAAGCCGCACTGGTAAAGCTTGAGCTGTGGCCCGACAACGATCACAGAGCGGCCGGAATAATCCACACGCTTGCCCAGCAGGTTACGACGGAAACGTCCCTTCTTTCCCTTGAGCATATCACTCAAAGATTTCAACTCACGCCGTCCACGTCGCGAAAGGGCTTTACCGCGTTGAGAATTATCAATCAGGGAATCTACCGCTTCCTGGAGCATACGTTTCTCGTTGCGCACGATGACATCCGGTGCACCGAGCTCAAGCAGTCTCTTCAAGCGGTTATTGCGGTTAATTACCCGGCGATACAGGTCATTCAGGTCAGATGTGGCGAAACGGCCGCCATCCAGCTGGACCATGGGGCGCAGGTCAGGTGGGATCACCGGTAGAACAGTGAGGATCATCCATTCAGGCCGGTTGCCCGAGCGGCGGAAAGCCTCAACAACCTTCAGCCGTTTGGTGGCTTTCTTGCGTTTCTGCTTGCTTTTGGAGGTGCGTACCTCTTTCCACAATTCTTCCGCCAGTTTGTTCAGGTCTAGCCGGCGCAGGATGTCATAAAAGGCTTCAGCACCCATGTCGGCGCGGAATACCTGCCCCCAGCGGGTCTTTAGCTCGCGGAAACGGGTTTCACCCATGAAAGTAAGCGGGCGCAAGTCAACCAGCTCATCACGCAGGGTCTCGTTTTCATCACGCACAGTGCCCGATTGCTCTTCCAGCTGGTTGCGATAATTTTCCATGGTGAGGTCAGCTTCGGCACGGATGCGCTCAATATCTAGCTTCACATGCTCGAGCTCGCGTGTCTTGTGTTCCTTCAGCTGTTTCTCGAGCTCTTCCACCTGTTCTTTAACCACCTTTTGCAGGCGAACCAGGTTCTGGTTGCTTACCTTCTCACCAGCTTCAACCACCACGGTATCAGTTTGGAAGACGATGGGAGTTTTGGTGACCTTGCCGATTTTATCCTGGATCAAGCCTTCCAGCCGCTGGCCCTCTTTGATGATTGGATCAAGATCGGCAGATTCATCGTAATGCTTGGTGATTTGCTGGCGAAGACTTTCCTGGTCTGCTAGAGAACGGTCGCGAATGGCCTTGGCTTCAGCAATCTTGGAGTTGACCTGGGCCGCATATTCCCGTTCAGCAGCCAGTTCATTATCTTCCAGGCGCTTAAGCGCTTTTTGGCGGGCGTCTTCATCCACATAAGTGACCACGTATTGGGCAAAATAGAGCACGCGATCCAGGTTTCGACGGGAAATGTCTAGCAGTAAACCAAGGTAAGATGGGATGCGGCGGGTATACCACACGTGTGCCACCGGTGCGGAGAGCTCGATATGGCCCATCCGCTCGCGGCGTACGGAGGAACGCGTCACTTCTACGCCGCATTTATCACAAATAATCCCCTTATAACGAATATTCTTATATTTCCCGCAGTAGCACTGCCAATCGCGGGTTGGTCCGAAAATGGCTTCACAGAACAATCCATCCTTTTCGGGGCGTAAGCGTCGATAGTTGATCGTCTCTGGCTTTAATACCTCACCATACGACCAGCTGCGGATGGTCTCTGGGGATGCCAGGCTGATGCGAAGTGCTGTCAGTCCTTTTGTTTCCACTCAATGCCTCCTGGAAAAATGACGAACAAAAGCCCGCGCTTGAGAGTATTATTCTCAAGCGCAAGGCGTCAACAAGCATTCTTAGGATACATGCGAATAATGATTATACCTAAAATGATAGGATTTGGTCAAGAGGGAAAAATAAGAAAATGATTAGGGTTTTCTACCCAACGGTCCTGTTATCACCCCTAGACTGCCTGAAGGGGATGGCCAGATGGAAAGCACTGCCCTTTCCGAGCTGGCTCTCCACCCAAACTCGCCCCTTGTGGCGCTCCGCAATCGATTTAACAATGGCCAGCCCCAGACCCGTACCCTGGCGTTTTTTTGCTTCTTTCTGGCCACCCCGGTAAAACTTCTCGAATATACGCGGGATATCCATCGGTGCAATCCCTATGCCGGTATCTATAACCGAGAAAACCATCTGGTCTTTGTCTGGTTCCACCTTCACGGTCACCTTACCTCTGGGCTCGGTGTATATGACGGCGTTCTCCACCAGGTTGTGCAGGGCTTGCTGCAGCAATGCGGCATCAGCCTCAACCAGGGGAATGGCGTGGGGAGAAATATCGCTGGTGATGCTAACCTGCTTCTGAGAAGCTTGCAGTTGTAGGGCCCCCACCACGCGCTCCACCACATCTTGCACCGGCACCATTTCTGGCTGCAGATCTACGCCTGCATCGATCCGCCCTAAATCCAACAGGCTGGTTACCAGCTGGTTCATACCGTCCACACTCGTCAGGATCTTGCGTACATAACTGGACTGCTGCTCGTTTAGCTCGCCCACCATTTCGAGCATGGTGGCATAACCGCGCATGGTGGTCAGGGGATAGCGCAGGTCATGGCTGACGGTTGCCACGAACTCAGACTTCAATGCATCCAGTTCCTTGAAACGAGTGACATCCCTCAAGACGCAGATGCGGCCCACCGGCTGGTTTTCCACGATCACCGAGGAAGCAGTCGCCAGGTAGGTTTTCCCATCGGTTAGCTCCACCTCGCCCGTTTGCCTTTCTTCGGAGGTGTCTTGTAACAGCGATAACAGTGTGGGCTCCTGGATGAGCGTGTTGATCGACTTTCCATTAACGCCTTCCCCTTGTAAGCCCAGCACCTGCCAGGCAGCCGGGTTGGCTAACAACAGTCGGCCCTGATAATCGGTCACCAGCACCGGGTCGGGGGTGGAATTGAGGATAGCCGCCAGTCGCTGCCGGCCAATCTCTGCATTGGCAAATAACTGTGAGTTGGCTGAGGCTAAGGCTGCCTGCCCAGCAATGGTGGTTAGAAAGCGGACTTCATCCTCGCCGAATTGGTGAGGAGAATTATAGGCCAGCCATAAAGCGCCGTAAAACATGTTCTCATGATGCAGCGGCAAGGCTAATAAGGCTTCCGGCCGGGGAGCGTTCGGCGGGAAGGTGAGCAACCTCACCCGGCTGAGGTTGTTGAGGGCTACCACTTCTTTCTGGCGGGTCATGGGCAAGATTTGGTCATCCAGGTAGCTGTAATTTTCATTCCCGTCACCATATCCAAACCTGCTGGTAGGGGGTGAGCCGCCTTTCATCTCCGGCAGCGCTTCGGGAGACAACACCACCCGGACTGTATTGGCTCCGGTGCTCAGGGCGGCTTCCATCACAGGCCTGACTGATTCCTGGAGCTCAAGGCTCGAAGCCACACCACGGCTGACCTGCACCAGGCGATTTAATTCATCCAGGCGGGCTTTAAGACTGGCGCGCATATTTTCAAATGCATGCCGTAACTGCCCAACCTCATCATTTCCATCCGTCTCTAAAGGCCGGTCTAGAGATCCTTTGGATAAACGGTTCGTTTCCTGAGCCAGGTTTTGCAAGGAAGCTGTGACCGAGCGTAACGAAAAACGCAGAACCAGCGCAGCAATTAAAAACAGGATGATGATCATGATCATCAAGGGTGCCGCAATCTGCAGGGCCAGCTGTTGGGTTACTTGGGCCGGTATCGCTACCACGACAGCCCAGGGCCTTCCCCACACCGGCTCATAATACATCATGCTGCGGGTACCATCAGGGGTCAGACCGTCATAAAAAACGCCCTGGAGGGAGGCCTGCCCCTGATACTTTTTCAATACCCAATCATTGGACGAACTGTAAAGGATCGTTCCCTGGTCATCTACCAATATGCCATTGCCATCTACGTCAGACATGCTGTTCAGAGTAATAATAAGTGATTGGGCAAACGGGTTGGAGGCCAGGTCAGTGCGCCCCACTAACACACCATTGCGCACTCCTTTATCATCATAGACCGCCGCCAGGAATGATAGCCGGGCTGCGATTCCTCCGATACTGGGAGGCAGCGCATACATTTGGATGGGCATGCCATTTAAAGCGAGGGTAATACCCATGTACTCTTCAGAGGATGGCGCTGAGGCATAAAAATCATCCGACGGGTAGCCCGTGACAGGTTTACCGTTGGCATCTAACAGGTAAAATTCACTGAAATAAGGTATCGTGCGCAGGTTTTCCCCCAGCAGGATGTTCTTTTCAGATAAGGTTCCCGTAGACCAGGTGGGATTCTTTGCCAGGATCTGGATCAGGTTCTGGCCCATTTCTAAGAGGGAGGGCACGGCGTTAGCTGCCATTTTACCCGTGTTCTGTAAGCGGCTGTTTATGTTGTTGGTGGCTGCCTTACCTGCTGCGATCCAATCGCCTACCATTAAACCCACCACCAGCACGAACGCCAGGGGGGCCAGGGAAGATAAAAATCGACTCTGCAGGCGTCGTTCCACTGGTGAAGGTTCGAGTGGACCTGAAAAGCCCCACAAGCGCGGGAAGATGATGCGGACCGCTTCAGCAATCAGCCCAGCCACCACTAATTGTGCCCCGAGGGCAATGGAAGCCCCCTCCACCTGTGATAGGGCTATATCCAGGCGAACTGCCAGGCTTCCTTGGGCCATCAGGGTAGTGTCTAGCAAGAATAGAAATGGATAGACAAGCGCAAATAGCACAGTGGTGAATAAGGGGTGACGCAGTAAACGAAAAACCCACGTCCGGTAGCGCTGGTGGAAAGCTGCGCCCAAGAAAAGCGCTAATAATGAGCACTCCAGTGGAGTAAAAGGGTTATGTGTAATCCACAGGCAGATTAACCCACCCGAGATGACACCGAATCCGACTGCGGGGAATACTCCCAACAGCCCGGCCGCTAACACCCAGGCCAGCGCAGCAAATATCGGTACTGAGGCCCCACTGACTTGAAGTGTTTCGCTTTGAGCCAGCAGGTCTTCGAAAGCAGGCACGTGCACAATGAAGAACACATTGGTCAATATCAATAATATTGCTAAGGCGATAAATATGCCCCCATGCAGGCGTGTCCAGCGTTTATTAAGCCCCCTTAACTGGTATAGCAGCAAGAGCACGCTGCTTAATGCAATAACCCAGCCTATCCACCCAATTGAATCTTGTGGTTGATCGACATATAAGGGATTACCAAGCAAGGTGAAATCTATAACCATATCGGCGGAGTGACATAGGGCAACGTATTAAAAGGATTATAGCATGTATATAGTCCACCTTTTGTGGACGTAGCAGCGCTTCTAAACCCACTTTGCTAAAATGTAAGTTTACACCCACTCGATGGTCTCTTGTGTGGCAAGAGACAGGTCCGCATAAAAACCCCGACGATGTTCAGGCAGCATCCCAGCCAGGATATACATAGCTTCATCTGTCATCTGGCGGAGCATCTCTTTTCCCGCTCGTTTACCCTGTGTATTAAAACGAAAAGGGTCGCCAAACTTAATCACGGCACCTGGTCCACGCCAGCGCGGCAGTATCGGCAGGGTTGGAAAGCCGATTGTGCCTTCTATAGCTACAGGAACGATAGGCGCATCGGCGCGGGTAGCCAGGTAAGCTACGCCTTCTTTACCCTGGCGCAGCTGCGGGCCACGATGTGCTTCAGGGGCAACCAGAATGATCTCGCCTGCCTGTAACACCTCCAGGGCACCCTGGATGGCGCGCCGGTCAAACTCCTCCCGCTGTACAGGGATCACCCCATAGATACGCGGAAAAATACCCACGATCGGGTACTCGTATACCTCAATTTTAGCCATGGGGACGATATTGCGCGGTAGGGCGTTCATCACCACAAATGGATCTACGAAATTGATGTGGTTGATCATCAGGATGGCAGGGCCTTTGGATGGCACTTTTTCCAGCCCTTCAACATGATCCATCTTAACCAGTAGCGTGAATCCAATATAGCGGATCAGAAACCGCAGGATGCGCCGGCGAGGTTCCAGTCGGGCGTGATTATATCCCGAAGCCGACCAGATTGATGTCCGCTCACCAGATGTGGTCACTTTAACGCTCCTTCATCTCCATCATCTCCATCATCTCCTTCATCGTGGTACACCCCGCGATACTCTGGTGGAATCAGGTCTCCAATAGCTTGCATGATCTGATCGGCATTGACCTGTAAGGCCTCACGTCGTTCAGCACCCTTTCCCTCCACACTTGGCAGGTTTATCGGCTTACCAATGCGCATCTCAATTCTGGGACGTTTAAAATGCAGTGCCCGCTGCAAAAAATCATCGGTCGTACCCACAATGCCAACGGGGACGACAGACACGCTGGTTTTATCTACAACGTAAGCCACACCCGGCAAGGCTCGGCGCATACCCAATTCATGCGTCCGGCCACCTTCCGGAGCCAGCAGCAATGGCCGGCCAGATTGCAAGACGGCAATCATCATCTCTAATGCCCGCCGGTCAAACTCACCACGGTGAACTGGGATGCCATGATAGCCGCGCACGAGGATATTCTGCCCAGGCCGGTTCCATATCTCTACAGCTCCGGCTGCTTCAGGTGCAACAGGCCAAAACGCCAGTAAAAAGGGCGGCTCGAACAGCGACACGTGGTTGATGCTGATGAGATACGGCCCATTGGGGGGTACGTTCTCCCGTCCAATGATTTCAACCTGGCTGAGGGTATGAAAAACAAGCCTGAAAATTGGTCGGAAAGTCAGGCGGATTAAGCGATTAATTAAAGGTACAGAGTACGGCTTCATCTTCCAACGATCATGGCTTTTGCAGCTTCAAGAACCTGGCTGGCATCCAGCCCATCGGAACACAGGACCCGGGCATCATCCGCCGGGCGAAGAGGCGCAACTTTCCGGTTCGAATCGATCTGGTCTCGCTTGCGCATGGCCGCCAGGATGTGCCCATAATCAGCAATCTCGCCTCGATCGACCAGCTCCTGATAACGCCTGCGCGCCCGTTCTTCAACCGAGGCATCCAGGTAAATCTTCACATCCGCTTCGGGCAGCACGACCGTGCCAATATCACGTCCAACCATCACCACCTTACCGCGCTTTCCAATCCGGCGCTGCTGGGCGGTTAATGCTTCTCGCACCCCAGCATAGGCAGAGACCGGAGAGACATACGCTTCAACCTCTGGGCGGCGAATCTCCCAGGTGATATCCTGGCCATCAACCACCACATCGTAGGTACGCCCATCCTGAGTGGAGGGCGGGCGGACGTCAATTTTCACCCGTTCAGCCAGCAAAGTGATAGCGGCTTCATCCTCGATTTTAATTCCCTGGTTCAATGCCAGCCAGGTCACTGCCCGGTACATCACGCCGGTATCGAAGTAAAGGTATCCCAGGGTTTGGGCGAGCTTATGCCCCAGGGTAGATTTTCCGGAAGCGGCTGGCCCATCAATAGCGATAATCAAGGCGGTTGGCATACCCAGTCCTTGTCGTTCTAGGCCGGTATCATGGGGCAGTATTCCCCTCTGCTGGAGCACTGCCACCTGGAAACAAATCTGCCCGCGCCCATAAGATAATCTGATCGTAGTTCAGCGGCACCTGGCGAAAAGCCAGCCAGTTTATGATATTGGTTTGAGTGCCCATATTTAGCCGCCAGATGAAATCTTGGCCGCGGTATTTATCGGCAAGCTGTGGTTCATCACTTCCCTTCAGAGTGATGACAACCGGCGGAGATTCTGTAGAAGAGAGGGTGGATTGGTAGCGGGCGTTTGGGAAATCTCGCACAGCCCAACTCAGGGCAGCAGAATCAGCCAGAGACACAATCTCCAGCTGGTCGCGCAGGCCAGTGCTCCAGCTTGAAAGATCCGTCAGGGTGCTCAAGAGCAGATCGGTCTTGGAGGTGGTCGGAGGTGGTACCCACAGCTCCTGGGCATTGTTTTGGCGTACGATGATCATTCCCCAAGTGCTTGAGAAGAGCTGCAAGCCCATTAAAAGGCATAGCGACCAGATCACTCCTCGCTTCGCGGCAGTTGACGACCATCCGGCTGAGGCCAGCAAAACGGCAATTAACCCCAGCAGGAAAGCACCAATGATGATGGCCCAGTAGATGCCTACATTCACCTGGTAGCGCCCGATAGATAGCACATTGAACCAGCCCACCACTGCCAGTACCACCAGCAGCAAAGACAGGCATAGCGCCACGAGGCGTGTGGTGGCATCCACCACCTCAAGCAAGGCTCGACTGATGGCCAGGGCTGCCAACGCCCAGAGTGGGATTAGTGCCCAGGCCATATCACCCACCTGCCGTCCATTATATAGTAAGGGGATTACCATACCCACCAGGGCCCACAAACCTAAACCAAACATGCGCTGGCGAACAGCGTAGTCATCTAGCCCATTACGCCAGGCCTGTACAATGGCATACACTGCAAAGATCAACACCAGGGGCTGATAAACTGCCAGGCTTGCAGGTAAAAAGAAAACCAGGATGCCGCTGGGGGTTAACCATGTCTTCAGGAAAGCGGAAATAGTTTCGGCCAGCGCACCGAGACCCTGGGGAACCTGGAAAAAAAGCGTGCCAGCAAAAAGAATGGTCAGGGCAAATGAAAGCCCGGCCACCCTGAGAGACCCGGCAGAAAACCCCTCCGTCGGAGTGTCTGGCTCAAGGTCTTCAGCTTGCGAAGGGGTGGATTGATGAGGTAGCAGTCGATAGACCCCCCAACTCACCAGCAAGATGAGAGCACCTTGCAGGATCGCTGGGCCTGAAAGCAATGCCACGCCGGCAAAGATACCGGCCCAGACCATGCGCCTGTTATACAGGCTGGCAAGGAAGAGCAGGCTGAAGACAAGTGCAGGCATGGGGCTGCCAACCTGTCTGGAGAGCGATACCAGACCCGGATCTATGGCAAGGCCAAAAGCCATCAGAATACCAGCCCTGCGGATCCATTGGCCTTCTCCCAGCCAGCGCTGAAAATAAAATGGCAGCCAGATGATCAGGCTCCCTGTCAGGGCAGGGAACAGGCGTGCCAGGAAATTGGTATCTTTAAAAACCGAAAAAAGCAGGCTGGTCAGCAGTAAGTAAGCCGGCTGTGCCCCCAAGATCACCGGTTGGCCGCGTGCCAGGCCTAATGCCTGTAGGGCCCAATTTGCCTCGCTATCAGTTAGCGAAGCAGCACCCAATTGGAACAGGCGTAAACCGAGAGCCAGCAAGAATGCCAGCCAGTACAAGCTTCGCACAGATGGGCATCTGTTCAATTTCATGGGTTATCGAACCGTATTATACCGCCTCCATCCCAATAGATTAATCAGCAGACAGGGGCTTTTCTCCTCACCCTGATACGCCCTCATGGGTTTTTACCTGGTAAACACACTTCCGGATAAGGTTTAGCACTTTAAAATAAAAACTCAGGCTATGGCACTTTGTATATGGTCACCTGCCCCTGGTTAAAGACCGGCTGCAGCACCAGGTCGAATTTCTTGAGGGCATTATTCATAGTACAACCCTGGGTTGCCTGTGCACAGATGTGCTGGATATAGGTCAGTTCAGGTGTTCCCACTATGACATAACTCACATCCCATTTATGCAGTAAATCTATAGCGATGGGACCGCTGGCAGTGGTGTAGATGGTCGCAATGTCTGGCTCACGCAGGCCTTGCTGGTCATAATTCCCGCGCCACTGGCTTTCGTGCAGCGCCCAACCCAGCACGGTGGGGAATCCGCTAAAGGCACTGATGCGTCCCTCGTAGGTATAGCTGCCTCCCCAGGGCGGCACGCTGGGAGCTTCTAAAATCACCGGCACGCTGCCTGCGGGTAGACCTTGCTCAGCATAGGCATCCAGCCATTCGATAGCTGCCCAATCATCCGGGTGACTGAGGGCTACAGAACTCGCTGCATCCAGGTTGGCCGCTCCTTTAAAATCGCCTGCTCGGCTGGGAATGGCCATCACGGTATAAACCAAGCCCAAGCCAATGAAAATGGTCGCCCCAATTGAAAACAGGTTGCGTCCTATGGGTTTCTCCAGCCGGTCTAGCAGCCACCAACAGCCGTAGGCGCTGGCGCAGCCGAGCATGACCCAGGCCTGGTAATAAAGCTTGAACACGGTGTTCATGCGCACGCCAAAGCTATCTCGTAGGTAGACAAATTCGACGATTAAAGTCAGCGCCAGCCCGATGAAAATGAGCAGGTATGCAAAGCTGTCGCTACCGGAAGAAAATAAAGGGGGTTCTTCTTCGGCGGGTTCATCCGTGGAGACAGTCCGTTTCTGGAGCGAGCTGCTGACATTGGCCAGCACCAAGGCTAACAGCCCTGAAAGCACCAGTAAGAGCCAGGGATCTCGCAAGCGAGCCTGGACACTGGCGACAAAAGCCTGGCTTATGCTCATCCCACCCAGAACCGATTGCAGCGTGGCTGCCAGCGTGCTTTGGGGATACGGTTGCAAGATGAACAGTACAAATGCAATCAGGAGCATTATCAGCAGGTACAATCCCACGCAAATCAACAAGACTCGCCACCACCAGTTCAGGGCTGATTTTATAACCCGACCGCCTGTTTCAGCTTGCTTGCGTAAGCTGATAGCCAGGAAACAGGTTATCAGGAAAATAAACGTGCCAAACATTACCAGGTATTGCGGCAGTCGCGTGGGTGGGAACACATAAGGCAAGATGCCAGAAGCCTGGGAGCTGAAGCTAAGGTAGAAGAATATATAAAGCACTCCAGAAAGTATTCCCAGGCCCAGGCCCAGTGAGATGCAGTGGTAGACAGTACGCCTGTCCAGGTGTCCTTTGTGCAGCACATGGCCCAATCCATATGTCAGCACCAGTAGCCCCAAGTAGATGGGTAGGTCCCAGGTGTTGAGGAAACCCAGCGCACCCAGGATTAAGCTTGAGAAAACAAACAGTAGCCAGTCATTCTCGAGGGCATAGGCTACAGGGTTCCACCATGGGTGCGGGGTGTTGCCAGGCTCTTCCGTATTCTTTTCTGGCCCATGTTGTATCAGGTGCAGGAACAGGTTCAGAGCCAGCCCAATGGCCAGTAAGACGAAGGGTATCGCCAGCACGTGTGGGTGGTTATCACCCAGCAAGAAGCTGAAGAACGGAAATTCATCGATGGGCTGGACGCCGATATTCTGCCCCAGGAAATTTTTATCAGCCAGGACGCGCGAAGCACGCCACCACCATAAGAAGATATCCCCCGGGTACCATGAGTTTACTACCTGGGCCTGCGCCAGGCCGGGTATATCAATCCAATTCCAAAAGCTCTCCGGAAGAACACCGCTGGCATGCAGTGACTCAAGCACCCCTTCCAGGTTGCCCATCAGGGTCACCAGTACCCCTCCCAGCACCCCTGCCACCAGGGGAGGCCTGGTAGGTGGGGCAGGCTCGCCATCCTTTTGGCGCGCTTTCAGGGTGAATGCCACCAGGTTATACACGACGCCAAAAGATCCAATCAGGGTGAGGGCAAAGAGCAGGGAATCATACAGGTCAAACGCCACACCCGAAGCTGCCCCCGAGAGGCTGGTCAGCATGGCCATCATCACGTAGCCGAAATAATAGTAGGAGATGGCGAATCCTGAGAGCCAGGGATCCAGTGGGGGGAAGTGCTCACTGCGCAGGATGGCATTCTGGAAAGCAATTTCCATGAACTTTTCGCCACCGGTGGGTTCAATTTTATAGGGTGCGAAGGCGCGCAGCACGGCCCAACCAACCAGTGCCAGGGTGAAAAGTGTTTCGACGGTAAGAATCAGCTTCCACTTTGCCTTCACGAAAGAATGCAGCTCAGGGATAAAGCTGTTTCTCCCGCGCAGGTAAAAAAAGATGGAGATTCCTACCATGAGCAGCACTGCAAATAAAATACCGCCCAGGTCGTTGTTGAGCAGCCCGGTACTGGCTCCTATCCACAGGAAGTAGCTGACCAGTAGTACACCCAGTGCCTTAGAAAAGGCATATCCCTTGTCTGGCAGCCAGCGGAAAACGCGCATGGCCGTGGGGAGTGCCAGCCAGCCCAAGATTTGCAAAATCACCCACCAGGCCAGAACCTCGATCATGGGATCACCTCATAGATGGTGGTGTTTTCGTCATGGTAGACCTGGTTCCACAAAATGCCATTGAATGCCGGGAATTTATCCAGCCCAGGCCCCGGATAAGCTGCTTCTTCAAGCTGCCCCACAATGATGTAACGGACAGTATATAAATTCAGGAATTGCTTGGTCTGATCGGTATCCACCGTGTTATAGAACTGGTCGATATCCAGGACGCGCTTGGTGACCCAATCGGGAGGGTTGAGGGCGCGCTGCTGCTGCTCATGCCATTCCCAGCCTACCACACCCGGTAAACCGGTGTAAATGGTAAAACGGGAGTACCAGCGGTATAAATTACGCGAATTCGCTTCCAGGATGACAGGGGACCCCTGGATATTCTGCTGCATCCAGCGGATGGCACGGTAGTCCTGGCTCAGGTCCATGTTGATGCCGCGTTCAGCCACCGGGGTGTTTTCGGTCACACCAGGGTAGTTCTCAAAATAGGTTGCGTAGGGCATATAAGCCATCCCATCCAGGGTATGCGGAGCTGTTGGCACCCAGCGGTCCTTGATTTTCGCCATGGTCCCATACAGGGTAAAGAGGGCGGCCGAAAACACCAGGAATCCGAAGGCAATCTGCCAGGAGATACGCCAGCCGGGCAGCCAGCGGCGCACTGGCTCGAGCAGCCAGCCCAGGGCCGCTGCC
>Ga0210077_1000298_pt1 | contig 20488 bp, 17 predicted proteins | sample RushMan_CattailN_5_FD_185556 | JGI IMG/M metagenome (GOLD analysis project Ga0210077, IMG submission 185556) | Wetland microbial communities from San Francisco Bay, California, USA, that impact long-term carbon sequestration -... | ecosystem: Environmental > Aquatic > Marine > Wetlands ... | reverse complement strand
CAAGCTGACGGCGGAGCTTGCCCTGGTGCAGACGGTCGATTTCTTCACCCCGATTGTGGACGACCCGTATACCTTCGGCGCCATCGCCGCGGCGAACTCCCTCAGCGATGTCTATGCCATGGGCGGACGCCCCATTGCCTGCCTGAATCTGGTGAGCTTTCCTTCCAAGCGATTGCCTCCTGAAGTTCTTCATAAAATTGTTGCCGGCGCTTTGAGTAAGATTAACGAGGCCGAGGCTGTTTTGGCTGGCGGACATTCCATTGAAGATGATGAGCCTAAATTCGGGCTGGCGGTAACCGGCATCGTTCATCCCGATAAATTCTGGAGCAACAAAGGCGCTCAACCCGGAGATATGCTGATACTGACCAAGCCCCTCGGAAGCGGTGTGTTGTTTAACGCCAATTTAAAAAATTGGGTTTCCCAAAAGGCTATGGATGCCTGTGTGGAAATCCTGACAATGCTCAACAGAACCGCGGCTGAGGTATTATCCGAATTTGAAATCCACGCCGCCACCGACATCACCGGTTTCGGGCTGGCAGGACATGGTTTTGAGATGGCCAAAGCATCCGGCGCGTGTCTTAAAATCAGCATCAAGGATCTTCCCGTAATGGACGAGGCATTGGCGGTTTATGAAAAAGGGATGACCACCGGCACCAATGCTTTTAACCGGAAGATGGTCAAAGGGCATCTGCAGTTTGAAACCCGTCTTCCCTTCTGGCATGAAGAAATCGTATTTGATCCCCAGACCAGCGGCGGTCTGCTCGTCTCGGTGCCGGAAAGTCAAGGCAAAGAAATCATTCATGCGCTTAATGCCAAAGGGGTGACGGCGGCCAAAATTATCGGCAGCGTTCATGATCTGAAATCAGGAATTTATCTGAAATTCATTTAAATCAGATACCGGTATTCAAGCCTTAACTTTCAACGGTAAACCGCTTAATAATTTATTCGGTCGTATGATCATTCTCCCAAATTCCAAAATATCACGCCTTTAGACGCATGAAGATAATGTGGTTTACAAAAAATCATTGTAATAATTTCATTGATACCTGTATACTTATAATTCAAGTTCCGCACCCTAAAATATCCCCATAAAATGATTCGGAGGCGATGATGTGCGATATTTTCGCGATATCGGCGGGCTATAATTATACGCCTCAAAAATATTTGCCGCTTTTTGCAGAAAAAAGCAGACATAACATAAACGGCTGGGGAATCGGTTTTTTCCGAGAGGATCAGGCCTTTGTTGAAAAATCGGATGAACAGGTATTTTCAAATCAGCAGGTTCACGAAAGTTTCCAAAGGCTGGCAAGGGTCATCGACAGCCGGATCATCATATCTCACGTGAATTGCCCCAAAAGCGGCAGCCGTCATCTTTCGCACAAACATCCGCTCATGCTGTCTTTTCTGGATCACACCTGGCTTTTTGCTCAGGTGGGAATCGTTGAGGGCATTGAAAACTACGAAACCGTTCAAGAACCCCGTTTGGAAATATCCGTCTATACGGCAAGAATTTTCGAATATCTCCGGGATCAGCTGATCATTGCACATGATCGCAACCCGTACATCAGCCTGTTTGCCGCCCTTCGTCTTGGCATTAAAAACCTGCTGTCGGAGTATCCGGGGTATTTCGCTTTTTTCCTGGTCAATGAATCGGTGCTGTTTGCATTTTACAATTTCCGATCACTTTCAATATTAAAGAAATCCGAAAAAATGGGAGATGTGCTGCTCATTACATCCATAAGAAAAGGACTGAGTCAAAACAACTGGCAGACCATTGTGCCTGAAGACCCATCAAAAGGAAAGCTTATGGTTATCGCCGGACCCGATGTATTGTATGCCGCAGATGTTTGAGAAAAAATGTGTGATTTATTTGCCCTTTCCGCCAATAGAGACTATTCTGCTCCAAAATCCCTGCCGATTTTTGCCGAACAGGCTGGAAAAAATTTAGACGGCTGGGGCATCGGTTATTTCAGAAACCATCATGCCTATGTCGAAAAGTCGGCCAAGGGTATTTTCGTGGCCGGCCGGCTTCACGACAGCTTTCAGCGGCTGGCTCGAGTGGTAAAGAGCAGAATCATCATCTGTCATGTCCGGTTGCGCACCAGCGGATTGATTGACGAATGCCATGCGCATCCCTTTGTTCTCGAATTCGGCGGTTACGAATGGATATTCGCTCATAACGGAAAGGCGCCGGCTATTGAATCTTATAAGAGTAGCGGCATCCCCATGAAAGAAGCGGTGAGCGACTCCGCCAGGGCCTTTGAATTTCTCCGGGATCATCTGACACAACATTTCCAGCACTCTTCGGATGTTGCCAGTATCTTTAATGCCTTATCCTGTTGTATCTCGGAAATGATCGTGCGGTATCCCGGGAAATACAACTTTTTTCTTTCCAACGGCCAAATTCTATTTGTGTTTACCAATCACCGGCAATTCATGTTGCTCAAAGCCAGCAAGAAGTTGGAAGGGGCACTGCTCATTACCACCGTTGAAAAGGGGCTCAGTGATGAAAAGTGGCTTCGCCTCGCCAAATCAACCAGTCGCGGGGGTATGCTCCTTGCGATTTCCGGAACCGACATTATTGTGCGCCAGCCCCTTTAATCGCGAGACCTGTTCGCCTCCGGCGTAATGACATGGTTTGGAAAGCGCATTGACCATTTACAGATTCCGTATTTTTTCATTGATCGCTTTTGGTAAAGGGATCGCTTTCCAGTTGTGATCGATGGCAACGAAGGTGACGCTTCCTTCGGCCAGAAGCCGGGGTTCCGGAGGCCGATAAAAATGAAACTGAAATACGACGGCCTTTTCTTTGATTTCTTTGATCGAGGTTTGCATTTCGAGCAGATCGCCATAGTAGGCCGGAGCTAAAAAATTGCAGTTCGCAGCAACTTTGGGCATGCCGAACTTTTCTTCTTTGCTGCGAAAGAAGGTTTTCGGAGATAGACCGATATAACGAAGAAATTCTTCAATTCCCTGATGGAAATAGCGAAAATAGGCAACGAAGTAAACGACACCATAGGGATCGGTATCACCGAATTGAACCGGCACTTTGGTTTTATGAATGAGCATGTCACACCTCCTATCAATATTGAAGGAGCCATTTAACAATTAAGATATCCCGGCCCCTTGAATAGAAAAAGAGGTCATAATGCGATTGTTTAAATCTTTTTGTATGGGTCGTGATTATCCTCCCTATTTTTCAAAGGTTTCTTGGATCAAGAGACTTCAATCAAACTGCTGTGAATCTGCGCGTAAACCCCCGGCGCCATCACCAGCAGGCGGTCATCGATTTTCTGGCCGTCCAGATAGTCACTGAGAAAAAAATCACTACCATCCAGCTTGCAAATCTTTCCGCCGGCCGCTTCGAGAATGATGATTGCCGCGGCAAGATCCTGATACGATTCATTGGCAATCACGGCTGCATCGGCGCGACCCAAGGCAACATAACATATATGTGCACCAGTGCATCCTAAGTCACGGATTTTACCAGGGAATGTTGAACGGTAACGGTGGTGGAACCTTGAATACGTGAAGAGAAGGCTTTCGTCATTGATAATATTCTTATTCGAAACACGAATCTTTTGATCTTTCCAAAAAGCGTTCTGATCGGGTCGTGCGTGAAAAAGGTCGCCGGTTGCCGGCATATAAAACACGCCGAAAACAGGCCAAAAGTTTTCTATCAACGCCAATGAGATGCCCCATATCGGAATTCCCGCCTGGAAATTGGCAACACCGTCCAGCGGGTCATAGATCCAGATATATCGTTTCGGGTCATGGGAGTAATTTCTGTCCGCCGGGTTGTTTTTATAAATCTGATGTTCTGGAAAATGATGGTTGAGTTGATTTTGAAAAAAAAACATCAAATGAGAATCCGCTTCAGTGACAAGGGCTTCATCGAATTTGACGTGACAATCTCCTTTGCCGTAATAGGAAAGCGCTTGTTCTCCTGATTGACGGATGACTTCCATTGCAAACTGAGTCAATTCTTCAATCTTATGATGTTTTGGCTCAAGCATCTTTCACCCCTTGTTCTAGGATATTTAAATCTATTTTAAGATTTCAACCGCTCAGTTTATTTATAATGCCAATGAACGCCGATGATATGGGTCAGAATGAGCCCAGAGGCCGCGTAAAGGTAAATTCGGCGGGTTCTTTCACCAGCTTCTGGGATGCCTGTTTGGTATTGCCGCCCAAGGCGGAAAAGGGGAGAGATACAACAAATACGGCGCAACCCAGGACGGTCGCAACGATTCCCAACGGTCTGACCAGAAGAAGATCGGCGGTCATGGTGCTTCCGGTTATCTCTTCATTGCTCGTCTGCGCGGCTGCAAAGGCCGAGGCACCCAACGGTACACAAACAAGGGCTGAAATTAACAGAAAAATCAGGGTATGTTTTTTAATCTTATACATATTTTCCTCCTTTTTGTTGATCTTATGCCTGTTGCATTATCTCGTATCTGAAAGCCCGGTTTTGAAACGTTTCGGTACCGACGGCTTCATTAAAATGTTTTTGTTTTGTCGAAGATAAGGGTTTAGAATATAAGGGGAAAAAAAAGCCTTGAAAAAAGGTGTGTTCATAAGTGATTTAGAGATGGTTGAAAAACATTTATATAAACGTTATATTCAAATGCTATGGTACTCTGCTCTGAAATTTAAAAAAAAATTTAATTCTCACAGGGAATTATTACCTTTAAGATTAATTAAAAGCTGAAGATGTGTCAAGAAAAAAGCCTGCTTTATCCACTGCTTTTGCTGTTTGTAGACACGCCGCGAAGCACCTGAAATAATGACAACCATGTTATTAAACATAGAAGTTGCGATTGCTCTGCCGGTATACAATACATATGTTTACAGCGTTCCGGAGCAGTTGTCGTCCTTGGTTTCGCCGGGGAAAAGAGTTCTTGTACCCTTTAAACGGCGAAGGGTGACGGGATACATTTTGGGCGAATATCCTAAAAATGATCGAAAGGAACTCAAGCAGATCTTGGATGTCATGGATGAAGAACCACTTTTTCTTTCGTGCATGATACCTTTTTTTAAATGGACGGCCGATTACTATCTGCACCCCATCGGAGATGTGATAAAATGCGCGCTTCCCGGAGGACTCAATATTTATGACTTCGCCGTCATTGCCCTCACGAAAAAAGGAGAAGAAGCTCTTTTGAAGAATTCCATGACACCGCTGGAATACGAAATTTTGAACGTGCTTCGGACAGGGCCCTGCGTCTTCAAAGCGCTTTGTAAAAAACTTCACAAAAAAATCCCGAACGCCTTGATTTATACCATGCAGCACTGCGGGCTTATCGAACAAAAACAAGAGCTGAAAAAAAATATCGTAAAGCAGAAGATCGAACGATATGTGTCGTTGACTGATTCAGGTTTTTCTTCAGGCGATTTGTCCGGGGCCATGGAAAAAATCATAGAGATTGTCAAAGACAGGGGCGAAGTCTCGGTAAAAACGTTAAAAACCCTGGTTCCGTCTGCGCCGAAACTTGTCAATCATTTGCAATCCGCCGGTTATATTTCTATTATTAATAAAAAGATATATCGCGATCCATTCGGTGAGCCGATTGAGTCGGATACGCCCCACAGACTGACCCGGGAACAAAACCAAGTGGTTTCAAAAGTGATGACGTCTTTAGGCCGGGAATTTTGCACCTGCCTTTTGACGGGTGTTACCGGAAGCGGAAAGACCGAAGTGTACATGCACCTCACGGCGACGGTCATCAATTCAGGTTATTCAGTTTTGGTCCTGGTCCCGGAAATCGCCCTCATATCACAGATGGAACGGCGGTTTAGAGCTCGGTTCGGCGATCGCATCGCGATTCTTCACAGCGGACTTACTTCCGGAGAACGATACGACCAATGGATGCGCATTGTCCGGCGTGAAGTCGCTGTTGTCATCGGAGCCAGATCCGCTGTTTTTGCCCCTTTGAGAAATATCGGCATGATTGTCGTGGATGAAGAACACGACACCTCCTATAAACAGGATACCCGCCTGCGATACAATGCAAAAGATCTTGCGGTGGTAAGGGCAAAGCTTCAAAGCGCTGTGGCGCTATTGGGATCCGCAACGCCGTCCATACAATCTTTTTATAATGCTAAGACAAAAAAATTTAAAGAAGTGACATTAACCAAGCGTGTCGAAAAACGGTCTCTGCCGGAGGTCACCGTGGTTGATCTTCGCGAGAAAAGAGATGTTAAGGGAAGCCGACGGTTTATTACCTCGGAACTCTACGATGCGATGAAAACGACCATAGAACGCGGCGAGCAGGTTCTCCTTTTTCTGAACCGGCGTGGTTTTGCAAGTTATCCCGTTTGCTCTCACTGCGGTGAGACCGTGCGCTGTAAAAATTGTGATATTTCGTTGACACTTCATCAAAAGGACAATGCGTATAAATGTCATTATTGCGGTTTCACACGGGCGTCGACATCTAACTGCTTGTCCTGCGGATCCTCAAAAATCAGGCTTCTGGGACTCGGGACCGAAAAGGTCGAAGCGACTGTAAAGATGCTTTTTCCGAATGCCGCAGTGGCCAGAATGGATCGGGATACCACGCGACGCAAGGGATCGATGATAAAGATCCTTAAAGACTTGAGAAACCGGTCCATCGATATTCTGGTGGGGACTCAAATGGTGGCCAAAGGACACGACTTTCCAAACATTACCCTTGTAGGTATTATCTGTGCCGACCTTTCCTTGAATTTTCCTGATTTTCGGGCCGGAGAAAGAACATTTCAGTTGTTAGCCCAGGTAGCGGGAAGGGCCGGGCGTGGGACGGTGCCCGGACGTGTCATCCTTCAAACTTATAACCCAAATCATTTCAGTATATTATCTGCAACCCGTCAAGATTTCGAGCCGTTTTATAATGCTGAGATCGGCTTTCGAAAGTGTCTCCGTTATCCACCGTTTGCCAGGGTGGCTCAGATTAAAATATCGGGAAAAGACAAAGAAAGAACCCGGCAACATGCTCAGGCTGTGGGAGATCTTTGCGGTGAATTGAAGAAAAGGAACAGATCATTGTCAAGATCCCTTGAAATATTGGGGCCTGTTGAAGCCCCGCTTTACAGAATCGCCGGAAAATACCGGTGGCAGATTCTCTTAAAAGGTTTGGAGGCTCAGACGCTCCACCGATTTCTTCGGAATTTATGGCTTGTCAACAAGGCAAAGATAAGCCGGCGTGATATAACGGTTGTCCTTGATGTGGATCCGGTTTTTATGATGTAAAAACGGTTTTCAGGGATTTTACCGTGGATACGGACACCGTAAAATAGAGTTCATGGCATTAAAATGGGAACATGTGCCTTGACATTCTATGGGATGCCACTAAAATAGTATGCATTTATGGAGGGACGGTCAACGGCTGTTCATGCTTATTTTAATTTGTCGGATATAAGGGCATGAACCGGAATTAAAAAACCCTATCAACCGGTATATTAAAAGGAAAGCTTGAGAATGAAACCTAAAATCTTTGCCGTTATTTTTACAGCCTTTTCAATTATTTTGCTCGGAACCGGCACATGCGGTTTAGCACAACAGACACATCAGACACCATCTGCCTTTATACCGAACAGCCGGTATACCTTTTCCCCGGTTTTAGACGGCACGGAAATAACCCATGGCTTTGTTATTCAAAATAAAGGAGACGCACCGCTTGCAATTGAGAAAGTGAGACCCGGCTGAGGGTGCACTGCTGTCTCGTATCCGAGACAAATCCCTCCCGGCGGCGAGGGAAAAATTGTTATCAAAGTCGATACTGCCGGATACGGCGGAAAAACAGTGACCAAAAGAATAATGGTGAAAACCAATGCTGCCGACCACTCGGTATTCTATCTGACGGTCATCGGCAACGTTGAAAATTTTGTAACCATCGTCCCGGAAAGAGTGACGTTGCGCGGACCGGCGGGCCATCCCATAAAGGCCACGGCAAAAATTATACCCGAAAAAAAATATCCATTTACGATCAAAAGCATCAGCGTCCTCAACAAGAAGAATATTGTCGTCAAACTGGAAAAGAACCAAGACCCAAAAATGACGTCATATCTTATTACCGTTGAGAACCGGAGGAAAACCAAGGGGCGCTATTTTGACACGATAAAATTAAAAACAGACAGCAAGATTCGGCCTGAGATAAAGATCTATGTTATCGGGAACATCATTTAACGACCGAAAGAATAAAACATAACGATGAAAAATATCAAAGTGGTCGCTTTTGACTGTGACGGCGTCATGTTTGATACAACGAATGCGAACATGGCATATTATAATGAAATATTGAAACATCTCGGCCGTCCGTCCTTGACTTCCGAACAGTTTGCATATTGTCACAGCCACACTGCGGATCAGTCGATTGCACACCTTTTTGATGACGACCAAAGTTTTAAACAGGCTCAGCGCTATCGAAAAAATATGAGCTATATTCCTTTTTTAAAATATATGGTCTTGGAACCGTATTTAAAACCGCTCCTTGAAATGCTCAGACCCATGTACAAAACAGCCATAGCCACAAATCGATCGGATACCATGGACCAGGTTCTGAGCGAACATCAATTAGAAGGTTATTTTGACCTTGTGGTGAGTTCCATGGATGTTGATCGACCCAAACCGTATCCGGATCCTTTGATCAAGATCCTTGAGCATTTTGAGATAAACGCAAATAACGCCTTGTACGTAGGGGATTCAGAACTAGACCAAATGGCTGCCAAAGCGGCGGGCGTGCCGTTTGTCGCATATCAAAACAGATCTCTTGCCGCCGATTTTCATATCGGCAGCTTAAAAGAAATCACGCGGATTCTGGATATAAAGATAACCTAAGCATTTTAATTGGTTTCAATAAAAATGAAAGCCTATGATCATAAAGATACACGAAAGACCTCCGCTTCCGTCTTCTCTAAAACAGTCTTGTTTGCCGCCGTCCTTTTATTAAGCTTTTGTTGGGACGGTTTGCAAAATCCCTCATATTCCAAAAAACCTTTTCAGACCATCTCTGCAGGGGCTGCCTTTCATATTGACCTTGACGACGGATTATGGGACGGACCAATCCTTTTCCACAAGGGAAAGGGAAAACCTGTTCATCTTATCCTGGTGAAAAAAGCACTCCAGAAGCTTTACCTGTATTGTTATGACGGTCATTATGAGCTGATAAAGAGTTATAATTGCAGTACTGGAGAACACCGGGGAAAGAAACAAAAAGAACATGATCAAAAGACACCTGAAGGGATCTATTTCAACATCAGTGTTTATCGTGATTCTAAAATCACCTTATTCGGCGATCGCGCCTTTGGATTAAATTATCCTGACATTTTTGACAACCTTGAAGGTAATTTCGGCAGTGGAATATTCATCCATGGATCGAACCAAACCATAAAACCTTTTTCAACCAATGGGTGTGTGGTTTTGAACAACCGGGATCTCGCCGACCTGGACCAACAGGTGTCGCTGGAAAAGACACCGGTCGTTATTGGGAAGCATCTTCCTTATCGGTTTGAACCGGCCGGAAAAGAACCCTCCGAACTGATGATGTTGCTCAAGCAGGCCATGCTTCCCGAGCGTTACCAGCCTTTGAATCGAAAGTTCCGGTATATTACCGTGTTCGGATTTAAAAAGCGTATCGTGGCGGTCAGTGAGGTAAAGATCAAGGATAGAAAGAGAACACACGGATTTTCAAGGATTTATCTGTATCGGCCGCACAAAAATCTTCTGGTATTGCTTAAGCGGGAATGGAGTGAGCAATGACAGCTCTTGCATCATGATGGGTATGCGCCTGAAGGTTATTGGTTCCCGAAACCGTTGCTTTCGCCGCAATCCGGGCAAACCCAGGTTATCCCATTGCAAGACATTCCCCAGAAATTTTCCATCATGCATTCCTGACAAATAGCGAATCCGCATCGGCATGTCCAACAAAAAGGTGCATTTTTACTGCAGCAATGGCAATCGACTTGCCGGGTTCTGCGGCGTCTTTTCCTATAAGATGTTTTTTTTAAAAGACCTGCCATTTTCCATTTTCAATCTTTATGTATTTATTCATGAATCAAATTTCATCGGATGATCCTGCAGGTGGTCTTGCCGTCTTATGGAATTAATGATAGAGACAAAAACATCACCGTATTCATGATTAAAAATTAATATAAGGGCGTATCCGGGTCAACCGCCGCTGATCTTTGCAGGACGCCGGGTGAACGACATCGGGAAACGGAATCCGTATGAAAAATGAAAAAACAGTGTATCTCATCGACGGAAGCGCGTATATTTATCGTGCCTACCATGCCATAAGGGGTTTGTCCAATTCAAAAGGACTTCCCACCAATGCCGTTTTCGGATTCACCCGGATGTTGATCAAGCTCATCGGGGATCGGTCTCCGGAATATGTGGTCATGTTTTTTGATGCCAAAGGGCCGACATTCAGACATGAACTATACCGGGATTACAAAGCCAACCGCCCTCCCATGCCGGAGGATCTGTCGATTCAGATTCCATACATAAAGGAAATAACCCATGGGTTCAACATACCGGTTATCGAAATGCAGGGCTTTGAGGCCGATGACCTTATCGGCACTTACGGATGCCGGGCTGAAAAAGAAGGGTTCTTGGTGGTCATGGTCACCGGAGATAAAGATTTTGTACAGCTTGTTACGGATCGCGCGGTCATCTGGGATCCAATGAAAGAAAAAACCATTGATATTAAGGCCGTTAGAACAGATTTCGGGGTAGAGCCTTCTCAGATGATCGATGTGATGGCGCTTTCGGGAGATGCATCGGACAATATCCCCGGCGTCCCAGGGATCGGTCCTAAAACGGCCCGGTCTTTGATTCAGGCCTTCGGATCCATTGACCGCCTTTATGATCAGGTTCACACCATTACCCAAAAAAAACAGCACCAAAACCTTGTTCAATACAAAGAACAGGCGTTACTCAGTAAAAAACTGGTTAAGATCGATATCGATGTCCCCCTTTCATTTCATCCTGATACGTTTAGATTCAAAGGACCGAATAATGCCAAACTGTCATTGCTTTTTAAAAACTTGGAATTCAGGCAGCTACAACAAACTTTTCCCGAGCCGTCCGACCTGTCGAATAAAAACTACCATGCGATATTCGATATATCGGCACTTTCCGATCTGATCGGGCGACTTGGCGAGGCAGAAAAGTTCGCCTTTGATACCGAGACCACGTCAAAGGATCCCATGAAGGCTGAACTTGTGGGGATCTCGTTTTCGATAACATCCGGTGAAGCATTCTACATTCCGTGCGCCCATGATTATCCGGATGCTCCGCCGCAACTGGCGCTTAAAAACGTATTACATTTATTAAAACCGATACTTGAAAACCCGGATATCAAAAAAATCGGCCAGAACATAAAATACGATTGGATGGTCCTTAAACGCCACGGGATAAACCTCTCCGGTGTTATCTTCGACACCATGCTGGCCTCTTACCTGATTAACCCGTCCAAACGCGCTCACAACCTGCACCAGATCGCTATCGATTTTCTGGATCACAAGACGATCACTTACAAAGATATTGCAGGGAAAGGGGAAAAAAATGTCAGCTTTTCCGAAATTCCCCTGGAAAAGGCGGTTCCGTATTCCTGTGAAGATGCGGATATTACGCTGGCGGCCTTCCATGTTTTAATGCCGATGTTGGAAGAAACCGGTTTGATCAAGTTGTACAATACCGTTGAAATGCCCCTCGTGCCGGTTTTGATGAATATGGAAATGACGGGAATTTGTGTGGACAGAGAAAAGCTGAAGGAACTTTCCAAATCTTTCGAACACCAGATCGAGCAGCTTGAAAGCATGATATATGCCGTTGCCGGAGAAGAATTTAATATTAAATCGTCCCAGCAGCTCGGAAACATACTTTTTGAAAAACTCAAGCTGCCGGTTCAAAAAAAGACGCGAAAAAAAACAGCCTATTCAACAGATGTCGACGTATTGACGGCCCTTGCAGAAAAGCATGAACTTCCGGCGCTTGTTTTAAGACACAGAACCCTCGCCAAACTGAAATCAACCTACACGGATGCTCTGCTCGATCTGATTCATCCGGAAACCAATAGAATCCATACATCCTATAATCAAACGGTTACCGCCACAGGGAGGCTGAGCAGTTCCGACCCGAATCTTCAGAATATTCCTGTCAGGACGGATGAGGGCATAGAAATTCGTAAGACATTTGTTCCCAGGAAAGGATGGATACTGGTATCCGCCGACTACTCTCAGATCGAGCTTCGCATACTGGCCCATTATGCCGATGATGACATATTGATCAAGGCATTCACAGACGATGAGGATGTTCATTCGCGAACCGCCGCCGAGGTGTTTCAGGTTTTCCCCTCATTTGTGACATCCGAACTGAGACGACAGGCCAAGGTTATTAATTTCGGCATCATTTACGGAATGAGTCCCTACGGACTTTCCAAAGAGCTGGGGATCAGCCAGAAAATGGCCAAAACTTTCATAGACAACTATTTTTCCAGATACAGAGGCGTCAAAAAATTTATCGACCGGACAATCGACGATGCCAGAAATAACAAAAAAACGAGCACGTTGTTGGGGCGCATCAGGCTGCTTCCGGATATCAACAGTTCCAATAAGATGGTGAGGGAGTTTGCGGAACGCACAGCCATCAACACGCCGATTCAAGGAACGGCCGCCGATCTCATTAAACTGGCCATGATCCGCGTAGACGAAGCCTTTAGGCTACAGGGTCTAAACAGCGCAATGCTGCTTTCCGTCCATGATGAAATCGTTTTTGAGGTGCCTCCGAATGAACTTACGTCCGTTACATGCCTTGTCAAAGAAATCATGGAGGGAATCTGGAATTTAAAGGTGCCTTTGAAAGTCAATGTGGCATCGGGTGAAAACTGGGCGGAGGCCCATTAACCCGATTTTTCACGGTCCAAAGGGATGGTATGACATTGACGGAATTTGCTATTCCGATTGCTCGGAATTTTCTTTAACGCCTTTCACCGTTTGTTCGACCGTTTTATAAACCGCCTTAAATAGTTCATCAAAAGCAGCCGGTCCCACCCGCCCCGTTTCAATGAATTTCACGACGATTTCTTTGGTTGATCTTAAGATCAGCTCGTCGATAGTACCCATTTGGAGTCCTTTTTAAGATTATTTATAATAATATTAAATCGTTATCAGAATAAAACCCGTATGTCAAGATACAAATGACATGGGTCCTCACCGTCATAAAAATTCATGGGCTTTGTTTGACAGAAACGGTTTTCTTCTTTATTATAAAAATTTCAAAAAATAAATGGGGTACGAAATATGACGTCAACATCAGAAAAACCAATAAAATATCCTATTGAAAGCCCGGATGTTGTTAAGACCGATATACTGATTCCGATGGAATATCAATATCAAGGACAAAGAGATATTGATATTGTCATTCGTCAGCCTGAGTATACTTCCGTATGCCCGATGACCGGATTGCCGGATATGGGATGTATTACCATCGCCTACCGGCCCTATAAGAAAATTATTGAATTGAAATCGTTAAAATTCTATCTGTTGCAATACCGAAACGTGGGGATCTTTTATGAGCATGTGGTGAACCGGATTCTTGAAGATCTGGTTTCTGTACTGGAACCAATATATATGGAAGTTGCGGGAGATTTTACGGCAAGAGGTGGAATTACGACCAAAGTTACCGCCGTGTTCGAAGGGAAAGGTCATGTTTAATATGTTTAAATTGTTTGGGATAAAAATTAGTCTGGCTGGTGGTTTTTTGTTGTTCCTGTGTGTCGTCTTTATGATGACAGGGTGTTCGACCGTTCATTCCATTGAAAAATCCACCAAGAACATGGTGAGAGATTTCAAGGCGCCGGATGGTGATTTGAAAAGAAAGATCGCCCTCACGTCCTTTGAAAACAAAACCACCTTTAAGGATGGGAGTATGGCTGAAAAAATCAGTGAAAAGCTGGCACGAGCCATTACTTCTGCCTGCCCCAACATTCTTTTGGTAAAACCGGGCGATTCCGGCTATCCTGATGAACTGGCAAAGCTTCCCAGAGAGATATCCGGAGGGATCGACAACTTTGATCTGGCCAAAATCGGAAGGCGGCTGGGATTGAATGGGATCGTTACCGGCGCCGTCATCAATATTTCGCCGGATAATAAGAAAAAAGGCATTTTGTGGTTTAAGGATACCCATTACTACGTACGGGTTCAGATTGCAGCTCAGGTATACGATACAGAAACCGCTGCGAAACTGCTTGATGAGAGTTTTGCGCACGAAGTAGAGGTTGACGAAGCGGACCTGGAATCGATACAAAAGGAACCTGAAGTCCAAGCATCCATAATGGATGAGGCGTTTGGGGCCATCCTTGACAAAATGGGGGATAAAATTTGCAATACGGTTGTCTTACAGCCTTGGAAAGGATTCATCGCATCTGTCAATACCGATCGGATTATGATAAATTCCGGCGAAAAAGCAAGTCTTAAAATCGGAGATCTGTTTGATGTTTATGACAGCAGCGGCATCTTCAAAGGAGCGGGAGGCCAGCGCTTCTTTATCCCGGGCGCGAAGGTAGGAAAAATCAAGATCACCACGGTCTACCCCGACAGCGCCGAAGCTGTTCTCCTTTCAGGTCATGACATAAGGGCAGGTTTTTCGATTCGGACAAAGGATTAAAAACTGCAGTTGAATTTGAACAGCGGGTCGTCATATACTAATTCGCCATTTTTTATGACTTTTTTCACCGCGTTTATCCCCACATGATAAGGGATGAATTGATATGAAGGGTATTTGAGTATGATGACGTCGCCATTTTTGCCGACGTCCAGACTTCCGATCCTATCCGCTCGCCGCAAGGCTGCTGCGCCGTTAATGGTAAGGGCGGTGACGGCTTCTTCGATACTGAGGTTCATGTAAATCGTTGCCAGCGCAAAAATCAACGGAATCGATTCCGAATAACAGCTTCCCGGATTGAAATCCGTGGCCAAGGCTACGGCTAAATTGTGATCGATCATGTATCGCCCTTTTGCAAAAGGCTCTTTTAAACAAAATGCCGTTCCCGGCAGCAGCGTTGCCACCACATCTGCTTCGGCCATAGCTTTCAGGCCTTTCTCAGAAGCCTGAAGCAGATGATCTGCTGAAACAGCCCCGATTTCAGCCGCCAATTCAGATCCGCCAAAGGGTTCAATTTCATCGGCATGGATTTTTATCTGAAACCCTTTCTTTTTTGCATTCATTAGCAGGCGCTTTGACTGCTCTACGGAAAATACATTCTTTTCACAAAAGACATCGCAGAACTCTGCGAGATCTCGATCGATGACTTCCGGTATTACCGCATCGATCATATGATCGATAAATGCGTCCGCTCTTCCTTTATATTCCTCCGGTAGCGCATGAGCGCCTAAAAACGTACTGACCACATCGATTGGATGCCGCTCGTTCAACGCTTTCATGACTTCCAATTGTTTTATTTCGGTGTCCCGGTCCAAGCCGTATCCGCTCTTTCCTTCAACCGTCGTTACGCCCAAAGACAACATGGCGTTCAATCGGCGCAACCCCGATGTCGTCAAATCTTCTTTTTTTGCCCTTCGCGTGGCGCTAACCGTGTTCAGAATTCCGCCACCTCTTTTCAGGATATCCATATAACTGTCACCGCGAAGTCTCCAGGAAAATTCCTCGACACGGTATCCGGCGAACACCAGATGCGTATGTGAGTCGACGAATCCCGGCAGTACGGATTTTCCAGAGGCATCGATAACGACAAACCCATTGCTTTTTATGGATCTTTCATCAAAATTCGCTAAAACGTCACCTGTTTTTCCGACCGACTGAATGGTTCCGTTTTCAATTACCAAGGCGCCGTTTTTGATGATATTAAGGTCTGACATTTCTTTGCCCTGTTTTGCTTTAAAACCGCTGCACGTCACCAATTGGGCGGCGTTTTTAATGATGACATTGCCGTGCATATGTTGTTCCCTTTCGACGTTATTCGTTATTGGTTTTTCGAATGTGATGAAGTCGTAAAAAGTCGGATAGCGGATGTCCAATTGTATTTTTAAATGAATTATATTATGCTTATTGAAATGGATACAATAAGAAATTCTTCCGTCCTGCCCCATTTTACCGGCGTTGATGGAAGTCGACGGTATGTAATTTGAGTTAAAATAATGTCCGTGTTCAAAGGAAACGCATCCACTGAGCAGGTACAAAATAATAAGGATAGTTCATAATGAAACCGATCACTATCGGGATGAAAAAAATGACCCTTGAGGATCTTGTCGATATCTCAAGACGCGGCACCAAAGTGCGATTGGCCGAAGAATCCGAACAACGGATCGAAAAAGCCCGCAAACTCATCGAGAAGTGGGTAAAAGAAGAAAAATCCATTTATGGCGTTACTACCGGTTTCGGGGCGCTAAGCGATGTTGCCATATCAGCTAAAGACACGAGACAGCTTCAACAGAATATTCTCATGAGCCATTCAGCGGGAACCGGGGATATGCTCGATGAAGAAACAGTTCGGGCGGTTATGGCGCTTCGCATCAAAGATTTTGCGCTGGGGTGTTCGGGCATCCGCCTGGAAACCGTCGAACATCTCATGACCTTGCTGAACCAAGGTGTTGTTCCTGTGGTGCCGGAAAAAGGCTCCGTGGGCGCCAGCGGCGATCTGACTCCTCTGGCCCATCTTTCTTTGGTGTTGATCGGCCGGGGAAAAGCGGTTTACAACCAAGAGAAGATGTCCGGATCGGACGCGTTAAATCATTGCGGTTTGACGCCCCTTAGGCTGGAAGCGGCGGAAGGGCTTGCGCTGATAAACGGCACCCAGGTCATGACGGCCATAGGCGGACTCGCCGTGTATGATGCTATAAATCTTGCCAAATTGACGGATATTGCCGCAGCCGTCAGCCTTGAAGTTCTTATGGGAAGCCGGATGGAATTCGATCCGAGAATTCATCAGGTCAGACCCCATCCGGGTCAGGCTTTGTCTGCGGACAATATGTATCGGATTACCCGGAGCAGTGAAATTGTGACCTCTCATAAGGACTGTCACCGTATTCAGGACGCTTATACATTAAGATGCTCTCCCCAGGTTCACGGCGCCAGCAAGGACGCCGTCTTTTATTCAAAAAAAGTGCTGGAAACGGAGATGAATGCTTCAACGAACAACCCGCTTATTTTCCCGGACTCTCAGGATTTTCTGCTGGGGGGAAATTTTCATGGCCAGCCTGTCGCCCTTGCCATGGACTTTCTCGGTATAGCTGTTTCTGAATTGGCCAATATCTCAGAGCGTCGCATTGAACGGCTGGTCAATCCCATGCTGAGCGGTCTTCCTGCATTTCTGGTCAGCGATGGAGGTCTGAATTCGGGTTTTATGATTGCCCAGTACACCGCCGCCGCCCTTGTTTCTGAAAACAAGATACTGTCTCACCCTGCTTGCGTGGATTCTATCCCGACTTCCGCCAACAAGGAAGATCATGTATCCATGGGAACGATTTCTGCACGAAAATGTCGAGACATCGTCAAAAATGCCGAAGACGTCATTGCCATTGAGCTTCTGTGCGGCGCACAGGCACTGGATCTTTTTACCAATATGAAGCCGGGTGAAGGATCCCTGGCCGCGTACACCGCCATCAGAAATGTCGTCCCCCATTTGGAAACAGATCGGATCTTGCATGAAGATATTCATAAGGTTAAAGAATTGATGAAAAACGGCGTCATTATCGATGCGGTGGAACAAAAGGTGGGAAAACTGATGTGAATTGTAAAAACCGGATTAAAAAGAAATTAAAACTTTTCGACATATTTGTAAAGCATTGGATGCGTGCAGACTTCGTAATATTTTTGATCGGTTTTTCGAATAATGGAAAAATCATGAGGAGAAACAACCGATATTCGATCCTCTCGTATGATTAATCTTTGATAACTGCCTGTTTTCGTTGGGATTTTGCCGGTATAAACTTTGATCTTTTCCGCTTGCAATTCCGGAATGTGGCAGGTGAATGATTGCAGGTCGATTTCTTGGGACAATTTTGAAAAGCCTTCGGCATTCAATTCAATACCGTTTACATTGTAACGCAACAGAAGATCGTTCTCAGGGGCTTCGGCGTCATTTTCCGATGCTGTTCGAAATACATAAAGATTGAAGGGATATTCGGGGTTATGAATTTCCCGGCACAATGGTTTCGTACATCTCGCCATTCGATCCGCGGCGTTGATCGCCGGAGAGATCATGATACGGTGACTTTCATCAAAGAGAAACGTCGGCGGACTGTTCGTATAGCTTATCCCGATACCCAGTTCGAGTACCGGGAGCTGATGTTTTTCGCTTTGTAAATTATATTTTTGTACGATTTGAAGGATACTGCTTGCAAGGCCGCAGGCCCGTGCCACGCAATACCATTCTTGTTGGGCGTCTTCATGCTCGGAGATGGCCAGGATAACCGCATCTCCTTCGAGAAATACTTTTTCGGCAGAATAATCAAACAGGATGCCGGTTATGGGAACAAAAAAATTGAGATTAAAAAAAGATGCGGGGTTTAATCCTCTTTCCTTCATCTTCAAGGTAATGCGTGTGGAATCGCGAACGTCCGCCTTGACGACCACATGGTTGATAATCGGTTTATCTTCGGGCGGTTGTTCGTCGTGCAGCAAAAATTCATAAAGGATATGATTTTCACGGGACAGATCGATGATCTTCTTCTCCGATACAAGATTGATGCTGTCCATAGCTTCTCTGAGCATCAAGAAATTTTGGAGGTCCCTGTGATAACGGGCAAAGTCATTTAAAAACTGTATCAAATATTTTTTTTTCTCTCGAACCGTAATCTTTTTAAGATCCGCGATCTTTCTTTTCAGAGGTGCTATGGAGAATGATTTGCCGTAAAATCCTTTTACACGAGAAAGCTGCCTCGCGACATCTTTTCTTTTTTCGGGTTGAATAAGATACCGTAAAACCTGATGGGGCACCAGCGGCGGGCAATATTCAAGATAGATCGATTTCATTTCATAAAGCGCGGTGATTCGTTGGGTAAGGCCGATTTTTTTGAATTTCTTATAAAAAAAATGTAATAGTTTTTCTTGGTTTTTCGCCAAGATCTTGAGGTTTTCAAGTTCTTTCCGGTCTGCTTTTTGTTTTTTAAGAACTTTATACTGGTTCCTTGATTTAAAGCTGTTAAACATCATATCCATGTTATCCACATGTTTTAGCCACATGTCTATTTCGTCATAGCTGGAATCCTTAGCGTATTTTGCAGATGATTCGTGGGTCCGGCGGATTTTTGTTTTATCGAAAAATCCGCTTGCTGCAGATGGATCTGTTAAGAAAATTTTTAATAAGATCTTTCTTAATAGTTTTCTAATCAAGGACAGCAAATTCTCATAACTATCGGTATCTTCGAAACGATGGCCGATTAAAACATATTTTTCCATCATGAACAGATCCTCAAAAGGATTCTCCGCATGGATAATGGGATTGGAAAAGAAATCGTCTGGCAGAATCGTTTCAGGTCCCAATATCGACTCCCGCATTTCTGAGATGCTTTCCTGTTGAACCTCTATCAGATACCGGAATATTTCGGATGCAACGCGGAGCAAGATGGACTTTTTATTTTCCTGGATTCGAGACAGTTTTTCTTTTATTCTGATATATCCGCTCAACCCTTCGCTGGATGAGATATCATGTTTTCGAGCGATCTCGTTAAGATCCTCCGACAACCTATTAAACTGAGATGAAATTTCCTTTGTCAATTCTTTGATAATCGCGACTTGCGCCAGCAGATCGATTTGGATTTCCGAAGCAGACTTTGCTTGATTGACTGCCGAGCGCAGGACATCACCGCAATGCTGCTTAAACTCATCTCTTTCGGAAACCAAACTGGATGTGCCATCCATGTCTAAAACGTTTTTCATTTTGGCGTATTTTAGAAAAAGCTGCCGAATCAAGTTGCGGGTGGAACGACAAAACGCGGGACTCAGATATACATCGATGTGGATATTGTCCACGCCCGGAGACAGTTTTTCCATTGGAAACTGCACCGAGTAGGTTTTAAGGGGAAACTTCATTGAACTTGAAAAATTCGAAAAAAAGGTAAACATACTCTCTTTGGCCAGACGCTGTTTTATGAATATTGGCTCAAGTCATTCACTTCTTTAACATATTATCGGCATTTGATATTTTTGTCTTAAGCGGTATTCGGTCTCTAATCGGTTATTAAGAGATGATGTTTTACATAAAACATAGATTATGGTAGTCTTAACTATTGTCCATCCATAAATGGTCTTTTTGCCCAATCTCTGCGTTATGCTCAAAAAATAATCCTCGGAATATCAATTATATGCCTGTGGTTATTTTTTTCGCATGCCTTGACTTTGAACAAAAATCCTCATTTATGGATGGACACTGATATGGTTGACAGTTGTCAAGAGGAAAAAAGCATCCTGGCCAACTGTTTTCCAGCGGTCCTTGTCGTGGATCGATTCCAAGGCACTCAAAGAGGCGGAACCTAAGTTACGACGGTTGAT
>Ga0210077_1000297_pt1 | contig 20524 bp, 23 predicted proteins | sample RushMan_CattailN_5_FD_185556 | JGI IMG/M metagenome (GOLD analysis project Ga0210077, IMG submission 185556) | Wetland microbial communities from San Francisco Bay, California, USA, that impact long-term carbon sequestration -... | ecosystem: Environmental > Aquatic > Marine > Wetlands ... | reverse complement strand
ATATTCTTTTCGCGCACCGCCGAACGAGCCGTAAGCACCTTATAAGCCGCCCCGCATCCTCTAAAAGTGGAGAGAACGGTTTTTGTCCGAGAAAACTTTAGATGCCGCAGATCACAAGTGCCGCGCAATCATCAGCCCAGCTGAAGGCGTTCCAGTCGTGTTCTTTCACGGGTTCTCCTACACGAGCGAAGTGTGGCAGCGCATCGGCGTAACCGAACTTCTCGCGCAGAAGCATGTGCCGTTCTTGGCGTTGGACATGCCTTATGGACTTAAGAGTGAGTGCCGACCCAAAACCCACAACACCGAAACCAACGTCAACGTGGCACACGAAGCCGTCCTGAGCGTTTTCGGCTCCGCCTTGCCAGTTCTTGTGGGAGCCAGCGCGGGCGGGCACGTGGCGTTAAGCTACGCGGCGCGGTTTCCAGTCAAGGGTTTGCTGTTGGTGGCGCCAGGCCGGGCGCTTGACGAGAGCCTCAGGCACAGCTATGGCGAATTCAAGTTCCCGGTTCGCATAATCTGGGGCTCCCGAGACAACATAATCTCAGGGGAAGAATTGCGCACGCTGGCAGGTTTGCTGCCTAACGCCAAACTCGTGGTTTACGAGGGCGCAGGGCACTCGGTTTACATTGCGCAGCCTGACCGTTTCAAGCGGGACCTGCTGGAGCTTTACGCGCTGGCAGAATAGGTGCTCAGGGTTTGGCGGTAATCATGTAAAAGTTGCTTCCCGCTTCCCTGACGCTTTCAACCTTGAAACCCGCCTGTTCGATGAGCGCTTGGGCGTGCTCCGCACTGAACCGTATATGCAGCGGCGGACCATAAGACATATGTTCCTTCTTCCAGTCCAAGTTTATCAGCGTGCCGTCTGGCTTTATCATTCGTTTGGCGTTGCTGAGCACCTTCGCTGGGTCTCGGAAGTCATGCAGCACGATGCTGAAGAAAACCATGTCGGCGCACGCCTCGCAGAAAACCGTCTGCTCCGCCTCGGCTGCCTTGGCAACGATGTTTTTCAGCCGCTTCTCGGCGGCTTTGCGCTTCACCACCTCAACGGCTTCGGCGTCCGCGTCCACGGCGTAGACCCTGCCGTTTTCGCCCACCTGCTCTGCGGCGGGGATGGTGAAGAAGCCGTATCCGCAGCCTATATCCATGAAAACCATGCCCGAGCGCAACCCGACGCTTTTCAGGGTGGCTTCTGGGCTCTGCCACTTTCGTCTTAAGGTGTCTTCGCCTGGGAACCTGTAGCGGCTCAAGCTTGCTCAGCTTCGTCAGGGTTGGAGGAGTTTTCGGATTTGTTTTTCGTGGGTTTGGCGGGTGGTCAGCGGGTAGATTTCTCGTTCGCTGTCGAAGAACATGGGGTCTTCGCCTACGACGCGTGATAGGGCTTCGTCGGAGTCCACGTTGACTATAAGCATGCTGCCCTGCTGCCCGATGAGATGGTAGTCCACTTCAAGGGTTTTGTCTTTCTCCAGCTTTTCGAAGTACTTGAACTGCAACGGAAGCAGCCTCGACCATTTTTCAAGGGGCACCTCTCGCTTGATTTTCTGTATGATTAAAAACTTCATAAGAATCACTAGAGAACTCGCAGGTTCGGGGTATAAACATTTCTGAAAGCCGTTTCAGGGTTAAAAAAATTAAAACGCAAAATAGAAAATTAAAGGAAGGTGAAGCAGCGTTAAGCCGTTTACTTCTTCTCTTCTTCGCCGCGCTTCATCATCTCAGGCATCTTCCAGTGCATCTTAGAAATTCCTTCCTTCATCACGTCCATAAGCTGCTCGTTGATTTCCACTTCAAGCGTGACTTTCAGCTTGCCTTTCTTCTCTTCAGACATTGACCCACCTCCTTACACCGTTTAGCTGGTTAGACAACACGTTATTTAGAAAGTAATCCGCTTGCCCTGCAGTCACATCCAAGTCCAAGTCGATTCTGTAATGGAACTTGCCCAGTCGATGAGTTTGAGTTTTGTAGTCGCAAATCAACCCCTGCTCCTTCAGCTCGTTCAGCCTCCGCCCCACATAGAAGGTGATGGCTGTCGGAGCCAAAGGCTCAAAAAAGAACGCCGCTCTCACAAGCAGACCCGTGAACTTCTCTCTGACTTGGCTGGACATGTATGTTTTCCTCCTGTTGCTGTCGGACCTTAAAGCCTAACCTTATTGGTTTGATAATAGTGAAACGAATTTTTTAAATTTGTGTGACTGTCATAACCCAATCACAAGGCTGAACCAAGATGGCACTCGCAGAGCTTAACGAGCAGATACGAAAATGCCGAAAATGCAGGCTGTGGCAAGGCGCCCAAAACGCGGTTCCCGGCGAAGGACCCCTCAACGCCAAGGTGATGCTTGTGGGGCAGAACCCGGGTGCGGAAGAGGACAAGACAGGCAGACCTTTCGTGGGCAGAGCCGGCAAATTCCTGAACAAGGTGTTAGCCAAAAACGGCTTCAACCGAGAAGAACTGTTTGTAACCAACCTTGTTAAGCACACGTCGCCCAAGAACAGGAAGCCGCTGCCTGACGAGATAGCCGCCTGCGCACCTTACCTAGAAACGCAAATCAAAACGATTAAGCCTAAGCTCGTAGTGCTCATGGGCGCAGTCGCGTGGCAAGCGCCGCGGGTCGAAGGAGTAGAATACGTTGAAACGGTCCACCCCAGCGCGGCTATGCGATTCACGAAGATGAGAAAAAGGTTCGAAGAAGACTTTGAAGCGTTGAAAAACCGCTTAAGCGGTTCCTAAAATTTCCCTTCAAAGCCTTCCAGAGCTGCGGGAAGCGCGTCGAGGACGGCTGCTAATCCAGACAGGTGAAGGTTCATGACCACTGCTCCGACAACTTCAGCTTTCGTTGCTCCATCCTTTTTAGCCATCATAGCATGAAATTTTACTCCGCGGGGGTTTCTGTTTGCAGTTTGTATGGCGATGTTAATCAGTTGTTTCGTCTTGTTGTCTAGTCCTTTTAAAGAGCGTTGAGCTTCAACCAGTTCATCAAATTTGGAAGCTAACTCAGGGCATTCTTTCTTAAATATTTCAATAGGATTCTGTGACATGATTCCTCTGTCCGCGATTGTTCTTTAAATGATTTTTGTTGAATGCCGCTTTCATAGCGGCCAAATGTTACCAGTTACCATTTTTGGGCGTATCGCCAGCCGCCCTCAAACGTGTCCTGCACGCATTTGACGCATTTGCCGTATTCCATGGCGGAAACGGCGAGTATGCTGGCGCCCAGCCAGATTACGCTGAAGTCGCGGCTTGCGAAGCTGATTGTTCATTGTTTGTAATTTTTCATGTGCATAAATATATTTGTGACCTGCAAAGCATATCCGTTATCCCTGTGAGGTGCCGCCTGTGGTTACGGAGATTACGTTCGCCCCCGTCTTCAGCATCTTGATACTGATGGTTGTGGTGTCGCTTATCGCCCACTACCTGAAAGTGCCGTACACGGTGAGCCTTGTCTTCGGCGGTTTGCTGGCTTCAGTTTTTTTCCCGTTCACGTTGCCTCAGATTTCAACCGACGTGTTTTTGACCCTTTTGTTGCCGCCCGTCATTTTTCAAGCTGCCGCTAAGTTTTCTCTTTCCGACTTGAGGGCAGACACCGCAGCGATCATAAGCTACGCGTTCGTGGGCACTTTCCTCTCAGCCATCGTGGTTGCGTTTTTCGCCATTCTTCTTTTGCAGTTCACCTTTTTTGAGGGGTTGCTTCTCGGCGCCATCATCGCCCCTACAGACGCGGTTGCTGTGATTGCCATCCTCAAGAAGGCGGGCGCGGCTAAACGGTTAACCGTGATAATAGAAGGCGAGGCGCTTTTCAACGACGGCGTCGCCGTGGTCATGTACACAACCATTTTATCGGTGATTGTTTCAGGCGTCGCTTTCAGCGTATCCCGGTTCGCAGTGACCACCCTCCTATCCATAGCCGCCGGCACAGCTGTCGGACTCCTAGTGGGCTACGCTGTTTACCGTTTGATGGCTATCACCCGAGACAGGTTCACCCAGATGATACTCATCTTTCTTGCTGCTTACGGGTCTTACCAGCTGGCGGTTTTCTTCAGTGGAAGCGGCATAATCAGCGTAGTCATCACGGGGCTTATACTTGGTAATTACCTGCCGAGGAAGATTCCGCAGAGAAACGTTGACGACATAGAAACCTTCTGGGAGTTCCTCGCGTTCATCGTCACAAGCGTCTCCTTCATCCTCATAGGCTTAGACCTGCACATCACGCTGTTCGCCGACTACGCCCTCGCCATAATCCTAACAATCTTCGGAGTGCTCGCCGCCCGAACCATCGTCGTCTACAGCATAGGAAGCGCCTTAAACATACGAAGGAAAACGTTGCCTAGAAGCTGGCAGCACCTCATAAACTGGGCTGGACTCAGAGGCGTCATATCCGTGATGCTGGTTCTCGGCATAAGCACGCTACCCGCGGTTGCTCATGGGGCAGAAATAGAGGCCGTGACCTTCGGCGTCGTCTTCTTCTCAATCCTAGTCCAAGGCACTTCGATACGGTTTTTCGTGAAAAGGCTCTCCAGACAGAAAAAAGTTCAAGAAACAAGCGATTTACCGAACGTTTAGGTTGACGCAAAACCGCCCCTCTTTTACCGGTTAATCAGAAGGCGCTTATCGGCACGATTAAGTAATAGAATTTATATCTCTATCAACCGTCAAACTGAAACAAGGCTGGAGGTGCGTTAAGCTCAACAAAGTTTTGGTAACCTCGGCGTGGCCATACATCAACGTCACGCCACATCTCGGCAACCTAGTCGGCTCAGTGCTGTCTGCGGATGTTGCCGCACGTTACTACCGTCTGCGAGGCGATGACGTGTTGTTGGTCAGCGGTTCGGATGAGCATGGCACTCCCATAGAAGTCGAAGCCATCAAAGAGGGAATCACGCCCAAAGAGCTGACGGACAGGAACCACGCAAAAGTGACTGAGCTTTTCAAGCGGTGGGAAGCCTCATTCGACAATTACACAAGCACCGAGAGCCCCGTGCACAAGGAATTCGTGCAGGAGACGCTGATGAAAATCTACGAGAACGGCTACATCTTCAGCCAAGAAACGCAGATGCTTTACTGCGAGCATGACCAGCGCTTCCTGCCCGACCGTTTCGTGGAGGGCAAATGCCCCTACTGCGGCTACGAGCGCGCCCGAGGCGACCAATGCGACAGGTGTGGGCGCCTTTTGGAAACCACTTTCCTGATTGAGCCGCACTGCGTCATATGCGGGAACGCGCCGACGGTGAAGACCACGCGTCACTGGTACATCGACCTCTCCAAGTTCGCCGAACCCCTCACCAAGTTCCTGCAGGAAAACAAGCAGATATCCAGCAACGCTAAAAACTTCAGCCTAAACTGGATAAAAGAAGGCTTAAAGCCCAGAGCCGTCACCCGCGACGTAGAGTGGGGAATCCCCGCGCCCTTCCCAGGAGCGGAGGGCAAGACCGTCTACGTGTGGGTTGACGCCGTCCTCGGCTACGTCTCCGCCACCATCGAGTATTGCAGGCGCATCGGCGAGCCGGAGAAGTGGCGGGAATTCTGGTTCGACAAAACCGCGAAGACGCTTTACTTCGTGGGGAAAGACAACATCCCCTTCCACACCATAATCCTCCCCGCGCTGCTGCTGGCTTCAGGCGAGGACTACAATCTGCCGTGGAACGTGTCAGCCACCGAGTTCCTCCAGTTCAAGGGCGAAAAAGCCAGCAAAAGCCTGCGCATAGGCATATGGATAGACGAGGCGCTGGAACTGTTCCCCGTGGATTACTGGCGCTTCTTCCTCATCGCCACCCGTCCGGAGAGCAAAGACTCCAACTTTTCATGGGACTCCTTCGTGGAGAAAATTAACGCCGACCTCAACGACACCTTCGGCAACTTCATCCACCGCACGCTGACGTTCATAAACTCCCAGTTCAGCGGCGAAATCCCAGAACCAGCCAAGCTGACAGCGGAAGACGAAAGCATACTTCAAGCGGTCAAAGAGAAGGTGGAGTCCGCCGCCCAAGACCTTGAAGCCGCCAAGCTGCAGTCCGCCGCCAACACCCTCATTGCAATAAGCCGCGTGGGCAACCAATACCTCAACGACAAGGAGCCGTGGAACCTCGTCAAAACCGACAGGCAAAAAGCCGCCAACGTGCTCTACGTCTCCGCCCAGATAGTCAAAGCCATAGCCGTAGTTTCAGCCCCGTTCATCCCCGGCACCGCAGAAAAATTGTGGCAGACGCTAAACCTCGCAGGCAGCGTTCACGAGAGCAGGTGGGAAGAGGCGCTGAAGCCGCTGCAGGCTGGGCACAAGATTGGGAAGCCGAAGCCGCTGTTCAGGAAGATAGATGCTGACGAGAAGAAGCTGGATGAGATGCTGGCGCAGGTCCGAGCGAAAAACGCGAAAAACTCTTGAGCGGATGCCTAAAATGCAGGTGAAAGCCGACCTCCACGTCCACATCGTTTATTCGGCGGACTCCGTGATAACCCCGAAAGAGCTTGTTTTCTACTCCCGAAAAAGCGGGTTAACCGCCGTAGCCGTAACCGACCACAACCAGGTGGAAGGCGCATGGAAAATCGCCAAAGAAACCGACTTCCTCATCATCCCCGGCACGGAGGTTTCCAGCGCACACGGGCACATCGTCGGGCTTAACGTGCAAGAAGCCATCCCGAGAGGCTTGACCGCTGAGGAGACGGTTGACAGCATTCACCAAGCAGGCGGCATAGCCATCGCATGCCACCCGTTCGCCCTGTTCAAGGGAAGCATAGGAAAACACGTCAGCGGCAAATTCGACGCCGTTGAGGTGATAAACGCCTCCGCATTCCCCTTCCGCCGCAGCGTGAAAAAAGCTCGTGAACTCGCTGACCGCTTCAAGCTGCCGCGGGTGGCGGGGACCGATGCGCACTACGGACCAGTGATTGGTCGTGCTTACACGCTCATAAACGCTGAACCGAACGTTGAAGACATAGTCAAAGCCATAGGCAAGGGACAGTGTGAGGCTGAGGGGAGGGGTATCTCTTTTTCGATGAGGATACAAAATCAGGGGCGTTTCCTGAAGAAGTACTTGTAAACTGCGGCAAGGTTTATGAAACCAACATGCAACAACACAAGGCAACAGAGACAACCAGCATGACCGCAACCAAGCTTAAGGCGAAAGGCATATTCTTCGACCTAGATGGCACCATAGTCGACTCCACAGAGGCTTATTTGGCAGCCGCGAAAACCGCGTTCCAAGCCATGGGACAACAACCGCCCGACGCCAAGACCGCGCTTGAGATACCGCGGAGACTGGAGCTGAAACAGCCAATCAACCACATAGTCAAAGGCGACACACACAGGTTCCTGACCCTGTACCTGAGCACCTACTACGCCAGCACAGCCGAGAAAACCAAACCTTTACCAGGCATCGGGGACACCTTAAAAGCCTTGTCCAGCAAAGCCAAACTTGCCCTTATAACCATGCGCCGAGTCCCCAAAGAAGCCGTGACAGCGGAACTTGAAAGCTTCGGTATGGCAAAGTACTTCTCTCATGTGGTAACCGCCATGGACACGCATAAGCCGAAGCCGTCGCCTGAAGCGCTGATACAGGTGGTTCAAGCCATAGACGTTCAGATATGCGACTGCCTTATCGTTGGCGACTCCGTGAGCGATGTGCGGGCGGGGAAAGCCGCGGGCGCCGCAACCGTGGCGGTTTTGTCAGGGCTGTTTTCCCGTGAAGAACTTGCCCTGGAAAAGCCGGATTTAATCCTTTTAGACGCCACCCGACTGCCCGAATACGTGGTGTAAATATTTCTGCGTGCGGAATATTGCTAAAAATTGCCTAAAGCAGTTATATGGCTTTGAGAAAATAAAGTTTAATTAAAACCTCTATCTCATATAAGAAATGGAGAGGGCTTCAGAGCGGATTTCAAATGAACTTCATAGAAATAATGTTAGCTGAAAAACTGAAAGATTCGGATTCAGCTTTGGATGTAACAGGTTCAGACCGGAAAGTTCTGCAGGTTGCCTGCCAAGACTTCACAAACTACCTCAAGTACCACTGGGACCTCATAGGGAAGGAGGCAAGCCAATGCGAACTCGTGGAGAAACTTGAGAAGCTTTTCAAGGAGAACCCCGCTGAACTCGAAGAATTCCTGACCGTTTGGACGGGCATGTGGTTCAAGAAGTGGAAGGAACGCGTCAAACTGCTCATAGGCGACCAGAACACGAACAAGTGGAACAAAGTGTCAAAGACGCTGAGCATGGCTGAGCCGCTGTGGAGAAAAATCGAGCGCAAACAGGAAGTTCAAGAGGTCGTGGTGGCTACCCTGATAAAGAACGGCGAAATCTGCGGCACCGAGATTCTTTCAGAAAACCTGCTGAAGATGGAGTTAGGCGAGAAGCGCATGCAGTACCTAAGCGACAAAGAACGCGTCTTCACCATGGTAAACAACGCGCTTCGAAAGGGCAGAGAGATGGCGCAGAGCAAAGGCCCGCTTATCTTCGTAAAGATAGATAAGGGCTACTACGGCGCATCAAATTAGCTGCTTAACCCTTTTTTCACTGTTTTTTTGGTTAAACGCTGAAAATTAGCTTAGGATTTAAACTAAAATGTTTAGAGAACTCTTTGCTTCTGAAGAGTCTTCGTCTGCCAAGCGTAATGCCTGATTTTGGTGGTTTCTCCGTATCCGCAGGCAGCGCATCGTTTATCGCGCACGTGGTAAGCGCGTCTTCCGCATCGTCGGCACCGTATGTGTACGACTTTGCCCTGGCGCTTGCCCATTGAAGGTGTTCCTTTTCCCAACGTTGTCACCTAGGTGGCGGCGATATTAGAACTACGTTGTCTCCGCGGACGATTATGAGCCCGAGTTTGCGCATGGCTTCGACGTTGGTGGTGTCTTCTGTCTCTTCTAAAACAAGATTCAGGTGCTGATCGAAACCCTTCAGTCGGCCTCGCAGGCTTTTTCCACCCTTTAAGCGTACGAGCACTATTTTGCCTAGGTTCTGTTCGAGAATTTCGGTGGTCATTTCGCTCATTTTGAAACCTCTTGATGTATTCTCTTCTATAACTTGAACTTTCAACATTTAAACCTATCTAAGATAGTCGGAGGGCACCATTGGAAAATTAGACGTTGATGAAAACGTGAAGTTAGGCTGGCGAGTTATGGTTTCTCGTAAAGGTACAAGGTGTGCGACGGATAGCCAAGCTGGGGGTTCTCGCAGAAATTATCCACTTTCAAGGGTTTCCACCCTACAATCTCGTAGTCGTGGGAGACCACGCGCACCCCTTTCTTGAGTTCGGCTTCCAGTTTCGGCTTGATTTTCTCGTTCGCGCTCGTCGTCAAGTACAGGAAAACCACGTCAGCGGAGCCAAGGTTCACGTTGAACATGTCGCCGTTCACTATGGTTACTCTGTCCGCGAGCCCGTTGTCGTGAATTGTGCTTAGGGCTTTTTTGGCTAAGTCTTCTCTTAATTCGACGCCGACGGCTCTTGCGCCGAAACTTTTGGCTGCCATCGTGACGGTTCTGCCGTCTCCAGCGCCTAGGTCAAACAGCACTTCGCCTGCTTTCAGGTCGGCTAGTTTGAGCATGCGCTGAACAACGGGAAGCGGGCTTGGAACGAAAGGTGCGATAAACATTAAATGCTTCTCCTATCTGGTTTAGAGGTTTTATTCGCTTTAAAGCCTTTACTCATTACCTACGCCACGTACTGCTCTCGCTTTGGTGTGGGTCTCTTGGCTTCCCCGCATTTTACGCAGCTTTGGGCGCACAGTTCAAGGTATTTCTCTTCGTCTTTGGCGCCGATTGCTTCAGCTGCTTTTTGGCAGAGTTGGCTGGGTTCTGAGCAGCCTTGTTCGCTGCAGAGGTTTGAGATGTACGTGCAGATTTCCTTCACGTCTCTTGGCTCCAGCACGGCTCGGTTGGTGCGGACCATAAGGCACAGTTCTCTTGCCATAACACAGGTTTTAACGTATTTTATGCGTTCTAGAACCTCGGCTCGCAACTTTTTCCGGCTAATCTCCACTTTAAAGTCTCCTGCGGGTGCAAAGGGCACTTAGGCACAAATAGCAGTTTATAGCTTAAAAAGTTGTTGTTAAATGTCACATACTTACGCAACATCATATTGAGAAGAGGAAACGACTTTTCTCTCAGCTGTCTCTTTACCCGAAGCGTTTGCTCAACGCCTTGCGCTCCACGTCTAGAACCGTCTCGTAAAACCTGTCCGTAAGCTTGGGTTCCTTCTCAAGGACTGCCGCAATGTCCTGGGAGCGGACTCGTCTAGCGCTCAAAGCCACCGCTGCCGGTTTGCCGTACCTCGCAATGAGCTCGGCGGTCTGCAGCGCATACGTCTGAAGTCTTTCTTCGGCTTTGGTCAGCTTCTCTCCCTTCTTATCCAGCAGCGGAAACACCTGTTCCTCCTCCACCTTCAAAAGCCCGAGCGCTTGAGAGCCGCAACGCGGGCACTTGGGCTGGTCAGGCAGGTCTTTGATGCGTATCATCTCGCTGTAGTCCCAGTTGCTTGTGCAAATGAAGTTGCCCGTCTCATTCAGCAGCCGCGCTTTGGCTGACTCCACAAGGACGGCGCGCATTCGCTCGGGCGGAATCAGGTCGGTTTTCATGCTGACCCGTTCAATGCCTATGCGCGCAACAGGAGTCGCATTACCGTCGGTCTCCAGCAACTGCAGCTTGATTTCGCCGCTCCGAATCTTGTCCAGAACCTGCACGAGTCCTTCAGCGTCAAGGTCTTTGGTGAACACCTCTTTCAAGCCTTCCTCGTAGATGGGCGTGTTCTCGAAGCTGGTTATCAGCTTCTGCAGGCTCACGTTGCTGAAGTCCGCCCACTTCTTCAAGGCACCGAAACGTCGGGCAACGTGAATCACCCTGCGCTTGAAAAGCCCAGTTTTCACGGTTGATTTTGTCAGCGTGTCTCTGACGGCTTGGTCAGGCATGCCGCGAAGCTCATCGAACACTTCGAGCACGCGGGAGGCGGTGGAGGCACCCATGGTCTGCACGAAAATTCGGTACGGGTCATGCTGCACCACGATGCCGCGTCCAAGCTTGTCTGAAAGAATCTGCCCCAGCAGCTGGGCTAGGGCGCGGTTCGTTAGGGAGCCGAAGTTGGCGTGGATTATGACGAAGTCTTCCCAGTCCTCGAAGACTATTCGAGTTGGCGTGGGCACCGCTAAGCCCGCGTTCACCTGCTCAACCGTCTCCGCCAAAGCACGCAATATCGTGTCGGTGTCCGCTGGGTACTGCCTGCTCAGCAACGTAGCAACTTCTTCAGGTGCGAGTCCTTCGTGGATTTTCTCTTCAACAAACCCTCTTATTGAGGCGAGTTCCTGCGCGATTTCAAACGGCACCGGGATTTCTTCGCCTATCCAGCTTGGTATCGAGCCTGTGGGGTCGTCAACCGGTCTCACGTAGACTTTGTCTTCGGTGGTGTGGATTATCTGCCACGGACTGCCGCGGATGATGAATTTTGTTCCTGCCTTGCCGTACTCCGCCATGAACGCCTCGTCCAAGACGCCGATGGATTGGTCTCTGGATTCGTCAATCACGAGGAACTGTTTCTCCACGGGAATCATGGACAAATTATCGAAGTAGTACTCGAAAAGCGCCTTTGAACGCTGAGGCTTCAACACAACCTGATCCTCGAAAGAGACCCATGCCAACCGTGGAAAACGCCCGTGCATGTACTTGAGCACTTTCTCAACGTCTTCCATCGTCACGTCTTCATAAGGATACGCGTTCCGCACCAACTCCAGAATTTCGTTGAACTCCAGCCGCCTAGTCTTCAGCAATAGCCCCGCTATCTGATGGGTCAGCACGTCGTAAGGCTTAGGCGGAACCGTAACAGGCTCCAACTCCTCTTTTGAAGCGCGCCTTGCAATCACCAGCGCCTCCAACGTGTCGTCGGAGTCCATTCCGATGATGACGCCCTCCGCCACCTTTCCCACGCTGTGCCCAGCCCTGCCCACACGCTGAATCAGCCTGGTGACCTGTCGTGGACTCATGTACTGGATGACGAGGTCGATGCGCCCCACATCAATGCCTAATTCAAGGCTGCTTGTGGCGATTAACCCCTTAAGCTCTCCGCGTTTCAGCCCTGTCTCCGCGGCTATCCGTGACGGCTTAGCAAGCGAGCCATGATGAATTGAGACGGGGAAGTCTATGTCCCAGACTTTGAACCTGCTCGCCAGCACCTCAGACACGGAGCGCGTGTTAGTGAAAAGAAGCACGGATTTGTGCTTGCTCATGTAATCGCGGATTATCCGCAGCCGCGCCGCCACCTCTGGATGAGTGTAAAGCCGCCCTGACAGCCGCACATCCTCGTCGGTGGGGACGGGGAAAATTACCTGCAGATGCATCAGCTTGGCGACGGGCACAGGGATAATTTCGACTTTTCGCTGGTCGCCTACAAGGAACTGCGCCACCTTGTCCGGCGTGCCTATAGTGGCGGATAAGCCTATCATCTGGAAATCTTTGCCGATGAGGTTTCTGATGCGTTCCAGAGCGAGAGATAGTTGGCTGCCGCGTTTGCTGTCCGCCAGTTCGTGCACCTCGTCGATTATGACCCACCGCAGGCTCTGCAGGTGCTGCCGCAGAAGCCAGCCGGACAGGATGGCTTGCAACGTCTCGGGAGTGGTTATCAGGATGTCAGGCGGACTTCGCGACTGCCGTGTTCTCTCTCGGGTGTCGGTGTCGCCGTGCCTGACCGCCAGTTTAATGTCGAGGTTGTTGCACCACCATTCCAGCCGCTCCAAGAGGTCGCGGTTTAAAGCCCGCAGCGGCGTGATGTACAGCACCTTAATGCCCGGCAGATGCTGTTCCTGCAGCAGCATGCTGAGCACTGGGAGGAAGGCGGCTTCGGTTTTGCCCGTTGCCGTGGGCGAGATAAGTAGCACGTTTTTGCCTTCGAGAATCTTCGGAATCGTTTTCTCCTGGGGCTCAGTTGCCTTTGGGAAACCTTTCTGTTCCACGAGCCTTCGAACTGGCTTCACAAGCATGTCAAAAACGCTTTCAGAAGATTCTTGCAATGTGGTGCGCCCTCAGGTGCAGAGAACATTAGCGGAGAATCAACAGTAAAAACGTTTTGGCGCGCTTAATTTAATTCAGATATTTTCTTCGGGGGCAGAAGGCGGAGAGGTGGGTGAAATATTTTCGACTCTTTTATAGGTTTTGTATCCTACATAGCTGCCTGCTGCGGCTTCAACTATCATTATTGGAATCATCACAGACATTACGGGAATAAACCAGATTTCTATTACCTCTTGAATGGGAGCAAATAAGGCAAGGAACGGCAGAAGCCATAATGGAAGTGTTGCCCAATGATACACTTGAGTAAGAAGTATCCACCAAAATAACCTGTTCTCCTTCTTGAAGTATCCGTAAAAGCTATTGAAAACTATGTCAACAATAAACGAATTAAGTATTGCAGCCATTGCAGCTGGCGGCGTAAAAGTTGGAATGAATGGAAAAGCAATTAAGCTGAAAAGCAAACCTTGCGCAAAAATTCTCCATCGTCTTCCTTCGTACATTAGAAAGGCAACAGACTGAATAATAGAATAGACTATAGTAAAGGCGTATCCAATTCCGGGAACTCCAGTAATCAAACTGGGAACCTGACCTATCAACGCCTGAAATACAAAGGTCAGAACGGCAAACATTACGATTAATGCCAAGTCTCTGCTAGTCTTCATTCCGAATCCCTATAGATTGAACTCCTCATTAAGATTCAATAAAATCCTTTGGTTAATCAGCTTTGCCTTAGTACTTACTGTTGGGAGGCAGGGGGGTATACAGTGATAACAAGCTCTCTGGCTAGTCTGCCGTCTGTACCTGGTCCTGAGTACTTCGATGATGGGTGAAAGAAGGTTACAAACGCCTCTAAACCATTGTACTCCCATTTTTGTTTGAAACCGCTAGGAAAGAACAGTTTCATGGCGCCGGAGTTAACCTCGCCATATCCCTCAAAAAGCAAGCAACAAGGAGGCAGAGTGTATTTCCCAGAAAGCAGCGGAATCGACCTAGTCCAGCCAGCAAAGAGAACATTTCCATTCGCTTGCACCTGAAACTCGCTTTTTTTGAAGGCCTGAATGTTTGCGGCAGCAGGAGTGCCAGCAGCAGCTGTCTTTGCAAAATTCCTGTCGATTAGGGGGCGGTTTTGGATGTGAGCCACAGGCATGAAGGCTTTACCCATCGGTGTGCCAAGCTCTAAAAAGATACGTAGCCAGTTTTGAGCTCCGAAAGAAGACTTGTCATTCAGGCTAAATACTTGGATTATCATTTCTGGCAAATTTAGGTATTCAGGTGGGTGGATAACGGCGATTGCTTGTTTGCCGTATAATACAGCTTTTTCCTTTTCTGGACTCTTGACTAGGTGTTTCTTTGCGTTATTTATTTTGTCTAAGACTTCTTTTTCTGTTACCGCTCTTGGCTTTCTCTCGATTGGAAAACCAAGCCTTCTGTATGGGCTATCTGGTCTGTCTGGTCCGTAAGTGTAAGCGTCTTCAGAAGGAGAGCGTAATCTAGCAGTGGGAGGCGGGATTATAGATTCGAGCATGATTGGCGATGGAACACGTGCATTCCGCCAGAGGTCGTCCAACATAACCCTAACTTTGCCCACATATTCAAAATCGTCGCTGTAAACTGGCTTCTCCAGAGGCGATACTCCTTTGAACTCTTCCTGACCTGACAAGGGTATCTTAAATTGGAAAAGATGTTTGCCATCAACAACCGTCGTCCCCATGTGACTTGTAGCAACGTGTCTTACTTCACAGAATTCTGATAACTGATTCGCAACTTCGAAGTTTTCTTTAGTTATTGGAGCCATGATTTTGACAGAGACGCCTCGCTTCTTCCATTCTTTGAGCGGGGGCTTGCTCTCCCAAAACCTAAGGAGATTACGTGATGAAATCATCATTATGATATCCTTGTCAGCCGAAAGAAGGGTTTTCTTGTATTCTTCCTCAGAATCTTCCACGTCTTTAATGTAGGTGAGAGCTGTTGGTTTGCCATTTTCGACCTGTGCCATTTTTGTTTGTAAGTCTGTGGAGTTGCGCCATAAATCCTCAAAGATAGCCGTGAAAGTCTTGACCAGCGACTTGCAGTTTGTCCAAAGACAAATTTGATCCTTTTCAGCCATTTCCGTTCTCGATGTGAAGAACAAGATCTCCTTGTTGTCCCGTGTGACCATCCTAGGAAACAGACTCAAACCTAAATCCGGGTTTCTTGCTTTAAGATTGAAACTGGCTTTAGGCACTCTCCCCATCACTGCTTTCAAAGCGTTTAGATTCTGTTTGGAAATTTCGGTGAGAAAGCGATATTCTATTTGAGATCTTAAAGGATGATTGAAGGCGACATCTAGAACACCAAAACGGTCAGCTTGCATCAAATCTAAAACTGTAGTAGCCACTGACAGTTGGTGCTCGGTGTCCCTGATGATTTGGGCTATTTTTGAGTAGATGTGTTTGTTTCCTTTGATTACTACAAACTTTTCTAAAGGTTCGGGGCTGCGTTTTTTGTTCATGTAATCAAGCAGGTCTCTTTTGGCGTCCTTGATGAGGGCAACTTCCTCTTGCTTAGCCTTGACAACCGAGTCTATAACGTTCTCGAAGGGAACTATTGATAAGCGAGATGGGAAATCTAGTGTTGCTTCCACGAAGCCTTTTGCTTGAAGCCTCCGCAGAATCCGGAAAACCTGTGCCTTGTCCTTTCTGAGTAATCGGGCGATTTCGGTGCCTTTACGAACGTCATGCCGGGCAAGAAAAATGTAGACTTCGGCTTCCTTTTCAGTTAAGCCAGAATTCCTGAGAACTTTCTTTATAGTTTCCTCGCCCAACTCAGCCGCCGTCCCAGGTGATAGACTTTGTCCCTCACTCAAATCTAAGTAGTAAACACACTTTAATTGATTTTCGATGATTGAAACGCAAATTCAGATCAAATCAGCGAGAAAAAGGAGGTGGAAAAAGTGAAAAGAAAGACTACTTTAATTCTTACCATATCATTGTTGGTTCTGCTTTCAGTATCGTCCGTTATAGCAATATCTCAGGCGTGGTGGCCAATGAAACACAAGCCAGAATATGTAGGATATACCTTAGAAATCATTAACGGTGAAGGCCCACTTACTTACATTGATACTAGTGACCTTCCAAACATCATATTTGAAGGCGTTTCTGGAGATATAGTAGAATGCACTGTCACGATAGATGATAAGGTGTATACTTACCCTGACGATTTCAACTATAGTCACAGCTATCATTTGGAATTCAATGCCATGACTGGTAAGGGCTTTCTTAGAAGTGAGGCTATTATAACTTTTAACTTACCTGGGCATCCAACAATTACGACTTGGATAGTATCTCAAGCTTCAGGTATCCGACTGTATCCTAACGGAACATACATTACCCCAGAAGAAGTAAAATACGAAAGCAGGTTTGAAGTAAGCGGTACCAAACAGTTCAACAAAGTTGAAGGCTTCGGACTAGGTGAAGCATATCTCATGCCACCAGAATATACGAAGAATTATGCAAACAACCTAGGCTACATCAAAGGCTGGCCTCTCTAACAAACAAGCAGCTTACAAACATGTTCCCTTTTTTTCAGTTTTACTAATAAAAAGGATGCTGTTAGATTGAGTAAAGACTGGATGCTTAGAACCCTCGTGAAACTCGGTTTCACCGAGACAGACGCACAAGTTTACGTTTTCCTTGCAGCTGAAGGTCCACAAAAAGCAAAAGACGCGACTGAAGCGTTAAAACTGCACAGGAGTCAGACCTATCGCAGCCTGAAAAACCTGAAGAGCCAAGGCATAATAAACTCTTCTCCCGAACACCCCGCACGTTTTTCAGCAGTACTATTCGAAAAAGTCCTAGAACTATTAATCAAGGCCAGGACAGAACAGCAAAAGGCGCTGCAAGAAAGCAAAAAAGAACTACTATCCGCTTGGAAATCTATAACTAAGAAAGACGCACCAAAAAGCTGATGTGTACAAGATTTTGCAACGCAGCAAAACTTTTCTCAAACGTTTTGGCACGCTTAACCAATTCGCGTATGCGCCTTATCAGGTAGACGGAGGATACGTGGTTGCAACATAATCTCTAGCGAAGAACCCATCGGTGCCTGGACCCGAGTACTTTGATGAAGGGTGAAAGAAAGTTACAAACGCCTCGAAACCGCTTCTTTCTATTTCGGTCCTGTAGCCTGACTTGGAAAGCATAGTGTACATGTAGGTCTTAACGTCACCATAGCCTTCAATCAGCAAGCACGCAGGCGGAAGAACATTAGATGTATGAGGCAACGGGATTGGAACGGTCCAACCTGCAAAAAGAGTGTTACCGTGTATCCGTATTTGCAACTTGTCCTTTTTAATCAACTGAACATTTCCTCCTGCTGGAGTGCCAGCCAACCAAGATTTCCAAATATCCTGCGCCTTCGGGTTGTCACCGACGTAAGCCACGGGCACGTAAGCCTGACCTTTTGGCGTCTCAAGCCACAAGTAAATCAGCATAGCATCCTCCGCTCCAAACGCCGAGTGCTTTTCAACATGAAAGACCGAAATCACCATGTCAGGCAAATTTATGTGGTCTGGGGGGTGGATAACAGCGTTTGCCATGCTGCCAAACAACCTCAAATCTTTTGACTGGCTCTCCCCTGGGAACTTTGGCGCGTTAATGATTTTGTTTAAAACGTCTTTTTCTGTTGTTACCTCGGATTGTTTCCGCTCTTCAAAGCTAATACCGCTCATCTTTTCGAAGTAAGAAGGATAATTTCTATCATTAGAACGCGGAAGGCTCAGCTCACGAGATTGCCTCAGAATCGACTCTACCGTGACGGGTGATGGAACGCGAGCATTTTTCCAGAGGTCGTCCAACATGTTTTTCATTTTTTCCACGTATTCAAAATCATTGGTGTAAAAGATGCTTTCAAAATGCGGCGCCGACACGTGCGTTCCTTTGTCTGCAGCAGAGGTCTTAAACTGGAAGAAGTGTTTTCCATCAACTATTGTAGCTTCTGGATAGTTTAAGGGAACATGCTTGACCGCGCAGATTTTTGAAAGCTGTTCCGCCGCTTCCAAGTTCTCGCTGACTATTGGCGCCATGATTTTGACGGTGACGCCTTTTTCAGCCAACCCTTTGATAAACGACATATCCTTGCAGTATCCAACAAGACCTTCTGAAGAAGTCAACAACACAATTTCCTCTTCGGCACACTGAACAGTCGCCGCATAATTCTTTCTGGCTTCCTTCCCATCGCTGAAAACACACGTCTTTGGCGAAAGTTTACCTGTCTTGATTTCCGAAATCTTTTCGCGGACATCGGTGGAGTTACGCCATAAATCGTCGAAAACCGCAGTAAACGCTTGAACCAGAGACTTGCAGTTTGTCCAAAGGCACAAATCGTCCTTTTCCATCTTACCAGTTTTTGGTGTGGCTGTAAAGAACAGGATTTCCTCGTTGTCTCTTGTGATCATTCTTGGAAACAGCCTTACGCTTAAATTCGGGTTTTTAACCTTAAAATTGAACCCTTTTTTAGGCATCCTCTCCAGAAGCGCCTGCAGAGCGTTCAGGTTTTGTTCGGATAGTTCGGTTAGAAAACGGTACTGAATCTGTGATTTCAAAGGATGAGTGAAGGCAACGTCGAAAACGCCGTAGCGGTCGGCACGCAGTAAGCTTGGAACAGTCGTTGCTATCGATAGCAGGTTTTTAGTGTCTCGAATTATCTTGGAAAATTTCGAGTATATCCTTTTGCTACCTTTAAGCAACACAAACTTTTCCAAGGAAGGCTCAGCTTGGCTCTTTTTCCTCAACTGGTCAAGCAAGTCTTTCTTGGCTTTCTCTATGAAGGCAACTTCCTCTTTCTTAGCTTTAACAACCGACTCTAGAATATTCTCGAAGGGAACAACCATGTAGCGGGTGGGAAACTCCAGCGTCGCCTCCACGAAACCCTTGGTTTGCAACCCCTTTAGGATGCGGAAAATTTGCGCCTTGTCCTTCTTCATAAGCTTGGCAACTTCGGTGCTCTTGAGGGGGTCATGTTTGGCAAGGAAAATATAAACCTCTGCCTCTTTCTCAGTCAATCCAGCACTTTTAAGAACCGTTTTTATGGTTTCCTCGCCCAAAACAACCACTTTCCCATGGCACCGTTGATAGACCTTGTCAATCGTCACCATTAAAGTAGACAGCACAAACATAATTGATTTTCGATGACTCGAACCGAATTTCAAATCAAGCACGCAACAAAGGAGGTGAAACAAAGGTGAAAAGAAAGACTGCTTTAATTGTTACAGTGGCTTTGTTGATGGTGCTTTCAGCATCATCCGTAATTGCAATATCACAAGCGTGGTGGCCTCAAAAACTTAAGCCGGAATACGTGGGCTTCGATCTCAAAGTTGTTTATGGGCCCGTCACTGTTACCTATGTTGATGCTAGTGGTGCTCCCGGGCTCGTCATAATTGAACATGTCATTGAAAGCGCTGTAGAGTGCACCCTAACGATAGATGACAAGGTGTATTCTTACCCTGACGATTTTAGCATCGCCGTCACACATCATGTCGAGTTAAACGCTCTCACTGGAAACGGGTTGGTTAGAACTGTCGGAACCTTTACCTTCAAAATGCCTGGGAAACCAACTCTAACGTATTGGGGAGTAGCGCGAATTACAGGTCTATGGCAAACACCTGAGGGAACACTAGTTAATCCACAAGATTTCAAGGGACAAGGCGAATTCCAATTAAGCGGTACCAAACTGTTCAACAAGGTGGAGGGCTTTGGGCTTGGAGACACGATTTTCAACCCGCCAGAATATACAAATCAATATGTCCACCAAATCGGCTTTCTCAAAGGCTGGGCGCTCTGACATAAAAGCAGCTTCAAACATTTTCTCCCTTTTTCAGTTTCACCCTTCAAAAGGCTGATGGTAAATTGAGTAAAGACTGGATGCTTAAAACTCTCGTAAACCTTGGCTTCACAGAGACAGACGCCCAAGTATACGTCTACCTCGCAACAGAAGGACCACAAAAAGCAAGCGATATAGCCGAAGAACTACAAATTTACAAGCTGCACCTGTACCGCATCCTAAAAAACCTACAAAGCAAAGGCATCATAAACGCTTCACGCGAATATCCAGCCCGTTTCTCAGCAGTTCTGTTCGAGAAAGTCCTAGACCTGCTCATTGAAACCAAGATGGAACAAAAGCAATCCTTAGAGGAAAACAAGAAAGAACTCCTTGCCACCTGGCGCTCCATAACTAAGAAAAGACCACCGAAAAACTAGCATAGCGCAAAAGCTTTCAACCCGCATCATAAAGGGAAGCCAAACTCGAATGATTTATTTTTCTTTGAATAGGGGAGGGGGGGTCGCCTCAGAGCGAGGAGGCTTTTCTAGGCGCAGGAACCGCAGGTTGAAGCTATATATAATGGGGTATAGACAAAAAATCGCATAAGAGGCTGTGCGAATCGCAAAAGGTAACGTTTTTTCACAGGCTACCAGCGCGCCATGCAACCGAAGTTTGGAGAGCTGTTGCTTCAGTAAGAGCCGTTTCCATGAGAACATTGTTGCGTCTTTTGCGTGTATTGTGTTTACAGTGTT
>Ga0210077_1000296_pt1 | contig 20526 bp, 25 predicted proteins | sample RushMan_CattailN_5_FD_185556 | JGI IMG/M metagenome (GOLD analysis project Ga0210077, IMG submission 185556) | Wetland microbial communities from San Francisco Bay, California, USA, that impact long-term carbon sequestration -... | ecosystem: Environmental > Aquatic > Marine > Wetlands ... | reverse complement strand
TGAAACGATGAAAATCATGTTCGCAGAAATCGTCTGGTCGCCCACCCGCATGGTGTAGTCGCCCGTGAACTCGCCCTGCTCCTTGAACCACTTCATGTCGGGGGTGGCTTCCACCGCATGCGCCTGCGAGTTAGAGTCGCCGTTGACGAGCGTGTGCATCCGCGTCATAATATTCTGGAAGTCGATGGAGTCTATGGTGGCGTTGACGCCGAGTTTCCCAGCCTCCCGCGCCATGGTTGCCACGTCAGCGGGGTAGATGAGCATCTTTGAGGGCACGCAGCCGCGGTTTATGCAGGTGCCGCCCATCGGTCCATTATCCACGACGGCGGTTTTGAACCCGTTCTCCACCGCGGTTGAGGCGACAATCATTCCTGAGCCTGTGCCGACTACGAGGACATCAAAACGTTCCATAACAAAACCTCTACAGGTACAGAGATGCGGAGAAGCCAAATAAATCTTTCAACGTCTCGCTCGCGTTCTTGGGCTGGACTTTCTTTGCTGTAAAAATTCAGAATGTCCGGGTGGCGTAATCACACACCATGACCCAGTAGAAAACGAATACGGTTCAGGTTTAGATTCTTTTTCAACGTCTTCGAGAATCCACGCAAACAACGTTTTTCTCCCCTTAGCATACTTGTCCAAAAAGTCGTTGGCTAGATGTTTATCATTATACTTCTTCAGGTCTTCCACAGTCATTTCAACGGAATCAATTATTCTCGCATACCCGACACTGCGTTTAGTTTTCGTATTGCCTAAGGATACGCGACCTCTAAACCTAGTATTTGTCCGCCTTATCTCCCAAGTCTTTTTTCCGCTGAGAATCGGGTTTACCCACTTATCAGCTATTTTGAGACACTTCGTTCCTAATCCCTTAGGAACCAAAAATAATGAATTGATATGTAGCAGTTATGAAAGGGCGATAAAGAGCTAAAATCCACCAAAAACAAACCTGTGCAACTTCGTAACTTAGCAGTATCTCGGGCTGGAAACTCTTTTATCGGGCGCCCTGAGGATATTACTGTGTGATTGTTATGTCTGAAGCTAAGAAGGCAGAAGAGGAAAAGAAGAAAAAATACTACTATTACGGAAAGAAAGAGAAAAAAGCCGAAGAAGTCAAGAAGTAGCGCCGCCGCCGAGAAAACGTGGAATGCCCCTTTTGTCGTGGACAGGGTCGAAGTGGTCAAGCTCCCCCTTCTCCACGGGAACCACAACCCGCGACACTAACCCGTGCAGGCTGTAAGGCAGCCGAATCAAACGCATATCACCCGCGGTCACCCACTCGTCAATCTGGAACCCTTTTCTTTTCACTTCCCTGGCGAGGGCACGTCTTTTTCTGGGGCTGAACGCGTAAGCTTCAGGGTCGAAAACGTGAATGTGATAGCCCCTGCCAGAATAGACGACTCGCAAGTTCGCGAATTCCCGTTCAAGGTGCTCGTACAAGCCGATTGCCTGCTGCTTAACCATGTCAAGCTCCAGCTTGCAGAAGCCCAAGCCCTGCCCGCGCCGCATCTTATCCGCCAGCGTGCCGTGAATCGGGCAAGTGATGTTTTCTGGGTCGAGGTCGAACGCGAGCTCCTGACCAGTCTTGCGGTCGTTGCTGTCGTAGACGTTTCGGTCGTAATAAGCGGCTTCGGGCAGGAACTCGGTCATGTAATCACGTACATCCTCTAAGCCCTTGTAGTCGTCGATGATTATGGTGGTGCCAGCGTCTTCACGGTACTTTTTGGGGAAGATGCGAGTGTGCCTGCCGATGACGACGGCGAACTTTACTTTGCCCCTGACCAGCTCAAGCCACTTCTGCACTTTTTCGAGGCTGAACTCTGAAGTGTAAAACTCCCTGCGCTCCTCAAGCGTTGCGTATCGCATGCCACGCGGCAAATGGTACTTAGCCATGCAGACCACTATGAGTTCTAAAGCAAATGATTTACTAAACGGTTATTTTTCTCCTTTGATGATGCCGATGGTTCCCAGAATAAACGGCACCTTTAGCGCCCGTGGAATAAAGTCAGCGTCTCGGGTTTTAACAAACTCAACTCTGCTTACACCCCAGCTTTTGATGGTGGCGATTAAGTCATCAACTTCGCCGAAAACCTGCTTAAACAGGAACTCGTCTTGGAAAGAGAATTTTCCGCCCTTCTTGACAACCCGTAACGCTTCACGGATAAGTTCCCGCTTGTCTTTGGCGTCGCTGACCTCGTGGAACACGAAGTTGCTCACTGCCGCATCAAAATAGCCATCCTCAAACGGCAAAGACACGGCACTGGCTTTCTGGAACGTCACACGCTCGCTCACGCCTTCAGCCGCCGCGTTCCTTTCGCAAACGTTTTTTGAATATTCCCACCGTTTCCCCCAATAATCAATTCCGATAACCTGAGCTTCAGGGTATTTCTGCGCGAGCTTGACGGTAAGGGCGCCGTTTCCGCAACCTATGTCTAGCGCTTTTCCTTCGCCGCTCCAATCCAAATTCGCCAACACAAGCGACCAGACGCGGTTCTGCACGTTTCCGCCCTGAGAAGAGAACTGATATCGAACGTACAGAAAATATACCGCAACGAGGAGGAACAGCGCAGCAGGAACCGCCAAAACCCAGAAGATCAAGCCCAAACCCAAAAAGACCAAACCTACAAAACCAAACATGTAGATGATTCTTTTTGAAACCCAATTACCATACTCTGGCTTTGACGACATTGGACCGCTTATACCTCCTTCTCCCCAATTCGTTATGCCCCTGAATACGTATATAAAATTTTGAAATGAGACAAGTCGCCTCAGCAGAAAAACTAATATTCGCCTGTCATTACGAATTATGAATAGGTGAAATTTTTGCCGATAGACCCTGATTTTCAGAAGAACCGAAAAGTTGCTGGAGAACACAACGGACACAAAGTCTGGGGACCCGTAGAACCACCAACGAAGCTGGGCATCCACGGAACCAACGTTGCCGTAGACTGGGACGTATGCGTCGGAGACGGCGTGTGCATCGACGTTTGCCCCGTGTCGCTCTACGACTGGGCAGACTCGCCGGGACATCCGACTTCAGAGAAGAAATCCGACCCAGCACGAGAACCCGACTGCATACAATGCTTAGCCTGTGAGATGCAGTGCCCGACTCAGGCGATAAAAATCACGCCCCCATAAAGACAATGTAAGCGCTGACTATTGCGGCGCTTTCCACTTTTTCTCAAGTCCATCGCTCCCAGCTAAACAGTTATATTCGCGTTAACGAAAAGAATAGCACGTGGAAACCATGCAATTTTCCAAAGTCACAGGTGACAAAAAACATCACAAAGTCGTCCTTTACGCCCTCAGCACATGCGTCTGGTGCAAAATGACCAAGCAATACCTGCAAGACAACGGCGTCGAATACGACTACATCGACGTTGACCTCTGCACCGAAGAGGACAAGCAGAAAATCCGCCAGGACATCCAAAGCAAAGGCGGACCCCTGAGCTACCCCACCACCATAATAGACGACAAAGTCGTTGTGACAGGTTTCCGCAAAGACCTGCTCAAGGAGGCGCTTGAAATTTGACCCCAATAACAATTGAACAAGTGCGAAAAAGAGCCGAATCCGACGCAAAAACCTTCGGCTACTACCTGACCCCTGACCCCGACCTGCTCCAAGGCTTGCTAGACGGGTTGAAAATAAACGAAGACCGCTACGGTTACCCCTCATGCCCCTGCCGACTCGCGTCAGGCAACTTCGACATCGACCGAGACATAATCTGCCCCTGCGACTACCGAGACCCCGATGTCGCAGAGTTCGGCGCATGCTACTGCAGACTCTACGTCACCAAAGACGTTTATGAGGGCAAGGCTCCGTTGCCCACGGTTCCCGAACGGAGACCGATGGAGAAGCAGTCAAGAGCCTTCGCGTCCCCAGCGCCAGCGGAAGCGAAACCCGCGGCGGCAGCAGCCGAGGAAAAAGAGGAGTACGTCAAGATTGGGCCGAAACTGTGGTACTGCAAACAGTGCGGCTACGTGGTTTTCAGGGAGGAGCCGCCCTACATCTGCCCGATATGCAAGGCAAAAAGGGAAATGTTCGCCGAGATAAAAACACGGATAGATTTCCTCGGATAACCGCCCTTGTCCCCTTTATTTCGAAACTTCCACTTCGATTTTTTTCCAGTCCTCTTTTATGCCCTTCAGCGCGTTCACGCCGCTAACTACCATTCCAGTCAAGATCTGTTCAACAAAATCGTTAAGCGGTATCTCCACGCCGTCAACCATAAGCTTCATCTTCAACCAACGTCACCTCACACTATGCTTTAAAGGGCGGACAGTAAAAGTTTTTGTAGAAAGAAAACGCTCATACACAGAGAGAAGGCGCTTATTGTGAAAAAACCTGAAATTTACTTGGAACCCAAAGCCCGAGCCCTCAAAATAATCGAACTACTCGAGAAAGAGCACGCGGACGCGAAAGTTGCCTTGCACCACTCGAACCCACTGGAGCTGCTCGTGGCAACCATGCTCTCCGCCCAAAGCACAGACGAAACAGTAAACAAAGTAACCAAGAACCTGTTCAAAAAGTACACGAAGCCAGAAGACTACGCCAACATTGACTTGAAGGAACTTGAACAGGACATCCGGTCCACGGGCTTCTACCATAACAAAGCCAAAAACCTGCAGAACGCGGCCAAAATGCTGGTGGAGAATTACCACTCGCAAGTGCCCAAGACCATGGAGGAACTAGTTGAGCTGCCAGGAGTGGCGAGGAAAACCGCCCACATCGTCTTAACTAACGCTTTCGGCGTCGTCGCTGGCGTAGCGGTGGACACCCACGTGCGCAGGCTCTCTCAGCGGCTGGGGCTCTCCGAGAATGACGACCCGAACAAAATAGAACAAGACCTCATGCGCATCGTTCCGAAGGACAAGTGGATGCGAATCACGGACCTGCTGATTTTCCACGGCAGACGCGTATGCACCGCCAAAAAACCCAACTGCGCCGGATGCGTGCTGAACAAAATCTGCCCTTCTGCCTTCACCTTCGGTTAGGGAACGCTACCAATTTATAGGTGAATTCTAATCCTTACACCTGAGAAGTGTTTTGGAAATGCCAAACCAGGTCAAGGTTGGAGACAAGGCGCCTGATTTTACGCTGCCTGACACTGACATGAAGCAGCGCAGCTTGAAGGAGTTTCTCGGCAAGAAAATAGTGCTGGCTTTCTTCGTCGGCGCTTTCACATCTGTATGCACCAAAGAGATGTGCGCCTTCAGAGACTCCATGGCGCGACTCATCGACCTTAAAGCTCAAGTTATCGGAATAAGCGTGAACGACCCTTTCTCGAACAAGGAGTTCGAACAGAAAAACAGGTTGACATTCCCCATTCTGAGCGACTATAACCGCGACGTTATAAAAACCTACGGTGTTGAGATGCATAACTTTGCAGGGCTAGACGGCTACACTGTTGCGGAACGCTCCATATTCATCTTGGACAAAAACGGTATAGTGCGCTATGTTTGGATGTCAGAAGACCCAACGGTTGAGCCTGACTACAAGAAGATAGAGAAAGCGCTCGCACAAATCTGACTGTGAGTTGCCGATTAGCGCGGCTGTTGACTGTTTTCTTTTTCTCCAACATCGTTTCGGAACTCTGAACCGCACATAAGAGTTATTAGTCCCCGTAAATCATTCTGAATGTCCAACGGTGACTTGCTGAGTGTCCTTTGAAATTCAAGAATTACCCGATGTTATAAGAGTCATAATCCTGTTAAACCTCAGCAAAGGCAACCCTATCCAGAAATCTCGGCTCAAACGCAGAATTGACAGAGTCTGTGTGGGCCACGCCTGCGTCGAAATGGCGGACCTTGAAGAAACCTTGCAGGAAATGAGTTCTGAGGGATTAATTACGCAGCATGATGACACCGTGCAGCTGACTAAGCAAGGCGTCAAGCTGAGCAAGGAATGGGAAAGTCTTCTGCTGAAAAAGGAGCCAATCCTTGAGATTGTAGCGGGACTAGTTGACGGCTCAATCACTGGCATAGTTGTTATTATCTCAGCGTTCATAGCCGCGCTAACCGTTAAGGCGGCAATTTTCGCCGCTTTCTTAACCCTGAGCGCCGTCGCCATAACCAACTTTTCCAGTTTCCTTCTGGGCGGTATCACCGAGGATTTAGCGGACATTTTGACCTTGCAGAACTTGATGAGCTACAGCCTGAGCGACATTCCAGACAAGAAGGAACGGGACAAATCGCTTATGCTCGTTAACAAGCTATTCACCCTGCTGGATAAGGAGATACACAGGTCGAACCTTTACGCGGCGATAATATGCGGCACCACCACCTTCATCGCAGGCAGCATACCAATAGTAACGTATATCGCCTTGGTGCCTCCCCTCAACTTCATCCTGTCATTAAGTCTAGTCGCCATCATAGTCGGTGTTTTTCTGACTCGTTACCGCTCCAAAAAAACCCGCGTAAACTGGAAGATAACGTTCTACGAGACCATCGCAATCGTAATAATCGCAACAGTTGCGTCCGTGATTATAGGCGGAATCGCATAAGCAAGCGGCTAACGCAAGCGGCGGTGCTCAACCATGATGCACTTATCCATAACCACCTTTAATCCTGCTTTCCGCGCCGTTTCCGCCGCTTCTTCATTAACTATACCCAACTGCATCCAGAACACGTAAGGCTTCCCAAACTTCCGCTTTAGAGCAACGGCTTGCGCCACTATTGGCGGCACATCCTCGGCGGGTCTGAAAACGTCAACAATTTCAATGGTTTTCTGGATTTCCGCCGGAATGTCCAGCAGGCTTTTGTAGCTTTTTTCGCCCAAGATTTCATCGGCGAACGGGTTAACTGGGATTATGCGGAAGCCCTGCCTTTTCAGGTATTCACTTACGATGTGGCTGTCTTTGTCTGGTTCTCGGGAAAGCCCCACTACTGCAACGGTCTTGTACTTGGTGAGGATTTCTTCGATTTTGTTTTGGCTCAAAATTCTTCTGCCTCTGCAGGTTGAAGATGGGGGTTACGGCGATTCGCGTAACTTCAGCTCGAAGAAGTGTTCTCTTCCGTTGCGGAGGGCGTAGATTCTGACGTTGTCACCGACTTTTCTGTTGTGCAGTTCCTTAACCAAGTCTTCTATGCGGCGGGTTTCCACGCTGTCGATTTCCAGAATTATATCCTCGTCTGCCATCCCACCGTCTTCTGCTGGGCTTCCTTCAGCCACTTTCGTGACGAACACTCCGTGACCTACTGGTAAACCGTAGTACCGCGCTATCTCCGGTGTTAGGCTTAATCCGATTATGCCCAGCCATGGTCTCTTTGCGGCTCCCTCGCTCATAATGCTCTGGGTGCACGTTTTTGCTCCGTTGATGGGGATGGCGAAGCCTATGCCTTGTGCAAAAGGAATAATCGCCGTGCTTATGGCAACCACCTTGCCTTCCAAATCCACCAGTGGCCCGCCGCTGTTTCCGGGGTTGATGGAGGCGTCGGTTTGGACTAGGTTTTCTAAGAGTCCCCTTTCGGATTCGATGGTGCGGTTTGTGGCGCTGATTACGCCTGAGGTGACGCTTGGTCCCCCTGCCAAGCCGAATGGGTTTCCAATGGCGAACACTCTTTGACCGACTCGCAGCTTGTCTGAGTCGCCGAGTTCTGCGGCTGGGAGGTTTTTGCCTTTGACTCTGACGACGGCGATGTCGTGTGCAGTGCATGAGCCTACTATGGTACCTTCCAGGACTGCGTTGTTCCAGAGGGTTACGTTGATTTTCTCGGCTCCGCCGACCACATGATTGTTGGTGAGGACTAGCCCTTTGGAGTCGATTATGGTGCCTGAGCCCATGCCTGCGATGGGCACGGCTTGGTAGAAGATGTTGTGGACAAGTTTCACGGTGCTTATGTTGACGACGCTTTTGCTTACCTGCTCGATGGTGTCGAGAGCTTTCTTCTCATCGTACGAGGGCAACTCGTTTCGCCTCGGAACATTCTTTGGCGCCGTTTTTAATAAGCTTTCAAAGGTTTCAGGCTACACGGAGTTGCAGAAGGTGCATGATTCTGCCCAGTTCTTGTGCATCTTCTCCTTGCAGAGCTGGCACATTAGCCCTTTCTGGCGGATTGTTTCGCAGGTGGCGCAGAAAAGCTGGAGGATTTCCTTCTTTTTATGGGGCTCGTAGACCAGAAACGTGGTCATTTTCTCTATGAGTTCGTTTACTTCGGGCACGTTTTCAAGTGTTATGCTGTTGCCTCTGCCTTTGGTGACGTAGCGGCTTACGGCGGATTGGGATAATCCGAGGATGTCTGCGGCTTGTTTTTCTTTCATTCCGTGTTTTTCCACGATTGTTCTTGCCATGAGGGCTTTTACGGCGGGCAAAACTGTTTTTACTCCTACTTCGCAGGGCAGCAGCATTTTATCACCAGATTTAGTTATTATTTGGGAAAACGTATATAAATATGACGTGTGTCATGCTTTTTATGACGTGTGTCATGACGGGAACAACAATAAATTTTCGCACCCAATCTCTCACTCCTTTACCCGTCGCGACACCGTCGTCAAAGTAAAGGGGAAACACCAACGCGAAGCGTAACATTAACGGCTGGAAACACGGAAAGGAACAGCGACCTGACAGAACTGCTTAAGTCGCTGGATGCTGAATGCCGCAACTGCGCGCCCCTAAACCCACTTGAATGCGTTACTCGCTGTAACGTCTGGAAACTCAAAAACGAGCTGAGACAACTCCGCGAAACCATGGACACCCCACACTTCGTCAAAAACCTTTTCAACGTCCTCAAAAACGAGACGCGGCTGCACATCTTGAAATCCATCGTGAAAGGTCGCTACAGCGTGAGCCAAATCCAACAGGAACTCAAAAAGGAAGGCTGGATACACAGCCAAGACACAATCAACGAGGAATACCTGCACCCTCTGATGGAAGTCGGGCTTGCCGCCGAGACCCAAGAACATTATTACGCCACCACGTTCGGAGGCAGACTCACCGAAGTACTCGGCAATTTCCCTGAATTCGCAAACGTTCTACCCGCCCACTCCGAATGCTACGAAGAAGCCCTGCTGAGTGCTTTGCTTTCGGGACCCAAGACCTTCGAAGAAGTGGAAGCGTTAATCTCGCCGAAAATCGCCTCGCGCATACTGAAACGGCTCAGAACAGTGGAGTTGATAGAAACTCCGGAAGACAGGGACTACATATTCTTCTTCAGGTCAAAGCGCGACCCAGGCAAAGAAACGCTTTCGTCCACAGAGCAAAAAGTCTACGAGAGCATCCGAGAAGAGGGCATCTCCGCGAAGAAACTTGCCGAGAAAGCCGAGCTTTCGATGCGCCGAACCTACAAGTACCTGAGAGGCTTGAAAGGTAAGAAACTCGTGTTCACGAGGAAGACGCCGAAAGCTTACGGGCTGACCGAGAAAGGCGAAAGCTTAGCCACAGTGCTTAAGGACCTTCAAAACCTTGTCGAGGATGTTTGGAACTCGTCGGAACAGGTTTTTGACAGCGAAAACTCCTGATTAACTGAAAAGGCTCCGTGGATAGACCCCTCTATAGGGTCTGCAATGAATTTCTAATAGGCTGCAAATAGGCACGCGTTTCTTGTTGTTGCTACGGTTTTTCATTTAACTTGTGGAGCGGCGGACTGGTTGCTTTTAAGATAAAAATTTAACCGTTCCTATGCAATTCTCATTCAACCCAAAGCGGTATAAGCTAGAAGTTTCCAAAGTTTACAGCAGGAATATTTGAGGATTCAAAATGCCCTACTGCCCCAAATGCGGCGCACTGCTGAGACCGGCAGCCATGCAGTCTCGCCGGTACGGTTACAGAGTCACTGCTTTTCTTGTTCCGCAGACTTTGCTTTGGTTTCTTCTCGCCTTCTTATGGATTCTACAGCTTAATTTGTATGATAGCGTCCCATGGTATTCTCAGTTTCTGTACGTAGCTTTTGGATTAGCCGCTGGCGTGGCGTTCAGTCTAGGAGTGATGCGGAAGCAGATGAACAGTCTAACTGAAAAAGGCGAGATAAGCATGTCGCCCTACACATTGATGATGCTGGTGGGAGGTGCTTTTGTTTTCGTGGCACTGTTCTTGGTTGCGATGCTTGCTTTTCCAAGTCTAATCCAACTGATATACGAAGTGACGATTGACTTTTTGGCGGGGACTGTAGTAAGCCTCGCAGTCGGGCGGACTTACCTAATGCTTAGGTGGGAACGAACCCACAAGATGCATCTTTACCAGAAGTGGTGGTCGCTCAAGGTTTACGCGGTTCCAGACGCCGAATACCATCAGTAACGTCTTGGAAAAGTCGTCGCCCAAGCAAGCCGCAAACCATCGGCTTTTCTGAACATAAAACAGTTTTTTGCGATTTATTTGACAAGGCTTAATAGTTTCTTACTGCCTTTCTCTTCCATTATTAACCGTGTGATTCTCCATGGTGGACGTTTGGCTTCCCTACGGCAAGAGCGACGTATGCGCGCGGGTCCCAGCCCGCAACCTCTTCGGCTCCATCGAACCAAAAGAGACGCCAGGCGCGCCCGACGCGGAGGCTGAGGTGGAACGCGCCCTAAACGAGCCCATCGGCACCAAGCGCCTACGCGAAATCGCCCACGCAGACAGCAGAGTCGCCATAGTCGTGGATGACATGACGCGGCACGTGCCCACCCTGGTGATGCTTCCGCCGGTGCTTGCGGAGCTCAACGCGGCAGGCGTGAAAGATGAAAACGTCACCGTGATTTTCGGCAGCGGCACTCACCGCGCCGTCAAACCCGAAGAAGCGGCACGTCTCATCGGCGAGGAAACGCTCAGCCGAGTCAAAACGGTTAGTCACGACTGCAAGGCTCAGGACTTGGTGTACGTGGGCACCACTAAGAAGTACGGCAACAAAGTTCTCCTGAACCGGGTTTTCGCGGAGGCAGACGTGAAAGTGCTTTTGGGCGACGTGGGCTTCCACTACTACGCGGGGTACGGTGGCGGACGCAAGAGCGTGATGCCCGCCATCTCATGTGAAGAAACCATAAAGCACAACCACGCCATGCTCTTGAACGCTAACGCGCGCACCGGCGTCTTAGACGGCAACCCAGTGCATGAGGACATGACTGAGGCGGCGCGGCTGGCGAAGGTGGACTTCATCCTGAACGTCGTAACCAACAGCAGGGGCGACATCGTCAAAGCCTTCGCAGGCGACCTTGATCAGGCGTTCCTGGAGGCGGTGAAGCTTGTGGATGAGATGTACCGAGTGACCGTGGACCGCAGAGCCGACATAGTGGTCGTAAGCCCAGGTGGCTACCCCGCAGACCTCAACCTCTACCAATCATATAAGGCGTTGGATAACGCGCTTGAGGTGGTGAAGCGCAACGGCGTCATAGTCCTAGTCGCCGAATGCGCAGAAGGTCACGGGAACCAAGTGTTCTACGACTGGATGGCGCGGTTCGGCGAGCTGAAACAGGTTGAACGTGAAATTAAGCGCAACTTCGTCTTAGGCGGGCACAAGGCGTACTACCTGCTTAAGGCGCAGCAGAACCACCCGATTATCCTAGTCTCGTCGCTGCCCGACTTTTACGCCTCCAACATCTTCAAGCTGAAGACGGCGCGGGCAGTCAACGACGCAATAGGCGAAGCGTTCAAGCTGGCGGGTTCGCAGGCGCGGGTCTGGGTCATGCCTCACGGCGGCATCACCTTGCCAAACGTTCAGTCTCCAGAGTAAACAGGCTTTTTCAGCTTCAGCGGCGAAAACCAATCAGACTTACGCGGGTTGAAACGCAAACTTTAAGTTTGATATGGAAATCTGGTTATGGAAGGCGAAAAGATGCAAGAAACCTTCAAGCTGCGCAAGTTTAAGCCAGACGACCTGCAGAGCGTTATGCAAATCAACCGCATAACACTACCAGAAAACTACACGGACTACTTCTTCATCGACCTGCACCAGCGCTTCCCCGAAACCTTCATCGTGGCGGAGGAAAACGGAAAAATCGTCGGGTACATCATGAGCCGCATCGAAGTCGGCTTAAACAACTTCGGCTTCAGCGGACTCATAAGAAAAGGGCATGTGGTCAGCATCGCCATCCTGCCGCAGGCAAGACGTAAAGGCGTAGCCACCGCGCTCCTGAACCAAGCGATGGACGGCATGCGCTACTACAAGGCGAAGCAATGCTACCTTGAGGTTCGGGTGACGAACGTGGCAGGCGTCCAGCTGTACAAGAAGCTGGGCTTTGAAGTCAGCCGAACCATTAACGGGTATTACTCGGACGGCGAAGACGCCTACGTAATGACCAAAAAACTGTAAACTGAACCAGCACGCCCTGTCAAGAAATCTTGACCAACTTGAGGCAGGTTAGTCAAGAAACCCTGACAAAAACTCTTTTATTCACAAAACATGAGAAAATATTGTAGGAGTGGAGAACAGAGAATGCGGACAGTTCATAAACTGTTGCTTGCCGCCGTTGTTTTGCTCTGTGTAGGTGTCGCCGTTGCTTCGCCGACTTTTCTCTTTCAAGACACAGGAGTAATGGACTACGATGCTGGATGGTACGACAGCCCACAGCTCGGAACGCTTGAAGGACCCAAAGCAACCTTCAGTGTCGAACCGGTCTACGCCCAATTCACAATCATCGGAGACCACAGCAACCCTAACGAAACCAGCTCCCGATTCGTCATAGAATACAAGATAGTCCTCAACATCACAAACCTCTCCGACCGCGAAGCTGAAATGACCCACGCCGACTTTGCAGCCGCAGAAGAAATCAAGATTACTCCCGCCGTTTTAGCCGATGTGCTGTTCTCACGCACCGGAGAAACTGCGACTGGAAGCTGCGGCGGCATAGTTGAAGGCGTATGGCTCGACGAGCAATGGGTTGACGCCACATGGCTTCCCGGCAAAGATTACCCAAGCAACCTGTTCCATGAGATTAAATACGAACACAGCGTAGCAGCCTCAATTCCTAATCTGCCGCCCAACGCCACAGAAGAAGGGACCTGGATAAACGCGGTACCCATTGCACAATACCGCAACGCCAGCGGCGTAGCAGCAGTTCACATGTACATTAACGGTTCATGGATAGACGTGACCGGACGGGTCAGAGGCGACCCTGAACAACCGTTTCTCCATGGGACAAACACTCTAATCGGGAGCGCAACCACTTTCAGCGTCGAACGATACCCGGTTGACTACAACAATATAGACTCATTTAATTCGAATATGACTGGAATTCCTTCTCAACTCTGGAAAATGGGCGGCGATAATGCTATGTCATACCGTTGGGCTTACGGCATGGAAGGCAATCGCGGTTTCGACTGCACATGGAAACCACAACAATCCCGACTTGTAATACTGCATTCCTCCCCCACCGTGTTTTCAACCTCCGGGTTTGACGCGCTGGAATCTGGAGAAATCATGTTCTATGCCGCGGTCGCCAACTATGTGAGCAATCCACCCGTGAACGGCGTTTTCTCCGACAACACACTAACCGCCTTTTCGATCAACAACATTCAATTGGAGCACACCCCCGACGGCTACGTTTACAACAACATCCTGCGTCCCGACGAAACATTCCAAACCGACGTGTCTGGCCTAGAAGCGTTCGTTGTGCCAAAATCAAGCACAAGTGTAACTCCGCCTCTTGGGAACCCAACATTAGGATAAAAATGTGAGCTTAGGAAAAAGGCTTAAAAATTATGTGGCATGCTCTGTAATCAACGTTTTTAGTGTTGTTATGTTCTTTTGTTGTGCTGTTCTGTGTTGTTTTGTTTTACCTGACGCTTAGACCTTGGTTTCTACGGCAGATTTAAATATTTCACCTGTCTTTCGTAAGACTCGCCAAACTGTACAACACTTCGGTGAAAAAAATATGCGAATAGGCAACCATGAAATTGAACTTGAATCAATAGATACAAACAAGAACCATCTTTACTGCTTTAGAATAATCCAGTGGGCTGAAGAAGGCACGCCAATCTACAAAATAGACCACTTCACTGGAGAACCTGAAAGGTACCGCTTCGAATACGAAAAATCTTTAGAGCAAAAGCTCATCGAAGCCATAAAACAATCAGAAATCCTCAACGTTATAATCGAAGACAGAACAATCGTAAAAATAAAATGAAGAAATCAAAACTGACGGCAAAACAGAACCGGGAAAAAACCAAATTGTCAACATTCATTCCCGTTTTTTCAATTCCCCTTCCAACTGCTTTATTCGCATCTTCAGAGCTTCATTCTCCTGCTCCAACGCCTTAATCCTTGCCGCATCCTGCTCTGCCTTCTTCAGCATCCTCTCTCTGTCTATGTCCTTTTCGTCAACCCATGGCGGCGTTCCGGCGCTTCCCCAACCCATACACTGTTCACCTCACCCATTATTTTGCAGCATATAATTTAAAATGTGCTGTCATTAACGGCAAAGTGCGCAGTGGCAGATGCTCAGCCAAGTGGAGGGTGCCCTGCTTTTTCGTTGACAAAAAAGAGAGAAGGGAAACTTGCTTTACTTGCCCATTACTTTCTTGGCGGCTATCTCTATATCTTCGGCTTTGATGGTTTTCCTGCCTGCGTGCATGGCAAAATCCAGAGCTTCTTTGGCGATTTTAACTCCGATTTCCTCTAGCGCCTTAGCCAACTCTTTAGCTGCGGCTTCACTTACTCTGTCGGCTCCCGCTTTCTTGCATAGCCTGTGCATTGGAGCTACGGCTAATTCTAAATCAGTCATAAAGACTTCTCCGCAGCTTCTTTTTCTTTTTAAAGCTGTATTTAGCCTTTTCGGTTAACAGAACCGTTTAAAATCGTTTAAACATGAGAACAGACCATACTCCACGTTTAAAAAGAAAAACTGGAAAAAACAAGCCACTGAGAAAAACACGGCGCTGCGAAGCGGGAAGACTGCCCGCATAAATAAACAAACTATAAAAACGCAACACCGATATAAGGCGGCTGAAGGTAACCACAATGAAACTAATCGATGCCCACATACACCTGTCAGACCCAGAATACGCAGCGCACACGGACCAGCTTGTGAAAGAAGCCCGAGACGCAAACGTGGTGGCGCTGGTTTCAAACTCGATGGACCTTGACACATGCAAGGGCAGTCTCATGTTGGCGGAAAAACATCCGGGTCTGGTTTATCCCGCGCTGGGGATTCACCCGTGGAACGTAAACGTGCTGAAAGAAAACGAACTTGAAGAAACAGTCGCGCTCATCAGGGAGCAAACCAGAAAGAAGGCGGTCGTCGCAATCGGCGAAATCGGGCTGGACTACAAGTACGAGACAGTTTGGGAGAAGCAGATGATGGTTTTTGAAAAAATGCTGCATCTCGGCGAGGAGCTTGAACTTCCAGTCATAATTCACTCGCGAGGCACCACGGCGCAAATCGTGGACATGCTTCCCTCGTACCGCCTAAAGCGGGTTCTGCTGCATTGGTTCAGCCACCCCATCGGCGCCTTGTACAAAGCCGTAGACCACGGGTACTCCATTACCGAGGGGCCGCCTGTGGCTTACTCCGACGGCATCCGTGACGTTGTGAAGAAGGTGCCGCTGACGAACCTGTTAACGGAAACGGATGGACCGGTGACTTACAGGAAGGCACCTTACGGCGGCAAGCGGACCAGCCCAGCGTTCATATCCACCGTGGTTCAGTCGATAGCCGAAGTTAAACGCATGGCGGTGGCTGACGTGGCAGAGCAGATAGCCAAAAACTTTGAAGAATTTTTCAACATAAAACTCGGCTAGCGCGCTTGTCAAGCCCATTTCAGGGGGTTAAGCCACCCAAACTGTTCGGGGAGCAGGAAGTACAAGGCCACTAACGCCAGCACAATCACCACTACCGCGGCTAAGGCATAAATGAGGCGTGAATGGTTCTGTTCTCTGGGTTTGTCGGCGTCAGATCGTTTTCTGCGCCATCTGCCAGATTTCGTTCGGTCCCTTTCTTTTGACCATTTACCCTTTTTAACTGTTGGAACTGGCAAGAGTTTCACCTTGTTTGGCTATTGCATTTTCTGTTTTCTTCCTTATATATTTAGCAGCGTAAATGGCTTGCGCCGTTGCGTTTGAGACGCACATCCATACGGATAAGGCGTAAGCTTAAATTGAGCCTCTCATCCTCTATTGAAAGTGATTTTACGTCTAAAGCGTGGAGGAAAAAACCGGACAATAATCGGAGGAAAGCGGGCACTTGGGAAAAGTCAAGACTGAACAGATTAAACGAACAGCCAAAGAACTCATGAAACGTTTTCCAACTAAATTCTCCAGCAATTTTGACGACAACAAACACATGGTTGACACGCTCACGCAGAACGTTACGACGAAAGTGCGGAACCAGATTGCAGGTTACATCACGAAGTCTTTGTCTTCAACTGGAGCCGAATCCCCAGGCGAGGATGAAGGCGAAGAATAGTTAAAGTCACAAGAAGGAAAGAAAATCTATGATGGACCAGTACAGAAAAGGATGGGCGCTCAGGTACCTGCGCGAGGCAAAAGCAGAGCTGGAAGCGGCGCGGAAGATGCCGTACATGGCGCCCAGCCTTGTTCTGGAAGCCATCAGGAAAGCTCGAAGCGCCATATACTACAGCCTCGGCGAGCCCGCTTTCATCGAGATTCTTTTGCGGGAGGAAGGCGTGAAGCCCCAGCAGACGAATGATTCTGTGTTGCGGTTTCTCATGGAGATTGAGGGGATAGTGCAGCAGCTGGCGCAGCTGGAAGAGGTCAACGGCGACGTGATGATGCAGCAGGCGGACACGCTGGTTCAGATAGCCTCGGACATCGTGGAAACGTTCACTGAGGAAAAACCCGAAAATTAAAAAGGGTTCCCGAACCCGGCGGGTGACTGTTGAATGGCGGTAAAAGTCAAGTTTGTGGGTGCCCTGCGTCATGCAGCAGGCGCTGAAGAACTAAGCGTCGATTGCGAGGAAGGCTTTTCTGTGAGAGAGTTGCTGGGCGGCCTCGTTCAACAGGTGCCTAAGCTTAAACGCAGCTTGATTAATCAACAGGTTGACGATGCCGAGTTGAACGCCTTGGTGCTTGTGAACGGCAGAGAAGTCAGCGTTTTGGGCGGCTTGGAAGCGGCGGTGAAGGACGGAGATGAAGTGGTTTTCGTTTCTGTTGTTCACGGCGGCTAAAAACTGAATAAGCCCCAACAAACATATCATAAGCTATGCCCGCCAAAATAATAACCCTCACCACGGATTTTGGGTTGAAAGACCCTTACGCCGCCGAGATGAAAGCCGCCATCCTAAGCATATGCCCAACAGCTACGATAATTGACTTGACACATGAGATAGAGAAATTCAACATACGGATGGGCGCTTACGTGCTTGCGTCTGCCGCGCCGTACTTTCCCAAAGGCACCATCCACGTAGCAGTTGTGGACCCAGGCGTGGGCACCAGAAGACGCGCCATACTGATAAAAACGAAGCAGAGTTTCTTCATTGGACCCGACAACGGACTGCTAATCTTAGTCGCCGAGAAACAAGGCTTAGAACAGGTTTACGAGTTAACGAACCCGAAGTTCATGCTGCCTAAGGTTTCCAGCACCTTTCACGGAAGAGACGTGTTTGCCCCTGCCGCGGCGCATCTGGCGAACGGAGCCAAACCCGAAGCGTTCGGACCTGAAATCACTGATGTTGCGAAGCCGTCGTTCGCAAAGGCTGCTGAAAGAAACGGCTCCTTGGCTGGCGAGGTTCTGCATGTGGACGGTTTCGGAAACATAATCACGAACATAACCGCGGACATGCTGACGCGTCAGGGCATACGTGACTGGCTAAAAGTTGAATTGCCCAATGCCAAGTTGAGGTTGCAGTTCTGCAAGGCGTACGGTGAAACCAAGCCTCAGGAACCTTTGGCGCTGATAGGCAGCCACGGCTACTTGGAGTTGTCAGTGAATCAGGGCAGCGCGTCTGAAAGGTTTAGGTCAAGGGCCGGCGACAAAGTTGTCGTTGAAGCGGCCTGAAAAATATGCGAAATAAAAAGGGCAGCGTGGTGGTTTGTTCCACCCACTCTCGCCTGTAGTTTAGTTTTGTTCTGAAAGGCTTACTCTACGACTTTTTCCCAGCTTTGGAAGAAGTCTAAGACTTCTTGGCATCCGTAGGTCTTCAGTCTCTGCCTTAGCTCGACTCTGTCTACTACTGCTTTCTGGAAATCCCAGATTTGGCTTGCTTTGTCCGTGAGGTACAGAATGCCGTCAGCGCCTGCTCTTCCAGCGCGAACTGAAAGCGTTACTAGTTCGCTTGGTGAAGGTACTTCCGCCGGGTTATCTCCAGGACCGAAAACGTACAGCGCTATGTTGAGCGGTACCTCTTTGAAGATTTTTTTGAACCCACGCGTAAGCATTTCCCAGTACCATGGGGTGGCGTAGTTTTTGCTGAACATGACGACAAGGAACTCGTCGGTTAGCGGGGCTAGGTCGTCGAAGTTTATGCCGAAGCGCTCGTAGCTGCTGACTGGGTCTGGGAGGACGCCGATGACGAATTTTTTCTTCGCACGGTCGCGTACTCGTTCGCTTACTTCCTTCATGTAGTCGGTGACTTCTTTTCTGCGCCATTCAAGCCAACTTAAGCCGCTTTTCTTCCAGAGCTCGTTGCAGCGCGGGCAAGTGCAGTGACCATGGTCGGCGAAGTGGATGCTGTTCAGCCAGACTCCTGGGCTGTGCCTTGCAACGTCTTCTATGTAGTCTAGTTGTTCTGCTCTGTGTTCGGGCTGCGTGTGGCAAAGGATGTCCCAGCGCACGTTAAAGTTGTCATTTGTTCTCCACGCTGGACCCAGAGGTGACTGCGAAATCCAGTCTGGATGGTTGCGAGCTGTAACGTTGTCTCCGAAAATCGCGACGTTGCTGTACATGTCTGACACTGGCGGTAACCGTCTGCCTACCTCAGGTTTCACACGAAACAGATGAAAGTCAAAGCCTTCAGCCTTTTTTGGCTCAAACACGTATGTGCCGAATTTCATGTTGTTCTACCTTTTACCATGCAAAACGTTGGGCGATGTTATAAAGTTTTGCGTAATTAGCCCCTGATTTGTAGCAAAAATTAATTTTCCTGTTCTGTGCTCGTTTCTGAACAAACTTGATACGGGCGCAGGCAAAACCGCCGCTTACCAGCCTGAAAATTCAATTTTTCTCCTGCGCAATCTTTTTAGGCGAAATCGAAACTCATAGAAACAATCCGCTACGCGAAAAAAGTTTTGGGTGACAGTAATGGAACCGTGGCACTCCCGAGAACTGGAGGAAGTAATCCAATCTTCAGGTGTAAACCCAGAAACGGGTCTAACCGACCAGGAAGCGGCGGAACGGCTGAAAAAATACGGCGCCAACAAACTTGTCCTAGAACATGAAATCCGCTTCTTAGCCATCCTCAGAGAAGAAATCACCGAGCCCATGATTCTCCTGCTGCTCGTGGTGGGCGTGCTTTACAGTGTTTTAGGCACTTTATCCGACGCCTTAACCATCATCGTCATCATAATCGTCTTGGTTCTCGTGGAAGTCTGGAACGAGTACCGCGCCAAACGCTCCATAGCCTCGTTGAGGAAGCTGGCGCCGCCGACCACGCTCGCGCTGCGAAACGGCAAGCCGCAGCAAGTGCAGACCACTTTTCTGGTGCCCGGCGACGTGGTGCTTCTGAAGACTGGGCAGCGCGTTCCCGCGGACGCCCGGCTTCTTGAAACCTTCGGACTCGAAGTTGACGAAGCCTCGTTGACCGGTGAGTCTCTTCCGGTTGCCAAAGACGCCGCCGCAGTGCTGCCCAGTGACACCCGGATTCCAGAGCAGAAGAACATGCTTTTCGCCGGAACTGTCATCACCCGAGGACAAGCGAAAGCCCTTATAACCGCGACTGGCGCTGGAACCGAGTTGGGCAGGGTCGCGGGCATCGCTCAAGCTGCGCGAGAACCGAAGACGCCGCTTCAGCTCTACATGAAGCAGCTTTCGAAGAGTTTAGTGTGGATTGCGGTTTTCTTCAGCGTGCTCGTTCCAGTGTTGGGTTTTCTGCGCGGCTTGCCTCTGGACCAGATGATTTTGACGGGGTTGGCTTTGGCTTTCGCCGTGATTCCTGAGGAGCTGCCGATTATAATCACCATGGTCCTCGGCGTCGGAGCCTATGCGCTTTCCCGAAAGGGCGCGCTGGTTAAGCGTCTGCGCGGGGCGGAAACTCTTGGAAGCGTAACCGTGATAGCCACCGACAAAACCGGCACGATAACCGAGAGCAAGATGAAAGTCGCGCACCTCTACTTCGACGGCGCAACCGTTCCAGCGCAAGAGTTTAAGGAAAACGAGCGGGAAGCGTTGAAGACGGGGCTGCTGGCAAGCGAAGCCCTCAGAAGCGCAACGGGCAACGAGGCGTTAAGCAACCCAATGGCGCAGGCGATTCTGGAACAGCTCAGACAAGACGCAGTTGACGTTCAGCAGCTTACGGGAAGCTGGCGGCTGAAAGACGAGTTAAGCTTCGACGACAAGCGGAAACTCGCCTCCTACGTGTACCAACACAACACCTCGCTGGTGGTTTTGTCCAGCGGCGCCCCCGAAAACGTGCTATCCAACTCGACGCGGCTGCTCCTAAAGGGCGAAGAGACGGCGCTCACGGACGCGGCGAGACAAGAGGTGGCGAACGCTATGTCATTGAT
>Ga0210077_1000295_pt1 | contig 20526 bp, 19 predicted proteins | sample RushMan_CattailN_5_FD_185556 | JGI IMG/M metagenome (GOLD analysis project Ga0210077, IMG submission 185556) | Wetland microbial communities from San Francisco Bay, California, USA, that impact long-term carbon sequestration -... | ecosystem: Environmental > Aquatic > Marine > Wetlands ... | reverse complement strand
TCCTCGCGGAGTTGCGTTCGGTTCTGTCGCAGGTGAGCCACAAGTTCTCGAAGAAGCTCCGATGGCGCTTCGCTCAGCACCAATTCCGAAGCCTGATTGTTTCTTGCCCCTGAAACTTTCGTTGTTATTTCTCGTTTGGCCATGAATCTAGCCTCCTGGAGCCGTGCAATCCCTCACTACTCGCAGCCTAAAACGCTCCAACATCCTGAAAGCAATATCATGCCCTCCCGGACGCATCAAGCAAGTAAACCCCCGTCAGGGACCTCAGGTAAACACCTGCGTCGCGAGCGAAACTCCTCTCAAAGCAGCGGATACAGCATGGCTTTTCCTGTGAGCTGGTGTCTCGTGGCCTAAAGCAATGGGTGAATCACCCATGGCGGGTTTGAGGCCTTCTCCCGATTGTCAGGTCTCCGGATCAATGTGACCATACGCTCGTTTGACTGCATCCAGAAGGTCTTTGCGCTCTCAGGAGGTACGATGCCAATGCGAAGCTCGCCAAGGGGCAACGGCAATCACGCCGGTAGCCTCAGGATCTGTCTGCCAAGTCCACTATCTCATCGCGGATTTATCTCCATGAGGAATGGACCGAGGGACCCTTCAGGAAAGGACCTCGAGGGGGCGCTCTCATCCGCTTTGCTGGTCGCGGACAAAGAGCTAGGTAACGTTGTGCGCGAGGTTGACGAGCTTTCGAAGGCTCTGAAGTTAGACGCCACTGACACGCAGACCCTCCGGGTTGCCACCCACCCCGCCGTCTGGAGTGCTGTTCGGGATGTGATTGTGGAACGAGATCTCCGTTATCTGGCTCTCACCGACGATCTAACCTGTTTGTACAACCGGCGCGGGTTCTTTGCTGCTGCGACGCAACAGCTAAAGCTCGCGCGCCGGAATAACCAAAGCATGTTGTTGTTTTATGGTGACGTGGACAATTTGAAACAAATCAACGATTGCTATGGGCACCGGGAAGGGGATCTGGCACTTGTCCGCACAGCAGACGCGCTGGAAGAGGCATTCCGTGATTCCGATATTCTCGCCCGCTTGGGTGGCGACGAGTTCGCTGTCTTGGCGCTGGAAGCTTCCAGTCAAAATGAGGAAGTGATCCTCCAACGATTGAAAAAGTGTCTCAAGACGTCGAACACAGACGAGTCTCGTTACGAGCTATCGCTCAGCGCCGGAGTTGCACGGTTCGATCCGCAGCACGCGGTCTCGCTTGGAGAACTCATGGAGCACGCGGATCGGGATATGTATCAGCAAAAACGGAAGCGTCCAGGGCATTGTTTGAGCAACCTATGAACAACCATCCCAGCCCCTTGAAAATCATCGCTGCGGAGGGGCCTAGTTCATGCCATCAGATGGACGAATTGAGAAAAGAGCAAACGTCAAGGTACCGGTTCGTCTCGCAGCTGTAGAAGACGCCTTCATTGCCGAAATCACGACGACGGTCGACGTCAGCCGATACGGTGCTCGCGTACTTACCGGTCGGCGCTGGCGTCCGGGAGAGCAATTGGTTCTTGCGTCTTTGTCAGGTGGATTTCGACGGCAAGCGAAAGTGATCCACTGTTATCCGCTGACGGATAGACAATTTTGCGTAGGCTTAGTATTCGACACTAGCATCAAGGAGTGGAAAGATGCACCTTAGGCTAGCGTCGCGGGATAAGACTGGAGCAACGCCGCTGGTGTTGAGCTCGAGAAGCGCCGCTGGACAGCCAAATTGCTGGCTGCCGAAACCCCAAGACTTTTCGCTGGCGTAGCCCCAAAGATGTGAGTAGGACTTTCGGTGTAACTTCGGTCCAATTCGAGAGGGTGGTTGCACCGCGCGGTTCCGCGTACCAGATGCGGCACTTGTGTGATCGAGCCCGCTTTCTTGCAAAGCAGGTGCTCTCCCAGCTGAGCTACACGCCCGCTATTGGAATTGTTCTATCTTAGCTGCTTACGGACTGCCCCGCAGCTTGTTTCTTCGCTTCGGTGCAACTCGCCGAAGCTACCACGTTCCGCTCGCGGCGGCCCGATCATCTTCCGGTTCGCGAAGTCCAGTCATCCTTTCGAGTCTCTATCAGAGTTGTGTTTCAGGACCGCTATGTTGAGTGCCTCGGTTGCGTTAAGCTCGCCGAAGCCAGGTAAACGCGCACGTCGAGTGGCGGCTCACTCTGATCGCGATGCTGGTGGTTCCTCCGCAATTCAGCGCCGCTTACACGTGTGCCGAGGTTCTTAATTAGTGGCTCGCGTAGCGGCGGAGCAACGAGATCCCTTGCGCCGCAGCCAAAGCTGTGGAAGATAGCATCATGGACCTCAACTCGAAGATCTTGGGTAAGCGATACCTCACCCAAGTAATGTGCGCGTTCGGGCTGTTTGTTTTGCTGGCTGCTCCGATCTGCGCGCAAGAAGCAAGCAAGGCGCCTGTGCAGCAATCTGCTGTGGAGTCCAGCACTGCGGGCAACTCCGGCAACGCTGTGCATTCCTACCCGTTTAGCGAACGTTTCCGGGACTACAGGCATTCGACGTACCAGCCGACCACGCTGATCGTAGTTGCGGCCGGCGCCGTATACGGTCAGATCATGAATAGTCCGCCGGAGTGGAACCAGGGAATGAAGGGATATGGCATACGGTTCGCTTCCGGGTATGGAAGGTTCCTCGCCTCTAGGACGATCAGCTTTGGCGTTGCAACGCTCGACCACGAGGACACGCGATACGTTCCGTGTGATTGTCCCAAGAGCGCCATCTGGAGGCGCCTCGGCCATGCTCTCCTCTTTACGATTACCTCTTCGCTCGACGGCGGGGGACGCACCTTCGCTTTCTCGCGTGTCGCGGGAGCGTATGGCGGCGCATTCATTGCAGACACCTGGTTTCCGCCCAAACATTCCGACCCCTGGCACGCCGCGCGTCTTGGGACTCATGCGCTCGGCGTGAGCTTTGGAATCAATGTTCTACAGGAATTCTTGCGGTTCGGCCGTCATTAGGGGGCGGACGTGATATCAGGCGTCTGCTTGGACGAGGCTGGATACGATCTCTCGTTTTAGCGTTTGTGATGCAGGAACCCGGCGTACGGAAAACGCCAGGCTGTAGGTTTCCCTTATCGATGGCCACTCACCGGCGCGCCAGCAGGCCGGCAACCCACCGCACCGTTTCTCAGTACTTGACACATTTTCGATCTCGCTGGCAGAACCTCGCCTCAGACGGGCTCTTGGTCCGGGAAGATAGCGCCGCAGACTGTGCCGCTCGTCATCGTAATTCGTGACGCGTGTCACAGCCGCAACCTTTGAGCAAAGGTAAAAAAATCATATAAGGCCCGTAACGCGGGGCAAAGCGCACGCGATTCAGCCCATCTGAACGTGATGCGCTCGCTCGCGCCGGCAAGATTTCAAGGAGTTTCTTATGAGCAACACGAAGGAACAAAAAAGTCGAACTGCGAAAAAGATGGAATTGGAGATGGAAGATCGCCAGGATGCTCGCCGCGAACACGAGCGGGCGGGACTTGAGGACCTGAATCAGGGTTTTCAAACGGGAACCTACGATTACCGGAAGCCTGGCGTGAAGTGGGGCCCTTCTTACAGAGTCCGAAAGCGGGCTGCCAAGTCGCAGCCGAAGGGCTAATCGCTTAAGTGCGTGCCATGAACTGGAGCCGTGGCCGCAGCTGTACTTGATCGTTGCGAAACAGCGGCTGTGGACATTCAGTTGAGATCGGGAAGGAGAAATCGCGATGGCTGCCAGAAGATTGCTGTTTCGCGCGGCGGCGCGCGAGAAAATACTTAGCGGCGCCACGGCACTCGCAGACGCCGTTCGAATCACTCTCGGGCCAAAATCGAAGTGTGTGCTGATTGAAAAGAAGTGGGGAAAGCCCATTGTCTGCAACGACGGCATCACCATCGCCAAGGAAATTGAACTGCGAGATGCCGAGGCCAATCTGGGCGCGCTGATGATTCGCGAAGCGGCGGAACGCACCGGCGAAGCCGTCGGCGACGGAACGAGCACTTCCGCGATTCTTGCGCATGCAATTTTCGCGGAAGGTTTGCACAACGTCGCAGCCGGCGCGAGCGCAGTGGATCTGAAGCGCGGACTCGATCGCGGCTTGCGAGCAGCCGTTCAATCCCTCAAAACCCTTTCGCGTCCGGTTGCCAGCCGGCGCGAAAAAGCACAGATCGCCACGATCTCCGCCCATAACGACGCAACCATCGGAGAACTGGTGGCTGACGCGTACGAAAAGGTTGGGCCGGAAGGCGTCATCACCGTTGAGGAATCGAAGACCACAGATTCGACACTGGAAGTGGTCGAGGGAATGCAGTTCGATCGAGGCTACATTTCTCCGTACTTCGTCACGGACCCCGAAAAGATGGAAGTCGTGCTTGAAGATGCGCTCATCCTGCTGCACGAAAAGCGAATCGCCAATATGAAAGACATGCTGCCTCTGCTGGAGCAAGTGGCCAAGGCGGGACGGCCGCTGCTAATCGTTGCGGAAGACGTGGAAGGCGAGGCGTTGGCGACCCTTGTCGTGAACAAAGTTCGCGGCACTCTCCCGTCTGCCGCTGTCAAGGCGCCGGGATTCGGCGATCGGCGCAAGGAGATGCTGCAGGATATTGCCGTCCTTACCGGCGGAGAACTCATCGCCGAGGAACTGGGAATAAAGATGGAAAGCCTCACGCTCAATCAGCTTGGGCGCGCCAAGCGAATCGTGATTGACAAGGAAAAAACTACGGTCGTGGGCGGTGAAGGTTCGAAAGCGGCCATCGAGGGGCGCTGCGCGGAAATCCGCAATCAAATAGAAAAAACCACCTCGGATTACGACAAGGAGAAGCTGCAGGAGCGCTTGGCCAAGCTGGCTGGAGGGGTCGCGGTGGTCCGCGCCGGCGCGCCTTCCGAGGCCGAGATGAAAAACCGCAAGGAAGCGATCGAAGACGCCATCAGCGCAACAAAAGCTGCGCTGGCCGAGGGAATCGTTCCGGGAGGCGGCCTCTCATTATTGCGGCTCATTGATGCAGTGTCTGCTGAGGAAGCGCACTGTACGGGCGACGAGCGTACCGGCCTCTTGATTCTCCGTCGCGCCCTCGAAGCCCCCACGCGGCAAATTGCGGAAAACTCCACGGTCGATGGCGGAGTTGTGGTGGATCGCATGCGCTCGGGAAAGGGAAACTATGGATTCGACGCCGCGCAATGTCAGTATGTGGACCTGGTGGAAGCGGGAATCATCGATCCCACCAAAGTCGTGCGTGTGGCGCTCGAAAATGCTGTGTCAGTCGCAAGCGTGCTGCTCTTGGCGGAAGCAACCCTGACCGAAGAGCCTGAAGAGAAGAAGGAGCCCGCGCATCAGGAAGCGTTCGCGTAGCGGCACTTAGGAAGCTCCGAGCGCATTCCCGTTTAACACTGGAAGTGACAATGGGTCGATGGGAACACTTTTCGCATGGCTCCGATATTGGGGTGCGCGGGGTCGGAGGAACACTGGAAGAAGCCTTCGAGCAAGCCGCACTCGCGCTTTCCGCCGTGGTTGCCAGCGTGCCGGCCATTGAGCCACGCGAAGAGGTCGAGGTTCGCTGCGATGCGCCTGATTTGGATCTCTTGCTCATGAGCTGGCTCAACGCGGTGATTTACGAAATGGCCGTGCGGCGAATGCTCTTTAGCAAGTTCCGCGTGACTATCTCGGGCCTGTCGTTGACTGGCATTCTTTCCGGCGAGACCATTGATCCAGATCGCCACGAGATCGCGGTGGAAGCCAAAGGCGCAACCGTGACCGGCTTGAGAGTGGCGCGCGAGGACGGGGGCCTTTGGGTTGCACAGTGCGTGATTGATGTTTAGCGTCGTGGAGTTTTTATGGACCGGCAATCGCTTGAGCGGCATTCCGATTTCGAGTGGTGGATAAAGCCCACCGGCAAGATGCGCGTGCCCGGAATTATCTATGCCGGAGAGCAGCTGATTGAGGGCATGGATGAAAAAGTCCACGAACAGGTGACGAATGTAGCCACTTTGCCGGGAATCCAGCGGGCGTCGTACGCGATGCCGGATGCGCATTGGGGCTACGGGTTCCCGATTGGCGGTGTCGCGGCATTCGATCCCGACGAAGGCGGCATCATTTCCGCCGGAGGCGTAGGCTTCGACATTTCCTGCGGCGTTCGCACCATGCGTACTGGCCTCCACGGGGACGAATTGGCCGACCACAAAGAAGAGCTTGCAGATGCACTATTTGCCAGCGTTCCAGCGGGAGTGGGCAGTACGGGCGCGATCCGGCTCACCGACCATGAAATGGACGACATGTTGCGTGGGGGCGCGCGTTGGGCCGTCCTGCAGGGATACGGCGCCTCGGACGATTTAGAGCAGATCGAAGAGAATGGCTGCGCGTCGGCCGCGCAACCCGATTGCGTTTCACGGGAAGCAAAAAAGCGCCAGGCTCGGGAGATGGGCACTCTTGGATCGGGCAATCATTATTTGGAGGTCCAGCGAATCGCGCGCGTATTTGATCCTCAGACGGCATCCGCCTTCGGTCTGCATGAAGATGATCTCGTCGTCAGCATCCACTGCGGCTCCCGAGGGCTCGGGCACCAGGTGGGTACCGACTACCTGAAAATCATGGTTGCTGAGGGATTTCGGCCGATCCCGGATAGGGAACTGGCCTGCGCTCCGATTCGCTCGGAGCTGGGACAGCACTATCTCGGCGCCATGCGCGCCGCCACAAACTGCGCGCTGGCAAACCGCCAGATCATTACGCATCTGGTGCGTGGCGTGTTCGAGCGCGTGCTGCCAAACGCAAAGTTGACGCTGTTGTATGACGTGTCGCACAACACCTGCAAAATCGAAGAGCACGCCGTGGACGGCGCCCAGCGCGAACTTTTCGTCCATCGCAAAGGCGCAACGCGGAGTTTTGGCCCCGGTCACCCTGAGTTGAAAGGAGCATTCAGAGAAACGGGCCAGCCCGTTTTGATCGGCGGCACGATGGGAACGGAGTCATACATCCTGGTCGGCACGCCGCAAACTGAAGCGCTCGCATTTTCCTCCGCCTGCCATGGAGCCGGACGGTCGATGAGCCGCACGGCGGCCACGAAGAAATGGCGCGGGCGCGAATTAGTCGATCAACTGCGGGCGCAGGGGATCTTGATCCGCACGCGCTCGTTCCGAGGTGTCGCGGAAGAAGCGCCCGGAGCGTACAAAGACGTTGCTGCCGTCGCCGAAGCCGCCGAGCGCGCGGGCCTGGCGCGTCGTGTGGCGCGCCTCGTTCCGTTGATTTGCGTTAAAGGCTGATGGGCCCGTCAGCAAAGTACCGAGAAGCAAAGGCACCCCAGCGGATTCGTCGAACCGGACGCAGGTCTGCCGGAGTCGCCCGCAAGAAGTGATTTCCACATCAGGAGGGCTGCCTGTGGGCAGTGACATCGATCAGCGGCTTCTGGCGCCAGAGAAGTTATATCGGCCTTGCGATATCACAGCTTTCACATTCAAAACTACTGGGGAACTATCGGACCTCGCCGACACAATTGGCCAGGACCGCGCCCTAGAGGCCGTTCGCTTCGGGGTCGGGATTCAGCAGCAGGGCTTCAATCTCTTCCTGCTGGGACCGGCGGGCACCGGAAAGTACGAACTTGCCCGTAGTTTCCTCGGCAAGCGCGCTGCCAAGGAGGTGACGCCGGACGACTGGTGCTACGTCAACAATTTTGAAAAGCCTGAAAAACCGCGTGCGCTGCGGCTCCCTTCTGGTCGCGGTTCGGTCTTACAGGAAGACATGCGCGGCTTGCTTGAAAATCTCAAGTCGGCCATCCCCTCCGCCTTCGAAACGGAAAACTACCGGGCCCGCAAGCAAGCGATCGAACAGGAAATGAAGGAAAAACAGGAGCGCGCTTTCGAAGAGCTTCAGCAGGAGGCGAGTAAAAAAGAAATCGCCGTGATTCGCACGCCCACCGGCTTTGTGCTCGCTCCTGCGCGCGGCAATCAGGTTGTGAGCCCCGAGGATTTCGAAAAGCTGCCGGAATCGGAACACCGGAAAATACAGTCGTCGATATCCGAGCTGCAGGAGAAACTCCGCAAGGTCTTGGAACAGATGCCGCGATACGAGCAAGAGGGCCGCGAAAAGCTGCGCAACCTGAATGGAGAAGTAGCCATCTTCGCGGTCGGCCATCTCATCGACGAGTTGCGCAAAAAACACGCGGATCTTCCGCCTGTCGTGGCCTTTCTCAACGAAGCTCAGCAGGACATGATCGATAACGTCAACGAATTCATGGCGCCGCCGGAAAATCCGCTTGCCGCGATGCTCGGCGCTCCCGCTCCATTGGCCGCCAGAGACACCGGATTCCTTCGCCGCTACCAGGTGAACTTGTTTGTCGACCACCGATCCAATCATGGCGCGCCCGTGCTCTACGAAGACCATCCGACCTACCAGAACCTGATCGGCGAAGTCCAATACATGGCCCATTTGGGCGCGCTGTCCACCGACTTCAATTTGATCCGGCCGGGAGCGCTGCACCGGGCCAATGGCGGCTACCTGATTCTGGACGCGCACAAATTGCTCATGCAGCCGTACGCCTGGGAAGCGCTGAAGCGCGCCCTGCAATCCTCGGAGATGCGCATCGAATCGATCGGTCAGATGCTCAGCCTCGTCAGTACCGTGTCGCTCGAACCCGAGCCCATTCCACTCAACGTGAAGGTCGTCTTGACCGGCGAGAGAACGTTGTACTACCTGCTCTCGTCCTTGGACCTGGAGTTCAACGAGCTTTTCAAAGTAGCCGCGGATTTCGAGGAGCAAATGGATCGAAGTGCGGCTCAAGATCAGCTTTACGCGCAATGGATTGGCACCGTCGCTCGCAAAGATGGTCTGCTCCCATTCACCGCGGGCGCAGTTGGCCGGCTGATCGAACATGGCTCGCGCGTCGCCGGGGATACGCAAAAAATATCGACGCACACGCGTACGCTCTCGGATCTGCTGCGGGAATCCGACTATTGGGCCCGCGAGGCAGCCCAGCCGGCGGTGCGCGGCGAGGACGTCCAGCGCGCAATCGAAGCGCAGATTCACCGCTCTGATCGCCTGCGCCGGCGCCTGCTTGAAGAAGTTCTGCAGGGAACGCTCCTGATCGATACCGCCGGCGAAAAAGTGGGCCAGGTGAACGGTCTGTCCGTCTTCGAATTCGCGAATTTCTCTTTCGGACATCCTTCTCGAATCACGGCGCGCGTGCGGTTGGGCAAGGGAGACGTCATCGATATCGAACGCGAAGTGAAGCTCAGCGGGCCGATTCATTCCAAAGGAGTGCTGATTCTTTCCGGCTTCCTCGGCGGACGATATGCGGCCGATCACCCTTTGTCTCTTTCTGCCAGTCTGGTCTTTGAGCAGTCCTATGGTGGCGTTGAGGGTGACAGCGCTTCCTCCACCGAGCTCTACGCGCTTCTTTCCGCTCTTTCCGGTCTTCCCATCAAGCAATCGCTGGCCGTTACGGGCTCCGTCAACCAGCACGGCCAAGTCCAGGCCATTGGCGGCGTGAACGAAAAGATCGAAGGCTTCTTCGATCTGTGCAAGGCCCGAGGATTAGACGATCAGGGCGTGATGATTCCGGCCTCGAACGTGCGGCACCTGATGTTGAGGAAGGACGTCGTCGAAGCTGCTCGCGCCGGTTCGTTCAAAATCTATGCCGTTGAAAATATCGACCAGGGAATTGAGATTCTCACCGGCGTTCCTGCCGGAAACCGTGATGCTGCCGGAAAATTTCCCGAAGGCACCGTGAACGACAGAGTCGAAAAGCGCCTCGTAGAGCTCGCCGAAAAGAGGATTGCGGCGCAACGAGCCGAGTCGAAGGAAGAATCGTGAGCCAGTCCGCATCGGCGCTGACGCTTCGCCGGATTTTGGTCGCGCTCGACGCGTCTCCGCATAGCTTGGCGGCGCTCGAAACCGCCGTTCGCTTGGCTGTAAATGCGAACGCCGAGTTGCTGGGTCTCTTCGTTGAAGACGCGGCTCTGCTGCGCGCCGCGGAAATTCCTCTGGCTCGCGAGCTTTCCTACTTTTCCGCGGAGTCGGTGCCGGTTAGCCGCGAAGGCGTGGAACTCAAGCTTCGGGCCCAGTCGCGGCAAATTCAAGCCACCCTCGCGCGTGCCGCAGAAGGCGCTCGCATTGCCAGCTCATTCAGGTGCGTCCGCGGCAACGTCGCCGTTGAAATCTCCAGTGCAGCCGGGGATGTCGACCTTCTCGTGCTGGGCCGGACTGGCTGGTCCGTCGGCCGCCGCGCCGGGATCGGTTCGACGGCTCTTGAGATTGCGGCCGGCTCCGTTCCCGTTCTGCTCTTGCCGGAGCGGGGAATCCCCGAGAAAGTGCATCTGGTCGTCTACTTTGACGCTTCGAAATCGGCCGAACGCGCGCTGCGAGCCGCCCGGGAACTGGCGGAAGCGAGGCTAGGCGAAATCGCGATCCTTGCGCCGTCGGGGCTCGCAATTCCCGCTTCGCTCATCGAACCGTTTTCAGCGAACGGCGCTTCGATCGAAATTCGCACTCGCTCGTTCGACGCATCGAACGAGGCGAGCCTGCTTCGCGCGTTGAAAGCCGAACGCGACGGGGTTCTCGTCGTCGGCAGCCGCGATTTGCTCCATAATCTCCCGCCGCTTCAGGCGATCCTCTGCGATCTGGAAATGCCCGTGCTGCTCCTCGGACCTGAGCCTGCAAATCCATAATCCATTTACGGATCGAGGTCGGCAGCCGATCAGGGCGGCTCGTGCGGCCGGGCTCGATCCAAGCCCGCGAACGCAGTGGAGCAGCAACCGTCCAGCCCGGGCGAGTTTGGTTGCGCCGCTCTATCGCTTCTGATATACAAGCGGCGCAACAACCAATCCACGGCAAACTCACGGGGGAAATTATGCTCGGAAAGTGCTTGAAGCTCGCCGCTATCGTTCTGCTGGCGGGCGGACTCATCGGTTTTGCGGACTGCACTCCGGCGTCGGCTCGCCAGGTCGCCGGAGCGGCCGAGGCGAAGAACTGCGATCGTGCATGCCTCGACGGTTTTGTGAACCAATATCTCAACGCGCTCGTGGCGCACGACCCCTCGCGCCTGCCCGTCACGAAATACGTGAAATACACGGAAAACGGCCAAAGACTCGACTTGGGCGACGGCTTCTGGCGCACCGCTACCGCGCGCGGCCCCTACAAACTCTACATGGAAGACACGCAAGCCGGCGAAGTGGGCTTCTTCGGCACCATGGAAGAGGCCGGCCAGCCGGTGATCCTGGCGCTTCGCCTGCGCATCTATGAGCACAAAATTTCTGAAATTGAGAGCATCGTGGCCCGCGGAAGCATGGCCGTAAATGGCGCCAAAGCTCTCAACAAGCTCGGCAAGCCCGATCCGATCTACATGGAAGACACGCCGAAATCCGAGCGCGTTTCCCGCCTCGACCTGATCAACACAGCCAACAAATATTTCTCCGGCATGCAGCAGGACAACGGCAAGAGCGACTACTCGTTCTTTGCCGACGATTGCAACCGCCTCGAAAACGGCATGCAAACCACCAACAATCCCAACGCGCGTCCGGCGCGCCCCGGTTCGTACTCGGCGTCATGGTCGTGCAAAAAACAATTCGCTTCCGGTCTGCTTCACTTTGTGAGCCGCATCCGCGACCGCCGCTTTATGGTCGTGGACACGCAGCGCGGCGACGTCCTCGCCTTCGGCTTCTTCGATCACGAGGCGGGCAACACGCGCACGTTCCAGACGCCCGACGGAAAAACCGTCACCGCCGGTCCCGTAACGCCGTGGACTTGGGAAATCGCGGAGCTCTTTAAGGTGCAGGGCGGCCAGATCCATCGCATCCAGGCTGTGCTCACGCAAGCGCCCTACGGCATGGGCTCGGGATGGAGCAGTTGGCAGCAATCCATGTCCGACGCGCCTCAGTGGTAATCGACTTGGCGAATCGCGGCGGCTGCGGGCAGCGACGAGCTCCCGCGGCCGCTCTGCGGAGATAGCGCATTCGTCGGCGTGCTACTTCCCGTCAACGCTGAATGCGATGAGCGCATTCCCGCGGCGGCCGTTGAAGCGTCCTTCGCCCGAATTCACGTACAACATGCCGTTCACGATCGTCGGGCCTTCGCTGCCGAGCGTGCCGCCCTTTGCCGGAACGCCGTTCACCGCGTCGTACGTTTTCGCAGCGGTATCAAAATCCCACAGCACCGATCCATCCTTTGTGGAATAGGCGCGCAAGTGCCCGTCCTGCGCGCCCGAAAACACCGCGCCGGGAATCACGGTAATTGCCGCCGATTGCGCTCCCGAGCATCCCTGCTTGCCCCAGCTGCATTCGCCCTTCGATGCTGGGTCGTGCCAGATCGTGGCGCCGTCGGAAATCTTCAGCGCGCTCAAGCTGCTCTCCTTGCTATAGGCGATGGGAACGAACACAGTATTCTCATTCGCCGCCATGGCCCATACCACGCCGCCGCCCATGCTGCCCGGCCCCACTTGTTTCTTCCAAACCAGCTTGCCGTTGTCCGGATCGAGCGCGTAGACCACCCCCGACTTTTGCCCCGCCAGAATCACCTGCTTGCCGGCCGGCTGCGTATGCAGGATCGGCGAGCTTCCGAAATCGTAGTCGGGCCCGACGGGATCGGGACAGATTCCTTTGCCGGGAACGTTGCACCCGAAAAGATAGTTGTCGTGCGCGGTGGCTTGGAAAATCCATTTGATCCGGCCGGTGGTCATATCCATGGCCACGATCGCGTCGGTCGCTTCCGTGGGCACGTCGGTGAACGAATCGCCGGTCCCAACGTAAATCATGTGGCGCTTCGCATCGATCGTCGGCGCGGACCAGATCGATGCTCCCGCCGGGCCGTACATCTGCACGCCCGTTGAAGTCTTCTTGAAAGGTTTCGGCTTCTGCCGGATCGGATACGACGTCCAAAGAATTTTTCCCGTCGACGCATTGAGCGCCACCACGCTGCCGCGCGCCGTGCAGCAATTGTATGTGCTCATCGCGCCGAAACCTTCTTCTTGCGACGATGTCGGCACGTACAGCCGGTTGTCGTAATAAACCGGCGACCCGGTGATGCGCACCAGCGGGTGCCGGTCGATCTTCGTCTTCCACAATAGCTTGCCGGTGTCCGCATCCAGCGCGTACGCGTTCGCCTTCATCAAATCTGCGCCGAAAACGGCGAGTTTCGTGCCTTTGTCGGTCGATACTTGGCCAACGCTGAGCGCCGAGCGAATTTCCGAGTCTGCCTGGAACGTCCAATATGTGCAGCCCGTCCGCGCATTCAGCGAGTAGACCAGCCCTGTCGTGGTCGCCACGAAGATGCGCCCGCCTACCACCGTCGGCTGGCTGCCAACCAGTGGCCCCGGATACGCGAACACCCATTTCACCTTTAATTTGGGGATGTCCGATGCTGAAATGCCCGGCTGCGGTTGAAAGCGCGAATTCTCCAGGTCGCGGCCCCAGCCGTTCCATTGCGGCCCACCGAGCGAAATCGGCCCTCCGGGATTCGGACACATATTCGCGTCGGGTTTCGGCTGCGGTCCCGGCGTGGACGATTTGCCGGTAAGAAAAGTCGCCAGCGCGGCGATTTCCTGCACGCTCAATCCCAGGCCCTGCGGCTGCATCACCCCGAACGTCAGATCGAAAACCACCTGCTGCGCGGGCAAAGTCTTGATCATGCTTCGCGACGGAATCCGGCCCACGGGATGATCGTGGCACACCGCGCACTTCTGCTTGTAGATCGCGGCCGCATCAGTGCCGCTCGCCATCGCCGCTGGAGACACGGCGCAAATCAAGGCCGTGATTGCCAGTGCGGTAACGCTGGAAGCGATACAAATCAAAACGCTGCGTCGCATCGAAAATCCCCCCTGCCGGTTCTTCGCAATCAAACCGCACACTATACCCGCTGCGCTGTCGTGCCGAAACACTTTTAGTTTGAGTCGATTCGTGCGATTCCGCGGGAAGTTTGGGAACAACTGCGGTTGATCGTGTTTCAGTCCGGCTTCTTGGCAGAATTTCGGCGTGCGCGGCGCGCGGGTCTCCGCCGCAGCATCTCCACCAATTCCTGCGCCGCGGCCGTCAGCGGGCGGTCCTGCCGGTACACCAGGTAGAGCTTGCGGACTACGCGCATCTGCCGAATGCACAGCTCGTGCAAGTCGCCGCGCTCGATTTCCCGCTCCGCGCACATCCGCGGAACGATGGCGATGCCGCGCTTCGTTTCCACGCAGCGCTTGATGCTTTCGATGGTCGGCAGCTCGATGGCCATCTGCAGCGGCACTCGATGCCGCGCAAACATCTGTACCACGCGCTGCCGGTACGGCGATTCCACGATGTGCGCCACGAACTCTTCCTGCCCCAGTTCGCTGATGTCCACTTCCCGCGACTTCGCCAGCCGGTGTCCCGGCCACACCACCAGCACCAGAGAATCGCGGTAAAACTCCGTTGCCGCCAGCTCTCGCTCCTCGGGCAGATAGGAGATCACCCCGATATCGAGATGATGGTTCAGCACCTCGCGCGGCACGTCGCGGGAAAAGACGCGGTGCACCCGGACCTGAATGCCTGGATGAACCTCACGGTAGCGATCGAGCTCCGGAAGCAGCGCGTGAATCGAGCTTTCGTTCACTCCCATGGAAAGCTGGCCTCGCTCGAGCCCGCGGAGTTGCTGCATGCCTTTGCGAATCTCCTCGCGCAGGTTCAGCATGCGGTCCGCGTACTCGGAAAGCAGCAGGCCCGCGTCCGTCAGCATCTTGGCGCCCGAACCTCGAACGAAAAGCGGCTGCCCCACCCAGTCCTCCAGCTTGCGGATGGCGATGCTCACCGCCGGCTGCGTGCGGTAGAGCTTCTCGGCGGCCCGCGAAAAGCTCTTCTCGCGCACCACCGTCTGAAATACTTGCAGGGAAGCCAGGTCCATTCGCAACTCCTCGTGTGCTAGTATATAAGGCGGATTTATTCTACGTCCAACAATTATAAATTGGACTCTTCAGGGGCGGCGGGTTTCACTGGTATGGTTAAGAAAGGAGGAGCTATGGATACCGTGCAGATTTTCGACACTACTTTGCGCGACGGCGAGCAATCGCCCGGCTTTTCGATGAATCGTGAGGAAAAGCTGCTTCTGGCGCGCCAGATCGAAGAAATGGGAGCCGATATCCTTGAAGCCGGTTTTCCCATCGCTTCCCCGGGCGATCTCGAAGCCACCCGCGCCGTAGCGGCGGAAGTCAAGCACTGCCGCGTAGCGGCGCTCGCGCGCGCCGTACAGGCGGACGTAGACGCTGCTTTGAAAGGCCTCGAACCCGCCGCCAAACCCCGCCTGCATCTCTTCCTTGCCACTTCGGATTTGCACCTGAAGTACAAATTACGCGCCACGCGCGAGGAAGCCTTCGACCGCATCGTGAAGATGATTCGCTTCGGCAAGGCGCGTTGCGAAGAAGTGGAGTTTTCCGCCGAGGATGCCAGCCGCACGGACATCGATTTCCTGTGCAAAGTGGTTGTCGCCGCGGCCGAAGCCGGCGCCACCATCATCAATTTGCCGGATACCGTGGGCTATTCCACGCCGGATGAATACGCGGAAATGTTCCGCCAGGTGCGCGCACGATTGGGCGATCACCCGGAAGTGGTGCTCAGCGCGCATTGCCACGACGATCTCGGCCTGGCGGTTGCGAATTCTCTGGCGGCCATCGAAGCCGGTGTGCGCCAGATCGAATGCACCATCAACGGCATCGGCGAACGCGCCGGAAACGCTTCGCTCGAAGAGCTGATCGTCGCGCTGCACGTGCGCCAGAATCACTATCAGGTTGAAACGCACATCAACCTCGAAAAACTGTATCCGGCGAGCCGCCTGCTTTCGAAGATCACCGGAGTTGGCGTGCCGCCCAACAAGGCGGTAGTGGGCGCGAACGCCTTCGCCCACGAAGCCGGTATTCACCAGGACGGCATTCTGAAAAATCCGCTCACCTACGAAATCATCGTGCCGGAAAAGGTCGGTGTGCCGAGGCGAACTCTGGTGCTCGGCAAGCACTCGGGGCGCAATGCGTTCCGCGCGCGCTTGGCCGATCTTGGTTTTGAGATTACCGACGCTGAATTGGCCGAGTGCTACCGCAAGGCGATGGAACTCGCCGACGCGGACAAGGAAATTCGCGATCGCGACTTGATCGACATCATTCACCGCGTTCGCCGTCTCGCTACGGCTCCTGCAGCGGCCGGACCCGGCAGTGCGGCGGGGCGTTAATTTCACTTTAATCTGCGAGGAAAAATTGCGGAAGACAATCGCCGTTTTGCCGGGCGACGGCATCGGCCCGGAAGTAACGTGGGCTGCCGTCGAGATCCTGAAGGACTGCGCGGGAACGTTCGGGCATCAGTTCGAATTTCGCGAATTTCCATTCGGCGGCATCGCCATCGATCGGTGCGGCGCGCCGCTTCCGCCGGAAACGCTCGCCGGGTGCCGCGCCTCCGACGCAATTCTTCTCGGCGCGATCGGCGGGCCCAAGTGGGAAGCGCTGCCTTTCGGCACGCGGCCGGAAGCGGGACTGCTCGGCCTTCGCAAGGAACTGGGCCTTTACATCAATCTTCGTCCGATTCGCCTGCGTCCCGCTCTGCGCGGCATCTCGCCGCTTCGTCCCGAGCGCCTCGCCGGCTGCGATTTTGAAATCGTTCGCGAACTCGCCGGCGACATCTATTTCGGCGAGCACCGCATCAGCGGCAGCGGAAAGGATGCGTCGGCCACCGATCTGGCCGCGTATTCCGCGCCGGAAGTGGAGCGCGTCGCGCGCTACGCCTTCGAACGGGCCGTCGCGCGCAAGAAGCATCTCACCAGCATCGACAAAGCCAACGTGCTGGCCACTTCGACTCTCTGGCGGGACACTGTTGCGGTGGTCGCGCGCGAATATCCCGGCGTGAGCGTGGATAACCAGTACGTGGACAACGCTTCGATGCAGATCATGCTGCGTCCCGCGCAATTCGACGTGATTCTCACCGGCAACCTGTTCGGCGACATCCTCAGCGACGAAGCCTCGGCTCTGGCCGGCTCGATCGGCCTGATCCCGTCGCTCAGCCGCGGACGCGTGGACCAGCCCGCGATGTACGAGCCGATTCATGGCTCGGCGCCTTCGCTTGCGGGCAAGGACGTGGCGTGCCCGCTCGGCGCAGTTTTCTCGGCGACGCTGATGCTGCGCGAATCCTTCGGGTTAGCTGCCGAAGCGCAGTGGATTGAAGACGCCGTGGACCGCGTGCTGGAAAAGGGATTCCGCACTTCGGACATTGCAGAGCCCGGCGGCCGCTCTGCCAGCGGCTCGGAATTCACAAAGGAAATTCGCAACGAATTGCGCGCCGCGCCCGCTCGGGCCGGAAGCCGCGGCGCGTGATTCGCGAATCACTCTCTATTTTCACGCCGGGAAAGTTCTGACTGGCCCACTGCGCAGCGTGATTACGGTTGCGTGGATGTTTTCTTCAGCACCAGGCACTCGGCGATCATGTCGTGCAACGCCTGTTTTTTCGGCGTGAATCCGGCCATCAGGTAGCCGATGCCAATCGTCAGCGTGGAGAGGATTTTGCCGAAGAAGCGCCCGCTGGCGCGCGCAAACGTGATGCGCTTTCCTTCCAGGTCGGTGACGTAAAGTCCGAGCAGCTTTTTCCCGAGTGTCGCCTGCCACACCGAGCTTTCCAGCAGCGCCCAATAGAGCCACTGTGCCATGACCATCAGCAGGTCGATGGCAAACGCTTGCCGGCTTGTGTTCCTGTAGAGAGCCCAGGGATCGGTGGTCGAGATTCCGGCGCGCTGCATGAGCGGGCCGAGGATGAAGATTCCCGCGGCGACGCCGAGCAATATATTGTCGATGACGTACGCGACGGCGCGCAGCCAAAAACCCGCGTAGGCGACGCGCGGTTTTGCGGCCGCGCGCGGCGAGGCGGTCGTCGCGTCCGCTTCGTGTTCAACGATGGCGCTCTGGCTTGCCGGCTGCCCGCATGTGCTGCAATACGCCGCGTCTTCCGCAATTTGGGATCCGCACCTCCTACACTCCAATTCCAGCCCTCCCCATGGCACCTTCCATTCTCATGCTTTTCGCAGCACCAGGCAATTCGCAATCGAGTCGTGCAGCGCCTGCTTTCGCTCCGTGAGGCCCGCCATGATGCAATCGATCAGGTAATAGAGAAAGCCGAGATAGGGCACGATGGAGATGCCGCGGCCCGCCCAGAAGCGGCCGCTGGTTCGGCTGAATGTGGCGCGCCGGCCCTCCAAGTCGGTGACGTAGAGTCCCAACGCCTTCTTTCCGAGCGTGGCTTGCCACTCGGAAGCTTCCATGAGGGACCAGTACAGCCATCGTCCGACGACGGAAATCACCGCCAGGGCCGCGACGCGGGGCAAAAAGACCATGGCGACGGCCATCGGGTTTTCCTCCGCGCCGCGCATGAACATCGGCATCGCGCCCGCGAAGATAAGAAGAACTAGGAAGATCGTCGGCACGCCGAGAATCAGATTATCGATGATGGCCGCGACCACCCGCAGCCAAAAGCCGGCGTAGAGAACTCCGGTTGCGGCGACGGGCTGCGCAAGCGGCGGCGGAGGCGGAACGGCGGCCTGCGGCTGCATTGGCGAAGGAGGCATGGTTCCTGGTTGGGTCCGGGGCTGCGTTACCGCCGCAGCGCCGGTCGGCTGGCCGCAGGCGCTGCAAAAGGCCGTTCCTTCCGCTACAGCAGCACCGCATTTTGAGCAGTACATGGCGTTTTCTCTCCTGTCGACTCGAATCGCTGGAAGTATCGGACTGCCAATGCGCCTTCATTCTGAATCTACGATCCCGCCTGTCGAAAAGTTGCATCGCGGAGTTTTTCGAGCCCCATCTGTTTTTGCAGGAAGCGGTCCAGCAGGCGGTCCGGCAGCAGGCGGCGCATGCGCAGCGCCATTTTGGCTTCCGGCGTGACCACGTACCGCGCTCGAGGCCTTTTTGCTTCGATGGCGCGAAGGATTACGGCGGCGCAATCCTCGGGCGTGGTGCGCGACGCGGTCATGCTGCTTGCGAACGTTTCCTTGAACGACTCATAGATGGCGCGATAGGGACTGCGCTCGGCGGCGTTCGCGTACGCGGCGGACAGCTCCATGGAATTGCGGCCGATGCTCGTGGCGATAAAGCCGGGCTCGATCAAAATCACCTGCACGCCGAATGGATAAAGCTCCAGGCGCATCGAGTCGCTGATTGCTTCCAGCGCGTGCTTGCTGGCGCAGTACGGACCCATGATCGGGCCGGCGATTTTTCCGGCCACCGAACTCATGTTGACGATGCGTCCGCGGCGGCGCTTGCGCATCTCGGGCAGCACGCGCTGCGTGACGCGCAGCACGCCAAAAACATTCGTCTCAAACTGTTTCTGCAGATCGGCGATGGAAATTTCCTCCATGGCCGCGCCGATCCCGATGCCCGCATTGTTGACCAGCGCGGCGACGGGACCAGCGCGCCGTTCGATCTCCGCGATGGCCGATTCGACGGATGTATCGCTGGTGACGTCCAGCTCCAGCACTTCCAGCCGCAGGCTTCTGCCGCGCGCCAATTCCTCAAGGGCGGCGCGGCGTTCGGCGCTGCGGCCGCCGGCGAAGACGCGGTAGCCGCGCTCGGCCAGCAGTATGGCGGTGGCGCGGCCCAAGCCGTCGCTCGCGCCGGTCACCAGGACCGGTTCGAGTTTTTCGTGTGTACCCGCCGGGCTCATGCGATGCCGTCCCTTTCGGCTAGAGGTTCGGACGCCATCATAATCTGAATTTTGAGTATTTTGCGAGCGCTGGCTCCGGCTCAGTCGTGTTTCCTCCGCATGGTCCCAGCCATCTTACATGAAGACGCTTAGTGGGGCCGTGAGAGGCGAGGGAGATGGGTGACGCCCGTCACTGATTGCAGCGGCATGGCGCGCGAGATTGGGCCAGGGAGACGGACGATGATCGTGAAAGTGAAAGGCGGATACAAGGTAATTTCGGAAACGACCGGGAGAAACCTGGGCGGGCCGTACAAGACGAAAGAAGAAGCCAAGAAGCGGCTGCGCCAAGTGGAATTCTTCAAGCACCGGAAGAAATAGCGCCTACCCGCGCGCGTCGAGGAGATGGAAAGTCGCCGGCGGATCCGAACCCCGTCGAACCCTTCGCAAATGGCGCGAAGAGTGCGGCACCCCGAAATTCAAGTGCAATAGCGGATGATCTGCTTCACTCCTCGGAAGGAGGGGTGCGTTACGCCGCCTATTCAGAGCCGCCGATGACGACGGTCCAGGGACGGACTTCCCACTTTTTGACCAGGCCGTTCAAGACGTAAGGATCTTTGCGCGCGAAAGATTCGGCGGCGCCGCGGTCCGCACCGCGGAAAATCAAGAGCGCGCGATCGGCGGGATCGGCGAAGGCTCCGGCCAGCACGATTTCGCCGCGTTCGTGAGCCGCGACGGCGAAGCCAGGATGTTCCTGGCGGAAGGCGGTGCGGCGGGAAAGATAATCGTCGGCAAGTTCGTAGATCAGGGCGAAGTAGGGCATTGGGTCATCCTTTCGATATCCTCAAGTAGCGCGACCGATACGCCGCAGAACGGGGCTACCACTTCGAAGCGTCTGGGCGCGGAATTCGCGTCCCAAGCAGTACGCCGCATGTAATTCCAAGAATAAAAAACAAAAGCCCGATTAGC
>Ga0210077_1000294_pt1 | contig 20540 bp, 25 predicted proteins | sample RushMan_CattailN_5_FD_185556 | JGI IMG/M metagenome (GOLD analysis project Ga0210077, IMG submission 185556) | Wetland microbial communities from San Francisco Bay, California, USA, that impact long-term carbon sequestration -... | ecosystem: Environmental > Aquatic > Marine > Wetlands ... | reverse complement strand
GTCGCGGGCGCGATCGGCCGAGAGCGCGTCATCCGCTTCGCCGCTCAGCCGGTGATGCCGATCGGCCATGGCACGAACTCGTGGTCGCCCAGTCCGAGCAGCTCGGACTTCGTGCGCTCGCCCGAGGCGTGGCGCAGGATGGCCTGGAAGATCTCCTCGCCCATCTGCTCGAGCGACTTCGTGCCGTCGAGAATCTCGCCGCAGTTGATGTCCATGTCCTCTTCCAGCCTGCGGAACATGGGCGTGTTGGTGGCGAGCTTGAGCGAGGGGACCGGCTTGCAGCCGTAGGCCGAGCCGCGCCCGGTGGTGAAGCAGATCAGGTTGGCGCCGCCGGCGACCTGTCCGGTGGCCGAGACCGGTGACGGTGTTGTACTTGAGGATCGGCGCCGCCCTCGGGATGGCCGTCGCCGCCGCCTTGTGCCCGGCGGGAATCTGGCTCCCACAGGCGGCAACCGGCCCGCCGGGTTCTTGTACCATGCGCGTGGTCAATTCGACCGCGGGAGGACATCAGATGCCGGAACCATTCTTCGTCACCACCACTTTCAGCTTCGACGGCTACGTGATCAAGGCATACAAAGGCGTCGTGCGCGGGATCGTGGTGCGCTCGCCGACGATCGTGCAGGGAATATTCGGGGGGCTGAAGAGCTTCATCGGCGGACGCATCGGCGCCTACACCGAGATGTGCGAGCAGGCCCGGCGGCAGGCCTACGACCAGATGATCGAGCACGCCCGCGAGCTCGGCGCGAACGCGATCGTGGGAATGGAATACGACGCCTCCGATGTCGGCGGCCGCACTTCGGCGAGCGAGGTTCTCTGTTACGGCACCGCGGTCGTGCTGGCGAAAGCGGCCTGATGAGCGCGCGTTTTGCCAACTATTGCCGCCATGCAGGCGCGGTTCGGCCGTATGCTGGGCCATGGGGTCATACCAGCTGGTGGTCAATTACTTTGCCGCGGCGGTCGTCTTCAGCGCGCTCGCGCTCGTGGTTCACCTCGCCAACGAATGGTGGTACCGGCACCTGATGCGGATCGCCGAAACGCACGAGCTCGAGTCGCGCCGCGCGCTGGCGGCCCGCCAGGGCAGGGCGCTGATTCTCGCGGTGACGGCGCTCTTCGTCGTCGCCTTGTACGGAATCTTCAGGCTTGCCGCGGTCAATCCCCTGTTCGTGCTGGCGGGCGTCGCCGCGGCGATCGTCCCGAACCTGTTGTGGTGGCTCTGGCGCTGGCGCGCGCTGCGGGCGCTCGGGTATGGCCGCCCGCAGCAACAGGCCTGATTCGCGGCAGGTCCCGCCCGGGCACCCGGTTGCCGCCTGGCACCGGATCGTCGAGGCGCGCGACATGGAGGGGCTGAAGGCGCTGCTGGACGCCGACGCCGTATTCGTCTCGCCGGTCGTGCACGCGCCGCAGCGCGGGCGCAAGCTCGCCTACGCCTACCTCGCGGCCGCGTTCCAGGTGTTCCTCAACCCGGGCTTCCGCTACGTGCGCGAGATCGTCGGCGGCAGCGACGCCATGCTCGAGTTCGAGACCGAGATCGACGGCATCCAGGTGAACGGGGTCGATATCATCAAGTGGAACGGCGCGGGACGGATCGTCGAGTTCAAGGTCATGCTGCGCCCGCTGAAGGCGATCGAGGTCGTTCACCAGCGCATGGCGGCGATGCTGCAGGCGGAGCGCTGATGGCGATCGCCGACTTTCCCGACCGCAGCTACCTGACCGGCGCGCGCGAGCTGGGCGAGCGCCTGGGGCAGGCGACCCTGCTCGACTTGCGCCCGGCGGAGGACTTCGCGCTCGGCCACATCGAGGGCAGCCGCCATCTCGACATTTACGGGGTGAGCCTGAACGACTCGGCGGAGGCTCCGTTGAATGCGTTTCTCGCGATGTTCAGGAACCTGTTCGGCAGCCGCGGCGTCTCGCGCGAGCGGCCGGTGGTGATCTACGACCACGAAAGCGGCGAGCGCGCGGCGCGCGCGGTCTGGCTGCTCGCGGTGCTGGGCCACCCGGACGCGAAGCTGCTCGACGGCGGCACGCGCGCCTGGACCGCCGCCGGCGGGCGGCTGGTGCGCCCGACGCAGGCGCCGCCGCCGCCCGACCCCGCGGCTGCGCCGCCGAGCGCGCCGCCGTTCAAGGCGGCGCCGGAGCTGGCGCTGCTCGCGACCCGGTTCGACGTCCATCGCGCGATCGACGACGAGCAGGCGGTGATCGTCGACGTCCGGCGCGAGTCCGAATACCGCGGCGCCGAAAAGCGCGCCCGCCGCGCCGGTACCATCCCGGGCGCGGTGCACGTGTTCTGGCGCGAGCACCTCGACGGCAACGGCGCGCTGCGCCCGGCGCACGAAATCCGCGCGCTGTACGCGGCGAAGGGCGTCACCCCGGACAAGACGGTGATCCCGCTCTGCCAGGGCGGCTACCGCTCGGCCAGCACCTTCCTCGCGCTCAAGTCGCTCGGCTATCCGCGGGTGCGAAACTACGTCGGCTCCTGGGGCGAGTGGGGCAACCGGGACGACTCGAAGATCGTCGTCCCGGTCGAGACGGCTCGCTGAGACCGTCCCCCCGGCGCTCAGCCCGCGTGCGCGCCGGCCGCGCCGGCGGCGCCGGCCGGCACGTGCCTCACCGGCGGATTCGCCTTGAGCGGGATGATCAGCAGGCCGGCGAGCACCGCCATCACCGCCGCGGTGGTGATCGCGAAGGGGAAGCCGTGGCTGGTGATCAGCATCGCCGAGAGCACGCCGCCGTACAGCCCGCCCGAGCCCTTTGCGATCGCGTACAGCAGGCCGTAGTTGGAGCCCGCGGCGGCTTCGCCGAAGTAGTGCCCGATGACGGTGGGGAAGAGCGAGAACAGCGGGCCCCAGAAGAAGATCGCGAGGATGGTCGCGATCACGAACAGGGTCTGGTTGTGCTCGTTGCCCGCGCCGACGGTCAGCAGCAGGAACGCGCCGCACAGGATGTAGCTCGTGATCATCGTGTTCTCGCGCCCGATGCGCTCCGAGACGCTGCCCATCAGCAGCCGGCCGAGGCCGTTGGCGATCGCCAGGCCGCCCGCAGCCGCGGTCGCCGCCGCGGCGGTGAAGCCGAAGCTGTGCGAGTAGCGCACGATCTTGCTCACGCCGGCGAGGCCGGCGCTCGAGATCAGCACGAAGGACACGATCAGCAGCCACATCTGCCAGGTGCCGAGCGCCTCGCCGAGGGTGAACTGGTGCTCGGAGGGGCGCTTGTTGGCGGGCGCCGGGCTCCAGCCGGCGGGCTTCCAGCCGGCCGGGGGATCCTTCATCAGCAGCGAGGTCAGCACCGCGATGCCGCCGATGATCAGCGCCATCAGGTAGATCACGTGGAAGAAGGTGCTGTTGGGCGAGGTCTTGGGAATCGCGCGGATCGGGAAGATGAACGGCAGCGAGCCCCAGGAGAACGCGGCGGCGATCAGCCCGGCGGCGACGCCGCGCTTGTCGGGGAACCACTTGTTGGCGGTGGTCACCGCGGTGTTGTAGACGAAGCCGGCGAACAGGCTCCCCACGCACCACACCACCAGCACCGGCCCGTAGGACGGCCCGAGCGAGGTGGAGTAGATGCCCAGGCCCGCCACCAGCCCGCCGATCACGGTCACCCAGCGCGGGCCGAAGCGGTCGCGCAGGATCCCGCCGGGCAGGGTGCCGAGCGACTCGAAGACGACGAACAGGGTGAACATCCAGCCGATCTGGGTATGCGACCAGTGGTAGATGCCGCCGATGTGGGCCGACATCGAGCTCCACGCGTACTCGTAGGGGCTGATCACGGCCATGGCGAGAAACGCCGCCGCGAGCACGACGTAGCGGCTGTAGCCGAGAATCTCCTTGTCGCTCTTTTGCGCCGCGACGGGCGCTGCCGGATTGGCGGGCATTTCGCGTCTCCTTTCTTCTAATAGATATGTCTGCGCGCATCGCGCCGTATATGATCGAGAGCATAAGCGTGAAACTAAGTTCACCGCATGACGCGCGGCTGACGGCGCTCTTGTCGCCGGGCCGTCGCCGCGCTTTCAAGCTGACTCACGATTGACGCCGAAGCGCGTTGCATGGACCATGCGGTCTCCGATTTTCCGCAAGCTGGAGGATGAACGATGGTCGGTGCGCGCGAGGCGCTCGAAAAACTGCGCGAGGGAAACCGGCGCTTCGTCTCCGACCGTGGCGGCGCGAGCGCGACGCGGCCGATCGAGGTGGCGGCGGGCCAGCACCCGTTCGCGATCATCCTCGGCTGCTCGGACTCGCGGGTGCCGGCCGAGATCGTGTTCGACCAGGGCCTGGGCGCCCTGTTCGTCATCCGCGTGGCGGGCAACATCGTTGCGCCGTCGCTGGTCGGCAGCGTCGAGTTCGCCGCCGAGCGCTTCGGCACCCGGCTGGTGGTGGTGCTCGGGCATTCCAACTGCGGCGCGATCCTCGCCACGCTGGAGGAGCTCGGACGCCCGGGCGGAAGCGAATCGCCGAACCTGCGCTCGATCGTCGACCGGGTGCGTCCTTCGGTCGCCGGGCTGCTCACGACCGAGCTGCGCCACGACCACGACGCGCTGGTGCGCGAGGCGGTACGCGCCAACATCAGGGCCTCGGCCAATCACCTGCGCAACGGCTCGCGCATCCTCGAGCAGCTGATCCAGACCGACGGCCTGCTGGTGGTCGGCGCCGAGTACTCGCTCGAGACCGGCGTGGTAGATTTCTTCGACGGCCTGCCCAGGGCCACGGACGGAGCCGCGCGATGAATCCCGAGAAGATCAAGCTGGTGATGGAAAACGGCAAGGCGATCGAGGCAGTCGTGTTCAGCAAGCGCGCCGAGGCGATCGAGGTGGTGCTCGGCGAGGGCATCAACAACGTCAAGTGCACGCTCACGCCGACGCGCAACGGCATGGCCTACGCCGGCAGCGTGATGGGGCGCGAGCTGGTCTACCAGCGCAGCCGCGAGCAGGTCCAGGCCGACATCGACCGGCTCAACCCCTCGCTGCGCAAGCCCAGAGCGCGCTGACACGGTGATGCGCGTGCGCGCGGTGCGCACCGACGAGCGCGACGCGCTGCTCGAGATCGTCAACGCTGCGGCCGAAGCCTATCGCGGCGTGATTCCCGCCGACCGCTGGCACGAGCCCTACATGCCGCGCGCCAGATCGAGACGTCGGTCGCGCTCGCCAGCAGCAACCCGCAACCCAATCAGACGGAGAAGCCATGAACGTCGTCGCGAACGCGGTGGTCGCCCTGGTCGCATTGCTGCATGTCTACTTCCTGGTGCTCGAGATGTTCCTTTGGGACAGGCCGGCCGGGCTGCGCGCGTTCGGCCAGACGGCGGAAGCCGCCGCCGCTTCGAAGGTCCTGGCGGCGAACCAGGGGCTGTACAACGGATTTCTCGCCGCAGGCCTGGTCTGGGGGCTGCTGCTCGGCGCCGAGGGCGCCGCGGTGAAGATCTTCTTCCTCGCCTGCGTGCTGATCGCGGGCCTGTACGGCGGCGCGACCGCGAGCCGCAAGATCCTGCTGGTGCAGGCGCTGCCCGCGGCGATCGGTCTCGCCCTGGTCCTGCTTTCGTAACGGTCGGGCCGCCGCCTCCCCGGCGCTAGCGCTTGCCGCCGCCGACGAGCAGCAGCACGCCGCCGAGCACGATCGCGCCGACGCCGAGCCAGACCGGCACGTTCACCGTCTCGGTGTCCTTGAGCGCGAACTTGAGCGGCCCGACCTGCGCCTGGTGGGTTTCCTTGGTGTAGGTGAAGCTGCGGTAGCCGAGCGCGAGCGCGCCGGCCACGATCAGGACGATTCCGATCAGCTTTGCCACGGTTTCTCCTTGTTGTTCAAAGCGGGGCGCGCCGCGGCGCGCCGGAGCCCTTGATCTGGGTGCGGTGCATGACCCGGCGCGCCGCCGGGTCGAAGGCGTCGCGCCGGTGCATGGTGGTGCGGTTGTCCCACAGCACGAGGTCGCCGGGCGCCCAGCGGTGGCGGTAGACCGAGGTCTCGACGTAGGACCACAGCTCGTCGAGCAGCCGCTCGGACTCCTCCAGCGGCAGGCCCACGACCCAGGCGTTGCGCCGGCGCCCCAGATACAGCGCGCGCGCCCCCGATTCGGAATGCTCGATCAGCACCGGGTGCGGCGTGCCGGGCGAGCGGCGCGGGTCGTCCACGGCCTCGAGCCCCTTGCGCAGGGTGCCGCCCGAGTCGTAGGTGCCGTCGTGCTTGATGTCGAGGCCCTTCACGCGCGCGACGAGCGCGCTCGGCATCTTCGCGAGCGCCGCCTTCATGCCGGCGAAGCAGGTGTCGCCGCCGGCGGGCGGAATCTCGAGCGAGTACAGCATCGAGGCGTCCGGCGGCAGCTTCGCGTAGCTCATGTCGGTGTGCCAGGCCGCCTCGCCGTCGCCGAGCGCGCCGATCGGCTCGCCTTGCGCGTCGCGCACGTTCGAGACGACGTAGATGTCGGGATAGCCGGCCGGCGACTTGCGCCCCGCGCCCTGGTTGGGCGGCGGGTCGAGCGCGCCGAAGTGGCGCGAGAAGGCGAGCAGGTCGTCGTCCGACAGGCGCTGGCCGCGGAACACCAGCACGTCGTGGCGGTACCAGGCCTGCTTGATCGCCGCGATCTCGGCCGCGCCGGCCGCCGCGAGGTCGACCCCGCGCAGCTCGGCGCCGACCGTTCCGGTCGGCAGGACCTCGAGCGCGGCGGCGGCGGGGGCGGGCATGGCCGCTAGTCTATAATCATCGGCCGCGTTTCGCCCATGCCAATGTGACCATCGTCGTCCATCATCTGAACAACTCCCGCTCGCAGCGCGTGCTGTGGATGCTCGAGGAGCTGGGGCTGCCCTACGAGCTGAAGCGCTACCAGCGCGACCCGGCGACGATGCTCGCGCCGCCCGAGCTGCGCGCGGTGCACCCGCTCGGCAAGTCGCCGGTGATCGAGGACGGCGGGCTCAAGCTCGCCGAGTCGGGCGCGATCCTCGAGTACCTCGCGGGGCGCTACGGCGAAGGCCGGCTGGCGCCGGCCGCAAACACACCGGAGCGCCTGCGCTACACCTATTGGATGCACTACGCCGAGGGCTCGCTCATGCCGCCGCTGCTGATGAAGCTGGTGTTCAAACGCATCGAGAGCGGGCCGATGCCGTTCTTCGCGCGCCCGATCGCGCGCGGCATCGCGCGCCGCGTGTTGGGCACTTTCGTCGAGCCCAACATCGCGCGGCATCTGGAATTCATGGAAGGCGAGCTCGCCGGGCGCCCCTGGTTCGCGGGCGGCGAGTTCAGCGCGGCCGACATCCAGATGAGCTTCCCGCTCGAGGCCGCGGCCGCGCGCGGCGGCCTCGACCGGAGCCGGCCCAGGCTGATGGACTTTCTCGAGCGCATCCACGCGCGCCCGGCGTACCGGCGCGCGATCGAGGCCGGCGGCCCCTACGAGCTGCTTCGCTGACGGGGCGCGGCGATGACCGCCGTCCTGCTCTCGCTGGCGACGTTCGGCTCGACCCTGGCGGGCGGGCTGTTCGCGCTCAGGTTCCGCGACCGCCTGCACTACCTGCTCGCCTTCACTGCCGGGGTGCTGCTCGGGGTGGTCGCCTTCGACATCCTGCCCGAGATCTTCGGCATGGCCGGCGCGCACGGCGCCACCCCCGCCATGATCGCGCTGGTGGCGGGGTTCCTGGTCTTCCACGGGCTGGAGAAGTTCGTCCTCGTGCACCACGTGCACGAAGGGGACTACGCCGAGCACCGCCATCCACATGTCGGCCTGGTCTCGGCGTTCGCGCTCGCCGGCCACAGCTTCATGGACGGCGTGGGCATCGGCCTCGCCTTCCAGGCCGGGCCGACGGTCGGGGTCGCGGTGGCGCTGGCGGTGATCGCGCACGATTTCTGCGACGGCCTGAACACGGTCGGCCTGATGCTCTCGCACCGCAACCCGACCGCGCGCGCGGTGGCGATGCTCGTGCTCGACGCGGCCGCGCCGGTGCTCGGCGCCGCCTCGACGCTGCTGTTCACCGCGCCGCCGGCGCTGCTCGTGCTGTTCCTCGGCTTCTTCGCCGGTTTCCTGCTCTACATCAGCACCTCCGACATCCTGCCCGAGGCGCATTCGGCCAAGCGCCCGGGCGCGGTGCTCTCGCTGATGGGGCTCACCTGCCTCGGCGCCGCGTTCATCTTCGTCGCGGTGCGCGCCGCGGGGGGGTAGGAGCGCGATGCACCTGCCGCCCGCCCTGCTGATCGCCGGCCTGCTGCTGCTGGGGTTCGGCGCGCAGTGGCTCGCCTGGCGCTTCAAGCTCCCGGCGATCCTGTTCCTGCTGCTGCTCGGCCTGCTGCTGGGGCCGGTGAGCGGCCTGTTCCACCCGGACGCGGTATTCGGCGAGATGCTGCTGCCGCTGGTATCGCTCGCGGTGGCGGTGATCCTGTTCGAGGGCAGCCTGACGCTGCGCCTGGGCGAGATCCGCGGCCTCGGGCCGGCGATCCTGCGCCTGGTCAGCCTCGGCGCGCTCGTCACGCTCGCGATCCTGGCCTGGGCGGGGCACGTGCTGGCGGGGCTGGACTGGCCGATCGCGCTGCTGTTCGGCGCGGTGGTGAGCGTCACCGGGCCGACCGTCATCGTGCCGATGCTGCGCAGCGTGCGGCCGAACGAGCGCATCAGCAACATCCTGCGCTGGGAGGGCATCATCATCGATCCGCTCGGCGCGCTGCTCGCGGTGCTGATGTTCGAGCTGATCGTGTCGGGCTCGCACGCGGGAGGCGGCCACCACTGGGCGGTGTTCGCCCAGACCGTGGCGGTGGGCGCCGCGAGCGGCTTCGGCGCGGCCTGGCTGCTCGGCCACGCGCTGCGGCGCCACCTGGTGCCGGAGTACCTGCAAAGCCTCGGCGCGCTGACGCTGGTGCTCGCCTCGTTCGCGGTGGCGAACGCGCTGCGCGAAGAGTCGGGGCTGCTCGCGGTGACGGTGATGGGGATCGTGCTGGCCAATCAGAAGGGCCTGCAGATGGACGAGATCCTCGATTTCAAGGAGCACCTGAGCACGCTGCTGATCACGCTGCTGTTCATCATCCTCGCCGCGCGGCTGCAGGGGCCGATTCCGCTCCTCACGGTCGCGGGCGGCATCGGCGTGCTGGTGGTGGCGCAGCTCGTCGCGCGCCCCGCCGCGGTGCTCGCGAGCACGCTCGGCTCGCCGGTCAACTGGCGCGAGCGCGCGCTGCTGGCATGGATCGCCCCGCGCGGCATCGTCGCCGCGGCGGTGTCGGCGCTGTTCGCGCTGCGCCTGCAGCAGCTCGGCATGGCGGGCGGCGACAAGCTGGTGCCGCTCACCTTCCTCATGATCATCGGCACGGTGCTGCTCCAGAGCGCGACCGCCGGGCCGCTCGCGCGCTGGCTGAAGGTCGCCGACCCGGATCCCAACGGCGTGCTGATCGTCGGCGCCGACCGCCTCGCGCGCGCGGTGGCGAAGGCGCTGGCGGAGCTGAAGCTGCCGGTGGTGGTCGCCGACGACGACTGGCACGGCATCAGCGAGGCGCGCATGCTGGGCCTGCGCGCGTTCTACGGCAACCCGGTGTCGGAGCACGCCGACCGCCACCTCGACCTGGTCGGCATCGGCCGGCTGCTCGCCATGTCGCGGCGGCGCGAGCTGAACAGCCTCGCCTGCGTGCGCTACCGTCCCGAGTTCGGCGCCCAGCGCGTGGTCTATTTGCGGGTGCTGCCGCCCGAGGGCGGCGAAGCCTCGCGCACCGCCCTCGCGCCGCAGCTCGCCGCGCCGCGCCTGCTCGGCGACGAGGTTTCGCGCGCGCAGCTCGAGTCGCTGCTCGACCGGGGCTGGCGGCTGAAGGCGACGCGCCTGAGCGAGGGCTTCGACTACGAAGCGTTCCGCGCCAGGCTGGACAAGGAGGTCCTGGTGCCGTTCGCGCTCAACGAGCGCGGCCAGCTGCAGGTCGAGACCGACAGCTTCCACATCGAGCCCAGGCCGGGCTGGACCGTGGTCGCCTTCGTTCCGCCCGAGGAGGCGGGGGAGTGAAAGCCTCCGCACCGCCGGTGCACCAGATCTCGGTGCGGCTGCGCGAGATCGGGCAGCTGTTCAACTCGATGGACCCGACGCCCTTCCACCACAAGGATCTCGATCCCGAGGCGCAGAAGTTCATCGAGAGCTGGGCGCAGGAGTTTCCCCCCGGCAGCCGCTTCCTGCTGGTGATCCATCTCGAGAAGAAGCCGCCCCAGGGGGACGCCGCGGCGCTGCTCACCGAGGCGGTCCACAACTACTTCGGCTACGAGGCGCAGATGGCCGGGCGCGAGCTCAAGCGCCTGCTGCGCCTGGGACGCTCGAGCCTGCTGGTCGGGCTCGGGTTCTTGAGCCTGTGCACGATCGCCGCGAAGGCGCTCGGCGCCCTTGGCGGCGGGGCCTACCTCGAGATCCTGCGCGAGGGGCTGATCATCGCCGGCTGGGTCGCGATGTGGCGCCCGATCCAGATCTTCCTCTACGACTGGTGGCCGGTCATGCGCCGGCGCCGGATGCTGCACAATCTCGCGCACGCGCAGGTGCGCGTGGCGGAGGGACAGTGAGCGGAACTCTGGTGGTGACCGGCGGCGGGCGCGGCATCGGCGCCGCGACCGCGCGCCTGGCGGCGGCGCAGGGCTGGGCGGTGTGCGTGAATTACCGGCGCGAGCGCGAAGCGGCCGAGGCCGTGGCGGCGGACATCGCGCGCGCCGGCGGCCGGGCGGTGGCGGTCGCCGCCGACGTCGCCTCCGAGGGCGACGTGGTGCGCCTGTTCGAGACCGCCGAGCGCGAGCTCGGCCCGCTCGGCGGCCTGGTCAACAACGCCGGGATCCTGGAGCGGCAGGCGCGGCTGGACGAGATGGACGCGGCGCGCCTCGAGCGCGTATTCGCGGTCAACGTGACCGGCGCGTTCCTGTGCGCGCGCGAGGCGGTGCGCAGGATGTCGACCCGCCATGGCGGCGCGGGCGGCGCGATCGTCAACGTGTCCTCGCTCGCCTCGCGCCTGGGCTCGCCCGCCGAATACGTCGATTACGCCGCCTCCAAGGGCGCGCTCGACACCCTCACCGTGGGGCTGGCGAAGGAGGTCGCGGCGGAGGGCATCCGCGTCAACGCGGTGCGCCCGGGCTTCATTTACACCGAGATCCACGCTTCCGGCGGCGAGCCCGGGCGCGTCGACCGCGTGAAGGAGAAAGCGCCGATGAAGCGCGGCGGGCGGCCCGAGGAGGTCGCGCGCGCGATCCTGTGGCTGCTTTCGGACGAGGCCTCGTACTCGACGGGAACTTTCGTCGACGTTTCCGGCGGACTATAGCGTTAGAATCGTCCGGACAACCCTGGAGGACGCCATGAGCAACCGTGAAGAGTATGTGCAGAAGATGAAGGCGCAGCTCGACCAGTGGAACGCCGAGGTCGCCAAATGGGAAGAGAAGACCAAGGCGGCGCAGGCCGAAATGAAGACGGAGTACGAGAAGCAGCTCGAATCCTTCCGCTCGCGGCGCGACGAGGCGATGTACCAGCTGCACCAGGTGCAGGTCGCATCGAGCGAGGCCTGGATGGACATGATGAAGGGCGCCGACGCGGCCTGGAAGGCGATGGGCGAAGCGTTCGTGAACGCGAGATCGCACTTCGAGAAGAAATGAGCGGCAGGCGATGAGCGAAGCGCTGCCGGCCGTCGGGCGCGGCTTCTGCTTCGAGGACCTCGCTCTAGGCGCGCGCTTTCGCACCCACCGCCGCACGATTGGCGAGGCCGACCTCTCGAATTTCGTCAACCTCACCTGGCTCACCGAGGAGCTGTTCGCGGTGGCCGACGACGAGGGCCGCGCGATCAAGGGCCGCGCGGTGCCCGGCGCGCTGGTGTACGCCTTTGCCGAGGGGCTGCTGCTGCCCACGATGCAGGACACCGGGCTCGCCTTTCTCAACGCGACGCTCGACGTCAAGCGCCCGACCGTGGTCGGCGACACGATCCACGTCGAGTGCGAGGTGATCGAGCACCGCCTCACCTCGAAGGGCGACCGCGGGCTGGTGCGCTTCGCGAACAAGGTCGTCAACCAGCGCGGGGAGACGGCACTCGAATATAACCCGCTCAGGATGCTGAAGCGGCGCGAGGCATGAGCGGGCCGCTGGCGGGGGTCCGCGTCCTCGAGCTCGGGAGCCTGATCGCGGGGCCGTTCTGCGGCAAGACGCTGGCCGATTTCGGCGCCGAGGTGGTCAAGGTCGAGCCGCCCGGCGACGGCGACCCGCTGCGGCGCTGGCGCAAGATGAGAAACGGCGTCTCGCTGTGGTGGCAGGTGCAGTCGAGGAACAAGCGCTCGATCACGCTCGACCTGCGCAAGCCCGAGGGGCAGGCGGTGGTGCGGCGGCTCGCCGCAGGCGCGGACATCCTGATCGAGAACTTCCGCCCGGGCGCGCTCGAGCGCTGGAACCTCGGCTGGGAGCAGCTCGCGGCGGAAAATCCGAAGCTCGTCATGGTGCGCATCTCGGGCTACGGCCAGAGCGGGCCCTACCGCGACCGGCCGGGCTTCGCCGCGATCGCCGAAGCCGTGGGGGGCTTGCGCTACGTGACCGGCTTTCCCGACCGGCCGCCGGCGCGGCCCAACCTCTCGATCGGCGACACGCTCGCCTCGCTGCACGGCGTGATCGGCGCGCTGCTCGCGCTGCGCCATATCCAGAACGGCGGCGGCGGGCAGGTGATCGACGTCGCGCTGTACGAGTCGGTGTTCAACGTGATGGAGAGCCTGCTGCCCGAGTACGACGCGCAGGGCTTCGTGCGCGAGCGCTCGGGCTCGAGCCTGCCCGGCATCGCGCCGTCGAACCTCTACCCGTGCAAGGACGGAAGCTACGTCCTGATCGCGGGCAACGCCGACAGCCTGTACCGGCGTCTGATGAGCGCGATCGGCCGCGAGGACCTGCGCGACGACCCGGCGCTGGCGAAGAACGACGGCCGCGCGGCGCAGATGAACAGGATAGACGAGGCAATTGCGGAGTGGACTTCTCGTCTTTCCCAGAAAGAGGTATTACAGAAAATGGAAGAGGCCGAAGTTCCCGCCGGGCGGATCTACAGCGTGGCGGACATCGCGGCCGATCCGCATTACGCCGCGCGCGGGATGCTGCTCGACAGCGTCGCCGGCGACGGCGAGCCGCTCAGGCAGCCGGGGCTGGTGCCCAAGCTCTCGGCCACTCCCGGCGCGATCCGGCGCGCCGCGCCCAAGCTCGGCGAGCACACCGACGAGGTACTGCGCGAGGCGGGCTACGCGCAGGCCGAGATCGACGCCCTGCGCGCGAAGGGAATCGTATGATCGACCACCTCGACCACATCGTTCTCACCACGCGCGACCTCGAGGGCTGCATTCGCTTCTACCGCGACGTGCTGGGCATGCAGCTGGAGTCTTTTCAGACCCCCACCGAAAAGCGCCAGGCCCTGAAATACGGCAACCAGAAGATCAACATCCACGAATGGGGCAGGGAGTTCAGCCCGCGCGCGCACGTCGCCGCGCCCGGCACGCTCGATCTTTGCTTCATCGCCTCCGTGCCGCTGGAAGAGGTCATCGCCAGGTTGAAGGCGGGCGGGGTGGCGATCGTCGAGGGCCCGGTGATGAAGACCGGCGCCACCGGCCCGATCCGCTCGGTTTACGTGCGCGACCCCGACCTCAACCTGGTCGAAATCTCAGTCCCGGCCTGACCAGGAAATCGGGGTCAGACCACGTTTTCGGAAAACGTGGTCTGACCCCGATTTCCTGGCACTAGTGCACGGGCGTGGCGTCGCCGCCAGGCAACATCCGCGCCCGCGGCGAGAACTAGTGCTCAAACCGCCTCACATTCTCTGACGCGCCGTCCGGCTCGGGTCTATCGTGAGCGGGTCTCCCTGGGGAATCATAGGGGTGCCATGAGTGACCTGAAAATGTGGATGATCTGGCCGGGCAACCCTGCGTTGTCCATTCTGGTGCTCGCGCTGATCGCGATGGTCGCGCTGTACGCGGCGCGCGCGCCGATGCACGCCCTGCTGCGCTCGGCGAGCCAGACGCTCGGCGGCCCGCTGCGCCTCGGTGCGCGCTGGCTGTTCGGCGTCGCCGAGGAGCTGAGGGCGCGCAACAAGGCGGTCCTGCTGGCGCAGGGCCGGCGCGAGACCGGCCAGCGCATCGAGCGCGAGTTCGAGCGCCTGGCGCTGATGGTGAGCCGGGACCTGCAGGGCTACCCGACGCTGCAGCGCAAGCTGCTGGAGGAGATCACGCGCGTCGAGGAAGACTACAAGAAGTGCGGCGAGGTGCCGCCGCCGCCGCCCGACTGGGTCGACGCGGTGACCGCGGTGGCCAAGATCAAGACCGGGGGCGGGGAGGTGGTGCAGAAGATCCTGGTCGACATCCGCCAGTCGCTCGAGAGCATCCACGACAAGGCGCTCGCCGAGTACCGGCGCGCGTACCAGATGCGCCACAGCATCCTGGAGGGCTTCATGCCCTACTGGCGCTCGCTCGACAAGACCATGAAGCAGGTCGACAAGAACATGACCGGCATCCAGGACGCCGCCGCCGCGGTCGACGCGCAGATGGTGAGCTACAAGGAGATCGCGGCCCGCAGCGACGAGGCCGAGAGCCAGCTCACCAACTCCGCCTTCACCCAGTTCGCGATCGCGGCCATCGTGATGGCGGTGGCGCTGGGCGGCGCGTTCGTCAACTTCAAGCTGATCGCGCTGCCGATGTCCGAGATGGTCGGCGCGAGCGACTACATCACCGCGACCCTGCGCACCTCCGAGGTGGCTGCGCTGGTGATCATCCTGGTGGAGGCCTCGATGGGGCTGTTCGTCATGGAGTCGCTGCGCATCACGCACCTGTTCCCGCGCATTTCCAACCTCGACGACCGCATGCGCCGGCGCATGATCTGGATCTCGCTCAGCCTGCTGTTCCTGCTGGCGGGCATCGAGTCGGCCCTGGCGCTGATGCGCGACATGCTGATCGCCGACAAGCAGGCGCTGCTGCAGTCGCTCGCGACGACGGCCCCGGTGGTCAACGAAGGCTGGCTCGGCCACATCCCGACCGCGGGCCAGATGGTGCTCGGCTTCATCCTGCCGTTCGCGCTCGCCTTCGTCGCGGTGCCGCTGGAGTCGTTCATCCACTCCGCGCGTACCGTGGGCGGCGCGCTGCTGGTGCACCTGATCAACGCGCTCGGGTTCGCGATGCGAATCGCCGCGAACCTCGTCAAGCAGCTGAGCCGCGCCCTGGTGCACGCCTACGACGTGCTGATCGTGCTGCCGCTGCTCGCGGAGCATCTGTTTCGGGCGCGGCGCCACGGAGCGCGGAACGGCGCGGCGGACAGGGTGGATCCGCGCGAGACCACGCTGCACCCGCTTTCCTGAGGAGGCGGCCATGCGCACCCGAACCTTCACGCTCGCCGCTCGCCTGCTGGTCGCCGTGCTGGTGCTCGCCGCCGCGGGCTGCGGCGACTCGCGCAGCCACGCGCAGGCGGTCTACATGCTGGTCGACACCTCCGGCACCTACGCCAAGCAGGCCGACAAGGCGCAGCGCGTGATCAACTACCTGCTCGGCACCCTCAACCCCGGCGACTCGCTCGCGGTGGCGCGGGTGGTCAGCCGCAGCTTCAGCGAGAAGGACATCATCGCCAAGGCGACCTTCGACACGCGCCCGAGCGAGGCCAACGCGCAGAAGCGCGCGTTCCAGGCCAAGACCGAGGCCTTCCTCAAGGACGTGCAGCCGACCGCCCACACCGACATCACCGGCGGCCTGATCCAGGGCGCGGAGTTCCTCAACGAGACCGGCGCGGGCACCAAGACTGTCATCATCTTCTCCGACATGCAGGAGGACCTGGACAGGGTCACGGTGCGCAACTTCCCGATCAAGCTCAATCACATCCGGGTCATCGCGCTGAACGTCACGAAGCTCAACACCGACAACATCGATCCGCGGCGCTACCTCGGGCGCCTCGCGGCCTGGCACAAGCGCGTCATGGCTGCCGGCGCATCCGAGTGGAAGGTGATCAACGACATGGAGCGGCTGAACAGCATTTTCGCCAACAGCTAGCCCGCCGCCGCGCCCCTGAGATCGGGGCCGGAGCCGCTCGGGGAGTAAACGCGGCTCCGGTCCCGATTGCTTTTGGCGGATACGACGCGGTTACAAACCGGCAACGCCGGGACATCCGCCGGTTACCGCCCGCTCCCAGACTGCGCTCCATCGAGTGCAAGCCTGGGAGACGGAGATGGAACGCGATGAATATCTGATCGAAGGCGCAATGCCGCTGCTGCGCGACGAGCAGCTGCGGATCGAGGACGGGCGCGACCTGCTGCTCCACCTGTGGCAAGGCTCGCTGTGGATCACGCAGGAAGGCGACCGGCGCGACATTCTGCTGCGGGCGGGGCAGTCGTTCCGGCTCGACCGCGACGGGACGGCCATCGCCAGGTGCTGGGCCGACGCGGTCGTCGCGCTGACTTCGCCGCGCAAGGAGCGTCCCGCGCGCAGCATCGAGGTGCAGGGCACGGACCGCCGGAGCTGGAACATGCGCCCGCACGCGCGGGCCTTGCGCCCGGGCGAGCGGGCCGCCGGCGCGGAGCGCCCGTCCCATGCCGCTTGAAGACGCGCGCGGGCTCGCGCTCTCCGGCGCCTCGCCGCGCGCGCTCGGGCTGTTCGAGCGCGCGCTTGCCGAGCACCTGTCTTTCAGGGGCCCGGCGGGCGACCCGCTCGCGCAGGCGCTCGAGGATTCGCCCGGATTCGCGATGGCGCACGCCTTCGCGGCCTACCGCGCGCTCGGCGGCCGCGAGCCGGACGGCGCGGCGGCGGCCCGGTCGATCGTCGAGCGCAGCGAGCGGCTGCCGATGAACGGGCGCGAGCGCGCGCACATGCACGCGATCAGCGCGCTCGCGGCGGGCGAATACGAGCGCGCGGGCGAGCTGCAGGCGGACATTCTCGCCCAGCATCCGCGCGACGTGCTCGCGCTCGCGGCCGCGCATTCCTGCGACTACGTGCGCGGCGACGTGACGAATCTGCACCGGCGCGTGGCGCGGGTGCTCGGCGCCTGGCGGCCCGACCTGCCGGGCTACCACGCGGTGCTGGCGATGTACGCCTTCGGCCTCGAGGAGGCGGGCGAGTACTCGCGCGCCGAAGCCTACGCCCGGCGCGCGCTCGAGCTCGAGCCGCGCGACGTGCGGGCGCACCACGCGCTGGTGCACGTCTACGAGATGACCGGCCGGCCGGAGGAGGGGATCCGCTGGGCGGGAGGGCGCGCCGCCTACTGGGCCGACGACTCCGCCACAGCGGGGCACAACTGGTGGCACGTGGCGCTGTTCAACCTGAGCCTGGGGCGGCGCGCCCAGGCGCTGGCGATCTACGACTGGCGCATCCGGCCGCGTCTCGCGCGCGGCGTGTCGGCGCTGATCGACGCGACCGCGCTGCTGTGGCGCTTCGAGCTGCTCGGCGCCGGCGTCGGCCGGCGCTGGGCCGAGCTGGCCGGGCGCTGGGCGCCGCGCGCCGAGGACGGCTACTGCGCCTTCAGCGACCTGCACGCGATGATGGCCTTTACCGCCGACGGGCGGCGCGAGCGCGCCGAGGCGCTGCTCGCCGCGCAGCGCCGCCGGTCCCTGCAGGGCGGCACGAACGGCGAGATGACGCGCCTGATCGGGCTTCCCGCCTGCCTGGCCTTGCGCGCCTGGGGCGGAGGCCGCTACGCCGAGGCTGCCGAGCGGCTGGGCGGTCTGCCCGCGCTCGCGCACCGCCTGGGCGGCAGCCGGGCGCAGCACGGGATCGTCGCGCTCACGCTGGAGGAGGCGGTGCGCCGCGCGGGGCGTCCCGCGCCGGGAGCGCTGCTGACGGGAACCTGACGCTGATGCGTATAATCGCCTCACCGCCAGGCGGAGGAGGGAGTATGGCGCAGCGCACGCGAGTGCTGATCGTGGAGGACGACCCCGACGTGAGGAGCTCGACCGCCGAGTACCTCGCGTCGCACGACTTTCAGGTCGACGTGGCCGACTGCGGCGACGCGATGCGCGCCGCGCTGGCGAAGGCGGTGCCGAACGTGGTGCTGCTCGATCTCAGGCTGCCGGGCGAGGACGGCCTCACGCTCGCGCGCAGCCTGCGCGAGCGCTACGACGTGGCGATCATCATGGTGACCGCCGCCGACGCGGTGGTCGACCGCGTGGTGGGGCTGGAAGTCGGGGCCGACGACTACGTCGCCAAGCCCTTCGACCTGCGCGAGCTGCTGGCGAGAGTCAAGAGCGTGCTGCGCCGCGCCCAGGCGCGGGCGGCAGGCGCGACGCCGCAGACCGTCAGGGTGGGCGGCTTCTCGCTCGACCTGTCGGCGCACCGGCTGCTCGACGGGCGCGGCGCCGAGGTTCCCCTCACCAGCATGGAATTCGACCTGCTGCGCGTGTTCGTCGGGCACCCGAACCAGGTGCTCTCGCGCGACCAGCTGCTCAACCTCACGCGCAACCGGGACTGGGAGCCGTTCGACCGCTCGATCGACATCCGCATCGCGCGCCTGCGGCGCAAGCTCGAGCCCGACCCGGACAAGCCCCGGCTCATCAAGACCGTGCGCGGCGCCGGCTACTGCTACGTGCCCGCCAGGTAACCGTCGGGTTTCGATTGTTTCAGTCCGGTAACCGTGCCGCCGGCGCATCGCCGCCTGCAATAGAGTGGAACGCGTGAAGCTGCAGAACCCGAATCGCACCGAGGACGCGCTGCGCAATGCTGCGCTGGCGGTCTCGACCGCGGCCGGCGACGGCGTCTTCCGCGAGCTGGTGCGCGCGCTCGCCACGATTCTCGACGTGGAGGTGGCGTTCATCGCGCTGCCCAAGCCGGGCGAGAGCTGCACCCTCAGGATGCTCGCCTTCTACTCCGACGGCCGCATGATCGAGGATTTCGAATACGCGATCGCCGGTACGCCCTGCGAGACCGTCGTCGGCCGGCGGTTCCGCTGCTATCCGTCGGGCGTCGCCGAGCGCTTTCCGCTCGACAAGGACTTCAGCGAAATGGACGGCTACGCCGGCTATCCCCTCACCGACGCGCGCGGCGAACCGAGCGGGCTGATGGCGGTCGCTTCGCGCCGGCCGATCGAAGAGGCCGGGCTGATCGAGTCGGTGCTCAAGATCTTCGCCGCGCGCGCCATGGTGGAGCTCGAGCGCCGGCGCGCCGACGCGGCGCTGCAGGCGAGCGAGGCGCAGTACCGCGCCATCTTCAACGCGACCGACGACGCGCTGGTGCTGTGGGACTCGAGCCTGCGGCGCGTGGACGTCAACGCCGCCTACGAGCGGCTGTACGGCTGGAGGCGCGAGGAGGTCGTCGGACAGCGCGGCTTCGAGTGGCGCGGCGTGGCCGCGGACTACGCCGAGCGGCGCCTCGACCTCGTGCGCCGCTCGCTCGCCGGGGAGACCTGCCACGCCGAGCTCGAGTCCGTGCGCAAGGACGGCGAGCGCTTCCAGGCGGATGTGCGGACGATTCCCTTCATGCACCGCGGCGAGCGGCACGTCCTCACCGTCGTGCACGACGTCACCGAGCGCCGCAAGCGCGAGGAGGCGCTGCGCGCGAGCGAGGAGCAGTACCGCGCCATCTTCAATGCGTCCTTCGACGGCATGATCATTCGCACGCTGGACGGCGAGATCGTGGACGTCAACCCGGCGCTGCTCGCGATGTACGGCTACCAGCGCGACGAGCTGATCGGCAGGACCTTCGGCCCCATCATCTCGGAGCAGCGCGCCGGGTCGTTCCGCAGCTACCTCGCCGAAGTGGCGGCGGGGCGCGCCTACCGCACCGAAAGCCGCGTGCCGCGCAAGGACGGCTCCACGGTCTACATCGAGGTGCTCGGCTCCCCCGTCACCTACGAGGGGCGGCCGCACGTGCTCTCGGTCGTGCGCGACATCACCGCCCGGCGCGGGCTCGAGGCGCAGCTCAGGCAGGCGCAGAAGATGGAGGCGATCGGCCATCTCACGGGCGGCATCGCCCACGACTTCAACAACATCCTGACCGGAATCATGGGCTACCTCACGCTCGCGGCCGAGGGCGGGGCGGCGCAGTCCGACGCGAAGCTCGCGCGTCACCTGCGGCAGGCGCAGCACGGCGCGAGCCGGGCGCGAGAGCTGATCCAGCAGATGCTCGCGTTCAGCCGGGCGCAGAAGGGCAAGGCCCGGCCGGTCGCGCTGGCGCCGCTGGTGGAAGACGCGGTCAGCCTGCTCGACTCGTCGCTGCCCTCGACGGTCGAGCTGAGCACCGCGCTCGAGACGGACGTCCCGGCGGTGATGATCGACCCCGTGCAGGTGGAGCAGATTCTGCTCAACCTGTGCATCAACGCGCGCGACGCGATGGAGGGCGCGGGCAAGATCCGCGTCGGCGTGCATCCGGCGCCGCACCCGGGAGGCGCGGTCTGTACCTCCTGCCATCAGGCGGCGGACGGGCGCTACGTCGAGCTGCGCGTGACCGACACCGGGCCCGGGATCTCGCCGCAGGTGATCGAGCGCATGTTCGAGCCCTTCTTCAGCACGAAGGAGGTGGGGCTCGGCAGCGGCATGGGGCTCGCGATGGTGCACGGTATCGTGCACGAGCACGGCGGTCACGTGGTGGTCGACACTGCGCCGGGCAAGGGCGCCGCCTTCAGCGTGCTGCTGCCGGCGCTGGCGGGCGAGGCCGGGGAGACCGCT
>Ga0210077_1000293_pt1 | contig 20584 bp, 20 predicted proteins | sample RushMan_CattailN_5_FD_185556 | JGI IMG/M metagenome (GOLD analysis project Ga0210077, IMG submission 185556) | Wetland microbial communities from San Francisco Bay, California, USA, that impact long-term carbon sequestration -... | ecosystem: Environmental > Aquatic > Marine > Wetlands ... | reverse complement strand
TCGCTCGTCAAACAGGCAGATAAATATGAAATGGATGGGATTTGCAGTCCTTCTAATTGTGCCCCTAGCTTACCTCATGATTTGTGGAGCGGTTTTCCTGGTGCAAAGTGGAGTGATTGGTTTTTTAAGAAGATTTTTCAATGGCGTACGTAAGAGGATACTCTAAGAGCCCTTGGGTTAGGATCGATGACAAAAATGCCCGATGGACTGCCGACAGTAGATTTTATGGCTAGTACAATTCAGAGAGGAATTTTCTGATGGTCTGTTATCTGATTATTGAGATTAAAGTCTTAGATAGTGACTTGTACTCACAATATGTGCAGAAGGTTCCAGAAGTCGTAATCAAATACGGCGGTAGGTATCTGGCTCGTGGTGGTGAAGTTACCCCGATTGCCGGAGATTGGAATCCAGAGAGAGTGATTTTAATCGAATTCGACAGCATTGACCAAGCGCAGAGATGCTTTCAATCAGCAGAGTACTTGACGCTTGCGCCGCTCCGAGAAAGATCGACGATGTCTAGAGCCATAATCCTTCAGGGCAGTCCAAGTTTGGCCATATGATAAGGTTGTAGTTCATGAAAAAAACTGCTTGTGAAGATAACAAGAAATGCTTCCACTGTGGTGCGGGGCTGGATCATCTTGCTCTGCTGAATCCGAAAGGAGAATCCAGGGGCGGCGTGGACGGCTTTTATTTTCGATGTGACCAATGCAAAAGGTATTTCGTCGAGTACCGGATAGGTGGTAAAGTGAAAATGGTTCGCGATTCTTGAAGCGGCCCTCAATGTGGTTCAGGTGAACCGCCGAAATGAAAAGACAAAAACCTCTTGCCGAGAGCTGAGATGGCGGCATTCTTGGTCAGAGCATTTGGTTTGTAGAGTTTAACCGTCTCGTAGCATCCTTTTGTTCCACTCTGCGCAGCAGCGAGCCAGCTTAATAAGAAAATGATAAGTGGGTTGGTCTTGCGTCTCCAGGTTCGGTTCTTGCGGGTATTCTCTATAGCATCAATGTAATGTCTCTGCTTTGCTTTTAATCACGTCGCTGGAGTTTGGATCTACGATCTGGCTCGAAGGAAATGCGCAAGCGTGAACATTTTGTCGTCAAGTAATCTTAAACAGATGGATAGCATCCAATAGGTCGAAAAGGATCTACGGAATTGAATCGGCTCCTATGAGCACTGATGCTGGCGTGGACTTGGTTGCTTACGCTGACAAAATGCACCAACCTCTGACTATTCAGGTCAAAACGAACCTCAATATTACGGGATACTCTCTCAAAGCGGGATCTTTGGGTAACTTCGGATCCGGGAATCATCGGCATCAACCTCCACTTTTATGGTTTCTGGATTTATTACCATATTCAGAGGTTGGCCCACAAAATGAGTACGCGTCATTTGGCACAAATCTAATTTCTGATTTAAATTGAATTTCATTTTTTTCTCGCCTTTTCTCTTGCAAAAAGTAACAATTGATACTAAACAGAAGAAATGGCAAGACCTTCTATTCGTGAACTTGCTGGCAAGCTAAACCAAGCTAAAGAGGCTGTATTAAATGGGTGCATCCAGTTTGTTGAACCGGCGTCTGTTTATGCCGATCTATTGGAAATAGACATCCTAATAGATGACTTGGTGGAGATTTTACCTCAAGCGATCGAGGAAATAAGACCAGCAGACTACAAAGGGACCAGACCTCCACAAAGGTCATATGAGGTGCCTATCTTGAATTGTGAATTGTTCGCGTTCAGTTGGTCAAGCGGAGCTTTTGGGTGCACGATGTATTTTAAATATGCCCTGAAGGAAAAATGCATTTGGATTGTCTCTTTGCACACAGACAGGAAGTGATAGAAAGGGGGTTTGATAATGAATTGCCCCAATAATCATGGAGAGATGAAATTATCGAGATTGCCCGAGAGCGTGGAGTTTCGCGAGCGAACCATCAATTTTGTGGGCCAACACTTCATATGTCCAGTATGTAAGATAAAGGTTGACGATTTAACGCGTGCCGGAACTAATCAAAGAGCTATTTCAGACGCCTACAGAAAAGCTGTGGGCTTGCTCACGGGTGAGGAAATCGTTAAAGGAAGAAAAGAGCGAGGCTGGACCCAAGAACAGCTTGCTAACGCTATGAATGTATCCGTTATCAGCATCAAGAGATGGGAAAACGGCCAAATTCAGACCAAAGTAATGGATGACAATTTGAGAAGGGCACTCAAAGGCGGCGGTACGGTCTGCGACCTTCACACAGGAGGGAGAACGCTTTCGTTGGCCCGAACTAAACTTGTATTAAATCATTTTAGCGAAAAACTGGATAGAGACCTTTTGCCAGCAAGAGATCGCCTGCTTTATTCCGCAAAGTACCTGTGGTATGCTGATATGATTGCTTTCAGAGAAACAGGGCGAAGTATGACAGGGGCAACCTATGCAGCATTGCCGCGTGGGCCTCAACTAAATAACTACAAGGAACTAGTTGACCTCATCAGAAAATCGGACGAATCCGCAGCAGAGCGACTCACAGAGCATGAATTGAGAATCATCAGCAAAATAACCAAGGCCTTCCCAACAAATCGCTCTGTTTATGATGCTGCCCATAAGGAAAAAGTTTGGCAGGGGAAACCTGTTGGCTCACTTATCCCTTACACTGAGGCTGACCACATTACAGGCGTTAAATAATCACCTTCCCTCGGGCTTAGGTAACTACCGAAAAGCCGGGCCGTTTGGTTCGGCTTTTTTTGTTGTCTCAGAATTTTTATGAATTCGTGCACGCATGGTGCACGCAATTTTTTGAGAGTCTCTAAAGTGGCGCGCCTGGTAGGATTCGAACCCACGACCTACGGATTAGAAGTCCGTTGCTCTATCCACCTGAGCTACAGGCGCGCTTGAGATATCTTTCCCGTGTTGGACATCTCGCACTAAATAGACGGATTCCACTGCCTTTGTCAATAACCTTATCGTGCGTGAACCATTCTGAACGAGGGACCGCGAAGAACTCCACCTATAGAGTTGTGCCCACTTTTACTTTGCGTTTTGATCAAAAAATCGATAGAAATTCGAGGGCTTTTATGGCGCACCATCAAAACAAAAGGAGAGTTGTGCTCGATGGATCGTAAAACATTATGGGTGAGTTTATTGGGTGGTTGTTTTCTTTTGATACTCGGAATTAAAAGACTTCTTCAGGAAGGAGACTGGGTCCTCTTCATTCTTGGGGTATTGATCATCGCTTTTAGTTCATCCAGCTTATTGAAGAATAGGCCAAAGAAATGATCCGGGAATGCCCTTGACGTTATCAGGCAAATCAACTAACTTTCCTCGATTCAAAAGATAAAACCTTAAAATATTGGATTGAAAGAAAGGGACGCGAGTGTAATGGAAGATCTGAACGTGATTATGCGGGAGCGGATTCAGAAAGCTGAGCAAATGGAGGAGGCGGGTATTCCAATTTACCCCAACGGGTATCCGGTCCCGGATCACATCCAAGATCTCATTAAAAAATTTGGCGACAAGACCGATGAGGAGCTGAAAGCTGATCCCCAATCCTTTACGCTTGCGGGCCGCGTGTTGGCTGTTCGCTCTTTTGGAAAATCTATATTCATGCATGTTCTTGACGCAGGTGACAAGATACAGATCTATATTCAGCAAAATCAAGTTGGCAAAGAACCCTATAAGCTGGCGAAAAAGATCGATATTGGGGATATTATCCGAGTTAGTGGCAGCCTTTTTCGGACTAAAACCCAGGAACTGACTCTTCTCGTAAAAGAATTGGTCCTTTTGAGCAAGAATCTTCGTCCCTTGCCTGAGAAATACCATGGCCTTAAAGATGTCGAGACGCGTTACAGGCAGCGATATGTAGATTTGATCGTGCATGAGTCGGTGAGAGAAATATTTCGAAAGCGGGCCAAAATCATTCAAGCTATTCGTCAGTTTCTGACTGACCGAGGCTACCTCGAAGTCGAAACACCCATGATGCAGCCAATACCTGGAGGAGCCACGGCAAAACCTTTCAAAACCTTTCACAATGCCCTTGGAATGGATTTGTATTTGCGTATAGCCCCGGAGCTTTACCTCAAGCGACTGTTGGTTGGGGGATTCGAGCGTGTATTCGAGCTGAACCGGAACTTCCGCAATGAAGGGGTTTCTACACAGCACAATCCGGAATTCACCATGCTGGAATTCTATGAAGCATATGCCGCCTATCAAGACTTGATGGTCTTAACCGAAGAGCTTTTTGTCGCCATAAGCAATGTTGTCAACGGAGGCTCGCTGCAGTTGGAATATCTAGGAAATTCCATTGACTTGACTCCGCCTTGGCAACGTTATCGTCTGACAGAGGCTCTTGTTGAAGTAGGAGATGTTCCGAGCTCGGTAATCGATGATGTTGACAAAGCCGCAGACTATGCAAGATCTATAGGCATTCAAACCGAACGTTACGAAGGTCACGGCAAACTGCTGACCAAAATTTTTGATCAAGCAGTGGAGCCGAAACTTATTCAGCCTACGTTTGTGAGCCATTATCCGCTGGAAGTTTCGCCATTATCTCGACGAAACGAAACTGACCCGACACTCACCGATCGCTTCGAGCTTTTCATAGGGGGGAGAGAAATGGCGAATGCTTTTTCCGAGCTAAATGACGCCCGGGACCAGAAAGAACGCTTCATGCTCCAGTTGCAGGCGCGCCAGGCGGGTGATGAAGAGGCTCACCTTATGGATGATGACTACATTAGGGCTTTGGAATATGGCATGCCGCCGGCGGCTGGAGAAGGAATAGGAATTGATCGTTTAGTCATGTTATTCACTGATTCCGCATCGATCCGCGATGTGATTCTTTTTCCTCACCTTCGTCCGGAAAAGAAAATATAGAGCTTTATGAACTTTGAATTCTTCGTCAGTCTACGCTATTTATTGGCAAAGCGCCGGCAGACGTTCATTTCTCTAATCACCTTCATATCCATCGCTGGGGTGGCGGTAGGCGTGACTGCCTTGATCGTCGTTCTCGCAGTCATGAACGGGTTCCAACGGGACTTGCGGGATCGCATCCTCGGCATCACTTCGCACATCGTTGTGGGCCGCTTCGATGCCACAATTTCCAATTATCACGAAGTAATCGATGAGATAAAACTTGAACGCGGTGTCACAGGAGCATCTCCTTATGTATACACGCAGGTCATGCTCAGTTCTGGGAGGGGGGTCTCAGGCGCTCTGTTGCGTGGAATAGATCCGCAAACGGCCACGGAAGTTGTCAATATACAAAAAGATATGATTCGCGGCAACCTTATGGATCTTGGGAATACGCCCGCCGGCTCGACTGAAGATAATCCAGGGATCATCCTCGGAGTCGAGTTGGCTAACAACCTTGGGGTTCGGCAAAAAGATTGGGTCACCGTAATTTCTCCAACCGGCCGCTTAACTCCGATCGGGCAGACTCCAAAAAGCAGGTTGTTTCAGGTGGTGGGCATCTTTCAATCGGGCATGTTCGAATATGACAATACCCTTGCTTACATTAGCCTGAAATCGGCACAACAGTTTTTGGGTATAGGCGATGTCGTATCGGGCATCGAGGTGCGAGTCGAAGACATATATGACGCCCAAGCAATCGCCCAGAAGTTGAGATCGCGCCTCGGCCCATCCTTTTGGGTGCGGGATTGGATGCAGATGAATAGGAACCTCTTTTCGGCCCTGAAGCTTGAAAAGGTTGTTATGTTCATTATTTTGACTCTAATCGTGCTTGTCGCGGCTTTCAACATCGTGAGTTCTCTTATCATGTTGGTGATGGAGAAGACGCGCGACATAGCGATCCTCAAAGCCATGGGCGCCACAACCGCCAGCATACGCAAGATCTTTGTATTGGAAGGCCTCATGATAGGAGTTTCAGGGACCATCTTGGGCCTTTTGGGCGGGATGGGGCTGTGCGGCATTCTCAAAAAGTATCATTTCATCGAACTCCCGCGAGATGTCTACTACATCTCCACTCTGCCGGTTCATTTGGAAGGTCTCGATGTAGCAATCATCGCGTTTTCGGCCATTGCCATTAGTCTCATTGCGACACTATATCCATCCAGGCAGGCGGCCAAATTGGAACCGGCAGAAGCGCTTCGCTATGAATAATCTTCGACAGGCGGTAGAGGTCCATGCCATGGGATTAACCAAGGTCTTTGAGGGTGGGGTGCATTCCATTGAGCTTTTCAGGGACCTTGACTTGGTGATAAGAAGTGGCGATAGACTGGCAATTGTAGGTGCATCCGGTGCCGGGAAATCAACGCTTTTGCACATAATTGGGACTTTGGAAAAACCAACCGGCGGTAAAGTGCTCTACGGTGGGCAGGATATTTTTTTGTGGGATGAAAAACAATTGGCGAAATTTCGCAACCATCACATAGGATTTGTTTTTCAGTTTCATTACCTGCTGCCGGAATTCGACGCCTTGGAAAATGTGATGATGCCCGGCCTGATTGCGGGGCAATCTAAAAAGGACGTCAAAGCCCAAGCTGTATATTTGCTCGGCAAACTCGGATTGATAGATCGTCTCCATCATCGCATCGGCGAAATGTCCGGAGGTGAGCAGCAAAGAGTGGCTGTGGCCAGGGCTTTGTTATTACGACCCAAACTTTTTCTGGCCGATGAACCGAGCGGTAACCTGGATACAAGAACCGGCAGGACCCTTCACGAATTGCTGGTCGAACTTAACGAAGAGTTGGGTGTTACAATGGTGATCGTTACGCACAACATGGAACTGGCGTCCATGATGCATCGCACGCTGCGTTTGGTGGATGGCCATCTAAAAGAGGATTTGTCTGCGAATTAAACGAATGTCTGCAGTTTATTCCCGGCATTTTAAATGTACTTGGGTTGAATTTACGAAAGTGCTATAGTCTAGCTCTTTTTTAGACGAACATTGCCTTAGGAGTCCTTTCTTTTGGATAAGCATGTCTGTCGCAAGGGATCCTGAAAAAACAAACATCCCGGCCGCATTCGTATGGTGTGGGCTTAGTGCTGTCGGAGAAAGCACGTCTGAGGCCTCTTACTAGTAGGAAAATGGGACAGCGGTTTTTACGAGTCCGTAAGAACTTGGGGTGGTAACGGAAAGAACAAAGGTCATGGGGGGGACGGATGCGCAAGTTAGCGATCCTGGTCAGTTTGATATTGTGCTTGAGCATAGAAGTGTGGGCGCAGAATGAAAAACCGAAAGTTGCGGTTATGCCATTCGTAGTTCGTAGTGCCCAGGCTTTGCCCAATGTTCGTCAAACACTCCAAGAAGTCATGGTCCGTCAACTTTCCGAACTTGGCCTGCAGGCTGTCGAGTCGACCGAAGTTGCGGGCACAGATGAGCAAGCTCGTGTTGCGGCAAGAAGGGTGGGCGCCGATTATGCATTATATGGGAGCTTCAATAAGATCGGCAATACCATCAGCATCGATGCCAAGTTGGTGCATGTACCAGGTCAGAAGAAAACCGAAGTACTTTTTGGACAGGAAAGTGGAATAGAAAATCTTGCCAAGGCAGCCGATACTGTCAGCAAGGACGTTGCCGTCTTTTTGCTCGCGAAGGCTGTGATTGCCGACATTCAGGTGAAAGGGAATGAACGGATAGAGTCGGCTGCAATCCAGTTGAATGTGAAGAGTAAAGTCGGTGAGATTCTGAGCCCCGAGCAAGTGAGGGATGATATCCGGTCCATATACAAGATGGGGTATTTTGAGAAAGTTGAGGCTGAAGTTACCGATACACCAAAAGGCAAGCTCCTCACGTTTGTGGTGCAGGAAAATCCGACTATTCAGGAAGTGAACATAAAGGGAAACAAAAAAATTAAAGAAAAGGATATCCTGGCAGCTATCGCAACCAAGCCATACACCGTCTTAGAAAAAAATATCATTAATGAAGATGTGCAGAAGATACTCAAGCTTTATCAGCAGAAAGGCTTCTTCAATGCCGAAGTGACCACCGATATCTCATACCCGCGTGACCCCAGGAATGCTGTGGTTACGTTTAATATCGAGGAAAGGGGAAGAATCTACATCGAAAAAATTACTTTTACCGGAAACGAGCACTTTTCCGACCGAAAGCTTCGTGGTGTTATGCAGACGAAGCAGAAAAGTATTTTTCTTTCCTGGTTTACCGATCGCGGTATTCTGCAGAAAGATATTTTGGACACGGATGTTGACCGACTGACCGTCTACTATCACGATCGAGGCTTTATGGATGCTAAGGTCGGTACGCCCGATGTTTCTTTTCGCAAAGATGGAATCTTTATTGAAGTCCCGGTTCAGGAAGGGGAGCGTTATCGGGTTAAGAGTGTGGAAATAGCTGGGGGGGCGTCGGAAGAGAATGAACAACTGCAACAGAAACTCAGAGTAAAAGCCGATGATTATTTTAGTCGGGAAAAGCTGCGCGACGATGTCCAAGACATAAGCAAGGGATACATGAACCAGGGCTACGCATACGTTGATGTTAATCCGGATGTAAAACAGGATCGGGCAGATCACACCACGAATATTGTCTATCAGGTTGACAGGGGTAATGAGGTTCATATCGGCACAATTACTGTCTCTGGAAATACCAAAACGCGTGATAAGGTCATTCGGAGGGAAATCGATTTATCTGAAGGTGACAAGTTCAGTGCCGACAAAATGGAAAAAAGCATGACCGATTTGCGTAAATTGGATTTTTTCGAAAATGTTGAGATTGTGCCTTCCGAGGGGGCCTCGCCCGAGGTTATGAATCTCGATGTTAAAGTGAAGGAAAAGTTTACGGGGTCGGTAAGCGTTGGAGGCGGTTACTCATCAGATGATGGTCTGTTCGTCACCGGTGAAGTTGTTCAGCGCAATCTTTTTGGTAGAGGGCAGTATCTGGGGCTTAAGGGATATTTTGGTCAGTCGGCACAACGCTACGTGCTCAGCTTCACGGAACCGTGGTTGTTCGATAAGCCAATAAACGCCGGGTTCGACGTTTACAATTGGTTGAGAGACTACCCCGATTTTACCAAGGATGCAGTCGGCATCAGGTTGAGATCCGGTTACGCCTTCGGCAACTGGAGTATGATAAGTGCTTACTATACTTTTGAAAATGCCAAAATTTCTGATGTTGCCGATGATGCCTCTTCGCTCCTAAAATCACAAGAAGGCCGGTCGAATCTTAGTGCAATTACGGGAATACTGGAAAGAGACAGCACCGATCATCCGTTTTTGCCTACACGAGGCTCCATCAACGTAATCTCCCTCCAATATGCTACAACTTATATCGGCAGTGACAGTGATTTCCTGAAGTCCGAAATCCAATCAGGTTGGTATTTTCCTTTATATTGGAAGCTGATAGGTTTTGTGAAGGGTTCAGCGGGCTGGATAAATGAGAGTTCCAGCAATCCGGCGCCCATTTATGAAAGATTTTTCCTTGGCGGCATCAATACACTTCGGGCCTTTAACTGGGGAGAAGTTGGTCCGCAAGACGCAAACGGCGAATACATTGGTGGAACGACATACGGACTGGCCAATGCCGAAATACTGTTCCCTTTAATAGAAAAAATGGGGATGCGTGGGGTGGTTTTCTTTGATACAGGTAATGCTTTCCTCGGCAGTAATCCTTTCCAGTTTAGCGATTATCGCTATGACGCAGGGGCGGGAATTCGATGGAATTCTCCTATGGGGCCTCTTCGAGTCGAGTGGGCTTACAACTTGGATCGCCGTGAAGGCGAAGACAGCAATAAGTTTCAATTTTCGGCAGGAGCATTTTTCTAAGGAGAAAACAAAATGCAAACTAAAAAATTGTTTTGCGCAGGTGTGCTTGCAACCATTTTCATGATTATGTCGGGAGGCGCTTGTTGGGCTGCTTCGCCAAAGATCGGCTACTTCGATATTCAGACGGTCCTTGCTAAATCGACTTGGGGGCAGAGGGCTAAACGAGAATTCGAGCAGAAACAGACAAGAATAAAAGGCGAGATGGAAGGCAAGGCCAACCAGTTCAAGAAGTTGCGCGAAGAATACGAAAAAAAGGCTCCAATGTTGGATGAAGCGGCCAGGACGAAAAAAGCAAAAGAATTAGTGGAAAAACAGCAGGAAGGCGAAAAAGCTCTCATGCAGTCCAACGCCGAACTCAATAAACTATCCAATGACCTCACTGGTCCCATTGTTGATAAGATCCTGCAAATCGTTATCGATATAGGCAAGAAGGAGAAGTACGATTTTATATTTGAGGTTGGAAAAGGCGGCATAGTCTACGCCAAAGATGAATACAACCTGACCGAAAGGGTTGTTAAAGAACTCAATAAGGTCACCCCACGGAAGTAATTACGGCAAAGAGGCATGGCAGAATGTATTGAAACTTCAATGCAATCGATACCCTTGGGCGAGATTGCAGAGCATGTAGGGGCCACTCTTAGCGGTGATCCTGGAACTCTTGTTGACGGAATAGCTGCCCTGGAGGACGCGGGGCCAAGTCAATTGAGTTTTTTGACCCATGCCCGCTATGGGCCTTCTTTGGCTGGGTGTAAAGCGGCTGCGTTGATAGTGCCCCCATCGTTCAGAGATTTGGAATTTCCTCTTCTTATCTGTGAGCAGCCTTACTTGGCATTGGCAAAGACTGCACAGCTTTTTGTCAAGCCGTCGAATACTTTTTCCGGTATTCATCCGACAGCGCATGTAGCTGAACATGCGCATTTGGGATCGGACGTGGCAATCGGCGCCTTAGCGCACGTTGGGGATCGCGCTTCCATCGGCGCGGGATCTTGCATCATGGGTAATGTCTACCTGGGGTCCGACGTGCAAATAGGGGAAGACTGCCTGATTTATCCGGGAGTAACCATTCTGGACGGTTGTCAAATCGGGAGCCGGGTCACCATTCATAGCGGAACAGTGATAGGCAGCGATGGTTTCGGCTACGCTCAGGACGAGCGTGGGCAGCACGTTAAAATCCCTCAGATTGGCATCGTCCAAATTGATGACAACGTGGAAATCGGTGCAAATTGTACGATTGACCGAGCCACTTTCGGAAGAACCTGGATTCGGACCGGTTGTAAAATCGACAATCTTGTTCAGATCGCGCACAATGTGGTTGTAGGGGAACATTCAATCTTGGTTTCCCAGGTTGGGATCTCTGGCAGCACACGTATCGGCAAGCACGTCGTTTTGGCGGGTCAAGTGGGTGTGGTTGGCCATATCAAAATAGGCGACGGGGCCCGGGTTGGTGCCAAATCGGGGGTTTCCAACTCGGTGAAGGATAGAGAAGATGTGAGCGGAATACCCGCAGTGCCCCACAAAGAGTGGCTTAAAAACAGTGCTCATATCCGCCGACTATCGCACTATAGGGAAGAGTTGCGGCGGTTGAAGATGAAAGTTGATGAGCTTGAAAAGTCACTCAGCAGAAGTTTGAGCCCGATGGGCAAGTGAACGAGGGGAAATTATAATTTTCGCCCTGTGAACTGCTCTTGCGAGTAGGGCGCCAAACAAGCAGGCATGAGGAAATTATGGCCAAGGATATTTTGGAAATCATGAAAATTCTACCGCACCGTTATCCGTTCCTTATGGTAGACCGAATCACGGAGTTGACAGCGGATAAAGTGGTCGGAGTAAAGAACGTAAGCATCAATGAGCCGTTTTTCCAAGGGCACTTTCCGGGAAATCCCGTCATGCCGGGCGTCATGATCGTTGAGGCCCTTGCTCAGGTGGGCGGTATTTTGGCCTTCGCACTGTTGTCGGAACCTAAAAACAACTCAGTCTATCTGATGGGTCTTGATAAAGTGCGCTTCAGGAAGCCTGTGCGGCCTGGAGATCAGCTGTTGCTAAAATTAGAGGTGATGAAGCAGAGGGGACCCATTTTTAAAATGAAAGGCGAGGCATTCGTGGATGATCAATTGGTTGCTGAAGCCGAACTGATGGCGACCATAGATTCCGGCAAACCGGAGGTGGAAATCTGATGGCTCTGATCATTGCAGTGGGTGCTGATAGTTTTTCTAAATGATTGGTAGGAGACTTTAAAGTTCATGGAGATTCATTCCACCGCGATTGTGTCGCCCCATGCTCAGTTAGCCGAAGATGTGATTATTCGACCCTATAGCATCGTTGGCCCAAAGGTTAAGATTGGTTCGGGAACCGTGTTAGGACCTCATGCCATTGTTGATGGTCATACTACAATTGGTAAACGCAATCAAATCTATCCTTTTACTACTCTCGGATATCCCCCTCAAGATTTGAGTTACAAAGATGAGGAAACAGAACTCATTATTGGAGATGAGAATATAATACGAGAGAATGCCACTATCCATCGCGGCACTGCTCGAGGAGGGGGCGTTACCAGACTGGGTAACCGCAATTTTATTATGGCATATGCCCATGTCGCGCACGATTGTAAAATCGGGAATTATGTCATTTTGGCCAATGCCGCGACTCTCGCCGGACATGTTCGAATAGGTGACCATGCGGTGATTGGTGGTTTGGTGGCCATACACCAGTTCATTCGCATCGGGACACACGCTTTTATCGGGGGAAAATCCGGTCTTCGAATGGACATGCCACCCTATATGCTGGCGTTCGGAGCCCCTGCGAAGCTGTATGGACCAAATTTGGTGGGCCTCAAGCGTAAAGGCTTTTCTAACGAAGCTATTCACGCCCTTAAAAAATGTTATCGGATACTTTTTCGCTCGGGTTTAACGATGGAGGAATCGATCATTAAGGCTCGGGAAGAAGTGGATCCTCTACCAGAGGTTGAGAATCTCCTACAATTCGTAGCGAATCGCTCCAAACGAGGCATTACGAGGTAGCTATTCCATGTACGATAAAGAGTTGCAGGCGCACAAATCACTTTCTCGAATCGGCCTGATTGCGGGGAGCGGCCAATTTCCGCTTCTATTTGCTCATGCATCTGGTCAGGCTGGCGTGGAAGTAGTGGCCGTCGGCTTTGAAGGAGAAACGGATCCTGCCTTAGCCAAATATGTTGCCGAACTTCACATGCTAAAGTTAGGGCAGCTGAACAAACTGATACGAACTTTTCAGACTGCCGGCATCACCCGCGCAGCCATGGTTGGTGCAATTAACAAGGCCAAGCTTTATACTCGCATTCGACCGGATTGGCGAGCGGTAAAGTTTATGAACAAATTGCGCAACAAGAAAGATGACTTCCTTCTAAGAGCTCTGGCAGAGGAACTTGAAACCGAAGGAATACACATTGAACCTTCCACCATTTTTCTTCCAGAACTGATTGCTCCCGTGGGAATATTGACGCGCCGTAAGCCGAATCGTCGAGAAGAAGCGGATATTGCCTTCGGCTGGGATATAGCGAAGAAAATCGGCGGCCTGGATATAGGGCAATGCCTGGTCCTCAAAAATCAAGCGGTGCTGGCAGTCGAAGGGATTGATGGGACAGATGCAACCATCATTAGGGGTGGACGCCTTTGTCGCGAAGGTGCTGTGGTCATCAAAGTGAGTAAACCCAGCCAGGACTTGCGGTTTGATGTTCCAGCGGTGGGGTTCGATACTATCGAAACGATGAAAAGGGCTCGAGCTCGCTTGTTAGTCATCGAGGCCGGCAAGACGCTGATCTTTGACCGGGGAAAGATGATCGACTCGGCTAACGAAGCCGGCATCACGATTCTCGCGCAGACGGATAAAGATAAAATTGGGACGTCTCAACCTGCAAAAAAAGCTCATGTGAGTCCAATTCTTAAACGCGGCGAGCAGATTTGTGCCAAGGAATCCCCGGTACTCGTCAGGCGTCATAAAGCCGATTCAATACGCATAGGCGTTGTAGGAGTTGGCTACCTGGGTCGTTTCCATGCGCAAAAATACGCAAGGCTTCCAGAGGCTAACCTCATTGCCGTTGTGGATATCAACCAAGCTCAAGCGGGAAATGTGGCAAAAACGGTCAAGGCAGAGGCTTTGACAGATTATCGTGATTTGTTTGGCAAAGTGGATTCGGTAAGCATTGTTACTCCCACGCCCAGCCATTATGCCATTGCCAAAGATTTTCTGGAAAGAGGCGTCCATGTGTTGCTCGAAAAGCCTATGACCCAGACTTTGGAAGAGGCTGATCATCTCAATGAGTTGGCCCAAAAGAATGGCTGCGTTCTGCAAATAGGGCACCTGGAACGATTTAATTCTGCCTTCCAAGCCATTCAGCCTCGTCTCAAGCATCCCGCATTCATGGAAGCGCACCGCCTGGCACTGTTCAATGATCGTGGTCTGGAGGTGGATGTTATTTTGGACCTCATGATCCACGACATAGATATCCTACTTCACATTGTGAAAGCTCCTTTGACGCAAATTCGGGTAGCCGGAGTGTCGGTCCTGACTTCATTGCCCGATATTGCCAATGTGCGACTGGAGTTTGCCGATGGCTCCATTGCAAACCTGACTGCTAGCCGCATATCTCTCAAAAATTTGCGTAAGTTGAGGATATTTCAGGAAAATTGTTATATGGTTGCAGATTTTGCCAATAAGCAGGCATACGCTATGTATCGCGAAAACGAGCCCGATGAGTCAGGATTCCCTCAGATTTCTATTGAGGAATTGGAGGTCTACGGTACCGATGCTTTGGAGGAAGAGATTATCTCATTTCTCCTCGCTATCCGACGCGGGTTTAGGCCGGTTGTAGATGGACAGGCAGGACGTCGGGCGTTGGCTGTCGCACTGGAAATATCGAACAACATCAATGAGCAGATGCGCAAAAATGGGATCGTGCCGCAGAAATACTACCAAAATTTTTCTGAGTGCAGGTGAGGCTTCGGGGGATCTCCATGGGTCATATTTGGTTCGAGCAATTAAAGCCAAAAGTCCGCAGGCCAGCATCACTTGTCTCGGTGGTCCGATGCTTCAAAGATCCGGTGCCGAACTTTTATTGGATAACCGTGATCTCGCTGTTGTAGGCCTGTTCGAAGTTTTTCGCCACTCTAGAGTGATCTTTCAAGCATGGCAAAAAATTAAAGCCCACCTTACCAGACAACGCCCTCAGGTTACTGTACTCATAGACTTTCCCGATTTCAATTTCCTCATTGCACGTCTTGCTCGAAACCTCGGCAGTCGCGTCTTCTACTACATAACACCTCAGGTGTGGGCTTGGAGAAGTGGGCGGGTGCACACGCTCAGGCGTTTGGTCGATGATGCGGCAGTTATTCTACCTTTTGAGTCCAAGTTTTACGATCAGTACGGAATGACGGTTGACTTCGTTGGACACCCTCTGCTCGATGTATTGGAGGAGGTTTCCGGGAGCAAGTCAGCAGAACGAGGGCAGTACCACAGGGGGAATTCCGAGTTTTTATTGGGGCTGCTTCCGGGGAGTCGCAGCAGCGAGATTCGTAGCTTGCTTCCGGTTCTGTTGGAAGCAGCCCAGCTCATTCAAAAGGATCTCCCCGATATTTCGTTTTTGTTGCCACTGGCACCCACACTGGATCGTCCCCGGATTGAGGAGCAGATAGCCGGCTACGATCTGCCGGTGCGGGTCATCCAAGGTGATACATACGGGGTGATTCGTGCTTGCGATCTCATCCTTACCGCTTCAGGGACGGTTACGTTAGAATCAGCGATATTGGGTACCCCAATGATCATAATCTACCGGGTGTCCAATTTGACGTATTATGCGGGACGACATCTCATCCGAGTAAATTTCGTCGGACTCCCAAACCTTATTGCAGGCCGATCTATAGTGCCGGAACTGCTGCAGAAGGACGCACGGCCTGAAACGATCGCCACTAAAGCTCTTGACCTGCTGATGAATCCGGAGCGACTGGGTCGGCAGAGGAGTGACCTGGCGAGAATCCGCAGCCAGCTCGGGACGCCGGGGGTGGCGGACAGGGTAGCTGATCTTGTCTTGAAAAGTGCGGGAACCGCGGTCCTCCATGAATAATCTTAAATTTTTCAAGCCTTACAATCTGATTGCAATCCTCTGCTGGCCCATCATGACCTTTTACTATTGTGTGAAGATTTCATTGAATGGGAAATATCAAAAAAGCTGGCTGTATCGCATGGGCCTCAAGCTTCCCGAACAGCTGCCTCCAAACCGCCGGATTTGGCTCCATGTACTTTCTGTAGGAGAGGTTCTCTCGGTCGTGCCTCTGGTGAAAAGTATCAAAAAGAAACGTCCAGATCTTGAGATCGTTGTTTCAACAACTACCGAAACGGGACAAAGCGTCGCCCGAGAACGTCTGAGCCCCTATGTTCTGCACTTTTTCTATCTCCCCCATGATTTTCCCTGGATTGTAGATGCCTTTGTTCGGCGCCTCAGCCCGGAGATTTTTGTGCTGGTTGAAACAGACATCTGGCCAAATCTGCTCAGGGCTTTGGAGTGCCGGAAAGTTATGCGGTTTCTGGTTAATGCCAGATTATCTCCAAAATCTGCCGAGCGGTTTCGGTCAATTCAACGTTTTTTCTCACCATTTGAATATTTCGACCACATTTTTGCTCAATCTGTTCAGGACAAAGATAGCTTTTTGCTTTTGGGTGCAAAACCGGATAGAGTGCATGCAATAGGCAACCTCAAGTTTGATGCTTTGCCGAAGTTGGTCACTCGGTCCCAAGCGAATTGTCTGAGAAATTCTGCTGGAATAGTCGGAAGAAGAACGTGGATCGCCGGCAGTACTCATGAGGGCGAAGAGGAGATCCTTTTCAGAGTTCACCAGAGATTGAGACAAAAGCATCCCAATCTTCTATTAATCCTTGCTCCTCGAGATGTTAGAAGGGCTAAAGACATTGCCGCAACTGCTGAGCACTTTGGTTTGCCACCGGCTGTGCGGTCACTGGGCGATTCATCAAGAGATAAGCCCATTTACCTGCTGGATACACTTGGAGAGCTGAGCCGCTTTTACGCTCTGGGGGATGTGGCGTTCGTAGGCGGGAGTCTGGTTCGGTTTGGGGGGCATAATCCTCTGGAGGCTGTGGTTCAAGGCAAACCCTGTGTGTGGGGACCGCACCTTTTTAATTTTCGCGAAATCGAAGCACTATTGTTAGAGGCCGATTCAGGTGTGCGCGTTTCCTCAGAAGAGCAATTGGAGGAAGCTTTGGATCGGAAACTAAAAGAGGCTGAGGCTGGGCAGGATACTTTGCGATTCGACCGAAGTTTTTTGTTCTCAAGTTCCGGCTGTGCCGAAAAGCTAGCAAGTTTTTTGAATGAAGTAGCCCGAACCGGTAAGGTATAAGCGATGCATAGGAATTTACATCCTTGACTGCAGGGGCACAGATGGCGCAGCCCGGCTTTGAGCACCCGGATCATGGGAAAGCCATTTTAAGATTTCTCGGATCCAAAAGGAATGAAGATTATGAAAGATCAAGAGGGCTTGACCGGTTTTTCGAACATATCGAATCCAAGTACTCCAAGATTTTGGAACCTTGACACAAAAGTAGGCGTGATTGGCGGTCTAGGAGAAATGGGTCGTCTTTTCGCGGATTTTTTCAAGGACCTCGGTTACCAGGTCGAAATTGCGGATTTGGGCACAGAGCGGACAAGCAGAGAGGTGCTACAAGAGTCGGATGTGGTGATTTTCGCTGTGCCTCTGCATGAAACCGTCAAGATTGTTCGCGAGCTTGTTCCCTATGTGCGATCCGATCAGTTGCTTATGGATGTGACGAGTCTAAAGGTCGGACCTGTGCGGGAAATGTTGCGATCTCCTGCAGCAGTAGTGGGACTCCATCCAATGTTTGGAGGGCGAATAGCGACATTTGCAGGACAAACACTAGTTGCCTGCCCTGTTCGTATAAGTCCTGAAAATTGGAACGTCATGCGAAATCTTTTTACTCAAAAGGGAATTCGCATCAAGGAATGTACACCCGAAGAGCATGACCGGATGATGAGCATCATTCAAGTGCTATTTCATATGACTACAATGTTGGTGGGGAGAGTTTTAAGGGAACTGTCTGTGGACATAGCTGAAACCATGGAATTTACCAGCCCCAGCTATCGGCTTGAAATTAACCTGCTTGGCAGAATGTTCGCCCAAAATGGAGCCTTATATTCGGCTATAAGCCAGATGAATCCATATACCAAAGATATAATATCTTCACTCATGCAGGGGCTTGTGTCTTACGAAAAGTGGTACGAAGCAGAAAACTTAAACGCGTTCCTCCAAGATTTCGAGCGAAGTGCTCAACACTTGGGCGATTTCTGTGATCGAGCGTATGAGGAAAGTTCAGCTGTTTTAGATTTTGGAGTTAGACTCGCTCGTCTCAATGGTGGGCCGTGACCCCCCGTCACTGGAGAGATCTTGAGTATCCCGTCGTGCGTCTGTTGACGCAACTCTCTGCAAGCACAGTTGGACGCAATCCTCGCAGTTCGAAGTCTGCACACCGCGTTGACAGTATCGGGCGAAGGCGTCGAACCAATCGATTCCAGTGCGCGGGCAGGTTTTGATAAACTCTAGAAAACGGACTAAGCGGTCGACTGCAACAAGGTCAATCGAGTGTTCGATTCGACAAGCATTGGCCTCCGCCTCCTCGGGAGTTAGTTGCAGGGCCGTCACAAAGAATTCCAGCAGAGTGTTATGGCGGTGGATGATGCCGCGAGCGACCTTACGCCCGGTTGTAGTCAACGTGATGTAACTGTAAGGACTATAATTGATCAATCCTCGCCCCGCCAGTGCCTTGAGTGCGCCGGTAACGGAAGCACGCTGCACATTCATCTGGTCTGCAATGTCTTTTGCGCGGGCGACTCTATTCGATTCCTCCAGATGAAAGATAACTTCTAGGTAGTCTTCCAGACTCGCTGAAAGACTTTCAGCGGGATCACAGGTCATGTCTTACCTTTTTCAATGCCTTGATAATAAGTTGTTTCACGGTTGCCCAATATTAGTCGTCGTTAATTTTTATCTATCTCATACCAGATCGACAAGATCAAGTTGTCAATCGTACCATCGCACCATTTTCAGTCTGAAGGTTTACACGAAGCTGAAAAGCTGTTAAAAGACCCTGCGTTTGCTGCACAAAACATGAATAGTTGAATAGTGCTCATTTGTTGTGCAGGAACTTAAAATTGGTACCTGAAAGGAATAAAGCCATGGAAAGGACCCAAGCGGCCGTTGAACCTTCCCAAAACCCTTTGCAACCGGTCTTTGACCTCATGCAGGGTGGCGACGCTGCAGAAATTTGCGAGAAATATAAAATTACCCGGGAAGAACTGGAGAAGCGACTGCACTCCTACCAGGAGTCAAGACGTCAGATGGCTCTGGCGGATCAGCTCACTACAGGGAAGGTCGGTCGCAATGAACCCTGTCCCTGCGGGTCTGGCAAGAAGTACAAAAAATGTTGCCTATTGAAGCATGACGAGGTTAGAAAGGCAATTCCGGCAGATCAGTTGAAGGAAATGGAGGAACGACAGAAACTCCGAGAGCGACTGGAAAAGGATGTCCAGAAGGGATTCGATCTACTGTTCTCACAGGATTTTGCAAAAGCCCAACAGTTCGCTATGCGTTTGTTGGATACCTATCCTGAAGACGATCGTCTGCACGACATGGTATTTATGGCTTTAATGGCAAATGGAGACTATGATGCCGCACTCCGTATCTGCCGCCGTCGCTGGCAGGTCGCTCAGGAAGAAAAGGAATTTTATCAAGAGAACGGATATCATAAAAGGGAAGGCGCCGACCGAGAGCGGTTGGTATACTTTTACTCTCCTTCTACCTGGCTGGAGAAATTCTGGATCAGTCAGCGAGCTAAAACATATCAAGTAGATTATCCGGCCACCGATCATGACCGTTTAAGAGCATTGGTTGACAATCTGAAAATAGCCAATGATGTCAGGCGGTTTCCGGCTCGACAGGAAGAAGGCTATGAAGCTCGCAAACAAGCATTGGCAACAGTCCTCAAACAGATTGAAGATGCTGGCGAGAGCGCAATCCCTTATCTTCTTCCCTTGGCCTATAATTTTTCCTGGGCAAGCCTTTTTGTGCCCGACCTGCTGTCAGAGTATGGGACTGATGCGAGCATTCGGCTGCTTGGGGAACTGTCCATGTTTCGTTTTCCATTTTTTGCACACAAGTGCCTTAGCAATCTGGAGAAATTTAACAATAGAGCGGTTGCCCAAATTAAGAAGATTTTGGACGAGGACCCTGCATTTGACGAACTGAAGGTAGGCCTTATTGCGGTGCTGGGAAATATCAGGACACCCGAAAGCTTTCAACTGCTTTGTAAGGTAACGGAACATCAGAATCCTTATGTGGTGAATTGGGCTGCAGAGGCTTTGGGCCGCCAGAAAAATCCGGATGCTCTGCCTTATTTGAAGAGTGCCAAAGAAAGACTTGGTGCATTGAGCAAGATTGCGGGTGCGATTAAGGACTTGGTTGGTGAAAACAAAGTGTGAAATGTTGCTAACAAGTCCAGAAGTCCGCTTCAATCGGTCTGAGATTCTCAATGTCGATTTCTGAAGCATAAACCCAAGCTGAAACGACCGAATTATTGTGAGTGAGAACGGGTATCAGCACTCGACGATACAGGCTAGTTTGTCCCGGATAGAATTCCTCGAGTTGATCGATGGCGGAAAGTCTGGGTCCGGGATCATCGAATATCATCAGTTCCCCCTGGATAAGCCTCCAGTAGTTTTCATGTTTTTCAAAGTCGAGTTGGACATTTGAGTCGGTCGAGTCCATTTGATGTCTTGTCTGTAAAGTTATGTCTGCTAGATGGTCGGCAGTTCCAATGG
>Ga0210077_1000292_pt1 | contig 20609 bp, 17 predicted proteins | sample RushMan_CattailN_5_FD_185556 | JGI IMG/M metagenome (GOLD analysis project Ga0210077, IMG submission 185556) | Wetland microbial communities from San Francisco Bay, California, USA, that impact long-term carbon sequestration -... | ecosystem: Environmental > Aquatic > Marine > Wetlands ... | reverse complement strand
CATCAGTGTCACTCGATATAAAGATGGTATGCTGAATTTGCAGAAGCTTCTGCCCGAATCCGATTTTCAAGCGAACCAACCAGCAGAGACCAAAGCAACAGGCAGCAGCAAGCCTTGGCATGTAGCCCTCAAGAGCGCTAGATTCAGTGATTATCTGGTCAAAGCCAATGATCTCAAGGCCGCCAAACCGACCACCATCACTGCGGATAAGCTGCAATTGAGCCTAGACAACTTCTCCATGGTCACCGGCAACGAAAGCGATGTCGCGATATCGTTCCAACTCAATAACAGCGGCAAGGTTTCCGCTGCTGGAAAGGTTAAGATCGATCCTCTTTACGCCAGCTTGAAATTAAATTTACAAGATGTCGCAATCACTCCTTTTGAGCCCTATTACCGCGATTATGTCAAAGTGTATATCACAGGAGGAAATCTGTCGGCTGCAGGCAACGCCGTGCTCGACAGCGCCGACCCAAGTGAAGCAAAAGTCACCTACTCGGGAGACTTCTCCATCACGGACTTCACTTCGCTGCCCAGAGTTGAGGGCAAGGAAATCGTAAAGTGGAAGTCTTTTGCCCTGAAGGGAATCGATACCGGAAATGCTCCTTTGCATTTGAACATTGACAATATCGATCTGGTCGAACTCACTTCTTATGTGAGAGTAAATCCAGATGGGACTATTAATTTCAGACAGGTTTTGAAAGAAAAAGCAGAAATGCCGACACCCACAACCGGTGAACGGCAAGCCGAACCCGGCGATGAGAAAACTGCTCGGCCCCGGACACAGAGTTCTCAACATCCCAAAGACACCGTCAAAGAGGTAGAAGGAAAGCCATCGAACACTCAAAGGCAGACCATCCCAATATCTGTCAAACAGATCGCACTCCAGGATTGCATCATCGATTACACCGACGACCTGATACAACCCAACTTCCACGCGAGTTTTTACGATGCAACCGGCACTGTTACCGGGTTGTCATCGCAACCGGGAACCAGTGCCGACGTCCAGATCAAAGCAAAGCTCGAAGAGTACGCACCGGCGGAAATCTCAGGCAGAATCAATCCATTGGCAGAAGACTTGTTCGTAGATATGACGCTCTCCGGAAGCAACCTTGATCTGACCTTGGCCAACCCTTATTCCCGCAAGTTTACCGGCTATCCTATAGAAAAAGGCAAATTGAATTTCAAATTTTTTTATCAAATCGATCACGGCAAACTCAATGCGTATCATCATTTGAAATTCGATAGACTTAAGCTTGGAGACAAGGTGGACAGCCCCGATGCCCCTGATTTGCCGCTGAAGTTCGCCTTGTCTATATTGCAGAATAGAGACGGCGATATGGTTTTGGATATTCCTGTTTCAGGGGAAATCGATAATCCTAAGTTCGATTTCACTCAAATCATCAAGGCAGCCATCTCAAACGTCCTGAAAAAAGTCATCACAGCACCTTTCGCCCTGCTGGGCTCCATCTTTGGCGCAGGCAAAGGGGAAGATCTCAGTTATGTAGCATTCCAACCGGGAAGCAGCGAAATCACATCGGAAGGGGCTAAAAAACTCGAGGTGGTGGCAAAAGCCCTTTATCAAAGGCCAACACTGGAATTGGACGTTGCAGGGTATGTCGATAAGCAAAAAGACACGAAGGCCCTCAAAGAACAAAAACTGAAAGAAAAGGCTGAGACGCAAGAAAGCGATGCTAGCGGCAAAAAGCAGATACCGCAGCCCGGTTTCAAGACCGGCGGAAAGAAGACTCCCACGCCGGAACAAAGCGCTGTCAAGGCAGATAATTCGACAGAAACGAAGGGAGGCAAAATCGCTTCGAAGAATTTGAAGGATCAAACCAACAAAGAGCCACCCTCAACCCAAGTCAAAGTCAGCACTGAAGAATTGCGCGAACTAGCCAGGAAACGGGCTGCGAGTGTGATGGATTTTCTATCAAAATCCGGGAAAGTTGATCCAAAGAGAATTTTCGTTGTCTTACCGAAGTCATTGGAGCCCAAGGACAAAACCGTTAAGACAGCCAACAGCGCCACTCTATCGCTCAAATGAACACGCTGCTTGTCAGGATATTTTACACAAAGAGGCTGCCAGAGGACTCCCTTTCCCTTGATGGACAATGCTGCTGAATTAGCGGGTCAGTTCCCCCCTATAGGAAAAGGGGGGCCAGGGGGGATTTCTTAACGGGCCGAATCTTCCTATAAAATCCCCCTAAATTCCCCTTTGCAAAGGGGGACTTTTTGATTAGTCTCCCCTTAATTCACCGACATTGCCATTGAGGGAGATGGGAATTTCTTATTCCCAGACAGCCGCCTGGACGGCTTGTAGATTATCAATTTTGGTTGAGGCTTCTTTTTACAGCAGCGGACTGGCAAGCCGCGCCAGGTTTTCAATAAAACGCTCCTTAACCGGCCGCCGCCGCCACGTTTGTGGGTCTACAAGTGTTGACTGCTGGAGATACTCATTCTGCAGTGCCAATACCCGTTCCGAGAAATCCGCATCATACATACCGAGAGTCACCTCAAAATCCAGCCAGAAACTGCGGACATCCAGGTTGACCGAACCGAATAAGGCAACTTCCCGATCAACGACTATGCTTTTGGTGTGCAGCAGCCCGCCTTTAAATCCGTAAATGTGAATCCCCGCGGCCAGCATGTCATCGAAATAGGAACGGCAGGTATAATACACCAACCGGGAATCATTTCTTTCAGGCATAATGACAGAAACCTTGACGCCACGCTCTGCGGCTGTCAGCAACGCTATGGTCACCGCTTCATCAGGCACGAAATAGGGAGTGGTTATGGCCAGTTCACGTTGGGCGGAATAAATGGACATCAATAGCAGTTGATAGATACTCTTGCCGCCCCCCCCCGGGCCTGAGGGAATCACCTGAACGTGGGCCTTGCCTGCCATGAGATTTGCCGGTGGAACTTCCTCCGCCGCCGGGGCGCCCAGATTGCACCCGGTCACCATCTCCCAGTCCCACCTGAACAGCGCGTTCAGAGCAAAAACCCCAGGGCCTTCGATGCATACCATGGCATCGACCCACTGGCCGACGCCGGCATCCTGCTTGAAAACCCGGGGATCCACCATGTTGAAACTGCCAGTGTAGGCGGCTGCATCATCGATGACAACGATCTTCCGATGGAGTCGTAGATCGGGCCGCACTTTGAACACACTGATGGGGCTGATCGGGAGGGCGACGGCCACTTCAATGCCGCCTGATTTAAACCTCCCGGACATGCGGCCTTTCAAAAATCGTGCGCTTCCGATTGCATCCAGCAGCACACGACAGCTCACACCCCGTTGGGCCGCCCGCAGGAGAGCTTCACCGACCTGGTCCGCCATACCGCCTTCACTCCAGATGTAAAACTCCAGGTGGCAAAATTTCTGAGCACTGTCGATGTCGCTGATAATGGAGTGCAGAATCGATTCCGCCGAATCGAGCAGTGTGAAGTGGTTGCCGGACGTTGCCGGAATGCTCGTGGTCGTTTCAGCCAAGCGGCTGAGAGATCTGGCCTGCGGACTCAACCCTTGACGGTCAGACTGGATTCCCGGCGGCAATTCCCCCAGCCAACTCTGGTAGCGTTCCCTTATGGCCTTAGCCCTTGCAGTAAATTTTCGTCCCAGACGCTTTTCCCCGAAAATAAGATAGAGTAGAGCTCCCACAAAAGGCACAAAGAATACTAGAATCAGCCAGGTCAGAGTTGTCGCCACTGGGAGTCGAATTTTGATAACCCGACTAGAGATGCCGATGGTGATCGCTGCATGAGCCAGCGCCATAAAACTGAATGCGGATAAAGAGGACATTATTTCCTTTCAAGAGCACATCGTTTACTGCCGCTCTTCTGTTATCTTTAGGTCGGCCAAGTTGGAGCCAAAATCCAAAATCCGATGCGGCACCTAGAGAGGCCAGTGCTGGTACGCTTCCAACCGGAAATCTTAGTGCCGGCCGGATCTCTTGCCATAAAATATGCACAGGCTTCATGATTAGGATACTCAGAGCCCGACAGGGACTCACCCTCAACGTTGCTCAATGAAGCGCTGAACTGCTCCAAAGGCGGTGGATATGGCAAGTCCGGCGCCGCATTTCATCCTGATCCAATCCTGGTGGGCCAGCAATGAACCCGCAGCATAAAGGTTCTCATAAGCGATTCGTCCATTCCGTCCGAGAGGCCGAAAAGAGCCATCAATCTCCAAGCCTGCTCGGTTGATCGGATGACCGTCAGGGTCCAAAAAGCTGGCGCGATGCCAGTCCTCCCTTTGCTTCGGCTGGTGGACGGGCAGGTCCAAGAGAGTCTCCCGAATCCCACTTCGACTCGCAGCAAGTCCACCGCCAAGAAACCGGCCAGTGGCAAGAATTAAAGCTCCGGCTTCCACCTCCATCCTAGATTGACCGGCTTCTATTGAAACACCTACGCACCGACGTCCTTTGCTCTTGACCGCCGTTGCTCGCATTCCGTGAAGGATTACGGCCCCTGCCCGCATTGCCTCCTTCTCGATGGCCTCTTTTAGACGAAGACCCGGCACCGATGGCGGCATAGTTGGTATTTCGAAGATCGATGCCCCAAGTTTTTGCTCTAGGTCGGCAGTCACTTCCTCGGGTTGTTGCAGGCCAAGAATGGCTGGCATCCCAATCAGTTCGGCGCTCTGCAGAAAAGGAGCAATTGCTTCGGCCAATTCGCTCCGAACTTGCGAGGACTCCAGAGCTTCAGCCATGAAAAAGTTTTGCCGATCCGCCCCGATGAACGCGCATGGAAACTTCAGCCTCTGGGTCCGCAAACCCGGCCAACGAGCACCGATAGTTTCCACAATCCGCGCGCCGCTGAACTCCTTCATCCCTTCAAAATCAATGATCAAAACGGCTCGCTTTTCGTTCAATCCCAGCACCCCGGGCCACATGGTCTGCGGGACCCGATAGGTGGTCTTGAGTGTGCCGGCGCACGTGGCTAAAGTCGCATTTCGTCCGGGCCAACCGCAATATCGCAGTCCGGCCCTTTGCAGGATTTCGAGAAAGCTCTGCCAAGCCTTGCGAATGTTTTCAAGCCCTGCTTTGGCATAGGGATGTTCAGGCTGATCGTTGATGAGTGCAGCAATGCCTGCCCAGGGATCTTCCCACCGATTGCGGGGAGACAGCGGATGTATGCCGAGGAGATCCAGAACACCACTGGCAAATAGAGTGTGGCCTAGAGTTAAGCCGACCTGTACGGTCTTAATGCCGCGTGTCGCTGCGAAGGCAGTTGCGGCCGATCCAGCCAAACCCGCTCCGATCACCACCAGATCCGCTTTTTTTTCGGCAGCAGCGTCGGTCATGGCAACGGTCCCAGCTCCAATCCAAACATTCCACAGTGAAGGGCTTCCTGGAGCTCCTCCTGGGCCAGCTGAGGTCCCCAAAGAATCGGCCGCAAACCGTGCCAGCGCCGCTCCAGGAATTGTTGCAGGGCAACAAGGCCCTGGTCGGATTTAAAATCGCCTCGGTCATAGATATGAGCGGATAGCCTGAAGCCGCAAAAAGCACCCTGGCAGCAGCCTTTGCCTACCCTGCTCCTGAGGCCGATGGAGTTGAGGTCGAGCGTCTCTCCCTGGACACTTAGATGATTTATTATCTGGTCGACGACACTGGCCGGGACCATCTCACATTCACAGAGCAGGGGTTCTTTCGGATCGTTTTGCCGCAGCCAGATACGAGGTGCAAGTCCCGGTTCAGTCCATTGATGTATCTCACTGGAGGGAAGCGGCCGTGTTCTGGTGCGGCATGGAGCGTTTACCCCCAGACGTCCGCAGACAAGATCCGCCGCCTTTTCGGCCATCAGCCGAAAAGTAGTGAGTTTGCCACCCGTTACGGTAACGAAGTTGTTGAGCCCTTCCTCTTGATGGTCGATTACGGTGAAGCCCCGGCTTAGAGATCGCCCGTCATTGACTTTGTTCCCGGCGATAAGGGGACGTACACCCGCAAAGGCACGAACATAGCGTATATCGGCCAGCACCGGTGCCATTACTGACGCTTCAGTTATGAGACGATCCACCTCTGCGGTGGTCGGATGAGACCGATCCGGTGAATTCAACTCTACCGATGTCGTACCAACCAGGGAAACAGTGCCGCCGGGGGAAATGATGTCCCCGTCTCCCGGACGGCGAAGACGGTTGATAACCGAGGCGGTCACACGCGTCTGGGTTACCAGCAGACTTCCTTGCGAATAGACGAGAGGTACGGAAAGACCTGCTAAGGCTGCAACCCTGCCAGCCCAAGGCCCGGTTGCGTTCACCACTTGTTCCGCTGTCACCCTGATCTCCCGTCCGCTCCTGTTTTGGCGCAAGTGCACTATCTCGATGCGAGCACCGTTCCGCTGAAAGCCGGTCACCTCGGTGTGCGTCAATAACTTAGTGCCATGCGCCTCGGCTTCGGTGAGGGTCTCCAGCGAGAGTCTGAATGGGTTGACAGCCGCGTCTTCAACCCGATATGCAGCGATGATTTTATCCGTGAGAACCGGTTCCAGATCGAGGACTTCCCTCGGTTGGAGCATTTGAACCGGAATTCCGATCTGCTCGCAAAGCATAGGAAAATCAGCTACGTAGGCCTCGTCGTCTCCCTCGACGGCAACAAAAAGACCGCCGGTGTCTTCGATGCAGTTCGGGGCGAGAGTTTTCAGTAGGCGAGACTCGTCACGACATTCCCGAGCAGAAACCGGATCATTAGAAACGTAGCGGGCGCCGCTGTGGAGAAGGCCGTTATTGGCTCCGGAAGCTCCTGCACTGATATCCCGGCGGTCTACTACGATGCAATCAACTCCCCTGAGAGCAAGATCTCGGGCAAGACCGACTCCTGTTATGCCGGCACCAATGATCAGCACTTGAGTTTCCATTTTCACAAGCATTATCCCTCTGTCACAACGAACATCCGAAAATAATGTCAAATTACCATAGCCACTACTGCGGGCACAAGAGCGGCCATCGAGTCGGAGCCGGTAAAACACTTTCTGGTAGATCATCGGAGTAAGAGATGGTAACTTTTACATGGAGGTTAGGAGGTGGGGGACATGCTTCCTGGAGGCTTTCAGGCGGCATTAAGTGAGAGCAATGCGGGTTTTCGGCCGCTTGGCCTCCTGGCAGAGCTCGATCTGTTTTTCTCCTTTCACTGCCATAAGTAAAAATTACCGTATCTCAAACTCTTCTACCCTGTTTACACTGTAACTCTATCATGGAACCCATTCTTAAAGGGGGTGATAACGGGAGAATCTTGCTGACGGACGGTCGGTTATTAATGGAGAAAACCGTCAAGGCAGGATGTGATTGACGAAAAACAGGTTCACATTTTTTTGTCGTGACAAGAAAAATGTCACCAGAAAGGGGGTCAAAATGAGGAAGAGAATGTTGACCGTATCGATCTTCACTATCATTTCCGTAGGGCTGCTGCTGATGCCTACCTTCGCGTTGGAGGCGCAAGCCGCAGACAAACTCGGTTGGGTCGGTCCCGTCTACAAGGAGCTGTCTGATAGCCTGACCAAGGGTTTCACTGAGTATTACAAGAAAACCTACGGCAAGGATGTGGAGATTACGTTCGTGCGGCCTGGCGGGTGGCCGGTTTGCCTGGATAAAGTCAGAGCGTGGGGCGACAAGCCGGACGCCGACATCTTTCTGGGTGCGGGTGCTCCTGCACATGAAGTCTTATTGAAAGAAAAGCTGATCGTTCCATACAAGCCAAAAGATTGGGATAAGGTTCCTGCGGAATGGCACGGAATGAAGGTAAAAGACAAGGAGGGTTATTGGACCTGCTTTGCTCCCTGGATCGTCACCAACCTCTACAACCAGAAAGTCTTGAAAAGCCTTAAACTGCCGCCGCCAAAAACCTGGAAGGAACTGCTCAATCCTATTTACAGGGACAGCATCGTGTATACCCTGCCCTACGCCTCCGGCACAATGCATGAAACCGTCGAAATCATTCTGCAAGCCTATGGCGAAAAGGAAGGTTGGGCATATCTGAGATTATTGGCGGCGCAGTTAGCTCGTTTTTCCACCGGCAGCACAGATACGACCCACATTGTGGATCGGGGCGAAATCCCCATCGGCGTTGCACAACCGCAAATGAATGCGATGGTAGCGCGCAGGGACGGATATCCCGTAAGCGATTTGCTTCCTGACAAAACGATCCTGGTTCCAGAAGCTGTGGCGATGTTGAACAACGCACCAAATCAGGAGACGGCAAAGATTTTTCTGGACTGGCTATTCAGCATGGATGGACAGAAATACGTGCTGGAGGGCGGTTACTTCCCCGCCAGAGACGACATAAAATTCTCCGTGTGGGAGAAGGAAGGCGTGACCATGGCCGAACACGCCAGGAATGCACTGGGAGTTGATTCTTTCTGGGATCTGCAGGTCGGCTTTATTGAGTACAATTTGGATCTGGCCACTAAGAGGTGGGACGAGGTCAACCGCTACTACGAAAACCAGATCTACAGAAAGTGGGACGAGTTGAAACGTAGTTTACTGCTGATAGAGGAAGTTGAGGGAGAAATTCAAGCGGCCAAAGAGCAGAAGATGGACGTCACGAAGGCCGAGGTCAAAATAAAAGAAGCCCGAAACCTTTTTGAGTACGATGGCCAGTATGCAGCAGCCCGACTGGCTGCGTCGAAAGCACGATCTCTACTGGTCGCGCCATAGGGTTGTTTTTGACTCAAAGGCTGCAAATAACCCTTGCTCGAATCGCTCTTGTGAAAACGCAGAGCATGGGGCATAGGGAGTCCGGCATTTTGTTTTCATGCGTCTTTGTGACTGCTGAGTCCTGCGGTTTCATGAAAATGGTTAGGCTACATTCCCCGAACGAATCCCGCTTGGCAGGGCTCGTTCGGGAAAGCTCCCTGCAATCATTTACCGCCAAAATTCAGCGATTGCATCGGCAACCCTGCGTCATGCCTGTAAAGCTTGTCCCCGCACTCCCGCTAGGGCAGCATCTTCGAGCGGGTATCCTGGCTGCTTTTTCTGGATTCCCGCCAGAGCTTGTCCCCGCAGGCTATAGACGGGGAGCATGCGGGCATGACGCAGGGGAAAGCATGCTAAAATGTCGGATGGGCGACTCAGGAGACTCTCATGCTTCCCTGCGACTATCGGGTGATGGTCGCTCGCCGGAATGGCGATTACAGCTTTGCCTCGACGAGTATCGTCAAATTTAAGTGACCATTTGTCATCGTTCGTTGTGATCCTCCGCCTGAATGAGGGCAGGAAATAAAGGATGTAATATGTCTCGCGGTAATTTCTTTCTGGCAGCTCTCCTGTGGTCGATCATTGCCTTCCTGGTGCTTTACCCCCTGTCAATTCTAATGCTGGAAAGCTTCAAAATCGCTGGAACCGACAACTTCGGAATAGGCAATTACCTGGGATTCTTCCAGGACACCTATTATCTGAAAACTTTTGGCAATACCCTGGTTCTGAGCACACTCGTGCTTCTGACGACCACCTTGTTCGGAATACCTCTTTCCTATATTCTGGCAAGATACAGGCAGCATGGGAAGACCGTTTTTACAGCCCTGATCCTTTTGCCGATTGTTTTGCCCGCTTACGCCGGCGTATTTGCATTCATCATCTTTTTCGGCAAATATGGAACTATGAATCTGCTCCTCATGGATGCGGGATTGATCGAGAAACCCATAAATTTCATCTATGGGCTGCACGGGTTGGTATTCATTCAATCCTTGCACATGCTTCCATTTATCGTCCTGAGTCTTTCCGCCGGGTTCACCAACATCGATCCGTCCTTTGAAGAGGCCGCCGAGGTAGAAGGGGCAAGCGGTTTTTGGCGGTTCATGACAGTCACTTTGCCTCTCTGTACGCCAACTTATTTGGCGGGCGCCGTCATCGTATTCCTGTGGCCTTTTACGGACTGGCTCACGCCCTTGATTCTGGGGCAGTTGGACTTTCTCCCCTCAGTTGCGTACATCAACATCGCCTATCACTTCACCGATATGCAACGCAAATATATGGGGATTGTTGCGGTAGTCGTTTCTTCCATCGTTTGCATTACTCTCTTTTTGCTCGCCAGATGGTGGGTCGAGCGTAAAAAATACACCGGCCTCTCTAAAGGAACGACGTCCGAAGGGAGAGTGATCGATCCGAGCACAGCGGTTAAGGTGGGCTCCTACGCCTATATGATTTTTATCGCCGCCCTGGTCCTGCTCATTCCGATCGTGCTGGGATTGTCTGCTTTTTCCAGGAGATGGGTGTTTGAACCCTTCCCAACGTATTGGACCCTGGATAACTTCAGGGTTATTCTTATGGAATCTCCCCTGTTGATCAAGAACTCTTTTCTCTACAGTGGAATAGCCCTGCTGTTCGGGATCGTCTTTGGACTTCCCGCGGCGTACCTCATTGTGCGCACCCGGGTACCGGGCAAGGATGCACTCGACTTTGTAATCACGCTGATGCTTGCCTTCCCTGGCATGGCGGTCGGTGTAAGTTACCTCCTGGCATTCTGGAGAGGCATACCTCTGGCCCAGTACTGGATCATTATGCCGCTGGCCCTATTTGCGCGGAGACTCCCGTACTTTTTGCGGATGGCTCATTCCTCCTACCTGCAGCTGGATGTTTCGCTCGAGGAAGCCTCGGAGGTATCGGGGGCGGGCAAGCTTAGAACTTTTACGAGTATATCGTTGCCCTTGCTGCTGAAAGGAATACTGGTCGGCGTGGTGATGTTTTTTATCATGGCCTTCCAGGAGATCTCTACTGCGATATTCCTCTATCGAGGTGGATGGGAAACCTTGCCCATAGGAATATATTTAAATTGGCACCGCGGAATGGAATTCGGAATAGCCGCCGCCATGGCTTTTCTAATGATTGTAATCACATTTATCCTTCTGCTCATCATAGCAAGAATCGGCGGAGGCATCCTCAAAGCGGCCTGGCAGTCAGGCGGCAAATAAAAAATGGGCATTTGCGGTGTTGCCTCGATGTTATGTTTAGAATCAGATGACCATCGAAGGAGAGACCATCCATGGCATTTATAGAGATCCAAAATCTGTTCAAACAATTCAAGAACGTGGTGGCAGTCAACCACATACAACTTGAAGTGAAAGAGGGAGAAATGCTTACCCTTCTTGGGCCCAGCGGTTGCGGCAAAACAACCACCTTGCGCTGCATTGCAGGATTGGAGAGACCGGAAGGTGGGGACATCGTTATTGACGGGAAGTCGATGCTTGCGGAAGGATTCGTACCGCCGGCCAAGAGGGGAATCGGCATGGTATTTCAAAACTACGCCGTATGGCCGCACATGAAGGTATACAAGAATATCGTTTACGGTTTGAAACTCGATAAGGTGCCCAGACAGAAAATTAAGGAAAGGGCAAAACAGATTCTGGAATTAGTAGGTTTGACCGGCATGGAAGATAGATACCCCGGTCAGTTGAGCGGCGGACAACAGCAACGGGTGGCTCTTGCGCGGGCTCTGGTGAGAAATCCCAAAGTGTTGCTGTTGGATGAACCTTTGAGCAATCTGGACGCCAAGCTCAGAGAAAAGATGAGATTCGAAATCAAAAGCCTGGTAAGGCGCATGGGAATCACCGCGGTCTACGTCACGCACGACCAGGCAGAGGCGATGGTCATCTCCGATCGAATCGCCGTGATGAACTCGGGGAATGTGGAACAAATCGGCAAGCCTGAAGAAATCTATGAAAGACCCGCCAACAGATTTGTTGCCGATTTCATAGGCACCATGAATTTCATACCCGGAGAGGTTGTCCGTGGCGTCGAGGGGACGCACGATATTTACGTTCGCACCGAATTCGGTGAAGAGATGGTGTGTAAGACGTCGGATATGGCGGCAACAACACCGGGGAAAAAAGTGTTTGCATCCATCCGACCCGAGGATGTGGCGGTGTTTACGGAAGCCCCCGAACTGGGTGACAACCTGTTCAAGGGCACGATTGCTCATAAGGCGTACCTGGGCAATTTCTTATACTTTTTCGTCAGCTTAAATGGAAATATGATCAGAGCTCAGGTTCCTCACCACCTCCCCCAGGAGGAAGGGGAGGAACTGTACGTGTTTCTAAATCCGCAAAAATGTATGATCTTGTTCTGACTCAATGGTCGCGTGGGAAAAGGACGCACCCATGCCCTCGAACCAACAGTTCTCAGACAGCCTCCCAGGTTTAGATGCAATTTGCTCTCATATGCATCGTATTGGACCGGTTTCATCTTCAATCCCAGCGGAGTTGCTTGAGCACCAATTTTCATGAATGCTTATTTTAACGACGAAACATTTTTCGTAGAAAATGGCAGCTGGTGATGAGGCTGTAGAAACGCAAGACTCGTTTTGAACACGGTCTCGCATTTGTTGATGGAACTTGACACAAAGAATCGGATAGAAGGAGGAGTTTCATGAGACAATATAAGAAGATACTTGTCCCATTGGATGGTTCGCAGGTCGGGGAGGCAATTTTACCGGAGGTTGAGATGCTGGCCAAGGCCTTCAATGCTACCATCAGCATTATGCGAGCTTATCATGCCTACGTTTTCCCGGGCGTAGACGCCACCGAGGCTCAGGTTGCCGCAACGAGGGAGGCGGAAGACTACGTCAAAGGAATAGCGGAGCAGCTCAAGAACAAGGGCTTCGATGTCGATAGTCATACGCGCTATGAAGCTGATGCGGCAAAGGCGATTTTAGAGCATTGTGCACAGTATCACATCGACCTCATTATGATGTCCACGCATGGCCATGGCGCCATCGGACATTGGCTGTTGGGGAGCGTCGCAGAGAAGGTAGTTCATCATGCGACAACGCCGGTCTTTTTGCTGCGAGCGGCGAAATAGATCCCGCCTGCGACATACTGGTAGGTTCCGATATTTCCTTACTCTGGATCATCACTTATTTTGTTTTCCCTTACCTTGACCCGTTTATTGCGGATTAGCGTAATCTGAATTGCTTCAAGCCAATTCGAGTCTTTGCCTTGAAGCAAAGTGAGTTTGAGACAACACTGTTAGCATAAAACAAACCGGCAGCAGCTCTCACCAGCCAACTTGAGGCTTTTGCTCTGTCCGAATTGCGTTAATGTCAAACAGGTTCAAATCATAAAGTTGAACCAACCTGGAGATGTGAACACCACAGCAAGTGAGGATAACATACGATGCAGCAGCAAGGATTTTTGTCGAGCCTCATGCGAGTTTTGGATGTCAAACAAATCGATGCCAGGATTGCCGAACTGGAGCAGAGGCATGATCTGACCGTTCTAGAAAAAGTCGAGCTGCTTTTGCTCAAGAAAGGAGAAAAGCAATTACCTCGCGCTAAAAGATCGATCCTACACAATGAGGATATTTCGAGTGTGTTCGGATACACCAGAAGGCTGTCGCAAGACGCCCACAAAGCCGGATACTATCTGGAAGCAATGACTCTCGATCTGCTGTTGATTAAATATCTGCTGCAAGTACAGTTGATGAAGGTTTCAGACGTAGCGGAAGTTTTTGACGAGAAATCGGACTTCAATCGCATGTTGTCAAAAGCGGAAAAGGCCGGACTTGATAGAAGCTTAATGGAGCGACTCCAAACATTTTATGACAACTGCATGGAAAATAAGAGTCACCTCTTTACCGGAGATATTCGATACGAAGAACTTCGGCGAGTTTTTAAACAAGACCCGAAGCTGCTCAACGATCTTTTTGAGTTCCTCAATCCCCCATAATGCATCCTTTTTTTAACCTAAAATTCAAACCGACTATTAAACCAAGTGAATGCTCTGGTAAGGGGTTGGCAATAAATAAGCGTTAATGAAAATAATGAATTATGCTTTCATGTCTGAGGAACTCATTCCTGAAAGCCAAAGGAGCCATGATGAGCGTCCCGGGAAATCTGCTTACAACGGCAATGGCGGTTATGCCTCATAAAGATGTGAATCGTGCCATGGAAATGGCTCTTTCGCTGGATATACCATTTTGGCCGCAGCTTCCACATGTAAGTTATTATGAGGACATGTATGTCCAGGCATCAGAGCATTTCCCCGGGATAATCGTAGATGCTGAGAACCGTAAGCTGAAGTTTTCATCCGAAAAATTCGCTCAAGAAGCAGAGGATTTTTTGTCCCACTTCGACGACCTGGAATATTTCGACATAAGTGAAGCCTATTCGGTGGTCTACCATCGCTTCCTGAAATTGGACTTGTCCGATCGAACCGCAATTCGCGGCCAGCTTGAGGGACCCATCAGCTTTGGATTCAACGTTATGAACGAGCAGAATCGCCCCATCATCTTCGATGACACGGTGAGACCCCTGATGCTCGAATTTATGGCCAAGCGAGTCAACGTGCAGCTCAAACGGCTTAAGGAACTCAATCGCAATGCCTTTATGTTTGTCGATGAGCCGGGGCTGCAGTTTGTTTTCAGCGCCATGTCCGGTTATGACAGTGTGGCTGCAAAACGTGATATGGAGTATTTCTTTTCACTTATTGAGAGACCACGCGGCGTCCATTTGTGCGGTAATCCGGACTGGGATTTTCTGCTGAGGTTGGACATTGACGTATTGTCTTTGGACACCTACTCGAACGGTGAAATTTTTGTTTCCTATTCCAAATCCATTCGGAAGTTCCTGGAGCGGGGTGGCGTGCTGATTTGGGGCATCGTGCCGACAAATTTTGAACCTTTTGAAAAAGAGGGTCTTACATCTCTTGAGACACGACTCAAGAGTCTTTGGAAAGTCTTAGCCAGGGAGGGGATAGATCAACAGTATCTGCTGTCGCGAAGCCTCCTTTCGCCGGCAACTTGCTGCCTTGTCAATCCCGATGGCGCAACAACGGTTGAAAAAACTTTCGGTGTAGTACAAGCCCTCTCTGAAAAGCTTCGCCAAGAATATGGACTGAAATAAGGAAACGCGGTAATAGGACTGCTGAATCCGCAAACTTTTTCAATGAACCGCATAACCTTATCGAAGAAAGGATGGAAGATAATGAAAGTGGTCGATCTGCGTTCAGACACCATTACAAAACCAACGCCGGAAATGCGCCGGGCTATGGCTGACGCAGAAGTCGGAGATGACGTATTCGGTGAAGACCCGACTGTCAATCGCCTAGAGGATATGGCCGCCGATCTGCTCGGCAAAGAAGCCGCTTTATTTGTCTCAAGCGGCACCATGGGGAACCTGGTCAGCCTCTTGACTCAGTGCGGGCGCGGCGATGAAGTTATTCTCGGGGATCAATCGCACATTTTTTTCTACGAACAAGGCGGTCTGTCGGCCCTCGGCGGCATTCACCCCAGAACGGTCCGTAATCAATCCGACGGGACAATGCATCCTGACGAGATTGAGTCTGCGATTAGATCGGACAACATTCATTTTCCCCGCACCCGGCTGATTGCGCTGGAAAACACGCACAACCGCTGCAATGGGAATCCCTTAAGTTCGAGTTATCTGCAAAACATAAAAGATCTGGCGCAACAACACCGACTGAAAATACACATCGATGGAGCTCGCATTTTCCATGCCGCAGCAGCCCTGGATAAGCCAGTCAAAGAACTGGTATCGATGGCAGATTCCGTCACTTTTTGTTTAAGCAAAGGTCTCTGCGCGCCGGTTGGTTCAGTTGTGTGCGGTTCGAGGGATTTCATTGCCAAGGCCAGAAGAACCCGCAAGGTACTGGGCGGAGGCATGCGCCAGGCCGGAGTCCTAGCTGCGGCAGGCATAGTCGCTGTGCAGCGCATGATCAATCGCTTATCGGAGGACCACCTGAACGCTCGAAAACTGGCAGAGGGTCTGGCATCCTTCGAAGACTTGGCAGTCGACCTTGAACACGTTCGCACCAACATCGTCTTTTTTCAGATCGCTCGCAATGATTTGACACCGGCTGAATTGGCAGAAAAGCTCAAGATGGAAGGGGTGTTGCTGTTGCCCACCGGTCCTCGCCAATTAAGGGCGGTAACCCATTACTATACTGGCAAAGGTGACATCGATTACACCCTGGAAGCCTTTGGTAAGGTCTTGGCTTGATCTGGAAATACTGAAAGAGTGCATCAAAAAACAACGTCGGGCAAGAAGAGGAGAAAATTTTTTCGGATATTTTGACTCAAAAACCAGGAAAAATGAGGATTAAAGGCATTTGAGAGTTGCAAATGAAGAAAAGTTCCTTATGATAGTCAGCATCTCCAGAGTATTCTGAGCTTTTGAGATTCATTATGAAAAATTCAAAAGGGGCTTTTGAGTATACATTTTTGTTCGCTTTGCTTTTGGCAAGCACTACTCTGACGATCGGTGCTTGCAGCAGCAAACATGTGCCCGCTCCTCAGCAGAAACCCCCCGTTTCAACTGCAACCCCTCATTCCGGGGCTGAGGTGGCGGAAAAGTCCCTAACGCATATGATAGGTCCCAAAAGTGTGGTGCACGAAGTCGGACCACTCGAAACAATATGGCGTCTTTCCAAAATGTACGACGTACCAATGAAGGATATCTATCGCGCCAACGGCTTAAGATCCGGAGACACCATTAAAATTGGCCAGAAGTTGACCATTCCGAACGCCAAAACGCTGCGGAACATTGTCGCTTTGTATCCCAGCACCCAATGGAGATACATAGTCATCCATCACACGGCAACCGATATCGGAAACGCGATGCTCATCAACAGAACTCATCACGATCGAGGCTTCTGGTACGGTTTAGGGTATCATTTCCTGATAGACAACGGCACCTTGGGTAAGGGTGACGGGCAAATCGAACAGTCCCCACGCTGGATCAAACAGATGAAGGGAGCGCACTGCAAAGCAGGAGGCATGAATGCCAAAGGCATTGGTATCGCACTCGTGGGTAACTTCAATGAGGAGTTTCCGACGCAAAAACAATTGGATTCCCTGGCCTATCTATTAAGACTTCTTTGCCAGTATTATCATATACCTACCACTAATATTATAGGACATAGGGACGTGGACGGGGCTTGTACCGATTGCCCTGGTAAAAGGTTTCCGTGGTCAGGCCTGCGGCAATGTCTATCGAGCTTTTGATCACTGCCGGAAAATGGCACGAGCCCGATTGTAGCTGACGCGGATGACAAGCATGCTGACTTTGAATGGTCGCAGATCGTTATTTGTGAAATATTGTTCAGTTTGTAAAAAGTAACATTATCAGCTTGTTGGAAAGTAGCTGTAGGTATGTTTGATAAGTAAAAGGAGCATCAGATTGATATTGCCATTTTGATTGATTTCCTGTATAAATACTGCAGCTTGTAATCTTACAATTTGCTTCGGCAATACAAAGTCTCGGACTAAATGAGGAGGGTCCCATGAATGAACTCCTGGCACCGGGTGGTAGCGTAGAGATGGTGGAAGCGGTCTTCGCCCAAGGTGCCGACGCGGTCTATGTTGGTTCTAAAGGTTTTAGTCGACGCAAATGCGCCTGGGAACTGGAAGACTCGCAGATTCGCGAAGCTATTGAAGCCGCAAAGCCATATGAGGGTAAAGTACGAATAGCCATAAATGCGGAAATACCTGAAGAAAAATTTATGGTCCTCATGAGCAAAATCGCCAAATATGCAGCTTGGGGAGCCGAGGGAATAATCGCCAAGACGCCGGCTGCCATGCAGATGGTGAAGAAGAACTTTCCCGAACTTGTGATCCACGCCAGTGTGGGATGCAACATTCAGAAGCCTCCACAGATGTTGGAATACAAGAATTATGGAGCAAGCCAGATCGTTGCCAGCACGGAAATAGACTCTGTAGACAAGTTACGTGAGTTTAAAAGGGCCGCAGACGAAATTGGAGTTGCTACGGAGGTCCTGATTCACGGCAACAGATGTGTGGGAGGAGTCGGCAACTGCGTTTTCCATGAATTGATCAGCGATTCTTACATAAAAAAAGTCTATCATGACGAAGACGGCAACGAAATCGTAGAATATGAGGGCTGGCCGGACCGCAGTGGAAGTTGTTTTCGGCTCTGTCTTTTAACCGATGAGCAGCGGCGCAAAGTTCTCAAGCAACGAGGCCGCAAAGAAGATGAAATTCAGGCCATAAACACGCGGGTTCGGTTGCATCCCAACGTAGCATTTGCTGTCAACGGTAGAGAACTTTGGGATTACATGGACTTGGGTGTTCACACTCTGAAGGTGCAAGGTAGAGAGTATCCCGTGGCACTCATAGGTCGAATGATTTCAATCTACAGAACCTTGATCGAAGCCCATAAGGCGGGCAAGCCCCACAACGACCCGGAGTTCCTGGGAATTCAGCAGGAACTTGACGAAATTGCAGGGAATCGGGATCGCGTCCGCTTGGAAAAAACCCGCGAACTTCACCGGAACATCAAAGGCCTTTACGCATAGCGACTCGCGCGACTATTGTGTGGAGAGGTGCGCAACCGCCTCTCCACCGCCACTCCTTTTTTCCCCAACCATTACCGGAAAAAACAATTGATTTAGCATCACAAGGCCTTCAGCAAAGGAAGAGCGGCCCGAAAGTCTGGCGTTCCTGCCCGATTGAGCAATTCGAATATGATCATCTCGGTAGAACTGATGACGGCTCCGGCTTTTTCCAGACGGCGCAGACCCACCTCCTTATTGAGGACACTCCTTGAACTCACTGCGTCGGAAGCCACATGCACGCGGTAGCCCAGACGCACTGCATGCGCACCCGTATGAAACACACAAACGTGGGTCTCTAACCCCGCAAGCAGCAGACTTCTTTTGTCCTTCTTCTGCAAACTTCTAAAGATGGCTTCATTTTCAAGGCAACTGAATTCCAATTTACTATAAACCTCTGGTTCCAAAACTTTGTCGAGCAATTGAGGAAGGAATCCGCCTAGCTTTTCTGGATTGTGCTCCGAATACATAATAGGGATGTTGAGGGTTTGCGCTATATCGATCAGAGCCGAGGTATTTTTCTCAATCAATTCAGGTTGTACGCACGGATCGAGCATTACCTTTTGAATGTCTACCAGCAATAGAACACAGTCGTCTTTATTCAAGAATTCTGCATATTGATTCATTTTTCTCGCCTTTCTTTACCTAACCAGGTATTCGCACAGCCGGCAGAGTAACCAAACGATTGCATAAGCTGGCACAGCTCGTCGGAAGTCACTATCCGGTTTGAGAAGATACCCGATGCCGGATGAAGAATACGCTGCTCTGCACTGAGGCGACAATGTCGTTCCCCGGCATCTTAAATCTGGTATCCGGGATCGGATACATACAGGCAGGGACTTTCGCCGTCATGTACCAGTACCTTATCCGAGAATTCTTTCTTCCCTCAGCGCAGACCCTTAAAACCGCATATCTAGGAAGCTGTCCTTACGACAAACGAAACAAGTCATGTTAATTTATTTTTTTTTAGTATGGAAGAGGCGGATTTCATGATGCCGCAATATGGTTGAAAGCAATCACGGCTTGTGCTAGTGAGAAGCAATCCAATATTCTAGTTAGGAGGAATGATATGAAATGGGCGTGGCGATTTGGAATGCTTGTTCTGGCAGGAGTTCCTGCGATCGTTGGTGGAGGATTGGTCTGGGCCATCTTTGGTAAATGGACAGCTGTTATCATCTGGGAAATAGTGCTTCTGTTCCTCATGAGCCTACTAATCTCCAAAGGGGACAAAAACGAAGTGGCGCACCACTAAGGAAGCGATTAATGCAGTCAAATGGTTTCAGCTTGCTTGGAGGTGAATAAATGGAATGCAAAAAGGAAGAGCACCTTAAGAATTGTAATTGCAGCTATGAACCTTGCAGCAGAAAAGGCGTTTGCTGCGAATGTTTGAAATATCACCTGCGAAGCCGCCAGTTGCCGGCCTGCTGCTTTCCACAAGAGGCAGAGAGGACTTTTGATCGATCTTTCGAGCACTTTGCAAAACTGATAGCGGCGAAAAAACTGTAGAACCGAGGGCCACTGGTCTGGTCGCATGATGATCCAGCGCTTCCCGCAAGCGTCCAAACAGGAAGAATCAACAGGGCTTAATCGACCAGGCCGAGAAAAGTTGCTTCCCGCAAGGCCATGTTTTTTGCCTGCATCTGCGACACTACTGCGAACGCCTTAGGGTGTACTTTCGCGCACTTTTCTTAGAGCTGCGGACTCATCCATTCTGCAGGCATCCAACTCGTACTCCATCGACTGCATTCTTGCACGATACTTTAAGATCAGTGCCTGAAGGGCATCGACCTTTTGTCTTTCCTGCTTTATTTTCTGAAGGTTTTCCGGAACAATTGCCTGTACGTCCGACATATCCAATAAAGCACCGTGCGGGTGCTTTATCTCCAGACTACTGATGAGCTGCTCGCCGTATTTACTTAACTCTTCTCCATGCTGCTGGATTTCTTCAGCATACTGCTGAAGTTTCTGCTGTTCTAAAGACCCGGGAGAATGGCGATTTTGTATTTCTGCGTAAGAGGAAATCGCCGAACCCAAGCTTTTGAGATCGTTGCCATGATCTTTTAAAAGCAACCCGTGCTGCTCCATTTCAAGTGTATACCCTTTTGTGATCCTATCCATCCTCATTGAGTAAAACCAGCTAGTAGCCAAACCAGACAAGACAGCAACCACTCCACTCATCCCTATCAAAATGAAAAACTTCCTCTTCAGTTTATCCCTCATCCTACTCCTCCCTTTTTACTCGATCGAGAATCCCAGGTTTTAAGCTCACTGATATCCACCGACAGCCATCACGGCACGCTCCTCTGAATGCAGCC